>JGI12053J15887_10000045_pt1 | contig 33674 bp, 28 predicted proteins | sample MedBloCAOM1_O3_FD_15887 | JGI IMG/M metagenome (IMG submission 15887)
CCGTAGGGGCTGCAACCGTCGATGGGAATTGGCCGGCATTGTGCCGGCGGTCATTCGACAGCAGATGGGACATACAACGGCTGCCATGACGTCGCTGTACTCCGGCGAGATTCCAATCGAACAAGTCAAAGCCGAGTTTTCCATGAAGAATCGACTTGGTGTGGTTCAATTGGAAAAAATGGAAAACGAGGCGGCGGCGTAAGTGCTTGAAAAATATGGAGCGGCCTATCGGAATCGAACCGACACCTGAACCTTGGCAAGGTTCCGTACTACCACTATACTAAGGCCGCTCAAGGACTGTTCTTTATATAACATGGCGAGCTAAGCGCGACAAGTGTTCCCGCCGGTTGCGCTTCCATAGCACATCAATAAAAAGCTTCCACGACTTAGGAAACCTGCGTGATGCGCGCGGACTTTACCACCGGGGAGCGCTTCTGGCGGTCGGCGAAGCGCGAGGCTTTGTCCTTGTCGGTGTATACACGACCAAATTTTTCGCCGTCCGCGTAAGAGACGGTGACCAGCCAGTGATGATGCTTGCGGCGGCGGTCTTTATTAAAGGCGGCTTTATCTGTTTTTGCAGAGTTTTTAGGGGTGCCTTTTGTCACGGTACTTTCCTGTTCTAGACGGCAGTGATGCGAACTATCGCAAACTAACGCTGCAGGCGCAAGTGCCACGTGAGGTAGTAACGTGATTCTCTTAAAACGGATGAAGGCGGGACCGATCAGATTCGGAGTTACCGGAGGGTAATCGCGAGCGTGATGCTCTGCGAGCCAATGTGGCCTAACGACATCCAAACTTTCTCTATCTTCTAACTTTACCATCACGCCGGACATCGAACAATAAGAAGCAGTTCGGGAATCTGGACCTTGGTACAGCTGTAACCGACGCGTAAACGAATTGTTAAAAGTTGTGAACCTTGAAACATTCTCAGAGTTTTTACGTCTTACTAGGTGAGCAGCACGGTAAGCTGAATCAGTGGATAAGAATATGATCTCGACAACAAAACATCGCCCGTTAGTGCAAGACCTGAGGAATCATTCCGCAGAACAAGTAAGCGAATTACGCCTGTTATTAGCGAACGGTGCGCCGACAAAGGCCGATCCGCGCCGCCCTGGTTTTTTCGAACTTCAAGGGCTGCAAAATGTATTTTACGTTTTCAAATATCCCACCGGCACAAAGGTTCTGTTGCTCGGAGTGTGGGAACGCGATCCGGTCGCGGAAATGGTGGATGCCAACTGCTGCTGTTCCGCGTAAAATTTTCCTGAAAATCTGCTAAGAGCCGCTCGTCGTTTGCGGCTCTTTTTTATTGGGCATCCAGTTTCAAAGCCGCGGAATTAATGCAGTACCGCAAGCCAGTCGGAGTCGGGCCATCATCGAACACGTGACCGAGATGGGCTTCGCATTTACTGCACTTTACTTCGGTGCGAGCCATGCCATGGCTGCGGTCGGTTTCCGTCTCCACTGCTTGTTTATCTACCGGAGAATAAAAGCTGGGCCATCCGGAGCCGGAATGAAACTTGGTCTCCGATGTGAATAATGGCTGGCCGCAACAGACACACTTGTACGTGCCCGGATCTTCGTTGTCAGCGTACTCACCGCTAAAAGGCGGTTCGGTGCCCTTCTGGCGGGTTACGTAATATTGGTTTTGCGTGAGCTGTTTCTTCCAGTCCTTCTCGTCCTTCTGTATTTTCTCTTCCATGGAAATCTCCTGAGGTGGTGAGCGGTTCTTATTTGATTCCGCTGGTGGGGTTAATGTTTCATCCCTTAGATGAACGCTACATGAATAGCGGCAATGGCCATTCCGCCGGCGAAAACTATACATTGACACGCCATATAAGATTCCTTATCGTTGATTTTCTTACATGAGGACAACGCTCACTTCTCAGACGCATCGGCACCATCATCATCATGGCGCAGCGCCGCGTCTGGTGGGGTGTGTATAGCGATTCGCTAAACAAAGCTCTCATCGGCCCGCTGGCGCAGAAAAGCCCAGCGGGTTTTTTGTTTTCAGGATCAGTTTTTGAGAGTTTTCGGGAAAGGTGGGACGGTGAAGATTGCATTTGAAAAGTACAACGGGCTGGTGCCGGCGATTGTTCAGGACCACACCACGGGTGATGTGCTGATGCTTGGGTTCATGAATGAAGAGGCGCTCGCTGAGACGCAACGGACGCGGGAGGCTGTTTTCTTCAGCCGTTCCCGAAACAGGCTATGGAGAAAGGGGGAGTCCAGCGGACACTTGCTGAAAGTGCTCGAATTGCGTGTCGATTGCGACTCGGACACGCTGCTGCTGCGCGTACAACCTTTCGGGCCGGGAGTATGCCATGAAGGATATCGAAGCTGTTTTTTTCGGCGGCTGGAAAATGACGGTACAACAACGGTAACGGAAGATCGCGCGTTCGACCCTTCTGAAATCTATCGATCGAGTTCGCAGTCATGAATCAGCTGAAACTTGGAATTCCGAAGGGAAGCCTGCAGGATGCCACCATCGATTTGTTTGCGCGGGCCGGTTGGCGAATCACACTGAGTTCAAGAAGTTATGTGCCCTCCATTGACGATCCGGAAATTGAATGCCTGATGGTGCGCGCGCAAGAAATGGCGCGCTATGTGGAAACCGGCGCTCTGGATGCGGGAATCACCGGGCACGACTGGGTGGTTGAAACCGAGGCCAACGTCGATGAGTTAGCCGAGTTGGTTTACGCCAAGCAACGGCTCGCGCGCGTGCGCTGGGTGCTTGCCGTTCCGGAAGATTCATCGATACGGCAGCCATCGGATCTGTCAGGCAAAATTATTGCTACCGAAGTAGTGAAAACCACGGAAAAATATCTGGTCCGTCATGGCGTGAAAGCTCGCGTGGAGTTCTCATGGGGAGCGACAGAAGTAAAAGTGCCGCAGCTGGCCGATGCCATCGTTGAGGTCACGGAAACGGGGGCGTCGTTACGGGCCAATCGCTTGCGAATCGTGGATACCGTGTTGGAGTCGGCTACCGTTTTCATTATGAATCGCCAAGCGGCGGCTACTTCCTGGAAGCGCGAAAAAGCGGAGAACCTGATTCTAATGCTGCAGGGAGCGATCGACGCCACCAACAAGGTAGGACTGATGCTGAACGTGCGGCGGGAACATCTGGAGGCTGTGCTCACCGTGCTGCCGGCGCTAAAAAACCCGACGATCTCGACGTTGAGCGATCCTGACTGGGTAGCGGTGAACACCATTATTGAAGAAGCAGTGGTGCGACAGATTTTGCCCAAACTAAAAGCCGCGAAAGCTCAGGGGATCGTCGAGTATCCCTTGAATAAGATCGTGCTCTGATGAGAATCATCAAACTTACAAAAAATGTGGAACGCGCACTATTGCACGGGCGGCGCGAGAGGGATGAAAAAGCGCATCGCGTCGCGGCACGCATCATTGCCGATGTGCGCAAGCGTGGCGATGTGGCGATTCGCCAATGGACTAAGAAATTTGATGGGGTGGACTTGCGCGCGGGAATGTGGGTTTCCTCTCGGACCATCGAAAAGGCGCGGGAGGATACAGCCGAAGAGACGCGGATGGCGATGGAGCATGCGGCTCGGAATATTCGTGTTGTTGCCGAGCGTCAGTTGCCGCGCGAATGGACGCTGGAAGTGGAAGCTGGCGTAAAAATCAGCCAGGTTGTTCGGCCGATCGAGGCTATCGGCTGTTATGTGCCTGGCGGACGCTTTTCGTTGCTGTCGACGTTGCTGATGACGGTCATTCCGGCTCAGGTGGCCGGGGTGAAGCGCATTGTGGTTGTTTCTCCAAAACCAAATGCCGAGCTGTTGGCCGCCGCGGCAATGCTAGGCGTTACACGGATCGGGCGTATTGGCGGCGCGCAGGCGATAGCCGCGCTCGCTTACGGCACGAACAGCATCGTGGCGGTGGACAAAATTTTTGGGCCGGGTAATCGCTTCGTTACGGCGGCGAAGCAATTGGTGAGCGGCGATTGCGCGATCGATCTTCCAGCGGGTCCGACTGAGGCGATTGTCCTCGCCGATGATGGTGATCCGGCGTGGATCGCTGCGGATTTGTTGGCTCAAGCCGAGCACGCTCCCGACGCGGTAAGTTTCATGGTCACGACTTCTCGTGATTTTGCCGATCGCACTCAAGTTGAGATTCGGGAGCAGCTGCGCGGGCTACCGAAGACGAATCCCGCACAACAGTCTTCGGTGCGGAGTGGCGCGATTTTGTTGGCGCCTTCGATGGAGCGAGCCTGCGAGTTTGTGAACCGCTTCGCGCCGGAACATTTGAGCTTGCCACAGAACAACAATGATTTGTTGCAACAGGTTCAGGCCGCTGGAACTGTTTTTCTTGGCCCGTGGAGCGCGCAGCCATTCGGCGATTACGCGAGCGGGAGCAATCACGTTTTACCCACCGCTGGATGGGCGCGGGCACGAGGCGGGCTCAGCACCGCGGACTTCGTGAAATGCATCAGCCTGCAGCACATCAGCGAGACGGGATTTGCGCGACTCGGCCAGGATGTGCAAAATCTCGCGCGGGCCGAGGGATTACTGGCGCACGCCAATGCCATCGAGGTGCGCCGATGAAGGTGCGGCTGCCGGTGCGAAAAGCCATTTTGCGGCGCAAGACGTATGAGGCTCCAGCGGAAGGCCGGCTTAATAAAATGCGGCTGGACTTCAACGAGAACACTTCGGGGTGCGGGCCGGCGGTGCTGCGGGCGCTCAGAGAACTTACGCCGCAACAACTGGCCATGTATCCGGAATACGCCAAGCCCACGCGACGCATCGCTGCGTACTTCGGAATTGCGGAGCAGGAACTATTGCTCACCAACGGGGGTGACGACGCGTTACGGGTATTTTTCGATGCATTCGTTGAGCCCAGNAGTCACGTTTTGATTTGCGAGCCGACCTTTCCAATGTATCGGTACTACGCGGAGATTGCCGGGGCTCGGATTGAAACTCTGCGCTATGGCGCCGNAATGGAGTTCCCATTGGATGATTTTGTCTGTGCGTTGCGGAAGAAGCCCGCGGTCGTTTTTATTGCTAATCCCAATAATCCAACCGGAACACTTTTGGCGCGAGAGGCCATCAAAAAAATCTTGTTGGAGGCAGCCAGCACCGTCGTGGTTATCGATGAAGCATACGCGGAGTTTTCCGGAGTGACCGTGCTCCCGTGGATTCGTAAATATCCAAACTTGTTTGTGACTCGTACTTTTTCGAAGGCTGCGGGACTGGCCGGACTGAGACTGGGTGCCGCAATGGCCTGTCGCGAATCAATTGCTCTGCTTCGCCGCGCCATGCCTCCGTTTCCGGTGAACATTGGGGCACTGGTTGCGGCCGAAGCGGCGCTGCAGGAGCGCAGCTCGATACGAAACTACGTGAAACAAACGCGAGAGATTCGCGAGTGGTTTGCCGCGGAATTGGCAAGACTCGGCGTTAGGACTTTTCCCAGCGCGGGGAACTTTCTGCTCGCTGATTTTGGCTCTCAAGGCCCAGCCCTCTTTAAGAAACTGGCCGCCGCGGGAATTCTAGTGCGCGAACGATCGAAGGACATTGGCCCGGGATTTGTGCGCATTAGCATTGGGACGGGGTCCGAAATGAAGCAGCTCGTCAAGGTAATTCAAAAAGGAATAGGGCCAATATTTCGGCGAGGAAGAAATTAGCGATGCCTCGCAGAGCTGCCATTCATCGCAAAACGAAAGAAACCGAGGTGCGATTGAAGTTGAATCTGGACGGCCGCGGCAAAGCCCGGATTTCGACGGGCATCCGTTTTTTCGACCACATGTTGGAACTTGTGACGCGTCACGGCGGATTTGATTTGCAGCTTAAGGCTAACGGCGATCTGGATGTCGATCAACATCACACCGTCGAAGACGTTGGCATCGCACTCGGAGAAGCCGTGCAGCAAGCTCTGGGAAGCAAACGCGGCATTCTTCGAGCGGGGTACTTTGTGATGCCGATGGATGAATCGCTGGCAGTCGCGGCGATTGATCTTAGCGGCCGACCCTATTGCGTGGTGGACTTGAAAATTAAAGCTTTGCTCGTAGGCGATCTGCAAACCGAGTTGATCGAAGATTTCTTCCATGGATTCGCGCAGGCGGCGCGCGCGAATGTGCATTTGCGGGCGGTTTATGGCCGCTCTTCACATCACCAGGTGGAAGCGGTATTCAAGGCTTTCGCGCGGGCGTTGCGGTTTGCGGTCACGCGAGACAAGCGGCTCCGCGGCGTGTTGCCCAGCACTAAAGGGTTGTTATGAAGATTTCTTTGCTTGATTACGGCGCGGGGAATCTTCCTTCGGTGGAGCGCGCCTTGCAGCGACTCGGCGCTCAGACTGAAAGAATCTCTACGTCGGCTGGTGTGGCAAAAGCTTCTGCGCTGATACTCCCGGGCGTCGGCCACTACAGGGCGCTGGTACGCGCGCTTGACCGGGATGGTTTGCGCGAATCGCTTATTACGGCTATAGGGCGCGGCGTTCCGTTCCTGGGAATTTGTTTGGGTTTGCAGGCGCTGTTCCAAAAGAGTGACGAAGCTCCAGATTTGCAGGGGCTGCAAATTCTGCCGGGATCTGTTCGTTTTCTAAGTGATGCGGTGAAATTGCCGCACATGGGTTGGGACCAGGTGCAGGCCAAAGGTGCATCGCGTCTGCTGGAAGGAATTGATTCCGGGGCCTATTTTTATTTTGCGCACTCTTATGCGGTGCCGTATGGACGCGAAGAGCCGGCGCTGGAAATTCGAGCGATCTGTTCGTATGGCGGCGAATTCGTCGCGGTGGCGGAAAAACAAACTATCTTCGCAGTGCAATTCCACCCAGAAAAGAGTGGTGACGCCGGCCAGCGCGTACTTGGGAACTTTCTGCGGATCGCCACATGAGTTTGGCGCACCGGATCATTCCCTGCCTGGATACCGACGGGGAGCGCGTGGTGAAGGGCGTGAACTTTGTGGCGTTGCGCGATGCCGGTGATCCGGTCGCGCTGGCGCGACGCTACAATGCGGAGGGCGCGGACGAGCTCGTGGTTTTGGATATAGCCGCGACGCGCGATCGACGTCCCACATTTCTTGAAACGATTCGCAACGTTGCAGCTGAGTTGGCGATTCCGCTGACGGCCGGCGGCGGTATTCGAACGCTGGACGACGCACGGGCTGTGGTCCGCGCCGGAGCAGACAAAGTCACGGTGAACACTGCTGCGGTGTTGCGGCCAGGGTTGATTTCAGAATTGTCGGAGGAATTTGGCTCGCAAGCGGTGGTTTTGGCGATTGACGCAAAACGGGATGGTGAATGCTGGCGCGTGATGACCACAGGCGGGCGGGTGTCTACGGATTTGGAGGCGGTCTCCTGGGCTACGAAGGGAGCAGAGCTTGGCGCGGGCGAAATTCTTTTGACCTCAATGGACCGCGACGGAACACAAAGTGGGTTTGATGTTGCTCTCACTGCTGCGATATCTAAACAGGTTATGGTGCCGGTGATTGCTTCCGGCGGAGCCCGATGGCCACAACATTTTGCAGAGATTTTTTGCGAAGGAGCGGCAGACGCAGCCTTGGCGGCCTCAATTTTTCATGACGATATTCAAAGCATTCGCTCGCTCAAGGAGTTTCTAGCCAGCCACAATATTCAGGTTCGGCTGCCATGCTAATTCCCTGCATCGATCTGCAAAATGGACAGGCCGTGCAGTTAATTCACGGCCGCAAACGCGAACTGGCGATACGCGATGTGCTTGGGGTGCTTGAGAAATTTAAGAACTACGAGTGGCTGCACATCATCGATCTGGACGCGGCGATGCGGAAAACTTCCAACGCTAAGCTGGTGCAGAAATTGTGCTTAACGGCTCGGTCTTCGTACGGGATGAAGGTCCGGATCGGCGGCGGAATTCGGACCTTGGCGGGAGCGGTAAAGGTCGCCGGGTGGAAGCCGGAACAAATCATCATCGGCAGTGCGGTGTTCCGCGAGGGAAAATTGAACCTGGCGTTTCTCAAGCAGCTGGTAAGACGACTCGATCCGGCGAGGATCGTAATCGCGCTGGATACGGCTAATGGTCACATAACAACTCAGGGATGGCGGCGCACAGTCAAATTTCGCGCGGAAGATGTTATGGCTCAGTTGCGACCCTACTGTGCGGCGTTTCTTTGTACGGATGTCGATCGCGAAGGCACCATGAGCGGAGCCAATTTGAAATGGTTTCGGCGTCTGCGTGAGGCCTCGGACCATCCGGTTATTGCGGCGGGCGGAATTAAGACCCGGCGCGAAATTTCAGCTTTAGGAAAGATGGGCATGGATGCGGCCGTGGGCATGGCGATGTACAAAAATATATTGCACTAAAGAAATGCGAGGTTTTATCCAAGTGCATTTAACGTGTAATTTGGGCGGGGACGAATTGTAATGTTGCCGAACGGTTGGTCGATAATAACCTAACGCATATACGCGTCGGTAATGTATTGCTGCACCATACGCTGGGTATTGAAGAAAGATCCGTTGATCGCGATGGCGTGTTGCATGACGCTTAGATAACGGTAGCGCTCGTTGTAAAACATGGGAATGATTACGCTATCCAACTTCGAGTAAAGCGATTCTGCGTCGGCTCTGTTGTCGGTGACCAAATCGGGCGTGGCACGACGTGCATCTCCGATGGACCAACCGGTTACGCCCTCGATGTGACCTTCCGACCACCAGCCATCCAGAATGCTGAGGCTGGGCACGCCATTTAAAGCGGCCTTCATGCCGCTGGTTCCGGAAGCTTCCAGAGGAAATTGCGGAGTATTGAGCCACAGATCGGCGCCAGCGGTTATCTTTCCACCCAAGTCCATGTTGTAGTCGTCGAGGAAGACGACCGGCACTGCTTTGCGTAAAGCTTTCTTGGCCTGAAAAATATGTTTGATGATGGATTTTCCGCCAGCGTCGTGGGGATGGGCCTTGCCGGCATAAACGATTTGAAACGGTCCGGAATTTTTTGCGATCTGACGCAGACGATCCAAGTCGGCGAGAATCAGATCGGCGCGCTTGTAGCCGGTGGCGCGACGGGCAAACCCGATGGTGAATTTTCCCGGGTCAAACTTGATGCCGGTTTTCTGCCGCACTACTTCCAGCAGTTCGTGCTTGGCGATCAGATGGGCGGTCCAGACTTCTTCTGGCGGAAGGCCCAGCGCGCCACGGAGGCTGTAGTTGTCTTCGCGCCACGTGGGAATGTAGCGATCGAAAATTTCTCGGAAAGAGGGAGAGGTCCAGGTGCCGGCGTGAACGCCATTGGTAATTGCTTCGATGGGTACGCCAGGAAACATTTGGCGCGAGGTCTCGCCGTGTTGCTTGGCGACGCCGTTGACATATTTGCTGAGACTCAGCGCGAGATACGTCATGTTTAAGGAGGCGCCAGCGCGCGCGGCTTGCTGCAAATCCGGAAAAGCTTGTTCAGCCTGCAGCACGCGTTTCACGAGGTCGGCTGCAGAAGCATCCTTCAAATCAAAAAGATCAGTCTGACTGGGAAATGCCCGGGTGAGGTACTCCATGGGAAATCGATCGTGACCGGCGGGAACAGGCGTGTGGGTGGTGAACACACATTTGCAGCGAACTTTTTCAATGTCCTCTGCGCGGATGGTGGTGCGTCCCGCTTGGGCCGCCTCGGCTTCCAGAAGTTCCAGCGACAACAGCGCGGCGTGACCTTCGTTCATGTGATAACGCGTGAGTCCGTTGTGGCCTAAGGCTCGAAGCATGCGAACGCCGCCGATGCCCAGAATGACTTCCTGACAAAGACGGTAGTAGGGATCGCCGCCGTATAAAGTTCCGGTGAGGGCGCGATCTGCGGGCGCATTGGAAGGCAAATCAGCATCCAGAAAATAAATTGGGACTTCATAACCGCGCACGCCGATGGCTGAATAGCGCCAACAGCGAAGTTCGACACGGCGGTCCTCAAGGGGGATGGTTACGCGCGGCGCTTCTTCGTGCAGAAAGTCCTCTACACGCCATTCGACGGACTCCTCGGTCTGTGTGCCGTCCTCAGCGAGTCGCTGAGAAAAATATCCTTTGCGATAGAGCAGTGAAACCGCAACCATCGGCAAGCGAAGATCAGCAGCAGCGCGGATGGTGTCTCCTGCCAGGACACCGAGTCCGCCGCTATAGCTCGGCATGGAATTCTCAAGCGCAATCTCCATGGAGAAATACGCGACCAATCGATCTTGAATGCACTCCATTCGATTCCTTCTTCGGCACTGGAAGATTAACGATTATTTATGTAGAAAAGCACGCATTGTCGGGCTATTCATTGTCGGGGAATCCGTGCGGGCAGGCAAGCGGTTGCGGCTTAAATCTGTGCTTGTGTTGCATGGAAATACTCGAGTTAGTTCGTTCTAATTAACTCGATAAATTTGCGAGGGCTTCCATTTCCTGTGCGGAGTAGCCAAGACCTTGAAGGATCTGGTTGGTATGTTCGCCCAAAAAGGGAGGAGCGAGGCGGTAAGTTACCGGGGTATCAGATAAACGGATTGGATTTGCGATGGTCTTAACCATTCCTAACATGGGGTGTTCCAGCTGCACGACGAGGCCGCGCGCCTTGGCCTGGATATCGTTGAGAGCTTCCGATACACCGTTGATTTTGGCGGCGGGAATGCCGGCACTCGCGAAACGCTCGAGCCATTCGCAGGCCGGTTTTTGGTTGAATACTGTTTGCAGGATGGGAATCAGCTCTGACCTATGTTTGATGCGCTCCGCATTATTACTAAATCTCGAGTCGCTGCACAGCTCGGCTGCGGTATCGACCATTGCAGTAAATTTTTGCCACAGAGCGTCGGTTCCCACTCCGATGACAAAATAAACGCCGTCGCCGCCGCTGAACATCTCGTACGGGACGATGTTGGGGTGCGCATTTCCCCAGCGTCGAGGCGTAACGCCCGCGTTTAGGAAACTGCTGCCGGCATTGGCCAGCCAGGTCAGTTGAGAGTCGAAAAGCGCCATATCCAGGAACTGGCCCTGCCCGGTTTTCTCGCGGGAAAAAAGCGCTGCCAGGATTCCCATGGCGGCATAAATACCGCAGGTCATATCGGCTATGGCGATAGGATAGCGCATGGGCCCAGAATTTTCCTCGCCGGTGAAGCTCATCAGGCCAGCTTCGGCCTGGGCGAGGATGTCATATCCGGGTGAGCCGGCTTTCGGACCGGAAAAACCGTATCCGCTGATGCTGCAATAAATCAGTTTCGGATGACGCTCGCGGAGAGTTGGAGCATCGAGCTCTCGTTTTTGCAAAGATTCCAAAGACGGCTGATTGGTGATGAAAATATCCGCTGTAGCGATCAATTTATGGAGCGCTTCTAGTGCATTCGGTTGGTTGTAATCGAGCGTGATGGAGCGCTTGTTGCGATTGGTAGACAAAAAATAAGCTGAGATTTCGCCAACGAAGGGCGGGCCCCATCCACGAGCCTGATCGCCGATGCCCGGACGCTCCACCTTAATTACGTCAGCTCCCAAATCGCCGAGCAGCATTGCGCAGTACGGGCCGGCTAACGCCTCGGTCATTTCTACGACGCGAATACCATCAAGAACGCTTTTCACGATGGGAATTATAGCTGAGTCCGTTTCGATCGTTTGTGGACCGCCAGTACTTTCGTCTTGACCTTCACGTATTCGAACGCTAGCCTTACGCAATTCATTCGGAAGGGGTTGGTTCTGCGGCAAAAAAGAATCTGGATTTCTCCAGGCGTTGCCCTCTCACGCGCCAATAATGCTGTCGCTTCGTCACTCAAACTAAGTTCCGTTTTGGGAATTTCTCTTCACGTTGCTACGAAAGTGGTTGCGCGTTTTCCGTTCATCGCTCTGATTATTTTTGCTTGCGCGCTATTCAACGTTTCCTGTCAGGCATCCGTGCGCAAAATTATTTTAGATACCGATCCTGGAACCGACGATGCCATGGCGCTGATGCTGGCGCTGAATTCGCCGGAATTGGACGTTCGTGCAATTACCGTGGTGCCCGGCAACGTTACCGCAGAGCAGGGCCTGGAGAACGCGCTGCGCATGGTTTCGCTCGCTAATCGTTGCGACATCCCGGTTGCGGGAGGCGCGCGGCATCCGCTGTTTCAAAAATTAATCACCGCGGAATTCTGGCATGGCAAAAATGGGCTGGCCAATATTGAATTGCCGCGTAGCAAATGCAAAGCGGACGCGCGATTTGGCCCTGATCTCATTATTGAACTAATTCACGCCTCACCGCACGAGATCACGCTGGTGCCGGTGGGACCTCTAACGAATATCGCGTTAGCGGTAGAAAGAGATCCATCCATTGTTCCGCTGATTAAGGAAGTAATTATGATGGGCGGATCGATCAAGGGAGGAAATGTAAACGCCGCTGCGGAAGCTAACATTTATAACGATCCGGAAGCGGCGCAAATTGTTTTTCAGGCCGGCTGGCCACTGACCATGGTGGGCCTGGATGTGGGCGACAAAACGCTGCTGGGGCGTAAGCAATTGGAGCAGCTAGCAAGCACGCACGGTCCGGTCAACGATTTCATTTATGGAGTGGCTAAGTTTCTGGTGGGGCTTTCTGAAAAGTTCGGCGATAGCGGTACGCCCATGTACGATCCGCTGGCGGTTGGTGTGGCCATAGACTCGATGTTAGTCACTGCGCCTGCGATGCATGTAGATGTCGAAACCCGTGGCGAATTCACGCGTGGAGAAACAGTTGCCAACCGTCGCAACGAAATTGAGCGTAACGTTTTGCACGGCGACCGATACATCATAGAAGGGGTCGATAAAGTGGAGCCCAACGCTAGAGTCTGTGTCGAAGTGCAGGCCGAGCGTTTTTTACAACTTTTTGTTTCGCGCATTCAGGGGAAGTGACGGACGGACGACGCGACACCGTTCGTCCCGCCATTGGCCACGTCCTTCATGAATAATTCAACTACTCTCGCGAAGGAAAAGCCCGTGCGTTGGCCGATTTTGAGTGGTAGCCCGGTTCTCGATAGCTTACGACCGGTGATTGAGAATTCTCGCGGTGTGCACACCAACGTCGACAAGATTGCCGAGGTCGCCGCCTGGATGGGATATGAAGAATTGCCCTTTCCGGAGTTCACGCTTCCATTTGGTGTTGGCGCAGGCGACGCGAATGAAGCGATCGATTTTATTTTGGTCGCGGATAGCCTCGATACGGCGTTCACCGATTTCTCCACGCAGGAGAAATTTCAGGTGGATTTTGCGGGGCAACATTGGTCGGATTCGGAGGCGGAGTTCGCTTGCCTCAAGCGAGCGCTGGACGGTGGAAAACCGATCCTCGACGGCAAATACCTGGCTAAAATGTCGCGCGCTGAGCTTGATGACATTTTCACTGGCAATATCAAGATGCCTATGCTGGACGAAAAACTTGCGGTGCTGCGTCAGGTCGGCGCGGTGCTGGCGGAAAAATACGATGGACGCTTTCATAAGTTTGTGCAGGCCTGCTCGCCGCGACTGTATGACCAGGGAAACGGGCTGATCGAACGAATGGTAAAGGAGTTTCCGCGTTTTAATGACGTCAGCAAATTTGAGGGCCAGGAAATAAAATTCTACAAATTAGCGCAGCTGGGCGTGTGGATGTTGTACTCGACGCTGCACAAGTCGGGGAAATTTCGGCTGGATGATGCGGAAAAAATGACGGCGTTCGCGGATTATATTGTTCCGGTAGCGTTACGGTTGCTGGGCGTGACGTCCTACTCACAAGAATTGGAAAACACGATCAACACGCATCAACTGATAGCGCGCGATTCACAGCGTGAGATCGAAATTCGCGCGCATTGTCTTTACGCCACGGCTTTACTAGCGGAAGAGGTCAACAAGCTGCGTGGACCGAAGGAGCAGGTCATCATTCCGCAAATCGATGCGCGGCTTTGGACCCACTACCACACCACTTCATGGCCTCACCATTTGACTCAGACGATCATGTACTGAGGTGACGGCGAAAATAATTGAGGCCTGCTGGAAAGGAAATATTTTCATGATGTATTGGAAATTGTTTTTACGCGGTGGCGTGCTTGCCGTTATGGCCGTGGGGCTTCAATGCTCTTTTCAATTCCCTGCAAGGGCGCAAGCAAAACGCAAAATCATCATCGATCAAGATTGTGCCGGGCCGGGCGGCACGGATATGCAGGCTATTCTCGCACTTGTCAATTCTCCCGAGACTGAGGTCCTGGGGATAACGGTGCTNACCGGCGACGCCTGGCGCGATGAAGAAGTGCAGCANACTGTGCGGCTGCTGGAAATAATTGGGCGCACGGATATCCCGGTGGTCCCTGGCGCGACTTTTCCGCTGGTGAACAGCAAAGAGTACATCGCCAAGTGGGAAACGCTTTATGGCAAGGTGATCTACCAGGGCGCATGGAATTATGCGAAGCACAATCCGGTGCATGGACCTTACGAGATTCCGCCCATGCCTGAGGGCACGCCGACGACACGCCCTTCCACTGAAGATGCCGCGCACTTCATGGTGCGTCTCGTTGGTAAATATCCGCACGAAGTCACCATTTACGCCGCGGGACCAATGACCGACCTGGCGCTGGCAATCGCGCTTGATCCACAGTTCTCCGAACTCACGAAAGAATTGATCGTGATGGGCGGAAGTATCAATCCGCGCACGGACGATCCGGAGTTCAGCCTGACCCCGCGACGGGAATTTAATTTCTGGATGGATCCAGAAGCATCGCAGGCAGTTCTTCATGCACATTGGCCGCGCATGGTGCTTACGACCGTGGATATTTCCGTTTTAACGCACATGGAAAAGAGCCTAATCGCGGAGGTGGCGAAAAGTCAGACGCCCGGAGCCCAGTATGTAGTGAAGTATGCGGAAGCCAATTATCTCTGGGATGAGTTAGCCGCGGTAGCATGGCTGGACCCCAGCTTCATCACTAAGTGGCAAAAACTTTACATCGACGTGGACACGAGTCACGGGGCTTCTTATGGCGATACGCTGGCGTGGGCGCCCGGACAACAACCGGGCATGGGTGAACAGTTGGTAGAAGTGCAAAAAGATTTGGACAAAGAAAAGTTCTATAAAGAATCCGTAGAGCTTTTGTCTCGTCCGACACCTAAGCCTGCTGCAAACGCAACGAAATAACCTGGCAGCAGATACGACGCACGCGAGTGTGACGGCCGTGATCGTACAAAATGTGCTCTTGGGTTGCACCTTGCGCTTCGGCTTGTGCTATTGTTCCGGCGTTTGCGACGCATCCGGATTTTCCACAGGAGAAATATGGCAGAGCCCACCAAAGTTGTTGGAATCGGAAGTTGTGGCGTGGACTACTTTGCGATCGTGCCGCGCCTGCTCGGCTCAGAGGAAAAAATCAACGCCGATCGTCTGGAGATTCATGCCGGCGGAGTAACCGGCAACAATCTCACGCAGGTCGGGCGCCTGGGGATTTCGGCGGGCTGGCTGGGCCTGATTGGCGACGATGACAGCGGACGGCTGATTATCAAAGCATTTGAGGATGATGGACTCGATCTTTCGGGAATTGAAATTATCAAAGGCGAACAGTCTACGTTCGTTTGGATTCCGGTGGACGCACAAGGCGAGCGTTGCATTTACATGTTTCCTAACGTCAATGGCAAGCTCTCCGCGGAGCAAGTGCGCAGGCTATTTTCTTCTCACATCACGCAGGCTCGACATTTTCACACTGAAGCGTCGCAATTGCCCTTGCCGCCGGTAAAAGAAGGCATGCAGATTGCGCGCACCGCAGGTGTGCGAGTGATATTCGATCTGGATGTGGCGCCAAGTTATTTCGCACAGGCCAAACTTGGCAGCGAAGACGAACTGATTGAGGCGTTGCGCCTGGTGGATGTGTTGAAGCCGTGTAAAGCTGCCGCGCGGGAAATTACCAGCGAAACGGATTACGAGAAGATGGCGGCGAAGCTTCTGGCACTCGGTCCCAAAATTGTTGCACTCACAATGGGCGCGGATGGCTGCTTAATCGCCGCCGGAAATGAGATGGTGCACGTTCCCCCGTTCCAAGTGGCTTGTACTGATTCCACTGGCGCCGGAGATGCGTTCATGGGCGGATTGTCTTACGGATTGCTGCAGGAGTGGGACTATCGGCGCGTGGGAACTTTCGCCAATGCCTGCGCGGCGATTTGTTGCACGAAGGTTGGTGCGCGATCCATGGGTAGATATGAGGATGTGATGGCCCTAATCCGGTCGCAACGCAAAACGGAAGCTTCCGCGTTCTAGCAGCGTCCATATTTATTGCACCGATATGTAAGACACTGATCGATGCAGGAGAATACAAATGTTTGTGCCTCACAGCTTCGTTGTCGCCCTGATCATGATGATCGCCAGCGCGGTGTGCTGGGGCTCCTGGGCGAACACTTATAAAGGTGTCAAAAATTATCGTTTTGAACTTTTTTATTGGGATTATGCGATAGGAATTTTTCTGATTTCCCTGGTGCTAGCGTTCACGATGGGGAGTACGGCAGACGATCCATCGCGTTTTCTGACCAACGTTCACAATGCTGATACTTCGAACATCGCTTCCACCATGTTTGCCGGCGTCATTTTCAATCTTGCGAACCTGCTGCTGGTGGCCGCGATTGATATGGCTGGACTGGCCATCGCTTTTCCAGTGGCGATTGGAATCGCGTTGGTCGTCGGGGTGGTGTCCAGCTACATTCTTCAGCCAAAGGGTCACGCGGGCCTGCTGGCTGCGGGAGTTGTGTGCGCTTTGGTGGCGGTAATACTGGACGGAAAAGCGTACGGAAGTTTGCCGAGCGCCAATCGCGCGATCAGCAGAAAAAGCATCGTGACGTGCGTGGTGTCGGGAATTTTGATGGGCGTGTGGGCGCCATTTGTTACGCGCTCGATGACTCATGGAAATACACTGGGGTCTTACAGTGTAGCGGTGTTCTTNACGCTAGGCGCGCTGCTCTCGTGCTTCGTCTGGAACATTTATTTCATGAAGCATCCTCTGGTGGGCCANCCGGTAAACTTTTCCGACTTTTTTCGAGGGCCGGCGTGGGGCCATATTCTGGGTTTGTTGGGCGGTTGCATCTGGGGAATTGGTACGGTGTTCAACCTGGTGGCTGCGAATTTTACCGGCGTAGCCATCTCATATGCCATTGGTCAGTCCGCGCCGATGGTGGCGGCGCTGTGGGGCGTACTGGCTTGGAAGGAATTTCGCGGCGCACGGCGGCAGGCTTATGTTTATCTGGCATTGATGTTTGTGTTTTATTTTTTGTCCATTTTGGTCATTTCCTACGCGAATACGGCGAGCTGATTCACTTTCTGCATGCTGATCCCCATAGCCGGTATTGCCTCGGGTTTGGCTGCTCGGACGCTAAGAATACGGATTGAGGTGGTCCGCCTTGCGGGCACTGGTGCGTTCCAAACTAGTTGGGAATGTTGGTTCTAAGCACGTTAGGTCGGCAATTCGCAATTCGGACAGACCAAGAAACTCAATAGTTCCGCGGGTGTCATTTCGAGCCGGGCCTAAGGAGCTAGCTTCCCTTTTGGGAATTTCTCCGAGCCAAGGGAATCCATCATTGTTCCTTCGTGTTGAATAAAGTGACCGCGCTCAACTCGCAAAAACACCCTTAGCCCAAGCGCATATTTGCATTACGCAGATACTTTGATGAAGTGAGCAGAGTGATGGCGCTTTTTAACCAGGCGCAACCTGAAACTGCCCAAAAATGAAAGCTATCCGCTGCAGCTCGTGTCCGATGCTGGGACGGCAAATCCCAATTTCGTTACTTTTCGGTCGCTTCCCGAACTTTCCNGTTAGTAGTGTGATGATTCTATTGCCTTTATAGGTCTGCTAAAGGCCAGGTACTTGCGTTTCCAAAGGGTGTCAAACTTATGGATATACAACGCCCTTCTAACGCTCGCGCCAAAAAGATTCGGCGCATCCTCTACGCCACAGTCGCAGTTCTGCTGATAGCAGGCGTGACTTTCGGNCTCTCCCGGTTACGTCCCGCAGCTCCTTCTGTCGATCGCGCCACGGTTTGGACCGATGAAGTAAAGCGCGGTCCGATGCTGAGAGAAGTCCGCGGCCTGGGCACACTTGTTCCCGAAGAGATTCGCTGGATTCCGGCACAAACGGAATCGCGCGTGGACCGCATCGTGGTCCGCCCGGGCGCCATCGTGAAACCCGACACCGTAATTCTTGAATTGAGCAATCCTTCGTTGCAGCGTGACGCTCTGGATGCGGAGTATCAGCTCAAGGGAGCTGAGGCCGATTACGAAAATTTGAAGGTGCAGGTGAATAGCGAATTACTCAATCAGAAAGCTCAGGCAGCCGCGGTGCGGAGTGAATATGAACAAGCGCATTTGCAACATGACGTAGACGACAAGCTCCATCAGGAGGGTCTAGGCGCCGACGTCACCGCGAAACTTTCCAAGGTAAAGGACGAGCAGTTGGGCATTCGCGCGCAACTGGAAGATCAGCGCACGCTTATCGCCAACGACTCAGCGGTGGCAAGACTTGCGGCACAGCGAGCGCACGTGGATCAGCAGCGCGCGCTTTACCAGTTGCGCCGCAGCGAACTCGAAGCACTGCATGTGCGCGCGGGCATCGATGGAGTGCTGCAACTGCTGCCGGTGGATGTTGGCCAGCACGTGACACCCGGAACGAACCTTGCGCGCGTTGCCGATCCCAAGAAACTGAAAGCGGAAATCAAGATCGCGGAAACGCAAGCGAAGGATGCGACCATCGGACAAAAAGCCACGATTGACACTCGTAACGGCGTAGTTTCCGGTCACGTTTCGCGCATTGATCCATCCGTGCAGAACGGCACGGTGACAGTGGATGTAGCCATCGACCAGACGCTTCCGCAAGGGGCGCGCCCGGATCTCAGCGTCGACGGCACCATCGAAATCGAAAATCTCAAAGACGTGCTGTACGTCGGGCGGCCAGTCCACGGGCAGTCAGACAGCACCGTGGGAATTTTTAAGATGGATGAAGACGGAACGGATGCTACTCGCGTCAATGTAAAGTTGGGGCGGAGTTCGGTGAACACCATCGAAATCGTTTCGGGCTTAAAAGTCGGAGACAAAGTGATTCTCTCCGATATGTCCGCATGGGATAACTTCGATCGCATCCGTTTGAAATAGTGAGTTTGTTCGTTCGGGAGCGCTGACGGTGCACACGTTCTGGCAGGATGTCCGTTACGGCCTGCGGATGCTGGCGAAGAATCCGGGCTTTGCCTCTATTGCAATCCTTACGCTAGCGCTGGGTATCGGCGCCAATACCGCGATTTTTTCTCTGATGGACCAGATTCTCTTGCGGCGCCTGCCGGTGGCGCACCCCGACGAACTGGTCATCTTGCGCTCTCCGGGTCGCGCGCAGGGCCATGTGTGGACTGACGGCGACGGCGCGCAATCGTTTTCCTACCCAGCCTATAAGGGGTTGCGCGACTGCACCGCGGTTTCCGGAATGCTTGCGCGTTTTGCCTTTGATGCCAGTATCGCCAGCCGGGGGCAAACAGAACGCGGGCTGGGAGAACTTGTTTCTGGAAATTATTTTACTGTTTTAGGTGTGCAACCCGCTTTTGGGCGGCTCTTCACAGCGGACGATGACCGCGTACAGGGAGGACATCCGTTCGTTATTTTAAGCCACGCTTATTGGATGCAACATTTCGGCGGGGACCCCGGGATTTTGAATCAGACTTTGCTCGTTAATAACACGGCACTGACAGTAATTGGTGTGGCGCAAAAAGGCTTTGACGGCATACAGGTGGGGCAGACGCCGAACATCTTCGTACCCATGATGATGAAGCCTCAAATGACCCCCAACCGAAACGGTCTGGATGACTGGAACGATGCGTGGCTGGCCATCCTGGCCCGGCGGAAGCACGGACTTTCCTGGACACAGACTGAGGCGGCGCTGACTGCAGCGTATCATCCACTGCTCGAACAGCAACTTGCAACTATAAAGGGCTGGGATCAAAAGAAGCGCGCGCTCTTTCTCGATAAGAAAATTTTTCTGCTTCCCGGCGCGAGTGGCAGGCGCACGGTACAAACCGACAGCGGACCCGCGCTGCTTACCCTGTTTGCGTTGGTTGCTTTGGTTTTGCTGATCGCTTGCACCAATGTCGCGAATCTGCTACTGGCGCAAGGCGCATCGCGCCAACGGGAGTTCGCCATTCGGACCGCCATGGGCGCAAGCCGCGGCCGGATGATTCGGCAGTTAGTGATCGAAAGCTTGCTTTGCGCAGCAGCCGGGGGAGTCCTGGGATTGTTCATGGGCCTGTGGCTGATGAACATTCTGACCCCTGAGGTGGTGGCTTCCGGCGTCTCCGGCCTCTCGGCGAAGCTTAATGGCACGGTTCTGGCGTTTGCCAGCAGCACAACTCTTTTGGCCGGCCTTCTATTCGGACTGATTCCCGCATGGCGGGTTACGCGCAGCGGTGTTGCGCAAACGCTTAAGGACCAAGGTTCCACGGGTTCCGTGGCCTTGTCTCACGTACGCTTCCGCAGGTTTCTCGTAGCGGGTCAGGTGGCTTTTACTTTATTGCTGCTGGCGGGAGCTTGTCTCTTCACCAAAACGCTTTGGAACCTGCGTAGCCAGAGTCTGGGTCTGAACACTACAAACGTGATTACGTTTTCTATTTCGCCGGCGCTGAATGGCTACGATACAACTCGCAGTGTCGCGCTGATCGACCAAATGCGTGAGCGTTTTGCGGCACTTCCTGGAGTCAAAGCAGCAGGTTCCTCGGAGATTTCCACTCTAACGGGTACGGACATGGGCTCCAACATTACGGTCGAGGGCAGCGAACGGCTTCGAGAAGATCAGGAACACGTACTTTATGACGCTGTAAGTCCAGCATACTTCTCTGCTATCGGAGTGCCCCTGGTGGCCGGGCGCGAATTTAATTCCGGGGATACGAGCACGCGTGGCAAAGTTGCGATTGTTAACGAAACCTTAGCCAGGCGTTTTTTTCCTAAGCGCGATCCGGTGGGGTCACATCTCGGATTTGGCTCTGGCGATGCGGTTAAGCCGGACATTTTGATCGTCGGGGTGATAAAGGACAACAAGCAGGATCATGTTCGCAGCGAAATGGCTCCTTACGTCTTCCTGCCGTATGGGCAGCGGGAAAAATTAAGCGGCATGACCTTTTATGTGCGCACGCAGCAAGACCCGCTGCACTTTGCTGACGAATTGCGCGACAGCGTCCGGCGGCTGGATCCGAATTTGCCGGTCTACGATCTGAAGACCTTTCAACGCGTGGTGGATGAGGACTTGCTGGCCGAGCGTATGATCGCCGGATTGTCCGCAAGCTTTGGCGTTTTGGCCGCGCTTCTGGCAGCCATGGGCATCTACGGCGTGCTCGCCTATCTGGTCATTCAACGGACCCGCGAGATTGGGATTCGCATCGCCTTGGGCGCCGCCACTGGGCAGGTACGTACTCTGATTTATAAGGACATGGGTTACATGGTCATCGCGGGGGCGCTGGTGGGATTGCCAGTGGCTTACGCGCTGGCGCGGTTGAGCGAATCCCTGCTCTACGGGGTGCGGGCTAACAATATAGGCATCTACCTCGTCTCTTTAAGCCTGATCGCCGTGATCGCGACCGCAGCCTGCTATCTCCCGGTGCGGCGTGCTACGCGAGTCGACCCCATGGTGGCCTTGCGTTATGAATAGCGGCGGAACTAAATCGGGCCTGTTTCGTATCAAGTGTTGCGGGAGTGGTGCGCTTAGAACTTGAAGGAGAAAACGTGATGGAATCAAACGGCACCCTAATCAAGATGGAAGGCGTGAAGAAAGTCTTCTACACCGATGAAGTCGAGACTCACGCGCTTTCGGAAATCCACCTGGAGATCCAGAAAGGCCAGTATATTTCCATTGCCGGACCGTCCGGCTGTGGTAAGTCCACGCTCCTTTCCATTCTGGGGCTGCTGGATTCGCCTACTGACGGCAATTATTGGCTGAACGGTCAGCCAGTTTCGAAGCTGACCATCAGCGAGCGGACGCGCATCCGCAACCGCGAAATTGGCTTCATATTTCAGGCCTTCAACCTTATCGGCGATCTTACCGTGTACGAAAACGTCGAGCTGCCGCTGACTTATCGCGGCACGGGCACGGCCGAACGCAAGCAAAAAGTCCAACGCGCGCTGGAGCGCGTGGGCATGGCGCATCGCCTGCGCCATTACCCTTCTCAACTTTCCGGAGGTCAACAACAGCGTGTTGCTGTGGCGCGTGCGCTGGTTGGGGATCCTTTGATCTTGATGGCTGATGAGCCGACCGGAAACCTGGACTCCAAGAATGGCGAAGCAGTAATGGAATTATTGCGCGACCTACATCGCAATGGCGCTACCATTTGCATGGTTACTCACGACGAACGTTACGCAAACTTCGCGGAGCGCAATATTCATCTGTTTGACGGGCGCATCGTGGATGAAACCAGAGAAGTCAGCGTGGGCGCGTAATTCTATTAGGCCAAACATTGTTTGCCACCGAGGCCTTAGTTCATGGATACCGTTCTGCAGGATATTCGTTATGCCTTACGCATGCTTTGCAAGCATCGCTTCGCAACCTTAGTGTGTGCTGGCGCGCTGGCGCTGGGTATGGGGGCCAACAGCGCGATCTTCAGCATGGCGGAAGCCTTCCTGCTGCATCCCGTTCCGCTGGATGAGGTCAATCGACTCGTTGCGGTAGTGGATTCGAAACCGCGTCAAAATATCGAAAAGACTTCCGTCGCTCCCGCGACTTATCTCGAATGGCAGGAGCAATCGCGTTCCTTTGACCGCCTCGGAGCCTATTCCTATGACGGCGTAAACTTTACGGGCGATGCCACGCCGCAAAAGATTCAGGATTTCCTTGTAACTCCAAACTTTTTTTCGACGCTCGGTGTGCAGCCTCACCTTGGCCGCGATTTTCTTGCAGAAGAAGGAGAGCCTGGAAAAAATCAGGAGCTCATTCTGAGTTACGGGCTCTGGGAACGCCGCTACGCTGCAGATCCCAAAATTCTGGGGAAGGTTGTAAAGGTCGACGGGAAACCGTTCACGATTGTCGGCGTCATGGGGAAGGGTTTTGACTTTCCTATAAGCGCGGAGGCCTGGTTGCCCTTGGCTTTCGACGCAAAACAGCGTGTCGAGCGGGACAATCGTTCGTTATGGGCAATTGGTCATCTGAGGGACGGGGTTTCCTTTGAGCAGGTTAATGCGGAGATGCTCACCATCGCGCAGCACCAAGCGGCCGCTTATCCCGACGCGTATAAAGATTGGCAACTTCGGGTCATGCCGCTCGGTGAATTCGCTACCGGCGATCTTACGCGCCAATACACTTTGCTGCTTCTTGGCGCGGTCGGTTTTGTGTTGTTGATTGCTTGCGCGGACGTCGCCAATGTTCAATTTGCGCGGGTGTCAGGGCGGCAGAAGGAACTCGCCGTGCGCGCGGCGATGGGCGCGAGCCGCACGCGCATCGTTCGTCAATTGTTGATTGAGAGCGTGATGCTGTCGCTTTTTGGCGCGGCGATCGGAATTTTCCTGGCTCAGTGGATCCTTAGCGTGATCCTTTCACATATGCCGCCAGACATCGCGCGATACATCGCAGGCTGGAAGTCCATTCGTCTCGATTTTGGCGCTTTCCTTTTTACGTTTGCTGTGGCACTTGTGAGTGGCCTGCTTTCGGGCATCGCGCCATCGCTGATGAGTTCGCGCACCAATATTTCCGAAACTCTGAAGGAGAGCGGACGCGGCGCTTCCTCCGGACGGGCCCGGCATCGCTTGCGGAGTGTTTTGGTCGTTGCCGAGGTCTCGCTGTCGCTGGTTCTGCTGGTCGGGGCTGGTTTACTGGTAAAAGGCTTTAATGTACTGCTTACGGTGAACCAGCAATATCACCCGGAATCGCTGTTGACGCTGAATCTGGATTTGCCGCGATTGCAATACCCAGCGAGGTCTGCGCGTGCTACGTTTCACGACCGGCTTTTGCAAAGTCTTTCCAGCATTCCCCAAGTGCAATCTGTCGCGCTCGCCACGACCGTCCCGTATGGAAATGGCGGAGGCACGGACGCGCAGCGCTTCTTAATAGAAGGTCGACCTGTCGAGCAGAGGGAAGAATCGCGTACCGCTATCATGGAGACGGTTTCGCCGAACTATTTTGCGGTGATGAGTATCGGCTTGAGAGTTGGCCGGACATTTACCGAGTCTGACGCCGACGGAACTCTGCCGGTCGCGGTAATCAGCAAAAGCCTCGCGAGCCGCCACTTCCCAGGTGAAAATCCGCTAGATAAAAAAATTCAGGTTGTAGGCTCCAAGCCAGAGACGTGGCTCACCGTGGTGGGGGTTGTGGACGACGTGCGTTACAACTGGATACAAAAGGACACGTTGCCTACGCTTTACAGACCATATCGTCAGAATCCCACTTACTACACTACGGTGCTTTTGCGCACCACTGGTGAGCCGCCAAAGTTTACTTCCGCGGTGCGCAGTAAAATCGCGGCTTTAGATCCGGACCTGGCGATTTATGAGGTGAAGCCGCTTAATCAGGTCATTACCGAATCGATTGTGGGGATATCTTACGTAGCGGCCATGATGGCGGGCATTGGGATCATTGCGCTGGTATTGGCTTCCGTGGGAGTGTACGGAGTAATGTCTTATTCGGTTAGCGAACGAACACACGAGATGGGGATTCGCATGGCCATGGGCGCATCGGAAGCGGCGATCAATCGACTGGTGGTGGGTAATGGGATGCTTCTCACCGGTATTGGCATCGCCATTGGATTGCCTTTGGCGTTCGGCTTGGCCCGCGCGCTATCGAGCCTGCTTTTCGGGGTGTCGGCCGCCGATCCTTTTGCTTTTATTGGACTGCCACTGATTCTCGGTGCTGTTGCGTTTTTGGCGTCCTATCTTCCCGCACGGCGTGCTGTGCGCGTCGATCCATTGACGGCCCTTCGGTATGAGTGAAACAATTTCGTTTTTGCTACGCTAAATTCGCGTTGCAGCTAACCGCGGTCGTGAAGTGCGATAGGGGAGCGATGTGGGACCTTTAATCCAGTTTAGACATCTCGAAAAATCCTACGATGCCGGCGGCAGCAAATTTTTTGTGTTACGGCGCATCAACCTGGAAATCCAGCAGGGCGAATTTGTAACCATTATGGGCCCCTCGGGCGCCGGAAAATCCACGTTGCTCAGCATTATTGGGATGCTAGACAGCGCGTGGAGTGGGGAGTATTTCTTTCTTGGCGAGGCGGTCCACCAACTAAACAGCAAGAAGCGTAATGAACTGCACAAGGCTAACATTGGCTTTGTGTTCCAGAGCTATCACCTTATCGACAATTTAACAGTCTTTGAAAACCTGGAAGTACCGCTCTCGTACAAAAATGTTCCACACAAAGAACGGGTGAGCCTGGTGTGCGATGCTCTGGACCGATTTCATATCGTAGGAAAAAAAGATTTGTTTCCCAATCAGCTTTCCGGAGGGCAGCAGCAACTAGTTGGTGTCGCTCGCGCAGTCATCCTGCATCCAAAGTTGCTGCTCGCCGACGAGCCTACTGGCAATCTCCATTCCGCGCAGGGCGACGAAATCATGCAGCTTTTTAAAAAATTGAATGATGCTGGAACCACCATTATTCAGGTCACGCACTCAGAGCGCAACGCCGCCTACGGTAATCGCATCGTGCAACTGAAAGATGGCTGGGTCGTAAATGAGAGTGCGGCCGCAACTGTTCAATCGGCATAACTTTTGTAAGAGATTTCCATGGTAGGAGACAGGTACACGGCTACGTGAACCCTCGCGGTCTTGGCACTCAATAGCGAAATTGGAATAAACTTCCCCATCAAATGAAATCTGCCGCCAACCAGTCCTATCGCGTCTTGCTGGCCGACGATCAATCTGACATTCGCGATGCTCTGCGCTTGTTGCTGAAGCGCGAGGGCTATGAAACGCACGGCGCAGCCTCACCCGCCGACGCTCTCGCGGCCATCGAGTCGCGCGAATTTGATGCCGTGCTGATGGATTTGAATTACGCGCGCGACACCACTTCCGGGCAGGAAGGCCTTGACCTGCTCACCCGCATTCAAATGCTGGATAGTACGCTGCCCGTCGTGGTGATGACCGCGTGGAGCAGCGTGGAGATTGCGGTGGAAGCCATGCGCCGGGGGGCGCGAGACTTCGTGCAAAAGCCCTGGGAGAATATTCGACTGCTCTCGATTATTCGCACGCAAATCGATTTGCGCCAGGCTTTGAGGCAAGCTTCGCGGTTGGAAGCGGAAAACCGGCTTCTGCGCTCCGAATCGCGTCCCACTTTTCTCGCCAAATCTCCAGCGATGACACCGGTTCTGGACCTGGTGGCACGTATTGGCCCATCCGACGCTAATGTGCTGATCACTGGCGAGCACGGTACAGGCAAAGAAGTTGTGGCGCGAACGCTGCACGCACTGTCTAACCGGGCTTCCAAACCGATGGTCACTGTGAACGCCGGAGGCCTTTCAGAGGGGGTTTTTGAAAGCGAGCTTTTTGGTCACGTGAAAGGCGCATTTACAGACGCGCGGTCCGATCGCGTAGGGCGCTTCGAACTTGCCGACGGCGGAACACTTTTTCTGGACGAAATTGCCAACGTGCCGCTCAATCTTCAAGCGAAGTTGCTGCGCGTTCTGGAATCGGGAGAGCTTGAGCGCGTAGGATCATCGGCCACGCGGCGAGTCGATGTTCGTGTTCTCGCCGCCACTAACGTAGACGTGAACTCCGAAGCCGCTGCCGGGCGCTTTCGGCAGGATTTGCTCTTCCGCTTGAACACCATTGAGATCTNTATCCCGCCACTGCGAGAACGCCGGGAAGATATTGACCTGCTGGCGCACCACTTCGTTCACGGATATTCGCAGCGTTACCGCAAAAATATAGCGGGCTTCGACTCTGCGGCCACCGCCGCGCTGCATGAACATCTCTGGCCCGGCAACGTGCGTGAACTTGACCACGCGGTCGAGCGCGGTGTGCTGCTTTCTGCCGGGCCGCTCGTTCGCGCCGCCGATCTGGGCTTGCGAGCTCAAGCATCGACGGCCGCGGCACGCCTCGAAGAAATGCCGCTCGATGAAGTGGAGCGCCACCTTATCCGGCGCACGTTGGCACGCCACGACGGCAACGTGAGCCAGGCGGCCAAGGCGCTGGGCCTGAGCCGCAGCGCGCTGTATCGCCGTTTACAGAAGCACGAATTAGGATGAAGCGCCTCACTTACGAACGCCGCATTCAGCTTCTGGCGCTCGCTGCGGGTCTTCCCGGTTCTTTTATCGCGCTAATTTTGCTGTGGACAGGTTCGTACTCGTCAGGGTCCGCGTCGACACTTACATTTCTCATCCTTAGTTTATGGCTCGGCTTCGCGCTTTCTCTTCGGCACCGGGTGGTCTTCTCTTTGCAGACTTTGTCGAACCTGCTGGCGGCCATGCGCGAAGAAGATTTCTCTATTCGCGCGCGAGGGGCTCGATCTGACGATGCCATGGGTGAAGTGATGATCGAGGTCAATGCGCTCAGCACGATGCTGCGAGAGCAGCGCTTGGGCGCAATGGAAGCCACCGGGCTACTTCGCACCATCATCGAAGAGATCGACCTGGCCATCTTTACCTTCGATCATGAAGCCAAGCTTCGGCTGGTAAACCGCGCCGGCGAGCGATTGCTGATGCGCCCGCTCGAACGTCTCCTGGGTTCCACGGCGGCGGAATTGGGGTTGGCAGGATGCCTGGAAGGTGAGTCCGCGCGAACCATGGAGCTCGCCTTTGCAGGGGCTTCGGGCCGCTGGAGCATGCGAAGGGGGTCTTTCCGGCAGGGTGGTTTGCCCCATCAACTTGTCGTGCTTAGCGACCTGAGCCGCACACTGCGAGATGAAGAACGCCAGGCCTGGCAGCGCCTCATCCGCGTGCTGGGGCATGAACTCAATAACTCGCTCGCCCCTATCCAATCGGTTGCTCAAGGGTTGGAAAGCGGCTTGAACAGGGCCAATCAGTTACCGGAATTGCAAAATGGGCCTGCAGCGCCGATTCTCGAGGATCTGCATGAGGGCTTGGCCATCATTCGTTCCCGTACCGAGGCCCTCGGACGTTTCATGGCTGCCTATTCGCGGCTCGCCAGGCTTCCAAAACCTAAACACCTGCCGGTGACCGTTGCGGATTGGGTGCATCGCACCGTCAAGCTAGAAACACGCGTGAAGGTTTGTATCAAGGAAGGACCTCGAGCCGTCATCTCGGCGGACGTCGATCAATTGGAGCAACTGCTCATCAACTTGATTCGCAATGCGGCGGATGCGGCGCTGGAAACGCACGGTGGCGTTCAAGTTGGGTGGTTACTACAAGGCTCACAGGTGGAAGTCTGGGTGATCGATGATGGCCCGGGCATTCCTAATACCGCAAATCTTTTCGTCCCATTCTTCACCACCAAGCCGGCAGGCTCCGGAATAGGGTTGGTGCTCAGCAGGCAAATTGCGGAAGCCCATGGCGGCCAGCTGACGCTCGAAAATCGAACTGGTGCGCGGGGTTGTGAGGCCCGCTTGCGTCTGCCGTTCTAGTACCACCCTCTGAGATTTTTTCTAAACCGTTCGTTAACTGTGCAACGTATCCACCTGTCCTGGTGCAGGTTGGACGTTGTTCAAGATTTGCCCCCCAGTACAGTAGCGCAGAAGTGCCAGCAACCCGTAGCCTGCACTTGCTACGGGAAACGGCCCCTCCCCGATCTCCCGAGTAATAAAACTCTTGGATAGAACCCTTGAAAGTTAATAACTCTTATAAGCCCGGGACTCGTGGTTATCGGAAAATTTGGAAAGGACTTTTAATTCTTGGTGTCTTACTCGCCGGAGTCATGACAAATGAAAATGCGGCGGCGGCGGGAGCGACCTGCGAGTATTCTTCTGGTTCGTGGGCCAATAACGCCATAGCACAAAGGCAAGGATCCACGTTCCGCATTACGTACGACGGGACACCTTCGGCTTCACCGGCGAACGCAATCGCTGGGCTATCCTCGGGTTCCGCCCAGCAGTATACGAGTCTTGCCACCGGCGTACGATTTAGTCCCAGCGGGATGATTGACGTTAGAAACGGTTCAGGTTTTACCGCGGCCGCAAGCGTTGCTTACCGGGCAGGCGTCACCTACCATTTTGTTTTGGATGTAAACGTTTCAAACCATACTTACAACGCGTACGTGGTGCTCAGCTCTGGGCAAATCACGTTAGGTACAAATATGGCATTTCGCACTGAACAGAGTTCCGTGCCGGTACTGGATACCATGGGCGTGATGGCCTCCGCGGGTGCGCTAAGCATTTGTAATGTCGCTCTGACATCGCCGCCAACCACGATCCCGGGATCCTCATCGCCGCTGGTTGCCAACGTCAGCAGTTTGAATTTTGGCCAAACAGGATTAGCCAATAGCGCAGTACAAACGGTGACGTTGACCAACACTGGCAGTTCCAGTGTGATGATTTCAGGAGTTTCCGTTTCCGGAGCTGGGTTTACGGCTAGCGGCAGCGCTTCAGGCCTTGTTGTGGGCCCCAGGCAGCTCACCAGTGTGCGCGCCACGTTCACGCCTTTCACCACTGGAAAATTAAACGGAAGCCTCACGATAACTAGTAACGCCAAAAATTCACCTATAACTGTTGCTCTGTCCGGCACCGGCGTAGCATCCTCGGCACATTCAGTGGCATTGTCCTGGAATTCCAGTACTTCAGCGGTAGCTGGTTACAATGTTTACGTCGGTTCCTCATCGGCTGGGCCTTACTCGTTATTGAACTCGTCGCCTGTCCCAAGCACCAACTACGTAGACACCAACGTGCAATCCGGCAACACCTACTATTTTCGTATTACTTCCGTGAGTTCTTCGTATCAGGAGAGCGTTCCCTCGGCAACTGTTCAAGCTGTCGTGCCATAAACAGTTTCGGCGACCATAAACTACTGTTTTGTTTTCTTATCGACGTCGAAAGCTATATTCAACCCACGTTGACCAATCTTGGTTTATGCTCGGACTTGCGAATCTCGTGTATGGCCATGGTGTTTGTGGCGGGCGACACGACGATGGACTAGTTGGACTAATAAGATTAGCCATTCAGAGGTCAATACTATGGCTCCCTCCTCCGCAACGGCATCAGCGAAACCCGAGGTTCATGAAAGTTTATCTCTCGAAGAACTGCAAAAGGTTCATGCCTACTGGCGTGCCGCGAATTATATTTCCGTCGGCCAGATTTATCTGTATGCCAATCCCCTGCTACGCGAACCATTGGAGTTGAAGCACATAAAGCCACGGCTTCTGGGTCATTGGGGCACCACGCCCGGATTAAATTTCATCTACGTGCATTTGAATCGACTGATTAAGAAGCACGATCTCGACGTCGTATATGTTGCCGGACCCGGGCATGGAGGTCCGGGACTCGTTGCCAACACTTATCTGGAAGGGACTTACAGTGAAGTCTATCCAGCTATTACGCAAAACGAGGATGGATTAAGAAAGCTGTTTAAGCAGTTTTCATTTCCTGGCGGAATTCCCAGCCATGTTGCTCCCGAAACTCCCGGTTCTATTCACGAGGGCGGCGAGCTCGGATACTCGATAGCGCATGCATACGGCGCAGCGTTCGACAATCCAAATTTGCTGGTCTGCTGCGTTGTGGGCGACGGCGAAGCGGAAACAGGCGCGCTGGCCGCCAGTTGGCATTCCAATAAGTTTTTGAATCCCGCGCGTGATGGCGCCGTGCTTCCCATTCTGCATTTAAACGGATACAAAATCGCAAATCCGACAGTGCTGGCCCGGCTCAGCGATGCCACGCTGACGCAGCTATTTTCCGGTTACGGATACAAGGCGTACTTCGTCGAAGGGCACGAGCCGGAGACCATGCATCAACTAATGGCCTCCACGCTCGACACCATTCTCAAAGCGATTCGCGATATTCAAAGCAGCGCGCGCAGCGGTCAATCAACAGAAATGCCGGTGTGGCCCATGATCGTGCTTCGCACGCCCAAAGGATGGACCGGGCCAAAAACAGTGGATGGAAAGCCCGTCGAAAACACCTGGCGCGCCCACCAAGTTCCTATCACAGATTTCAAGTCGCATCCCGCGCACATAAAGATTCTCGAAGAATGGATGAAGAGCTACAAACCGGAAGAGCTATTCGACGAAACCGGCAAACTCCACGCCGGATTCGCGGAGTTGGCGCCGGCAGGTAATCGCAGAATGGGAGCCAATCCTCACGCAAATGGCGGCCTCCTGCTACGCGACCTGGTCATGCCCGATTTTCGCGATTACAAAGTAACTTTTTCAAAGCCGGGGGATAAGCTAGCCGAAGCTACGCGCGTTCTTGGCAAGTTTTTGCGCGACGTCATGAAACACAATGCCGACGCGCAGAATTTTCGCGTGTTTGGGCCTGATGAAACCGCTTCCAATCGCCTCGAAGCGCTGTACGAGACGACTCCCAAACTTTTTATGGAGCCTATACTCGACACCGATGAGCATCTTTCGAAGACCGGGCGAGTAATGGAGGTCTTAAGCGAGCATATGTGCCAAGGCTGGCTCGAAGGCTATTTGCTTACCGGCCGCCACGGTTTTTTTTCGTGTTACGAAGCGTTCATTCACATTGTGGATTCGATGTTTAATCAGCATGCAAAGTGGCTGAAGGTCACTCGCAACATTCCCTGGCGCCGTGCGATCGCGTCTTTGAATTATTTGCTTACTTCGCACGTTTGGCGACAGGACCATAACGGCTTCACGCATCAGGATCCGGGATTTATCGATCACGTGGTGAATAAAAAAGCCGACATTGTGCGTGTATATCTGCCGCCTGATGCCAATACGCTGCTGTCCGTAGCCGACCACTGCTTGCGCAGCCGCAATTACGTGAACGTGATCGTGGCCGGCAAACAACCCTCGCTACAATGGCTGGACATGAAATCCGCTGTCGAACACTGCACTGCAGGGGTGGGCATCTGGCCGTGGGCCTCGAACGATCAGGGGAGCGCGCCAGACGTGGTCATGGCGTGCGCGGGAGATGTGCCAACGCTAGAAACGCTGGCGGCCGTCGACCTCCTGCGCCAGCATTTTCCCGATATCAAAATGCGGGTCGTGAATGTGGTGGATCTTATGACCCTGCAAACTTCGGGCGAGCATCCGCACGGTCTGCCTGACCGTGAATTTGATTCCCTCTTCACCACCGACAAGCCGGTTATTTTCGCCTACCACGGCTACCCCGCGTTGATTCACCGACTGACTTATCGTCGCGCCAATCATGAGAATCTTCACGTGCACGGATATCGCGAGGAAGGAACCACCACGACTCCATTCGATATGGCCGTGTTGAATGAACTCGACCGCTTTCATCTAGCCGGCGACGTGGCGGATCGCGTGCCCCGCCTGCGTCCGGTGAATGCGCATTTTAAGCAGTTCCTGCGGAACCAATTGGTGAATCACAAAAAATATATTTGCGAAGTCGGGGATGACATTCCCGAAATTCGGGATTGGAAATGGCCTTACTGAGTGAAGGTCCTGGTTCTTAATTCGGGCTCAAGTAGTCAGAAGTCCAGCTTGTTTGACTTTGGTGGTTCCCTGCCGGACTCCCCGCCAAAGCCCTTATGGGAAGGAAAGTTAGAATGGCAGGGTGAGCGTGCCAGCCTCGAAGTAAAAAACTCCTCCGGAATCCTTCAAAAGGAGGAGATGACCGTCATTGCGCGCGAGAAAGCCACCGCGCATTTGCTCGACGCGCTGACATCCGGCAAAGCCAGAGTCCTATCCAGCAAATCAGAAATTGCTGTTGTGGGGCACCGCATCGTCAACGGTGGAGGCGAGTATACGCAACCGACGATCATCACTCGTGAAGTCAAAGCTGCCATCCAGCGTAGGGCCGTTTTCGCGCCACTTCATAATCGTGTGGAACTCGAGGGCATCAGATTCATCGAAGAGAAATTCGGATCAATCCCACAGGTCGCGGTCTTTGATACCGCCTTCCACAGCGCCTTGCCAAGTGCGGCGTTTGTTTACCCAGGCCCTTATGAATGGCTTGCGCAAGGAATTCGGCGGTTTGGATTCCACGGAATCAATCATCAATATTGTGCGGAACGCACAGCGCAACTCCTCGGTAAGAGTTCTTCCTCGCTCAAAATCGTTAGCTGCCATCTTGGCAACGGCTGCTCTGTGGCAGCGATACAGCACGGTAAAAGTATTGACACCAGCATGGGATTCACGCCACTGGATGGCCTGATGATGGGAACCCGCTCGGGGTCGGTCGATCCCGGAATTCTCACTTATTTGATGCGCTCGCAAAACCTGAGCGGAGAAACTTTGGATGACTTGCTGAACAAAAAATCTGGTCTGCTGGGCATATCCGGGATTTCCGGCGATATGCGACAGATCGTTTTCTCCATGAATCAAGGTAATGATCGCGCCAAGCTAGCCTTCGACATTTTCGTGCATCGCCTGCGATCTGGCATCGGCGCGATGGTCGCGGCGCTCGGCGGCTTGGACGCGCTAATTTTCACCGCGGGAATTGGAGAGAATTCCGCAGAAGTGCGTCAAGGGGCGTGCGCAAATTTTGGTTTTCTTGGCTTGCAGCTCGACCGCGCAAAAAATGCTTTACCTCAATCGGACCGGGATATTTCTGCCACGGCCTCAGCTGTTCGCGTGCTAGTCGTACGTGCTCAGGAGGACTGGTCCATCGCGCGTGAAACCTGGCAATTAGCTACTACATCGCAGAACCCTGTCCAAAAGTAAGTCAGAAGTTCGTCTCACCGACGGCGAGTGTGCGAGTTTGCACATCCCTGCCATGCAGACGGATGTTCAAATATGTTTGGATTTTTTCCTTCCGGGCAATCGGCTTGTACGGTAGTT
>JGI12053J15887_10000046_pt1 | contig 33503 bp, 29 predicted proteins | sample MedBloCAOM1_O3_FD_15887 | JGI IMG/M metagenome (IMG submission 15887)
TCACGCTTGGCCGCATCCTCCTGGTGCCGGTAGTGGTCTGGGCGATCACGGCCGGCGAGATGCAAATTGCCTTTGTGCTTTTCCTCGCCGCCGGCATCAGCGACGCCGTCGACGGTTTCCTGGCCAAGCGGTTCGGCATGGCCACCGAGCTCGGCGCCTATCTCGACCCGCTGGCGGACAAGGCGATGCTGGTTTCGATCTACGTCGCGCTCGGCGTCACCGATGCCATTCCCCGTTGGCTCGTGATCCTCGTGGTCTCGCGCGACATCATGATCGTGAGCGCGGTGATCTTGTCCTGGGTGGTGGACAAACCCGTGCCGCTCAAACCGCTTCTGGTCTCTAAGCTTAACACCGTCGCGCAAATCGTGCTCGCCGGCGTCGTCATGGCGGCGCTTGGATTCGACTTTGATGCGAGTGTCGCCATGATGGTGCTGACGCCGCTGGTCGCGGCCTTGACCTTGCTTTCCGTTGCCTTCTATGTCGCCGAGTGGGTGCGCCACATGAACGCCGCAGACTTAGGCCCCTGAACCTGGTTACCCATAAGTGAAGGTTACGGGTAGGGCACGACGCGATGATGTACGGGCGCCATTTCACGTTTTGGCTCGTCACGTTTCTCATGCTCGCGGCGTCGCTGTTGCTGCTGCACGAGATTCTGCTCCCGTTCGTCGCTGGTATTGCTCTCGCCTACGTGCATGCGCCGGTCGCCGACCGCATGGAACGCGCGGGAATGAACCGCACCGTCGCGGCGCTGCTGATCGTCAGCGTCTTCATTGTGACCCTGATCGCCCTTACGCTGCTGCTTGTTCCGCTGCTGCTGCAGCAAGGCTCGGCGTTGATCTCCCACATCCCGGGCTATTTCAAGCGCGTGAAGGAGCTTATTGCCGATGCCAATCTGCCCTGGCTGAGTTGGCTCGGATCCGGCGATTCGAACGAGACTGTTTCAGGTCTCGTCAGCCAGATGGCCACGTGGCTCCTGAGCTTTGTGTATTCAATTTGGACCGGCGGGAAGGCGCTGGTCTCCTTCGCTTCTGTTCTGATCGTGATGCCGGTCGTCACCTTTTACCTCATCCGCGACTGGCATCCGATGATCGAGATAGTGGACAGCTGGGTGCCGGTGCGCCAGCGCGAAACCGTCCGCCGGCTCGCCCGCGAAATCGATGCGGCGATTGGTGGTTTCTTGCGCGGCCAAGTCGGCGTGTGCGCCGTGCTCGGCTGCTATTACGCGATCGCGTTGATGCTGGTGGGGCTAGATTTTGCGCTGCTCATCGGCCTCGTGGCCGGCGTTATCACGTTCGTCCCGTATATCGGCTCGATGACCGGACTGATGATCGGGGTGAGCGTGGCGATCGCGCAGTTCTGGCCGGACTGGAAGCGGATCGCGATTGTTGTCGGCATTTTCCTGTTCGGCCAATTCGTCGAAGGCAATATCGTTTCGCCTAAGTTCGTCGGCGGGCGTGTGGGATTGCATCCGGTCTGGATGATCTTCGCCATGTTCGCCTTTGGTTATCTTTTCGGATTCGTCGGTCTTCTGGTTGCCGTGCCGCTCGCAGCCGCGCTCGCGGTGCTGTTGCGGTTCGCGCTGCGCCAATACTTCGCGAGCCCCCTCTATACCGGGGAAAAGCCCACCTGATGCGCAACGGTCCGCGTCAACTCGCNTTAGCGCTCGATCATCCGGAGAGCTTTGCGCGCGAAGATTTCTTGAGCGGGCCGTCGAATGCGGCCGCACTTACNCTCATCGACACCTGGCCCGCCTGGCCTCACCAGGCGGTCATGCTCACTGGCCCGGAAGGCTCCGGCAAGAGCCACCTTGCCGCGATCTGGGCGGAAATGGCGGGGGCACGGCTGATCTCTTCGCACGCGCTGGAGCAGGCGGCGGTGCCCGCGGCGCTCGCCACGGGCGCATTGGTCGTGGAGGATATCGTCGCGGGCGCGCTAGACGAACGGGCGCTCTTTCACCTTCTCAATCTCGCGCGCGAGGAGGGGGCCTTCGTGCTGCTCACCGCGCGCAGCCCGCCGGCGACGTTCGCGATCCGAGACCTCGGGTCCCGCGTCATGGCCCTGCCGGTCGTGGCCATGGCGCCGCCCGACGACGCGCTGTTGCGCGCGGTCCTGGTGAAACTCTTCAGCGATCGGCAGCTCGCAGTTGACGAAAGCCTGATCGGCTATGTGGCGCTGCGGATCGAACGATCGTTTGCGGCCGCGCAGGCGGTGGTCGCGCGGCTCGACGAGGAGGCGATGCGCCATAAGCGGCCGTTAACCAGGGTATTCGCGGCCGAAATCCTGCGCATGAGCGAGGCTTGACGGCCTGGGGTGCCGACGCCTTATGTCATGCAGCCGTCACCTTTGACGACGATGTTGCGCGCCTCATCAGAAAGTATTGGCCATGGCTGATCGAAGCCAAATCATTGTTGTGGAAGGGGAACCCGTCGCGCCCCTGGCTCCGGCCGCCGCCGAATCCGCGCCTCTCGATCTGATCGTTAGCCCCGAGCGCTTCATCAATCGCGAGCTGTCGTGGCTGCATTTCAACCGTCGGGTGCTCGAGGAAGCCGCCAATGACGCCCATCCTCTCCTCGAGCGGGTCCGCTTTCTCTCGATTTCCGCCAACAACCTCGATGAGTTCTTCATGGTCCGCGTCGCCGGCCTCAAGGGCCAGCTGCGTGCCGGAATAACGGTCAAGAGCCCGGACGGGCTGACGCCCGCTGAACAGCTCATCCGCATTGGGGATGCCGTCGGGGTGCTGGCGAGGGATCAGCAAAAGCGCTGGCGCGAGCTTCGACAAATGCTGGCCGAGCAGGGCATCATTTTGATCGAGGGGCCGGAGGTGACCAAGAAAGAGAAGACGTGGCTCGAGGATTATTTCCTTCGGCAGATTTTTCCCCTGCTCACCCCGCTCGCCATCGATCCGGCGCACCCGTTCCCTTTCATCCCCAATCTCGGCTTTACCATCGCCCTCCATTTGACGCGCGCGAGCGACGGCAAGGCGATGAACGCGCTCATCCGTATGCCGAACAAGATCGAGCGTTTCGTGCGGCTACCCAGTGCCCGCGTGATCACGCTCGAACAGGTCATCGGCCTGTTCATCGCCCGCCTTTTTCCCGGCTATGCGGTCAAAGGCCAGGGTGCGTTCCGCGTCATTCGCGACTCCGAGATCGAGATCGAGGAGGAAGCGGAAGACCTGGTGCGCGAGTTCGAGACGGTTCTCAAGCGTCGGCGGCGCGGCTCGGTCATCCGGCTTGAGCTCGACGCGGCCATGCCTGTGGAGCTGCGTCGGTTCGTACAACAGGCGCTCGCATGCGGTGACGATGAGGTTTTCCTGGTCGATGGTGTGTTGGCGCTCACCGACCTGTCGCAGCTCATGAGTCTGGATCGGCCGGACCTCGAATTCGTCCCGTACAACCCCCGTTATCCCGAACGCATTCGCGACCATGCCGGCGATTGCTTCGCGGCCATTCGCCAGAAAGACCTGGTTGTCCACCATCCCTACGAGTCGTTCGACGTGGTCGTGCAATTTCTGCAGCAGGCAGCGCGCGACCCCGACGTCGTCGCCATCAAGCAGACACTCTACCGCACGTCGGCCGAGTCGCCCATCGTCCGCGCGCTGATCGAGGCGGCAGAAGCGGGAAAGTCGGTTACCGCACTGATCGAGCTCAAGGCCCGCTTCGACGAAGAGGCCAATATCCGCTGGTCGCGTGCCCTCGAGCGCGCCGGCGCCCAGGTCGTATATGGCTTTATCGAGCTCAAGACCCACGCCAAGTTGTCGATGGTGGTGCGCCGAGAAGGTGGCGCGCTTGCCACCTATGTGCATGTTGGCACCGGCAACTATCATCCGGTCACGGCCCGGATCTATACCGATCTCTCGTTCTTCACGTCCGATCCCGTTATCGCTCGGGACGTGGCGCATATCTTCAATTATGTGACCGGCTATGCGGAGCCGGCGGAGCTCCAAAGGATGGCGGTTTCTCCGCTCACGCTGCGTGACCGCGTCTGCGACCACATCGAGCAGGAAATCGCGCATGCCAAGGCCGGTCGTCCCGCCGCGATCTGGATGAAGGACAATGCGCTGGTCGATCCCGAGATTATCGACCTGCTCTACGAGGCTTCGCGCGCGGGCGTGGCCGTTGACCTCGTCGTGCGCGGGATCTGCTGCCTGCGGCCCGGCCTGCCAGGACTGTCCGAGAACATTCGGGTGAAATCGATCATCGGCCGATTCCTCGAACACAGCCGCATCTACTGCTTCGGCGACGGCCACGGCCTGCCGCATCCTAAAGCCGCGGTCTACATCTCCTCCGCCGACATGATGCCGCGCAATCTCGACCGGCGTGTCGAGGTCTTGTGCCCGATTCTCAATCCCACTGTGCACGAACAGGTGCTCGATCAGATCATGGTGGCGAACTTCAAGGACAATGAACAAAGCTGGAAATTGTTACCCGACGGCACGTCGAATCGCTTAAAAGTGGCCGGGGGGGAAGAGCCCTTCAATGCTCACAAATACTTCATGACCAATCCGAGCCTATCGGGTCGTGGCAAATCGCTCAAAGAATCGTCGCCGCGTAGTCTTATACGCCGTCTCGACCGCTCGTAAGCGGCGTCGGCCCGCCATGAATATCGCGCAAGGTCGTCTCGATTACGGGCCGCCGGTTGCGGTTATCGACATCGGTTCGAACTCCGTGCGCCTCGTGGTCTATGAGGGGCTGACCCGCAGCCCGACTCCCATTTTCAATGAGAAGGTGCTGGCCGGGCTTGGACGCGAGGTGCAGACGACCGGCCTGCTCGCTGCCGATGCCGTCGAGAAGGCGCTGGCCGCCCTGCGGCGCTTTCGCGCCCTGTGCGACCGCATGGACGTCGCCCAACTCTGGGCCATCGCAACTGCTGCATGCCGAGATGCCAAGAACGGCAAGGCCTTCGTCGCCGAAGCCGAGAGCATTTGCGGCACCAAGATCGACGTTCTCTCCGGCAAGCGCGAGGCCGAACTTGCCGCGCTCGGCGTCGTGTCCGGCTTTCACAAGCCCGACGGCATCGTCGGCGATCTCGGCGGTGGCTCGCTGGAATTGACGGAGGTCCAGGGTAACCGCGTGAAGACGGGGCTGACGCTTCCGCTGGGTGGGCTCGCCCTGCAGGACATCTCGTCGAAGTCGATCAAGAAGGCGGAGAAGGTCGTCCGGACGGCGCTGCAAGAGGCCCGCCCGCTCGAAAATGGTAAAGGACGTACGTTCTATGCCATCGGCGGCACTTGGCGCGCACTCGCGCGGTTGCATATGTGGCAAACCGGCTATCCGCTCCATGTCATGCATGGCTATGTGATGCCGGCCAAGGAGGCATTCGATTTTTCCAGCCTCGTGCATCGGGTCGATCCCGAGATGCTATCGCAGATCGAGGTAGTAACCGACGCACGCCGGCCTCTGCTGGCCTACGCCGCGCTCGTGCTCGAGAATCTGGTACGGATCGCCAAGCCGAAGGAGGTTATCGTCTCTGCCCTTGGGGTGCGCGAGGGCCTGCTCTACTCCATGCTCGACGCCAAGGAGCGCGAGAAGGATCCGCTGATCGCGGCCGCAAGCGAGCTCAATGTGTTGCGCTCGCGCTCGCCTGCCCACGGCGAGGAGCTGACACAATGGACGGACCGTTTCATGGCGTCGTCGGGGCTCGACGAGACCGCGGACGAACGGCGTTTGCGCCATGCGGCCTGCCTCCTCGCCGATATCGGCTGGCGGGCCCATCCCGATTATCGCGGCGAGCAGTCGCTCAACATCATCGCCAATGCGGCCTTCGTTGCGGTCGATCATCCCGGCCGGACCTTCATTTCGCTGGCCGTGTTCTTCCGTCACATGGGGCTCGTGGACGAGGAACTTTCGCCTCGGCTGCGCGAGCTCGCTACGACCCGGTTGCTCGATCGCGCACGCGTGCTCGGTGCGGCGTTGCGCGTCGCCTATCTCGTCTCCGCCTCGACGACTGGCGTATTGCCGAAGACGCCGATGGTAGTGGAACGCGGTCGATTGGTGTTGCGTTTCGAGAACGGCTTCGAGGCGCTCGCGGGCGAGCGCGTATTCGTCCGGCTGCGCCAGCTCGCGCGGCTCGTCGGCCGCGAGCCGGTCATGGAAACCGCGTGATACGGAGCGTCGTGCGCTAGCGCCTTATCATTGATGCCGTTGCGCGCGGGCTTCCGCATCGGCCCGATGCCATGGCTTACCCGCGCATCCCCGTCATGAAGGCGACGAGCGCGCCATGACGGAAGCTCCAAGGAAGATGCCCATGCCACTTTGGCAGAGATTGCTGATCACCCTCGCCGTGATGTTGCTGGCAAGCTACCTCGTCGGGCTCCTTTGGCAGTGGATTTTCACCGCTGAAATCCCGAGCTATCTCAGCGGTGCCGTCGGCGGCATTACCGCGGTGCCGACGTGGGAGTTCTTGCAGAGGATTCGTCCGAAGTGACGTGCTGGAATTGCTAGATTTTTTTGATGCCTTTGCTATCTGCGCTCTTCGCCGCCATTCAGCTTTGAGCATCGTGCGCGCCCCACCGCCGGCTCGCCTCGTCTGGTTCATCCAAGGCACCCGCCCACTCAAGGCCGCGCCGGCGAGATTCCGGCTCCCGACGCTGAGATGCGTTCCGTCGCTCTGCCGATACGATGGATCGGGACAGTGGTGTCGCGGTCGAAATGACACGTGCCGCCGTCAGTCGGCGCAGATGTTTGCGCTTAACGGCGATGGGCTCCTTCGGTTCGGACCAGACGATGCACTCCGGTTACAGCGGACCGCAGGGCGTTTTTGAAGACCTTGGCGGCGAGGGTAGGGGCGTGATGGCCGCACGGCCATAACAATTGATCACCCGCAGAGCGCCTTCACACGACTTTGCACGTTCCCGCCGGTGCTCCCAATCTACATCCGCGTCGGGCTGTGGCAAGAACCGCGTTCTGCGTGGCCATACCAATATACGTGGAGGCGTGGCGGCTACTACAAACGACTGTGGATTGCGAGGGTTGCGGGTTGCGGGCGATAGGAGGTACGCGGCCTTCTCAACCGCCACAAGACCTCCTGCCGTAAGCGATCGGCCGCAACGCCATTGTCGAGTCCGGCCGCGGTGCCGGCCGCAACTGCGTCGAGATTGAGCCAAATTCCCCCAGACCGATTATGTCTTTCGAATCTGAGAGTCGCACCACTTGTGCCATATTGAGCGATATTGATGCTCGACGGCGCGTGCATATCGAACGGGATCGCCGAGATTTGTACTTGCTAAACGTAGGCGGAGCGTAGAACGCAAATGTGCAAGCGAAGAAAGATCGTTTGCTTTGTTCGTCGCAAGTTCGATGTAATGTTTATGATCTGCAGCGATGAAATCGGTTAGTCCGGCCGCCGTGAGGGTCGCCGCCGCAATTCGAGAAGATATGATGCGACCGGGAGCTGTCACGACCGGGACACCCATCCATAGGGCATCGAGCGTCGTCATTCCGCCGCCATGCGGAAATGGGTCTAGGGCAAGATCAATATCACGATATGCTGCAAAATGCGCTGTGCGGCCGACGTGATCAAGCAATGCCACGCGATCAGCTGCGATCCCTTCTTCTGCGAGCACCTTCGTAATCACGCTCCATTGATGCTTGGGAGCAAGTGGACGATCCTTCAAAACAAGACGTGAATTTGGCACTGCGCGCAAAATTGCGGACCACCGACGCAGAACCGGGTCTGTGATCTTCGCGAGACGATTGAACGAACCAAACGTTACATACCCACGTTCAATGGCTGGGACGGGACCTGGGTCCGGCAATGGATCAGGCGACCAATAACCGATGAAATTCGGTAGATCTGCGACTTGTTCAGCGAGCAATGCCCGTTCGGATTTTGGTATTACGACGGGATCGGCGAACAGGTAGTCTATAGCTCTCAGACCCGTGCCTGTCGGTTCGCCCCATGCGGTGACCTGAACGGGAGCTGGTTTTCGTGCGAATACTCGGAGGCGATTGCCCTTCATATGGCCTACGAGGTCAACCAAAATATCAATTCGGTCCGTGCGAACCAGTTCCGCAAGTTGATCGTCGGAGAAGTGAATTGTCCTATGCCATTTTTGAGCGCTGTTTCGAAGATGTGGCGTGAGATCGTCTTCTTCGGCCGTATCTGAATAGCAGACAATCTCGAATTGCTCAGGATCGTGGTGAACGATAACGCCTCCGAACGCATACGTGGCTGCCTGATGGCGAAAATGGCTGCTCACATATCCGACGCGTAGCTTGCGGTCCGGGCTGGGCTCGTTTGAATGCTTAGGGATGCCTGAAAGCCTCAAATGGGGCGCCCATTTGGTGCGTTCTGCCTGCAGGCTTTCAGTGGTCGCGTCCGTGTCAAAATTCAACGCGAAGATTAGACTGCTATGAATGTCCGTGTTGTTCGGGGACAACTCAAGTGCACGTCGTAGATCACGGATCGCTTCCTTCGGTCGTCCGATGTCGATGTACGCGTTTCCACGATTGAAAAGCGCGTCGATATAATGTGGAGCGGCTCCAAGAACGATATCATAGTCTACCATCGCCTCCTCTAGGCGTCCGACACTCTTCAAAGCACTCGCCCGATTGCTTCGGGCGCGAATATCATCCGGTCGAACGGCTAAGAGCTGGTCGAAGCTCGCAATGGCTTGTTCGTATCGTGATAGCAATGCAAGACAGTTGCCGCGGTTGTTAATTGCGTCTAGGTGCCGAGGCGCGATGGATAGGACCTTGTCAAAATACTTGAGTGCCTCGCGGTATTGACCTTTGGACGCCAGCATGGTCCCGCGGCTGAAATGCTTGGCCGTGCGATCCTCACTGCTGCGAAACGACATTTCTCCGCTCCATGTTCGCAATCTGGTCCAAATATTGGACCGTGGCCAGCCGCCGAGATGGGGAATATGGCTTAACGCAGCCATTTCTTGATACGTCGCACAAGATGCCTCTGCGACGTTAACCGAACCCACCTCGAGTCGCGCGGCCTTTGATCGGATAGGTCACGGGCGGCTGACGGTGGCCTTCGGTGGCGATGGTGGCTTCCTGTTCAACCCGGGCACGCTGTGGATGGCGGCTCATCATCGCATCCCGATGCTCTACATCGTCCGTAACAACCGCGCCTATCACCAGGAATACATGTACCTGCAGGCAAAGGCCGCCCGTCCCGGCCGTGGTATCGAGAAGGCGGACATCGGCACAACGATCAAAGATCCGAATGTCGACTATGCCACCGTGGCGCGGGGGCATGGGCGCGTCCAGCGAAGGCCCGATTGTCGATCCTGACGATCTCGCACCGGCACTTGAGCGCGCCATCGGCGCTGTGAAGCGGGCCAGCCCGCGGTGGTCGATGTCGTCACCGATCCGCGTCGAGGGGCGTGCCATGACACGACTTCCACTGTCTGTGATGATGCTTGCCAACGGCTTGAGCGCAGGTGGATTTGGGCTCGTGGCGAAGGCGCAAGATCTACCGCCCGGCGACGCCGCCAACGGACGCGCGCGGCAGGGCGCCGCGTACAATGGGCCGGCACCGGCACTCGCCAAGACCGTCGTGCCCTTCGAGGGCTTCAAAATGCAGATTCGCAACCCCTCAAACGAGATGCCGGCTTATTCCGAGCCGGTCATGTCCGATCCGGAGATCGCCGACATTTACGTGTACATGTAGCGCTCTCCGGCCGGGGAAACCCGAAGAACATCGCGATCCTCAACGACTGACTGCGTTCCTGCTTCGGTGCAGGCCCCGATCGTCTAGCGCGCTTGCGCCGGCACCGGGGACGGAGCCAGCCGCGCCTGCGCCGACGTCTCTTCGTCGAGCTTGCGTTTGATGATGCGTCGTGCGCCCAGACCGGCGCGGTCGAAGGCAAGGCTCACGAGCGGGGTACCGGAGGTGTCGCTGTCGATCAACTCCTGCTGCAATTCGACGATGCGCGCGTCTTCGGCGAAAGCCAGATCGGTCATATCCTTGTAGACCTTCGACACGTTGGCGTCGTCGAGCCCCCAGGAGCGCACCGTCGACCAGAAGTAATGGGTGGTGCGCTCGGTTTCCGGCGTGAAGCTGTTGAGCACGATATGCGTCGGCGTGCCGAACGGTACCTCGCTGCCGGCTTCGCGTGCACCGAGCGTGATCCGTGCATAGATCGGTGGGCGGAATTCAAGGAACTGCCAGCGATCGATCTTGCCGTGGAGATTTCTGGCAGCCTTGTAGATCGGCGCGGTATCGACGTTGCGCATCAGCCGCTGCGCACGCACCAGGTCGCCGTCGATCTCGACGTCAAGCGGCGTCTCCGCCACTCCGCCCCCGGCGAGCGTGGTCTTATGGACAAAAACGACGTGTGTGAGATCGAGGATATTGTCGATCAGAAGCTGGTAGTTGCCCTTGACGTAAAGTGTCCCATGCACGCCGGTCCAGCCGGGCTTAACATTCTCGCTGAAGTCGGGGATCAGCGCCGGATCAGCAAGCGCGGCTTCGCCGAGCCAGACGAAGATGAGCCCGTGGATTTCGCGCGCGGGAAAGCTTCGTGCCCGGAAGTTGCGGCCGATCTGAGCGTTGCCGGGAACACGGGTGCAGGCCCCGTCGGGGGCGAAGCGGATGCCGTGATATCCGCACTGAATATCGTTGCCGACCACTTCGCCGGATGAGAGCGGCGCTTTGCGATGGGGGCAGCGGTCGGTGAGCACGGCGACGTTTCCGCTTCCGCTGCGGAAGATCACCAGGGGTTCGTTGCAGATCGTGCGCGCCAGCGGTTTGTCGCCGAGCTCAGCGGAGGTCGCGGCCGTGTACCACTGATTGAGGAGGAACGGCGCCATATGTTGTCTCCCTCGTCGCGGGCGTGGCCATCATAGCCCGATCGCCGAGCCGGCGGGGAGACGATTACTCGCGCTCCACCGCGACGACGCGGCCTTTTTCGACCGCGAGCGAAAGCCGTCCCTGCTTGAGTGCGAGAGCCTTATCGCCGAAAAGCTCGCGCCGCCAGCCTGAAAGCGCCGGCACATCGGCGTCGTCGTCGGCGGCGATACGGTCGAGGTCGTCGACGGTAGCGATCACCTTGGCGGCGACCCCATGTCGCTCCGCGGTCATGCGCAGCAGCACCTTGAGCAACTCCACCGTGGCCTGCCCATTGATCGGGGGCTTCGGACGCTCGAACCGCGGCAGCGTCTTTGGATCCCGCGCCAAGCCGCGCTGCACGGCCTCGACAATTGCTTCCCCCCATTTCGACCGCTCGAAGCCCCTGGGCAGCGAGCGCAGACTCGCGAGGCGCTCGATCGTCGTGGGCGCTTGCACTGCGATGTCGCCGATGACGTCGTCCTTAAGCACGCGACCGCGTGGCACGTCGCGCTCCTGTGCTTCGCGCTCGCGCCAGGCTGCGACCTCGATCAGGACGGCAAGCTCCTTGGGCTTTCGCACTCGCGTTTTCAGGCGCTCCCAGGCGTGCTCGGGCTCGAAGCGATAGGTCGCTGGCGAGGTCAGCACTTTCATTTCCTCGCGCATCCAGTCGCTGCGGCCGCGCCGGTCGAGGTCGGCGGAGAGCTTGAGGTAGACGTCCCGCAGGTGGGTCACGTCGGAGACGGCGTAGGCAAGCTGTGCCTCGCTCAGTGGCCGCCGCGTCCAATCGGTAAAGCGATGCGACTTGTCGAGGCTGTCGCCGGTGATGCGTTGCACGAGCTGGTCGTAGGAGATGGCGTCGCCGTAGCCCAGGACCATGGCCGCGACCTGGGTATCGATGATGGGCGCCGGAATGATGCCGGCCTCGTGCCAGCATATTTCGATGTCCTGGCGGGCGGCATGGAAGACCTTGACGACGTTCTCGTTCGCCATCAACGCAAAGAAAGGAGTAAAATCCATGCCCTCGGCGAGCGTGTCGATCACGATCGCTTCATCCGTGCTGGCCATCTGCGCGACGCAGAGTCGGGGATAATAGGTGCTCTCGCGCAGAAATTCGGTGTCCACGGTCACGAAGGGGTGGCGCGCCATGCGCGCACAGGCATCCGCAAGGCTCGTGGTGGTCGTAATCGGTTGCATTCGGGCTAGATAGCGTACACGAGTCGCTTTGTCAGCGGTACAGATCAAACGATGAGCAGAGATATCTCGCGCGCCGACATGTAGTTTTCCCTTTCCACGACTTTTGTCGGCCGGAGCCACGTCCATACCTACCGGGGGCGTTATGGTCCAGTCCGCGCCAGCTTGTGGTTGTCAAAGGCCTCCTTCTTTTTGACTCATTTCCCGGGTCGCCGCGCTCCCCAGTGAGATCGGTTGGACGCCGAGGGATCAGCCCAGCAGCGCGTTGGTCGGTATCCTAAAGCGCTCGACTTGCGCCTCGTCGACCTCGATGCCGAGCCCAGGGCCGGTCGGGAGCGCGACCGCGCCGTCGCCGATCGCCAACGCGTCCCTGGCAACGTCTTCGGCGAGATAGAAATGGGTGAGGCTCACGCCCCAGTCCACAGCGGGCGCGGCGCAGGCGAGATGGATCGCCGCCGCAGACGCGATGCTGGATTCCGCGATCTTGGCGGCGATATTGATGGAGAGACCGAGGCGGTGGCATAGCTGTGCTGCCTCGACCGCCGCGCACATGCCGCCGAGCTTGATCAGTTTGAGCGAAACGCCGCTGGCGCCACAGCGCTCATGCGCCTCGATATCGGCGAGCGAATGGATGCCTTCGTCGGCGCCGATCGGAATTGAAGAGATGCGCGTCAGCCGCGCAAGCGCGTTGTGATCCGCATGCGAGAGCGGCTGCTCGATAAACATCAGGCCGGCGTCGGGCACGCCTTCGACATAACGGCAAGCGTCGGCAAAGGTCAGCCCGCAATTGGCATCGGCGCAGAGCGGAGTCGTGGCGCCCAGGCCTTTGCGCAGCGCGAGCGTCGACGCGATCTCGCTGTCCACCGCCTTGGTGCCGATCTTGAGCTTGAAGAAGCCGAAGCCCTGCGCGCGCTTTGCATGCGCTTCGGCGATGTCCTGCTCGGGCGTGGGATTGCCGAGAAGCCACATTGGGGTGACCGCGCCGCGCATGGCACCGCCGACGAGATCGACCATCGGGAGGCCGGATGATCGGCCGGCCAGATCGAGGAGAGCGACCTCGATCGCGGAATGCGCTCCGGTGTTGCCGAACAGGGCACGCTTGAGCTTGCAGCACAGAGCGGGCCGCATCCAGGCGTCCTCGCCGATGAGGAGGGGACCGAGGTGGTCGCGCACGGCCGCCAGCAGGCTGCCGAGCGTATCGCCGGTCATCGTGGGAGCGGAGGCGGCCTCACCCCAGCCGATGGTTCCATCCGCGCTCTCGATGCGGACCAGGATGTTGAGCGCCTGCCTCACCGTCACTCCGGCCATTGCCACCGGCTTGCTCAGGGGCAGTCCGAGTGGAATCGCGTCGACCCGGCGAATGATCAGCGGCTCGCGCTCGCTGGCGGGTCCGTGCACTTCACTGCGCGCTTCCATGCTGTGTCTCACCTGATCCCGCGGACGCGCGGCATGTGGATGAATTCCCAGGGTGAGGGCATCGGCCCGACTGGAACCTCGATCACGGTGGGGCCGTCGCGGCGCTTGAACGCGCGCCGGAGGGCCGCGCGCAGCTCTTGCGGGTTGCCGGCGCGCTCGGCCTCGGCGCCGAAGCTCTGGCCATAGCGCACGAAGTCCGGGTTGGCGAGATCGTTGGCGATCAATCGGTTGCCATAATGCTCCTCCTGAATGCGCCGCACGTTCCCGAATGCACCGTCGTTGAAGACAACGACCGTCAGCGGGATGCGATGAAGAACGGCGGTGGCGAGCTCGTTCGAGGTGAACAGAAAGCCGCCGTCGCCTGTGATCGACAACACCGGGACGTCCGGGCGCGCGTGCTGCGCTCCGAGGGCCGTTGCAAACCCCCACCCGAGATTGTCCTGATAGCCCGGCGATAGAAATGTTCTCGGCTTGTAGACGGGTAGCAGCAGCCGCGCAGCAAAACCGATCTGGGTGACTTCGTCTACGAAGATGCCATCCTCGGGCAGCTCCGCGCGGATCGCCTCGAGGAAGCCGATCTGCGGCGCAAGCTTGTCCAGTCGCCGGCGCATCTCGGCTTGTCGGCCCTCCATTTCCGCGCGGCGGGACAGGCGGCGATGGCCAGAGAGCGCGTCGATGAGGCGGCGCAAGATCGGGCCTGCATCACCGATGAGCGCCGCAGCGGGTGGTGCGAATCGTTCCGGCTCCTCGGGGTCGGCATCGACGCGGATGATGGCGAGCTCTGGGTCGATGCCCCACTGCGTGAAGCCGTAGAACAACCGGGTTCCGACGGCGAGGACCACATCGGCCTCGCCCCACAATTCGCGGCCGAGCGGCAGCGTGACGCTCAGGGGATCGCGGCTGTCGAGCACGCCCCGGCCGCGTCGATAGGCAAGTACCGGCGCCTGCAGGAGCCGCGCCAGTTCGGTGACTTCATCTGATGCGCCTTGCGCGCCGCCGCCTGCCACGATCAACGGGCGCTTGGCGGCGGCAAGCCGCTTGGCAGCATCGCGGATTGCATCCTCGTCCAGCACCGGTTGCGGGGCGGGGCAAGGTGGCGTCACCGTCGTCACTGGAGCGCTTCGCCCCCAAACGTCCATCGCGCATTCCAGCACCGCGGGGCCAGGGCGGCCGGACCGCATTGTACGGAAGGCTTGGGCGACGAGGCCCGCGGCTTCGCCTGGTTCGCAGATACGCGCACAGAAATCGACTAGCCGGTCGATGATGCCGCGCTGGTCGCGAATCTCATGCAGATGTCCGAGCCCACGGCCGATGGCGGATTGCGAGATCTGCCCGATCAGCGCCAGCACCGGTGCGTTCATTCCATAGGCGGTGAGTAGCGCAGCCGCCGAATTGAGCAGGCCGGGGCCGGGCACCACAGCATACGCCTGCGGCCTCGCCGTCGCGAGCGCGGCGCCCAATGCCATATAGGCCGCACCTTGCTCATGTCGCGTGTGGATGGTGCGAATGCGGTCGCCGGCCCGGAACAACGCATCGAATAGGTGATCGTTATGGATGCCCGGCAGCGCATAGACCGTGTCGATGCCATGCGCGATGAGCGTGGCTACGGTCGCTTCGGCCGTCGTCATTCGGGCGCGCGCATCGGCAGGGGATTCGTTGCTTTGCGTCGGGTTTGTCATGAGCCTCGCACTTCAGAACAGGGCGCCGAGTGTGCAGATCGCCGCGACGCTGTCGAGACCTCCAATGCGAATCATGCTTTGTCTGCGCACCGCGCCCGTCAGCTTGCCGCAATGAGCTTCACGCATGGCGCCGACCAGCGGCATGACACTGCAGGAGAACAGGCCACGCTAACGCGAAGCCGAGGAATCGCCACAGACCTCAATCTGCACTTTACTGCCTGCTCGCCAAAGCATGCCAGATCTTGCCGTCATCCTGACGAGCCGGCGGGGTACAGCGAGTTTCCTCGCGCCTTGCCCCTCCCTGTCGCCGCTTGGTAACGTCCACAACATTTGCGCGGACGGAGCCTTTTGCATGAGGCGCGGTTTTGAGCTGCTGTTCGCGCCTCGGGCGCTTCTCATCACGTTATTGCTGCTGCCGTGTTTTGGGGCGACGGCCGCCGAGCAGCGCGTGGGCGAACATCTGTTTCTGGTCCGGGACAAGCCGGGCACATCGACCCATTTCCAGATGATTGTCGGCGCCGGATGCAACGACGAGATCGGTGGCGAGTGTCGCGGCGTTGCCCACTACCTGGAACATCTGATGCTGGTTGGACGAAATCCCGAGCACAAGGAAATTGCGCTGCGGTTCTTCTCGGACGGGTCGTCCAACGGCTGGACCAGCCAGCGCGCGACCGCCTATGTCCATTCCATGCCGACGCGCGAGAATGGGCCGCGCGCAGATCTTGAGAAGCTGTTCGAATTCTANGCCGCCCGCTTGAAAGATTTCGCCGTCAGCGACGCCGATGCCGAGCGCGAGCGCAACGTCGTACGGCAGGAGCACGACTGGCGCGTTGCCAGCAGGCCGTTTGTTCGCCTTGCACGAAGGCTCGACCGCTTACTTGTACCCGATCACCCTTCCGGCCAATGGGTGATCGGCACGGCAAAGGACATCGATGGCCTCACGCTCGACCAAGCGCGCGCCTTTCACCGCGCATGGTATGTGATCAACAACGTCGATTTCGTCGTCATGGCGGACATCGAACCTGCCGCGCTCAAGGAGATCGCGGATCGCGCCCTGGCCAGCCTCGAGCGGCGAGCGTTGCCGCCGCGCGCTTTCGCGAAACAGCCGACGATCTTTGATGGGCGCATCGACATCCTCGACCAGGACGCGACCATCCAGCGGCCCGGAGTCTATTTCAAAAAGCTGGTTCGCGTGGAGGAGGATGACGTCTACGCGATCGGTGCGGTACGCATGCTGGTCACGAATTTCCTCGCAAGCCGTCTGCCCGGCAGTCTGTATGAGGCGCTGGTCGACAAAGGCAAGGTTGCGGTAGGCAGCCCCTCCATCACCTTGGCCCGCGTCGCCCCAAAGTCGCTGACGCTCACGATCGGCGCCGCGGCGTCGCCAGACGTCTCGCCCGAGACTTTGTTGGCGGCCATCGCTGATTATGTCAATCATCTGGCATCCTCGAGTTTGTCGGCGGACGTGCTGGCGCGTCTGAAGACTCGATATTCAGAAGGTCAATCGGCGGCCGACAGGGATCCGCGCCTGGTGTATAGCCGGCTCGTAGGCTGGCTCGCGGACCGTAATCGGTATGAGCAGCTCGCAGGCTTTCCGCAACGCGTGGTCGCCGTCTCGCCCGAGCAGTTGGCACCAGTGCTCAAGGCGCTGGCAGGGCCGGGGCGCATCGTGACCGGGACGCTCACCCCTACCAAGGAGTCGCGCCCATGAACTGCGTTCGCGGCTTTGCTCTTCTGTTTGCTGCCGCGGCGATCTTGATCCAGTCCCCGCCGACCAGCGCACAGATCATTACCCATGAGAGGACACCGGCCGGTCTCGCTTTCCGCCACGTCCACATGCCGGAAGAGCACGCGCAAGCGCTGTATTTCGCTTGGAAAGACACGACCGCGGGTTCCACGGCAGGCAAGGAGGCGTTGCCTACTCTGGCCACCGCGCTGATCCTGGAAGGCCCGCGCGGCATGAGCCGCAGTGCCATGATCGAGGACCTGCGCGATCTCCGCGCAACCGTTAATCTGGGTGCGACGGTCGACGTCACCCAAGGACATCTCGTCGCGCCACCGGAAAAGTTCGCCGACGCCGGACGCTTGCTTGCACGCACGCTGGCCGAGCCAGCGCTGTCCGCGGACCGGCTCGCGGACATCGCCAAGAGTCGCGCCGTGAACAGCCGCCAGGCCGAGGGCAATCCGGAAAGCCAGGCGCAACGTCTGCTTGCGCGATTGATGATCGGCGAGGGCTCCTATCGCAACTATGTGACCACCGCACCTGCCATTTTCGAACGGGTGACGATGGACGACATCGATCGGTGGCGAAAAGACGTTCTGGTGCGCGAGGGCCTCATTGTGGTAGCGGCGGGCCCGTTGGGGGCGACCGAGATCGCCCGCACGGTCGATCGGCTATTCGCCGATCTTCCGCAGGCGGGAAAACTGCCACCTCCTGCCAAACCGATCCTGCACGCGCCTGGCAAGCTGGTCGTGCTGGAGCGGCCGGTGGTCCAGACCATGATCGCTGCCGGCGGTCCAATGACGCTCGCCGTCACTCCCGATCTGGCGCGGACCCAGCTCGCGGTCGCGGCGCTCGGCGGCAATCCTTCGGCACGCCTCTGGAAGGCCGTGCGCGAGCGCCTGGGGGCGGCCTACGGGGTTTCCACAAGTCTGCAGCCAGTCGACCTTGAAATCCGCACGCTCGTCATTCGCACTGCGGTGGCCAACGAGAAGGCCAAAGGGGCGCTCGCGGCGATCCGCGAGGAATATGCCCGTTTAATCGCGGAAGGCGTCACCGATGAGGAACTCGAGGCACTGAAGCGGCTGTTCGTCACCAGTCACCGCGATCGGCTGCGGCGGGCGCCGTCAGTCGCCGCCAACGTGCTCACTCAGGTATTGCACGATTTCCCGGACGAATATCTGGCGAGCTATGAGGGTCGTGTGGGGCGCTACGACCGCACGGCCGTCAACGCGGATATGCGCGCGACCTTTCCCAAGCAGCCACTGACCGCGGTTGCGGTCGCGCCGTCGGCCGACGGGTTTGCGGCCGATTGCGTGATCAGGTCGCCGGACGAACTCGCGCGCTGCGATTGAGGGCCGCTGGCTCATCGCCGCCGCGGCGTTCCCGCAGAGGGGGATGAGCCCGGCGAGCGATCCAATATTCTGTTCCGAGACCTCGTTCTAATCGCCGAGCCAGAGGGCTTCGTTCGCGCCCGAGCGGCGACACGGCATCCTTGACAAGCGAGGCCGCGCATGTGCCTTTCCGCGCGCCAATATCGAGGTTCGTTCGTCATCATGCATCGTTACCGCACCCACACCTGTGGCGTCCTGCGCGAAAGCGACATCGGCAAGGAGGTCCGGCTGTCCGGCTGGTGCCACCGCATCCGGGACCATGGCGGATTGCTGTTCATCGATCTGCGCGATCATTACGGCATCACCCAGGTGGTGGCCGATCCCGATTCGCCCTCGTTCAAGGACGCCGAGAAGCTGCGCTCGGAATGGGTGGTGCGGATCGACGGCAAGGTGCGCGAGCGTCCCGCCGGCACCGAGAATCCAGACCTGCCGACCGGAGCCATCGAAATCTACATCAACGAGATCGAAGTGCTCGGTGCCGCCGGCGAGCTGCCAATGCCCGTATTTGGCGACCAGGAATATCCGGAAGACATCCGTCTTAAATATCGCTTCCTCGATTTGAGACGCGAGCGGCTCCATCGCAACATCATGATGCGTGGCACAGTGATCGACTCCATCAGGCGACGCATGAAGGAGCAGGGGTTCTTCGAATTCCAGACCCCGATCCTGACCGCGTCCTCACCCGAAGGCGCGCGCGACTATCTCGTGCCTTCCCGGCTCCATCCGGGAAAATTCTACGCGCTGCCGCAGGCGCCGCAGCAGTTCAAGCAACTGATCATGGTGTCGGGTTTCGACCGTTATTTTCAGATCGCGCCCTGTTTTCGCGACGAGGATGCGCGCGCCGATCGTTCTCCCGGTGAATTCTATCAGCTCGACTTGGAGATGAGCTTCGTCACCCAGCAGGACGTGTTCGAGGCGGTCGAACCTGTCATGCGCGGGGTGTTCGAAGAGTTTGCCGGCGGCAAGCCGGTCACGCCGAAATTTCCGCTCATCCCGTACAAGGATGCGATGCTCAAGTACGGCAGCGACAAGCCGGACTTGCGCAACCCGCTGGTCATTGCTGACGTGACCGAAGAGTTCAATGAGGCAAGCGTCACATTCAACGCCTTCAAGAATGTGATCAAGGCCGGCGGTGTGGTCCGTGCCATTGCCGGACCCGCAGCCGCGGCGCAGCCGCGATCCTTCTTCGACAAGCTCAACGATTGGGCGCGGCAGGACATGGGTGCCCCGGGGCTGGGCTACATCGTATTCGACGCGGACGGGGGCAAGGGGCCAATTGCCAAATTCATCCCGCCGGACGTGCAGGCGAAGATCATGGCCAAAGCGGGCGTCGGTGCGGGCGACGTGGTTTTCTTTGCCGCCGGCAAGCCGGCTGCGGCCGCCAGGCTGGCGGGTGCCGCGCGCACCCGGATCGGCGAAGAGCTCGGGCTCATCGCGAAGGACCGTTTCGAGTTCTGCTGGATCGTCGATTTCCCGATGTACGAATGGAACGAGGAGGAGAAGAAGATCGACTTCTCACACAATCCATTCTCCATGCCCAACATGGCGCTCGAGGAGTTCCTCGCGCTCGATCCGTCGGATCGCGAGAAAATTCTTTCCATCAAGGCGATCCAATACGACATCGTCTGCAACGGCGTTGAGCTTTCCTCGGGCGCCATCCGCAACCATCGCCCCGACATCATGCGCAAGGCATTCGCGATTGCCGGATACGGCGAGGATACGCTGGAACAGAAATTCGGCGGGATGCTGCACGCGCTCTCCCTCGGCGCGCCCCCGCACGGTGGCATTGCACCGGGCATCGACCGCATCGTGATGTTGTTGTGCGGCGAGGAGAATCTGCGCGAGGTCGTTCTCTTCCCGATGAACCAGCGTGCCGAGGACTTGATGATGGGCGCGCCTTCGGAGGTCACCCCGAAGCAGCTGCGCGAATTGCATATCCGGCTCAATTTGCCTGAAAAGGGCTGAACAGTATGACGGCCCGGCAATCCATGTTGAAATAACCGATAGCAACAGGTCGTCCGGCTCCCGACGTTCGGGCCAGCACACTGCGTACGCGAACGCGAGCAATTGCTCGGCGGCCAGCCCGAACCCCGCGTCGCTGTTCGCATCGCACTGCGTGAGACCGCTTGATTCGGTCCCGAAATCGGCGTTCAATTTTTCGAACTGTTCCAAAAGACGGCGGCCGTCTCGGCCCTTCCCAGTTGCCCTGACAGGTCGTCGCGCCGGTTGTTTCAGCCGGTCGCACCAGGTGCCTACGCTCGCACCGCTCGGGGAGGAAGCCATGGACGACATCGCGCGTCGCGCCTTCATGAGGGGCGCGGGGATCGGGGCACTCGCCTTTACGGTCGGCGGGGCCGAGGTTTTGCTCACGGCCGCCCAAGCACGGGAACAGGGCGTACCCCTGCGCATGCTCACCTCAGACGAGGCGCGGACGCTCGAAGCCGTGGGCGAAACGCTCGCGCTCGGCGCACGTCAAGCCGGGATCGCGCATTTCGTCGATCAGCAGCTTGCCCTACCCCCGGGTTACGCGCTGCTGACCCTTCGCATTAGCGAAGTCCGCCCACCCTATGTCGACTTCTACCGCGCAGCCTTGGGCGGGATCGATCGTGCGAGCCAGACGCTGCTTGGCCGAAAGTATGCCGATTTCACCGCCGCCGAGCAGCGCGACTTCATCACCCGTCTGCGCCAGAACAAGATCGAGAGCTGGCAGGGCCCGTCGCAGTCGTTCGTCTATGGCACATTGCGCAACGACGCGATCGATGTGGCTTACGGCACCGTTGAGGGCTTTGCGCGGCTCGGCGTGCCTTACATGCCCCATATCCTTCCTGAGCGGAGCTGGTGACATGGCAACCCTCGAGAAGGCTGACGCAGTAATTGTCGGCGCGGGCGCGGCCGGAGCCGTATTCGCCGCGGTGCTTACGCGCGCAGGCAAGAATGTGGTGGTGCTCGAACAGGGCCCGGACTGGCAGCTTTCCGACCTCATCAGTTCCGACATCTGGGCTCGCCGCCTGCGGGGCAGCGGCCCGGCCATCCTCTACGAGGGCCGCCATCCGGTAGGTCGCACCGCCGATCACGGCTGGGGCACGGGCGGAGCGGCGCTGCATTATTCCGCCAATTTCCCCCGTCTGCTCCCGTCTGACTTCAACATGAAGAGCGAGCATGGCCGTGGGCTCGATTGGCCGATCTCCTATGCCGACGTGGCGCCCTATTACGATCGCGTCGCCCGCGAGATCGGCGTTTCCGGCGACGCCAAGGCCGAGGAGCGCTGGCGCCCGCCGGGCGCGCCTTACCCGATGCCGCCGCTGAAGACATTTCGCCATGGCGAAGTCTGGGTGCCGGGCTTCGCGTCGGTCGGCATCACGGTTGCTCCGGGTGCGGTCGGCGTCAACAGCACCGAATACCAGGGGCGAGCCGCCTGCATCCACGACGGCTGGTGCGGTGCGGGTTGTCCGACCGGCGCACTTGCCAATCCGCAAGCCACCTATCTGGGCGAGGCCCGCGCCAAGGGTGCCGAAGTGCGCTCCATGTGCTATGTAACGCGAATCTTCACCAACGCCCAGGGCACGCGTGTGACCGGCGTCGAATATTTCGACGGCAAAAAGGAGCGTCACGTGCAAGAAGCGAGCCTGGTGGTGCTCGCCGCCTTCGCCTCGCAGAATCCACGTCTGCTGTTCAACTCCGCGACGGACAAGCATCCGAACGGCCTCGCCAATGCGAGCGGCCTTCTCGGGAAGTACGTGATGGCGCATGCGGGTGCGGGCGTGTCGGCCATCTTCGATGAGGATCTGCAGAACTACCTGGGCTCGTTCGGTTACCAATTCGTGTCCTATGACCGCCACCCCAAGACCAGTCGCAAGACTGCGTTCGGAAGCACCTTCTGGAACACCGGCGCGGCGCAAAAACCGACCGACGTGCGTGGCATCGCCAACGTGCGTCCCGATCTGTTCGGGAAGGAGCTCGATGAATTCCTGAAAGGCAAAGCACGCGGGCTGGCCCGGATCACGGCGATCTGCGAGGCATTGCCGAAAATCGAGAACCGGATCGAACTCGCATCCGAAAAGGACGAATTCGGTTTCCCGCTCGTGCGCATCAACCACAGCTTCGACCAGGACGCGGTTGGGCTTTGGAGTGCGGCGCTCGACGAGGGCGTGGAGATCGCCAAAGGCGCAGGGGCAAAGGAAATCTGGCCGGGGCGCGGGGGGATCGCGCCCCAGCACCTGCTCGGTGGCACGATCATGGGCACGAGCGCGGGCAACTCGGTGGTCAACAGCTATGGCCAGACTCATGAACTTGTGAATCTCTACGTAGCCGGGTGTGGAATTTTCCCGACCGAAAGCTCGGCCAATCCCACGTTCACCCTCAACGCGCTGTCGCTGCGCGGCGCCGAACAACTCGCAACGAACTGGAACAGCATCGCCAGCTGATTCGGGGTGAGCACCCTCCGGACGGCGTTGACGGACGTGAAAACGAGGCCCACGATTACCTTGGAATAATTCAGAACAAGCCGGACGAAACGACCGGCGAAGCGCCCTGGGAGCGCTCATAGGGAGGACTGCATGGATCAGATAGAACGACGCGCCTTTATGAAGGGCACGGGAAGCGGCGTGCTCGCCTTCACAGTCGGTGGCGTGGAAGTCCTGCTCACGCCGGGCGCGGCGCGGGCCCAGGGCATTCCTTTTCGGACGTTGACCGCGGGGCAGGCGGGGACGCTCGAGGCGCTGGGTGAGACCCTCGTTCCGGGCGCACGCCAGGCCGGCATTTCCCATTTCGTCGATCAGCAGATCTCAATTCCGGCGGAGGAGGCGCTGCTTGAGGCGCGCATTCTCAATGTGCGTCCGCCTTACGCGAATTTTTACCGTGCCGCGCTGGGCGCGGTCGACCGCGCCAGTTCGGCGCTCAACGGTGGTCGAGCTTTCGCCCAGCTCAGCGAGAGCGAGCAGCGCGGCTTGGTCGACAGCATGCGCCAGAACAAGGTCGACGGATGGCAAGGCCCGCCCGGCTCATTCGTCTATCTACTGTTGCGCAGCGATGCCGTCGACGTCGTCTACGGCACCATGGAGGGCTATGCCGGCCTCGGCATTCCGTACATGCCCCACATAGCGCCGACCAAGAGGTGGTGACATGGCGAATGAAAAGGTAGACGTCGTCATCGTCGGCGCCGGCGCCTCTGGCTCGACTTACGCGGCCGTGCTGGCCAAGGCCGGCAAGAAGGTCGTGGTGCTGGAGCAGGGACCGGACTGGCAGCTCTCCGATCTCATCAGCTCCGATTTCTGGGGACGCCGGGTGAAGCCAGCGGGAGCGCCATTCCTGCTCGAAGGCAAGCATCCGATTTCCTACGGTTATCAGGGCGGCTGGGGTGTCGGTGGCGCCGCGCTGCACTATTTCGCCAATTTCCCGCGGCTGTTGCCCAACGACTTCCGGATCAAGAGCGAGCACNACCGCGCGCACGACTGGCCGATTTCCTATCAGGATGTCGCGCCCTATTACGACAAGGTGGCGCGCGACGTCGGTGTTTCGGGCGACGCCAAGGCGGAGGAAATCTGGCGGCCGGCGGGGGATGCCTATCCGATGCCGCCAATGAAGACCTTTCGCAACGGCGAGATCTGGCTCAAGGGCTTCGAGGCTGCCGGAATTCGCATGGTGCCGGCCGCCGTCGGCATGAACTCGACCGAATACAAGGGGCGCCCGGCCTGCATCTATGATGGCTGGTGCCACGTCGGTTGCCCGATCGGCGCGCTCGCCAATCCGCTGGTCACCTACCTCGCCGATGCCAGAAAAGCCGGTGCTGAGGTGCGTCCCTGGAGCAATGTCACGCGCGTTCTAACTAACCCGCAGGGGACCAAGGTTACCGGCGTCGAGTATTACGATCAGAAGAAGGAACGCCAGGTGCAAGAGGCGAGCGTGGTGGTGCTCGCTGCCTGGGCCGCGCAGAATCCACGCCTGCTGCTCAATTCATCCACCGACAAGCATCCCAAGGGGCTCGCCAATGCCAACGGCCTCGTCGGGAAATACATGATGACGCATTTCAGCTCAGGCACCTTGGCCATCTTCGACGAGAATGTCGAGAACCACATGGGCACGACGGGCGCCCAGTACATGTCCTACGAACGCTACGGCAAGACTGCTCACAAAGGAGCCTTCGGCAGCTCCTTCATCGTGGCCGGCACGGCGCTAAAAACCAGTGACCTCGGCGGGTTCGCCAATGCCCGGCTTGACCTGTTCGGTCCCGAGCTGGCTGCTTTCATGAAACGAGCGGCGCGCGGTTTCAGCCGCATCGGGGCGTTCGGCGAAGAAATGCCGAATATCGAAAACCGTATCGAGCTCGCCGGCGACAAGGACGAGTTCGGGATGCCACTCGGGCGGATCATTCACAGCTACGACGACGACGTGCCTAAGCTGTGGGAAGCCAACTTTGCCGAAGGGCTGGCGGTCGCCAAAGCGGCCGGTGCGAAGGAGATGTGGTCCGGACGCGGCAATATTCCGACCATCCATCTGATGGGCGGCACGATCATGGGAACGGGGGCGGAGAACTCGGTGGTCAACAGCTACGGGCAAACCCACGAGATCGCGAACCTGTATATGGCAGGCCCCGGCATCTTCGCCACTTCGGGCGCGTCGAACCCGACCTACACGATCTTCGCCCTGTCGCTGCGCGGTGCGGAGCAACTGGCGACGAAGTGGAGCTCGGTGGCGGGGTGAAGCGATTAGGCCTTCTCCTCCCGTGGCGAGGGGAAGGCCTCACTGTGGCTCGATGCCAGCGGCCCGCACGATATCGGCGATCTGCTTGACCTGTACGGCAATGAACGGCTTGAACTCAGCCGGCGCGCTACCGAGCGGAATGACGCCGATGCCCGTGAGCCGTTCGCGGACGGTTGCGGTCGCGACGGCTTTTTGCACCTCCTCGTGCAGCCGGGCGAGCACCGCATCGGGGGTCTTCGCGGGTGCTAACATGCCGGTCCAGCTCGCGAGCCCCTCCATTCCGGGTACGCCGGCCTCCGCCAAGGTTGGTACGTCGGGGAGCCGCGCAAAACGCTTGGCGCCGGTGTAGGCCAGCGCGCGTACTTTCTCCCCCCCGATGAAGGGAAGCGACGACGGCGGCGTCATGAACATGACCTGGACGTCGCCCGCGATCAGCCCGGTGATGGCGGGCGCCGCCCCGCGGTAGGGGACGTGGACCATCTGCGTCCGCGTGAGTGATTTGAACAGTTCCGGCGAGGTGGAGCCCGTTGCCGACGCCGGGCGAGCCGAACGAGATCTTGCTGTCGGCGCGGCGCGTCAGCGCGATCAGCTCCTGCACCGTGCGCACCGGCAGGCGGGGATTGACTCCCAGAATATAGGCTTCGGTGACCGCGAGATTGCTCACGGGCTCGAAGTCGCGAACTACATCGAACGGCAGCTTTTTGTGGAAGCTCGGATTGACCACGAACGAGCTCGACGTCACCAGGAGCGTGTAGCCGTCAGGCGGCGATTCCGCCACCGTCTGCGCGCCGAGAACGCCGTCCGCGCCGGGCCGGTTCTCGACCACGAAGGCCTGTCCGGTCTGAGCGGCAAGCTGCTGGCTAATGATGCGGCCGACCACATCGGGCGTGCCGCCGGCGGCAAAGGGCACGATCACCCGCACCGGCTTACCGGGATATTGCGCCGACGCGGGCGCGACCGCGCACAAGATTCCCAGCGCAGCGGTCAAGGCGACGACGTGTCGCCCCCGCAACCGCCGGCGCATACGCGTCCCTCGCTCCATGTGGGTACGCGGGTCAACCCGCCTTAAGGCGCGGCAGCAGCTTCAGCGCGTTCTCGCGCTCGATGGCGCGGAGGTCATCGCCACCGAATCCCCAGGCGGCGATGCCCTGGTTGACCTCGGCGCCGTCGCGGAACGGAAAATCCGTCCCGTACATGACCTGCGAGATCGGCACCATCTTGAGCAACGCCGCGATCTGGCCCGGAGTGTTGCCCTGCGCCAGTTCGTAATGAAACTTTCTGAATTCGGGGAGCGGACCATTAGGCAGGTTCGCCAGCTTGCGCTCCTCGGCGAGTCGCACGAAACGGCCGCTGAGGAACGGAAGCGTGCCGCCGCTATGGGAGAAGATCCAGCGAATGTCCGGAAACTTCATGGCGGTGCCGCTGAAGACCAGGTGCGCGATCGTGCGGGTGGAATCGGTGGCGTATTCGATCGAACCCGGCGGGATGCCGGGTACGAGGCCGCGGCAGCAATCGGGCGTGGTCGGATGGACGTAAATCACCGCCTTGCGCCGGTTGAGTTCCTCATAGACCGGCGCGAAGGAGGGATCGCCGAGATACTTGTCCTGGTAACTGGTCAGCAGTCCGATGCCATCGGCCTTGAGGGTATCGAAGGCGTATTCGATCTCCCTCAGGCTCCCGTCCACGTCCGGCGGCGCGATTACGGCAAAGAGACCGAAGCGGCCGGGATGGTCCTTCCCCATCTTGGCGCCGTACTCGTTGAGTTGCCGCGCAAGGTTGCGAGATTCCTCGACATTGTTTCCGTACCAGATCCCGGGTTGAGCGATCGACAGGATCGAGGTCGCGATCCCACTCTTGTCCATGTCCTCGAGCGACAGTGCCGGCGACCATTTCGGCGGCGGAGCGCCCGCGCGGCGTCCGGGCGCCATCATGGAGTCGATATGGAACTGAGGGATGAAATGGTGATGCACGTCGATCCGCGGCCGGGCAGGGGCCGGTTGCGCGGCCGCTGGCGTCGTGATCCCGCCGATGGCAGGCAGCAGCGTGCCCAAGCCCAGCGCAGCCGCACTGCCGGCCAAGAACGTTCGCCGCGCCGGGCTCGCGGGCAAGCGCGACGGCTCGCAACACAAACAGCTGCGGAAAAACTTGCGTCGGGTGGAATTGGCGCTCATCCCTTCCTCGCATTCATTGTTGTGTATGGCTCCGCCAGGACAGGCGGGCACCAGGACCATAACCGCTGTGCGAGGCTTGTTCCAGGCTGGGTCCGGCTTGGTACCGCGCTCACGCGGCCGTGGCGAAACGTCGTCCACGTGCGAAGAATGCGCGCATGACGTCGCCCTCTCAGACGAGCCCATATGAGCGTCGGATACGAGAATCCTCTTGACTCCGGGGACCCGAGCCTTATTTGGGGACGAGCCGCTGTGATCTGTCCGTGCGCGGGCTGGTCGGGCGGCATTCGCTTGCCTGACGCCGCTTGCCGGTACTCGGGATGGATCACTCGGTTGGGGAGGACGGCAATGCGCCAGAACGCCCTCTTACGATCGCGGAAGGGCTTGGAAACTCCAGCCACCGCCCGAAAGAATGTCGCTCACGTTGCAGTGGTCAAGGCGGCGCCTGCCGATGATCGCGACGACCATTTCGCCATTCGCGACGGCGTCCGTTGCGCCGGCGTTCATCTCATCATCGATCTGCATGGGGCCGAAGGTCTCAACGACATCGATTTGATCGAAACAACGCTGCGCCGCTGCGTGGACGCCGCACAGGCGACCCTCCTGCATATTCACGTGCACCATTTCCAGCCGAATGGCGTGTCCGGGGTGGCGGTGTTGGCCGAGAGTCATATCTCGATCCACACTTGGCCTGACGCGGGCTATGCGGCCCTTGACGTGTTCATGTGCGGCAAAGCCGCTCCAGACGCCTGCATCCCCGTGTTGCGGGAGGCATTCAAGGCGAAGCGCGTCGACGTCAACGAAATTCTGCGCGGGCGAGTCCCCTAAGCAGAGGACAGACGACAGATCCCGGACGACGGGAGACCTCGTCACCGTCGTTTGTCATTTGATGTCGATCATGGCCGAAAAACGCCAGATTCCCGAGACGCTGTTCGACGACCTCGGCTTCCGCATGACCTATGAGGCCAAGCGGGTGATCTATGAGGCGCAGACCGAGCATCAGCATCTCGTCCTGTTCGAGCATCCCTTTTTCGGCAAGATCCTGATGCTCGATGGCGCGATCCAGGTCACGACTGCAGATGAGTTTGTCTACCACGAGATGATGACCCATGTGCCGATCCTTGCCCACGGCAATGCCAGGGAAGTGCTGATCGTCGGCGGCGGCGACTGCGGCATCGCGGAAGAGGTGCTCAAGCACAAGTCGGTCAAGCGCCTCACTCAGGTTGAGATCGACGTGTCCGTAGTCGAATTCTCCAAAGAGCATTTCCCGGAATTCACTAGACCGGTATTCGCCGACAAACGATTCGATCTGGTCATTGCTGATGGCATGAGATATGTCGCGAAGACCGATCGGCGTTTTGATGTCATCATCGTCGACTCCACCGATCCTCATGGACCCGGCAAGGTGCTGTTTAGCCAGAAATTCTATGCCGCATGCAGACGCTGCATGACTGCGGGCGCGGTTATGGTCACGCAGAATGGCGTGCCGATGTTTCAATCCGATGAGCTTACGTCCGCCATCGTCAAGTTTCGCAAGCTGTTCGCGGACGGCTATTGCTATATCGCGGCGATCCCGACCTATGTCGGCGGCCATATGGCGATGGGTTGGGCCACGGATGATGCCCAGATGCGCCAGCTCTCGGGCAAGACCATCGCCGAGCGCTACCGTAAGGCCGGCCGTTTCCAAACCAAATATTGGACCCCGGAGGTGCACGTGGCAGCGTTCGCGCTGCCACGTTTCATTGCGGAGAACGTTGCGAAAGAAAGTCGGCGCCGGATGCGCGTGCCTCGCCGCGCGGGTGCGTGAGGTCTAGGCCGCGGCCGACTCGTTCGCGACGTCGAAGTTCAGCTCGATCAGCACGTTGTTCGGATCATTTACGAAGATCTGGCGGCGCGAGCTGTTCGGCACCTCATTGACGCGAAACGACACGCCTTTTTGCGCGAGGTGCCGCTTCATTGGCTCAAAGCCACGACTGCCAAAGGCGATGTGATCGATGACGCCTGAATCCGGGCGCTGCGGCTGGTCGGTGGGCGAGATATCGTTGAGATGCAGCACCGGACGGCCTTCGCTGTAAAGCCACGCGCCTGGGAAATCGAACGGCGGACGTGGCCCGTTCGTGAGACCTAAGATCTCCTCATAGAAGCGAACGGTGTCGCCGAGGTTACGGGTGGAGACATTGTAGTGGTCGAGCACACCGACGCTCATGCTCATGTCGCTTCTCCTTTTGGTTTCTCCTTGGGCCAAGTTTGCGCCGCGGAGCCTGGCGTGACAAGCCGCTCGTGCCGGGCCGCGCCGGTCGCGCTTTGGGCAAGATTGCGAGCGATGGAAGAACCCGTCATCATGCGGTCTCAAGGCAACTCTGGGTGATTCCATGCCGTTAGACCGTTGCTGTCGGCTGCCCGCACTGAAGCTCGCCGTTGCGCTCGGCGCGCTTGCCGGCGCGGGGGTGCCGGTCTCCGGGACCGTTGCAAGAGCCGATTGGGCCCAGACAGCGCCCTGGTGCGCGAATATGGGTGGACGCGATGGTGGCTGGGACTGCGGCTACTACACGTTCGATCAATGCATGGCGACGGCCAGGGGACTGGGGGGAAGCTGCGCGCCCAATCCGCGCGCTTTGGCCGCACGGAAGCCGCTGCCGCGCCGCGCCCGGAGATAGTCAGGGCCCCCACGTCACGAGCGTCACTCCGGCAGCCGGATCGAGCATCTTCGTCTCACCAGGACGCAGCCCGTGGCCCGCCAGGACGTCTTCCGGCGTACGACTGGGCGAAAGGTCGCGAAAGACCGGGTGGCCGCCGGGAATCCGCGCCTGCGCGACGCGGGTGAGGTGGAAGGCATCGTAGCCGATGTCCCAAAACAGCGTATAGACGTCGGCGCCGCCGATGACGGCGAGGGTGCCGGCAGGCGAGCCGAACCCGCCCCAGGCTTCGGCGAGCGATGCGCCCACGGGGTTCCACAGTAGCGTGTTGGAGTAAGCCGGCGCGGGTGCCAGTCGGGCCACACGGCTGGTCACGATCAGTCGACGGCGCCGCGCCGCGTTCGGCCCTCCCTCGTGTGAACGGCGCCCATGTACGACCACTGCTGCGCGGTCCAGGCCGGCGTGGAAGAACTCCTGATCCGCTTCGATCTTGAGCGCATCCGGCATGTGACCGCCGGCGTCGGCGATCATGCCATCGGCGGAAATGATGGCGAAAGCCTCGATACGGCTTGGGGCCGACATGCCGGGGCGGCGAACGCTCAGAATACGGCGAGGTATTTCAGCAGCGAAATAACGCCGATGATGATCACGATGACGCGCACGATCTGTCTGGCGCGGCCATCGATCGGCAGCATGTTGACGAGGTAAAGCACCAAGATGATGACCAGGAAGGTGATGAGCACGCCAATGATGACGTCCATGCGTCTGCCCCTTTCAGCGTGGAATCTTTGGCCTGAGATCGGCCGGCAGTAGCGATATCCTATCGGGTTTCAGCGGCGCTGACATGGGGGTAGGACAATGGTGCGATTCGATGGGACGGTTGGCACCGAGACCAGGNGGACAGAGCCAATGATCGTCCCTAATCTGCTTCGCTCGATGGTCCCCTTCCTCCTTGATACTCNATGACCTGCCGTTCAGCTTGCGCGGCCGCGCCGTGTGGAGCGGCAGGGCGCCCATGCGCGCAGCGACCTCCGACGGTACGCCGTAATCGCGGAGCACGTAGCCCATGTCGCGTAGCCCGCAGGCCTCGCGTTGCACTGCGAAATGCCAGAGCGCAGAACTTGCCTCGGCAACCAGCGAAGCACGGAATTGCCGCTGTTCGGCGGATGGCGCTTCGCGTCCTTGGCTGGCGTCGAACTGGGCCAGCGCAGCAAGCTTTGCTTCGAGCGCCCGCCCGAGTCGGCCAAGCGCCGACGCCTTCTCCTGGGCGAATTCGTTCTCGAGCAAATCTGCGAATGTGGGGCTGGTATTGCGGTGGAGCATCGGTCGATCCGCGCGCGTGGTGGAGTATCATTCACCGCCGACCATCCATCTGTCGAGCACAAATCCCGACGCGGAGGGTCGCTTGAAGGCGCCCCGCGTATCGGCTCATATGGTCGCGGCTGCGGCAGCAGTGGCTGGCAGCCACGACGGGAGGAACGATAATGACAAGGGCGAACTTGATCGCGGCGTTGTGCACCCTCGCCATGGCCGCCGCCGCCGGCAGCGATGCCTGGTCGCAGGAAACGTTGAAAGTTGCGATTCCGCAGCGCGGCGCTTGGGACGCCGGCGTCGCCGAACTCGGCCAGCGCGGCGGCATCTTCAAGAAGCACGGGCTCAATCTTGAAATCCTCTACGTCCAAGCCGGCCCGGAATCGATCCAGGCAGTGATCGGCGGCAGCATGGATATCGCGACCGCCGCCGGCGTGTCCGCCGCCGTGGGTACCTTCGCCAAGGGCGCACCAATCCGCATCATCGGCAGCGAGATGATCGGTGCCCCCGATCTCTATTGGTATGTGCCCGCCAATTCGCCGATCCAGAAGATCGAGGATTTCAACGGCAAGACGGTCGCTTATTCCCTGACCGGTTCGTCGAGCCATGCCGCGCTGCTAGCGCTCATTGCGCAATACAAGCTCACCGCCAAGCCGACATCGACCGGCAATATCGCGTCGACGATCACGCAAACCATGACGGGGCAAGTCGATGTCGGCTTCGGTGCTGCGCCGTTCGGTCTCGACCTCGCGGAGGACGGCAAAATCCGGATCATTGCCACGGGTAACGACGTGGCGTCGCTGCGCACCCGGACCGTGCGCGTCAACCTGACCAACGTGACTACGCTGCAGAGCCGCCACGATGCCATCGCTCGCTTCAATCGCGCCTATCAGGAGACGGTCGCGTGGATGTATTCCGAACCGGCCGCGCTCAAGATATACGCCGAATATTCCAACCTGCCGGAGAAGATTGTCTTGCGGGTGCGCGGTCTCATCCCGAAGGAGAGTCTGGCGACCGACCGTATCGAGGGCATCGATCAGATCATGTCCGACGCGGTGGCCGCGAAGTTCATTCCGGCGCCGCTGACGTCCGAGCAGGTGAAGGAACTGGTGCAGATTCCGAAATGAGGGGGCCATCAGATCGCGGAGCGAAGCCGCTGCGGTTGCCAGTTGGGAGACGGACAAGCGCTTTCGCGCTTCTCAGCTCGTCCGACGAGACTTCACGAGCCGATTAGGATACCGATCTCGGAAGTGCGAGTTGAAAGATCTGCCGTACGATTCAGCCGCGAGGAAAGCGACAGAGCCGCGCGGGCACGCCCTCATAGGCATAGGTCTTGCCGCCCACGAAGGTAACAAAAAGCGTTTCATCGTTGGCTCATACCAGATGCGCAAGATGGCGGAAGAACCAGTGGCAACCATGTGCCGTCAACCCGCAGCTCAGCTTTGAGTTTCGACCCTTGAGTGCAAGCACGGCACGGGTCGCGCTCAAAAAAAGCGCGGCGCTGGAGCGCCACGCTCGGCCGTGAACCGCGCACCGTTCAGCTCAGTACTTTGTACTTCTTGAACCACGCGATCATCTCTTTCCATGCTTCGTCGGCGGCCTCCTTGCGGTAGCTCGCGCGATAATCGGCATGGAAGCCGTGCGGCGCGCCCGGATAGACCTTGATCTCGAAAGTCTTTCCCGCGCCCTGCAGCGCGCCCTTCATCGCATCCACTTGGGTCAGGGGGATGCCTTGATCAGCCTCGCCATAGAGACCGAGCACCGGCGCCTGCATTTGGGGTGCAAGCGCGGTCGGGCTCTTGGGCCAGATTGATGCTTGCGTGTCGGGATCGACCAGCGAGCCGTAGAATGCGACGCCGGCCTTGAGGTCCTTGTTGTGGGCGGCATATTCCCAAACCGTGCGTCCGCCGCGGCAGAAGCCCATGATGCCGAGCCGGTTGGTATCACCGCCCTGCGACTTGGACCACGCCGCCGTGGCGTCGAGGTCGGACAGAAGCTCGGCATCCGGCTTGCTGTTGACGATGGGCATGAGCTTCGGCATCTCGGTGATCTTGGTGAGATCCTCGCCCTTGCGGAAATAATAATCCGGCGCAATTGCGAATGCGCCGAGCTTGCCAAGTCGCCGCGTAACGTCCCTGATATATTCGTGCAGTCCGAAAATCTCCATCGCCACCATGATCACGGGCGGATTTTGCACATTGGCGGGGCGGGCGTAGTAGACCGGCATTTCGCCATCGGAGACCTTGACCTTAGCCTCACCGGCAGTCAGGCCATTCGTGTCGGTCTGGATGGCGTCAGCGCGGACTGGCCCCGCGGCGAGCGTATAGCCCGCGGCGGTAGCGGCCGAGGCGGCGAGGAAGAAGCCGCGCCGCGACAGCGGATCGACCTGGTGTGCCAGGCCCTCCAAGTCGGACATCAATTTCGGTTGAACAGACATACCAAACCTCCCTGTACTGCGTTGGAGTGCTTGCTCCGGACCGGGGATACGCCGGGCACATGACAAC
>JGI12053J15887_10000047_pt1 | contig 33413 bp, 22 predicted proteins | sample MedBloCAOM1_O3_FD_15887 | JGI IMG/M metagenome (IMG submission 15887)
GCCTCACGCTCGGCACGGCGCCGATCGGCGGCTTGCGCGCGGAACTGGTGGTCCCGGGAGCGTAAGTGTCCGCATTCGAGCCGGGGCGAACAGAGTTTTGCCCTAATTTGCGCGATTAGCTTGGTGGCCGGTATTGGGGCAATCCAGGGATCGCCGGCCTGTTTTGATCGCCTGGGGGATGGGGGCTTCAGAGATGTCTTTTGTGCGCCTGAGTGCCGCCGCGCTCGTCGCGATGTCGACGGCCGCGTGCAGCGGCAATCCCGAGACTGGGACTGGACCGCGGGAGAATACGGGCACGCTCGTCGGCGCTGTCGCCGGGGGGCTGATCGGCTCGCAGTTCGGCGGGGGAACCGGCGAACGCGTTGCNGCCGGCCTCGCCGGNGCGGCGGTCGGCGGCTTGCTCGGCAATCGNATCGGCTCTGCCATGGACGACGATGACAAGCAGCGCGCTTATGCAGCGCAAATGCAGGCGCTCGAAAGCGGAAAATCTGGNACNGCGGTGGCGTGGAAGAACCCCGACTCCGGCCGCTATGGATCGGTGGTTCCCGGTCCTGCCTATCAGACCAACGGACAGCAGTGCCGGCAATACACCCACACGATCTATATCGACGGCAAGCCGCAGGTCGCGCGGGGCAATGCTTGCCGCAATCCGGACGGCACCTGGACCGCGGTCGGCTGACCGCAGGCGCGCATATCGCGCATATAGAGCTGGCGCCGCGCTGCCGCGCACTCTCTCTGTGCGCGCGCCAGGGCACTTGCCCTGATGACGCACGAAGGCGCGCCCTCGGGGGCGAGCCGAGTGCGTTGCCGCTGACGCGATTGCGCTCCCGGGTTGCCCGCTCAGCGCGCACGTCGTCCCGCTTCACGATGTCAAAGAGCGTCGTTTCTTCGTCCCCGCGTCGCGACCCTGCGCCCGGGTTCTTTGCTTCCTCAGTTCGCAACCGACCCCGAACCGAGGGGCCGGCGGAGCGCCGGGAGGCGCACTGCCTAACGTGTCGCGCTCGTACGGCGCGACGTCACGCTTGCGAGGCGTGAGCCGTCCCGCGCAACCGGGACGCCGCCTCTCGGCGCTCCACCGTGGCGTTGTCGGCCCAGGACCCGCTCCATCTCCGGCATTGCCGCCGGATCCGGCGCGAAGGCTGCTCGTCGGCCAAGCGGTCGTGCCTGGCTGCGGGCCCGGGCGTCTCGTATCCGCGGGTTACGAACCGCGGTCGACGCCACTCCCCGCTCCGCCGTCAGGATCGTCTCCGGAAGACGCCCCTCATGAGCGAGGATGCGAATCTATAGCACGTATTCGTTATGTAGTCAATACCGAAGTCACCACGTAGTCGCAAAAATCGGTTATGCCACGAGCTGCGCCGAGGCATGGAATTCGGCGAGACGCGGCATGACCTCCCGCGCGAACAGCGTCATACTGTCGACCGTATCCTCGTGGCCCATCTGACCGGCCTGCGACATCATCAGGAAATGTCCGAACCCGCCGACCGTGCCGTAGAAGTCGATGACCTGGTCGTAGACCTGGTCCGGCGTGCCGGCAAACATCAAGCCGCCGGCGATCGTGTCCGCGACGCTGCCTTGCGCCGCACTGCCGAGCGGCTTGCCGTCCTTCGTCGTCATCTGGTGAGACGGCCCGCGCCAGCCCACGCGTTGAAACAACTTGGCCGCGTCGCTCGCAGCCATGAAGCCGGGCGGATTCTTGTAAGGCTCGGCGACCAACGTGTTGGTCTGCAGATAGCTCTTCACCAGCTCGGCGCGGCGTAATCCCTCCGCCTCGCTTTTCCCCACCGCGACGAACCCCATATAGGCGAAGCGGTCGAGCGGGGCGGGCTGCGAACGCCCCGCGTTCTTCCAGCCGTTGCGATATTCATCGAACACCGTCTTGGCGCGGTAACCCGTCATCACGGTGGCGATGACATAGCCGCGCGCGCCAAGCGCACGCGAGCTGCCGGGGCTGCTGGAGCTGCTCCAGACCGGCGGATGCGGCTGCTGGTAGGGCCGCGGCCAGATATTGACGCTGCGATATTGGAAATGCTCGCCCTCCCACGAGAACGGACCGTCATGGGTCGTCATCGCCTTGAGAATGAGATCATGCGCCTCCCAGAACCGATCCATGACGTGCACCGGTTTGGCATTGGCGGGGACGATCTCATAAGGGACGCCTTTGATGAATCCCATCTCCAGCCGGCCGCGGGAGATCACGTCGATGATCGACATCTCCTCAGCGACGCGCAGGGGGTCGCTGCGGTTCGCAATGGGCGTGCCCAGTCCGAGCAGCCGCGCGCGCTTGGTCTGGCGCGCCAGAATGGCGAGCGTCAGATGCACGGAGGCGCTCATGCAGGTCGCCGTGGCATGATGCTCGTTGACGATGATGTTGAGGCCGAGTTCGTCCGCGAGTATCCATTCGTCGAGGTACCGGTTGTAGAGGCGGGCGGCCATTTCCGGATCGCAGTGCCGGTTGGGGAGACTGACGCGCAGCGACTCGGCATCCTCGAACCAGGCATCGGGATAGGACTGTTCGCTGAAGCTGTAGACTTTCATCTGCTTGCCCTCGGCTGCCGGCCGATTCCAATCAAGTCGCGCGGGTTGGCGCGTGCGCGACGAACTCGACGATCTTGCGCGTGAACAGGTCGGGACGCTCGATGTGCGGATAGTGTCCGGCGTCCTCGATCAACTCGAATTGCGCGCCGGCAATGAGCTTGCTGTAGGCGCGTCCGTAATCCGGCGAGACGATGCGATCGCTCGCGCCCCACAGGACCAAAGTGGGGATCCGAATGCGGTGCAGACGGCTGGCGAGCTTCGGGTCGTACATATAGGGCGACCACGCGAACAACGCGGTGGCCTCGCGATTGCGGAACAAGATGTGGGCGTCATCGTCTGAGATCGCCGCATGGTCGATGGCGGCGATCTTGGGATCGTGATAGGCGAGCCGATCGATCTCGCTCTGCTTGGTGGTGAAAATATCGACGATGTCGCGCTGCTCGCGGTCGCCGAGCTTGATGCCCACCGCGTCGGCGAGCACCACGTGCGAAAGGCGTTCGGTCGATTTGACCGCGATCTCCGCCGCAACCCAGCCACCGAACGACACGCCCGCCAGGACCAGGTCGCGCAAGTCGAGCGCGTCCATGAGATCGAGATAGAAATAGGCGAGATCGTCGACCGTGGTCATGGCGCGGGGCAACTCGCTGCGCCCGAAGCCAGGATGGGAAGGTGCGATCACCGTAAACGACCGGGCGAGTTCCTCGATCACGCGATCGGTGGATTTGATGCCGATCTCGGGGTGCAGCAGCAGCAACGGCCGGCCGGTTCCGCGCTTGATGAGTTCGATGCGAACCCCTGCTATGTCCGTCAAATTGTTTGCTGTTTCGATGCGGTCGAGCATGGTGGGATCACCTGGGCAGGCTCAGTGCGGTTTGATATCGGCGGCCTTGACCAGTTCTCTATTCTGCTTGATCTGAGCGCGGAAGAAAGCATCGAACTCCGATGACGTCATCTCGAATGGCTCTCCGCCCAAGGCCATGAGTTTCTCCTGCACGCCTTTGGTTTGCAGCGCTTTCGCTGTTTCGCGGTGCAGCTTCTCCTGAACATCCTTGGGTGTCTTGGAGGGAGCGAAGACACCGATCCAGAACGGGAAGTCGGAATCGGGATAGCCGGCTTCCGCTAGGGTGGGCAAATACGGCAACGATGAGATGCGCTTGTTGCTGCTCACGGCGAGAGGAAGAATCCTCCCGTCGCGGATGAGCGGCATCGACGGCAGCACGGGGGTGAAGAAGAAATCCACCCGTCCTGCCAATAGTTCAGTCAGCGCTTCCTGCACGCCACGGAACGGGATCTGCTGCACGTCGATCTTGGCGCTGAGACGGAAACGCTCGGCATTGATATGCGCGGCGCCGCCATGCCCGACCGATGCGTAGTTCAAGGCACCCGGCTTTGCTTGCGCCGCAGCCACCAATTCGCGTGCGGTCTTGTATTTCTCAGGCGAGACCACGAGCAGGAACGGCGTGTTGACGAGCGCGACGACCCCCGTGAAGTCACGCTCGGTATCGTAGGGCAGCGTGATGTGGGTCGCTGGGAAGATCGTCAGCGAGGGCGAGTGCGAGAGCAGCGTGTAGCCGTCAGGATCGGCTTTGGCGACCGCAGCGGGGGCCAGCGTTCCTCCCCCGCCGCCGCGGTTGTCGATGATGAAGGGCTGTCCCACTTGCTGCGACACCTGGTCGAAGACCGTGCGGCAGACCAAATCGATCGCGCTCCCGGCGGTAACCGGTACTGAAATACGGACCGGCTTGCCCGGCCATGTGAGCGTCTGTGCCTGACCCAGCGCAGCGTGCGCGCCGGGCATCAGCAACAGAGCTGCGAGGAAGGCGCGCCACATACGAATGCTCAATTTGAGGTTGTTGAGATGGTCGGAACGGCACGACGACAATGCGTTGTCGTCGGGCGCTGCGCAAGTTGGGTGAGCGGCAGGAACGTGGGCGCGACCAGCGCAGTGCCGGTGAGTCGTTGCGGCGCTGATGAACGAACGCTGCGGCTCGCGCCACGCTCTCTTGTGACAATCCCTTGGAGAGGCGCGCCGCCGAAGCGGAGGGCGCATCCCGGCGCGCCCGCTTCGGAGCCGGCGCTGATGTATCGCCCTTGGTTATGACAAATTTACGAGTTCCCGCTTCCCCATGTCGCGCCCGTGATGCTCATTCCCCGTTGCCGGAAGCTCACCATCCATGTTGTAACCGCGCTGGGCGTCCCCGATCAACGAACAGGTAGGTTCTGCGTCCGCGTCGCCACCGGAATGTCGAATTCGATCGGATGGACTTGAGCGCATGACGCTGTGGTTCGGACTCGCTTTGATGACGGCCGTGGCCATTTTGGCCGTGCTCTGGCCGCTGGCGCGCCGGACCAGCAGCCTGCGGTCGGGGAGCGATGTCGCGGTCTATCGCGATCAACTCGAGGAAATCGAACGCGACCGCGCGGCCGGGCTGATCGCCGACCAAGAGGCGGCAAGCGCGCAGGTCGAGGTGTCGCGCCGGCTCCTTGCCGCGGCCGAAGCCCCACCCGCGCCGCAAGCCAGCGAGGACGTGGCGACATGGCGACGCCGGGCGGTCGCACTGATGGCCTTTCTCGTCTTGCCGCTCGGCGCGGCCGGATTTTACCTCGCGCTCGGCTCGCCCTTGCTGCCCGATCAACCGCTTGCGCCGCGTCTTGCCGCGGCGCGCGGCGATCAGTCGTTCGACAGCTTGGTTGCGCAGGTGGAGACCCATCTTGATCGCAATCCGGAGGATGGACGTGGTTGGGAAGTGATCGCGCCGATCTATTTGCGGCTCGGCCGTTTCGACGACGCGGTCAAGGCGCGGCGCCAGGCGCTCCGCCTCAACGGTGACTCGGTCGAACGCGAATCGGCGTTGGGCGAGGCGCTGGTGTTTGCCGCCAATGGGATCGTAACGGCGGAAGCGAAGGCCGCGTTCGAAAAAGCCGTCGCCCTTGATGCCAGCGACGTGCCGGCGCGCTACTTTTTAGGACTTGCCGCCGAGCAGGATGGCAACCGCGCGCAAGCCGCTGCGATGTGGCGTGCGCTGATCGCGGCCGCTCCACCCGACGCGCCATGGACCGAGTTCATACGCGCAGCACTCGCCCGCGTCGACGATGGTGCCGCGTCAGGCAATCCAAGCCGGGGAGCGAGCGGCGGCCAGAGCGCAAAACCAGGCGCTGGTCCCACCGAGGACCAAGTTGCCGCGTCCTCGAACCTGGATCCGGAGCAACGCAAGGCCATGATCCAAGGCATGGTCGAGCGGCTTTCCGAGAAACTCCATCGTGATGGTTCCGACGCCGAGGGATGGCTCCGGCTGGTTCGCTCCTATATGGTGCTTGGTGAACGCGAAAAGGCGCGTGCCGCCGTCCTCGATGCGCGGCGCGCGCTCGCCGGCGATCCGACCAACTTGCGGCGGCTCGACGACCTCGTCAAAGGACTGGGTCTCGAAGGCTGACGGGAACCAAGCGATGACCCGCAAGCAGCGACGCCTCTCTCTGGTCGGTGCCGCACTCGGCGTGGTTGCGCTCGCGGTGGCGCTGGTGCTCGGCGCGCTCAAAGATTCGATCGTGTTCTTCAATTCGCCGACTGACGTGGCCGAGAACCACGTCAAGCCCGGGACGCGCATCCGTATCGGCGGCTTGGTAAAGGAAGGAAGCCTGTGGCGAGGGGAGCGCCTAGCCGTCCGCTTCGAGGTCACCGACGGCAGGAGTACCGTCCCGGTGGCCTATCAAGGCCTGTTGCCGGATCTGTTCCGCGAAGGACAGGGGATCGTTGCCGAAGGCGCCCTCGATCCAATGGGCACCTTCCGCGCCGACAGCGTGCTCGCCAAGCACGACGAGACCTATATGCCGAAGGAGGTCGCCGACAGCTTGAAGAAGCAGGGCCACTGGAAGGACGAGTACGAAAAGAAAGCAGGCCCTGCGCGGCAGGGCAGGGCGCAATGATGCACCGGAGCTGCAAGGCTGCTCTGCGCGCGGCACCTCGCCCGCGACACGCGACCGGGGAGCCACGATCATGATCGCCGAGTTTGGGCACTACGCCCTCGTGCTCGCGCTCGCTCTGGCGCTGGTCCAGGCCAGCGTGCCGATCGTCGGCGTGCGCAAGAATGATCCGGTGCTGATGGCCGTCGCCGGTCCGACGGCAGTCGCACAATTGTTTTTCATTGCGATCGCCTTCGGCGCCTTGACGATTTGCTACGTGCGCTCGGACTTCTCCGTCGTCAACGTATTCGAAAACTCGCATTCGGCGAAACCGCTGATCTACAAGATCAGCGGCGTCTGGGGAAACCACGAAGGCTCGATGCTGCTGTGGATCCTCATCCTCAGCCTGTTCGGCGCGCTAGTTGCGCTGTTCGGCGGAAATCTGCCGGCGCGACTCAAGGCCAATGTGCTGGCGGTGCAGTCTTGGATCGCCGTCGCATTCATCCTCTTCATTCTGGTGACGTCGAACCCGTTCTTGCGCATTCCCCAGCCGCCGTTCGAGGGACGTGATCTCAATCCGATCCTGCAGGACCCCGGCCTCGCCATTCATCCGCCGCTGCTTTATCTCGGCTATGTCGGGCTCTCGATCTCGTTTTCTTTCGCCATTGCCGCGCTGATCGACGGGCGCATCGATGCCGCCTGGGCGCGATGGGTGCGGCCCTGGACGCTGCTCGCCTGGATGTTCCTGACACTCGGCATCGCTATGGGCTCGTACTGGGCGTACTACACGCTCGGCTGGGGCGGCTGGTGGTTCTGGGATCCGGTGGAGAACGCGTCGTTCATGCCGTGGCTGGCCGCCACCGCGCTCCTGCACTCCGCCCTCGTGATGGAAAAGCGCAATGCGCTCAAGGTGTGGACGATTCTGCTTGCGATCCTGGCGTTCTCGCTGTCGCTGATCGGTACCTTCCTCGTGCGCTCGGGCGTGCTCACCTCGGTGCATGCCTTTGCCACCGATCCGACCCGCGGCGTCTTCATTTTGGCGATCCTTGTGCTGTTCATCGGCGGCAGTCTTGCGCTGTTTGCGTTGCGCGCGCCGTTGCTCAAGCAAGGGGGCCTGTTCGCGCCGGTTTCACGTGAAGGCGCGCTCGTACTCAACAATCTCTTTCTGGTGAGCGCTTGCGCGACGGTATTCGTCGGTACGCTCTATCCCCTCGCGCTCGAGGCGCTCACGGACGAGAAGATCTCCGTGGGCGCACCGTTTTTCAACGCCACTTTTGGGCCGTTGTTCGTTCCGCTGCTCATTGCAATGCCGTTTGGGCCATTGCTCGCGTGGAAGCGCGGGGATCTGCTGGGCGTGGCTCAACGACTCGTCGGCGCCGCCGCCGTCGGCGTCATCACCGTCGCGGTGATCTTTGCCATGGAGGGCGGCGGCCCGATCCTGGTGCCGTTCGCGATCGGTCTTGCCCTCTACGTCATGGCCGGTGCCTTGACCGAGATCGTGGAGCGCACGGGTCTGCTGAAAGTACCGTTCGTGACGGCGTTTGCGCGCGCCCGGGGCTTGCCGCGCTCGGCCTGGGGCGGGGCGTTTGCGCATTTCGGGCTCGGCCTCACACTCCTCGGTATTATCGGCGAGACGCAGTGGGGCATCGAGCGGATTGCGGAGCTCAAGCCGGGGCAGACGATCTCAATTCGTCGCTATGACCTGCAATTCGACGGCATGACCACGCGGCAGGGCCCGAACTTTCGCGAGCTTGCTGCCCATTTCACCGTGCGGCGCCACGGCGACGTCGTCGGCATCATGGAGCCGGCAAAGCGCAGCTTCCCCTCGCGCGGCTCTTCCACCACCGAGACCGCGTTGATGACGCGCGGATTCTCCCAGCTCTACTTGTCGCTTGGGGATCCCAACCCGGATGGCTCGCTCGCGGTGCGGCTCTACTACAAGCCCCTGGTGCTGCTCATCTGGTTTGGAGCGGTGGTCATGGTGGTGGGCGGCGGCCTGTCGCTCTCGGACCGCCGCCTGCGGGTGGGCGCGCCGAAGCCGGCGAGGAGCAAAACTGTGCTCGCACCGGCGGAGTAGGATATGCGGTGGCTTTTCTTCATTGTCGTGACGCTCACGCTCGTGGCCTCGCCGCGAGTCGAAGCTGTGCAGCCGGATGAAATTCTTGCCGACGGAGCGCTGGAAGGGCGCGCCCGCGCGCTCTCGAAAGAGTTGCGCTGCATGGTCTGCCAGAACCAGTCGATCGACGATTCCGACGCGCCGCTCGCGCGCGACTTGCGTGTTCTTGTCCGGGAACGATTGCAGGCGGGCGACAGCGACCGGCAGGTGATCGATTTTCTGGTCACGCGCTACGGCGAGTTCGTGCTGCTCAAGCCGCGGTTCTCGCTGCATACCGCGCTGTTGTGGCTTGGGCCGGCGGCCGTCTTGCTCATCGGGGCCTTCGGCCTCTTCATGCTGGCACGTCGCTACCGACCCGCTTCCGGTCCTGCCTCCGCGGCGGCAGCAACGCTCACGCCCGCCGAAGAGGCGCGGCTGTCCGAGATTCTGGGCCGCCGCGATCGGTGAAGCATAAGTTACTCGGTTCATTTCCTTTTTTATCTTTTGTTGCGCCGGGAGGGGCCGCCGCGACGCGATCATTCGCCGATGCCGGTCCGCCGTAAGCAGAAAATCCCCCTTCGTTGCAGGTAAACTATTGTATTTATTGCACTTTTAGAACGCGGATGACTCTTACCAAACTTTAATTTCCCCGACAGCGCCCGGTAAGGAAGCGCACCCCATCTTGTTGCTCTGCAATCGGGTACCCCGTCGGGTCCCTGCCGCACAAAAAGATGGAGTGACCCTAATGACTACGAGCGTTCCCGCTCCGAAATCGCGCATCCTGTCCGCGCGTCGTCTTGTTCTGCTTGCCAGTGTCGCGGGCTTAGGTGTGGCCGTGCTCGGTGGTGCGGATCTCGTTACCAAGGCATCCGGCCCCGCTCTGAGCACCGTCGCCTATGCCCAGGGCGTCCAGCGTCCGATGGGATTTGCTGACATCGTCGAGAAGGTGAAGCCTGCGGTCATTTCGGTCCGCGTCAAACTCGACGCCGGCCCGAAGATGATGGGCATGGAAGGCGATTCGCCTGCCGCGCCGAACTCGCAGATGGAGCGTTTCTTCCGCCGCTTCGGTATGCCGGACATGGCCCCCGATGAGCAGCGCGGCCAGCGCAGTCCGGCTGATCCGCGCAGCCCGCGTAATCGCCTGGTGACCGGCCAGGGTTCTGGTTTCTTCATCACCGCCGACGGCTACGCCGTGACCAACAATCACGTGGTCGACAAGGCCGACACCGTCGAGGTCACGACCGACGAGGGCAAGACCTACACCGCCAAGGTGATCGGGACGGATCCGCGCACCGACCTCGCACTGATCAAGGTCGAGGGCCGCACCGACTTCCCGTACGCCAAGCTCTCCGAGAAGGCTCCGCGCATCGGTGACTGGGTCCTGGCGGTAGGCAATCCGTTCGGGCTCGGCGGCACCGTCACGGCCGGCATCGTTTCGGCGCGCGGTCGCGATATCGGAGCCGGACCCTATGACGACTTCATCCAGATCGACGCCCCGGTCAACAAGGGCAACTCCGGCGGTCCGACCTTCGACGTCGACGGCAACGTGCTCGGCGTCAACACGGCGATCTTCTCGCCGTCGGGCGGGTCCGTCGGTATCGCCTTTGCCATCCCCGCCACCACAGTGAAGTCGGTGGTCGCCCAGCTCAAGGACACCGGCAAAGTCAGCCGCGGTTGGATCGGCGTGCAGATCCAGCCCGTGACTGCCGAGATCGCCGAGAACCTTGGCCTCAAAGGTCCGGAGGGCGCGATGGTCTCCGATCCGCAGGACAACGGTCCGGCGGCGAAGGCGGGCATCCTGGCCGGCGACGTGATCACCAAGGTCAATGGCGCGCCGGTCAAAGATGCCAAGGACCTCGCCAGGCAGATCGGCGCCATGGCGCCGGGTGCAACGGCGAAATTGTCGGTGTGGCGCAAGGGCGAGGAGAAGACCCTCTCCATTGCGCTCGGCGAACTGCCGAACCAGCGCGAGGCCAAGGCGGGAACGCCCGACTCCTCCGGCCGGAGCGGCACCGACGTCCCGCGGCTCGGCCTCACGGTCGCGCCGGCCGGCCAGGTCGCCGGCAGCGGCTCGGAAGGTGTGGTGGTCACCGAGGTCGACCCCAATGGACTTGCGTCCGATCAGGGCTTCAAGACCGGCGACGTCATTCTCGAGGTCGGCGGCAAGAAGGTGGCCAATCCGGTGGACGTGCGCAGCGCCCTGAGCGAGGCGCAGAAGGACGGCAAGCGCACGATCCTTATGCGGGTGAAGTCGGGCGAGGAGACGAAGTTCGTCGCCATCAGGCTCGCCAAAGCTTAACCCAATGGGGCGCACCGTCGGCATCCGTCGCCCCCGCCGGCGGTTCGAACCAGGGGGACGGACCATCGGTCCGTCCCCATCCCTTCTAACTCCGTTCCGGCATCCGTCGCCCCCGCCGGTACTGAGTTGGTTGAGGGGCGGCGGGTTTAAAACCGCCGCCCCTCGCGTTTGTTGCTGTCGCCGCGGGATCTGCTTGCTTCGGTCCTGACGTGAGGACACTTTTAAAGTAGTAACGGTATGATTAGCTCAGCCCCGCACAGTCCCGCCCCCAGGGAAATCGCTTATCCGAGAGACAGCCGGTTCGTCATGCGTCTCCTGATCATCGAAGACGACCGCGACGCCGCCGATTATCTGGCCAAGGCGTTTCGCGAGGTCGGGCATGTCGCGGACCTGGCGGCAGACGGCGAGGAAGGCCTCGCGCAGGCCCTCGACGGGCAATATGATGTGCTGATCGTCGACCGCATGCTGCCTAAGCTCGACGGCCTCACGGTGATCGGCACCCTGCGCAGCAAAGGTATCGAGACGCCCGCGCTCATTCTTTCGGCGCTGGGTCAGGTCGACGATCGGGTCAAGGGATTGCGGGCGGGCGGCGACGATTATCTGCCCAAGCCTTATTCGTTTTCAGAACTGTTGGCCCGCACCGAAGTGTTGGCGCGGCGCCGCGGAGGTCGCGAGGAAACGGTTTATCGCGTGGGCGACCTCGAGCTCGACCGGCTGTCGCATCAGGTGACCCGCGGCGGCGACGAGATCGTCCTGCAACCGCGCGAATTCCGTCTGCTCGAATATCTCATGAAGCATGCGGGTCAGGTGGTGACCCGCACCATGCTGCTGGAAAATGTGTGGGATTACCACTTCGACCCGCAAACCAACGTCATCGACGTGCACATCTCGCGGCTGCGGTCGAAAATTGATAAAGGTTTCACCCAGGCTTTGCTGCATACGGTGCGCGGCGCAGGGTACGTGATCCGCGACAGCAAATGACCTTGTCATGGCCTGCACCGCAGGATGACATGCACGGGTGACGGATGACGGCGCTGGGCAAGCTTCTGCGCACGACGGCGTTCAAGCTGACGCTGGTCTATCTGACGGTCTTTGCGCTGTTCGCGGCTTTCCTGCTGGTCTATTTCGCCTGGAATACCCGTAGGCTGATCACCGAGCAGATCACCCAGACGGTCGATGCCGAGATCACCGGCCTGGCCGAGCAATACCGCCAGGGCGGTATCCGCCGCCTGGTCTTTGTGGTCGATGCAAGATCGCGTCGACCGGGCTCGAGCCTTTATCTCGTCACCACCCGCGCGGGCGAGGGCCTTGCGGGCAATGTCGGATCGCTTGCCACCGGCATCCTTGAAACTCCGGGCTGGACGGAGACCGCCTATCGCCGGCTTGACGACCCCGATGGCGCCGAGCACGAAGCTCTCATCCGGGTGTTTCAATTGCCGTCCGGCTTCCGTCTCCTGGTCGGACGCGATCTCGAAGAGCGCGAGCGCCTGCACGATATCGTGCTCGCCGCCGGGCGCTGGTCATTGGCGATCGTCATCGTGCTCGGTGTCGCCGGCGGCTTCTTCGTGACACGGCGGGTCCTCAAGCGCGTGGACGCGATGACGGACACGACGCGAAAGATCATGGACGGCGATCTCGCGGGGCGCCTTCCGATCGCGGGAACGGGCGATGAGCTTGACCGGCTGGCCACCAACCTCAACGCCATGCTCGAGCGCATCGAGGGGCTGATGTACGGGTTCAAGGAGGTATCGGACAATATCGCGCACGACCTCAAGACCCCGTTGACGCGGTTGCGCAACCGTTGCGAAGAGGCCTTGCGTCTCGCGGAAGACGAATCCCAGTATCGCGCCGCGCTCGAAAGCACGATCGAGGAATCCGATGCGTTGATTCGCACCTTTAACGCGCTGCTGATGATCGCGCGCGCGGAGTCGGGCCAGGCGCGCGACGGCATGACCGAGTTCGATGCTGCGGAGATCGCGCGCGGTGTGGGCGAGCTTTATGAGCCGCTCGCCGACGAGAAGGGCATCCACCTCAAGGTCGATGCCCCGACGGCTGCCCCGGTTCACGGCAACCGGGAGCTCATCAGCCAGGCTCTCGCCAATCTGGTCGACAATGCCATCAAATACGGCGNCCCTGATGGTGCCGGCGGGGCGAACGGGGCCGCTGCCGAAATCGTCGTCAAGGCGGTGGGAGAGGGCGATCGGATCCTGCTCGCGGTCGCCGATGGCGGCCACGGCATTCCCGAAGCCGACCGCGGCCGCGCCGTGGAGCGCTTCGTGCGGCTCGAGCAGAGCCGCTCAAAGCCGGGCTCCGGGTTAGGCCTTAGCCTTGCCTCGGCGGTCGCCCGCCTCCATGGCGGCGAGCTCAAGCTCGAGGACAACCATCCGGGCCTCAGGACCGTCATCTCGCTGCCGCGCGCGGCGTCGGTGGCGGCGGTGAGCTGAATTCCTGGCTCGCCGGCGTCAGGCCGGCTGCGAGGCCAAGGCCGAGAAACACTCCGGCGGATGAGCCAGGAGCTCCCAACACACGGATACAGCTGCGCGGGTGCCCGCTTGCGCGGGGCCTGACAAATTGAGATTGAACCGGGATGCCAATGGATCCTCCGGCGTCGGGGACGGTCGAACGCGCCAACGGCCAAACCGGTTCGCTCGCACAACGCATCAGGGCCTCGCAGCATCTTGCCGCCGCGAGCGAGGCCCGTACGCGTGTGAGCGACTGGCGCGCCGAAATCGCAGATACGGCCTGCGGGAAGTCGCTGATCCAGCTCTTTGCGGCTCACCCCATGCTCGATGGGCTCGTCATGAGTCTGGCGGAGGGCTCGCGCTATCTCTGGGAGCTTGCGCGTGCCGACCCGGAGCGGCTCGTTTCTCTGCTCGAGGCCGAACCCGAGCGCCGCTTCGACGATATTCTCACCGACGCAAAGCGTGCGATCGCGGCGGCCCATGGTGAAGCCGAAGTCATGCGTCTCCTTCGGCGCATGAAGTCAGAGGCGGCGCTGTTGATTGCGCTCGCCGATATCGGCGGGATTTGGCCCGTAATGCAGGTCATCGAGCGGCAGACCAAGCTCGCCGATGTCGCTGTCGGCAGCGCGGTCGAATATCTGCTCGCGGATGCGCAGCGCCGCGGCAAGCTCAAGGTCTCCGATGCCGGGCGCCCTGGGGAAGGCTCGGGCTACATCGTGGTGGCAATGGGTAAGATGGGGGCGGGCGAGCTCAACTATTCGAGCGACATCGACCTCATTGTGTTCTACGACGCCGCTGCCCCGCTTCCGGGAACGGAGCCTACGCCGTTTTACGTGCGGGTCACCCGGACGCTGGTGAAGCTCCTGCAAGATCGCACCGCCGACGGCTACGTGTTTCGCACCGATCTGCGGCTACGTCCGGATCCCGCCTCGACCCAGATCGCCATATCCACGGCGTCGGCGCTCGATTACTACGAAAGCCGGGGGCAAAATTGGGAGCGTGCCGCGCTGATCAAGGCGCGACCTTGTGCCGGCGACCTCGCGGCCGGCGAGGCATTGCTTGGCGGACTCTCGCCCTTCATCTGGCGCAAATATCTGGACTTTGCCGCGGTGGCCGATGTCCATACAATGAAGCGGCAGATCCATGCCTATCGCGGTCACGACCAAATCGCCGTCGAGGGGCATAATATCAAGCTCGGCCGCGGCGGCATCCGGGAGATCGAATTCTTCGTCCAGACCCAGCAACTCATTGCCGGCGGACGGCATCCCGAACTGCGCACCAAAGAGACGCTGCGGACCCTCGACGTGCTGGCCGATGGAGGCTGGATCGGGGAACTCGTGCGCGATGATCTCGGCGCCGCTTATCGCTTCCTGCGCGCGGTGGAAAACCGCCTGCAAATGGTCGCCGATGAGCAGACCCATACCTTGCCGCCGGATCGGCAAGGGCTCGAACTTTTCGCGCGTTTCGCGGGCTTTTCGGATCGGGATGCTTTTGCAAGCGCCCTGGTGGCTCATCTGCGCACCGTGCAGCGGCATTATGCAACGCTGTTCGAAAGCGCACCTGGCGCCGAGGCCGGTCGCCGGAACTTGCTGTTTCCGTCGCAGGCCGATGACAAGGAAACGCTCGACCGGCTCACCGAGATGGGATTTCGCCAGCCGCTTGAAGTGTCCGCTCTCGTGCGGAGTTGGAGCACGGGGGCTCACGGGTCGCTGAAGGGAGAGTTCGCGCGCAACCGGCTCGCGGAGATCGTGCCTGCGCTCCTCCACCAGTTCGCGCGTTCGGCGAACCCCGACGCCGCCGTGATCGCTTTCGACCGCTTCCTGGCCGGACTGCATGGCGGAGGCCGGCTGTTTTCGCTGTTGCGGCAAAATCCAGATCTCGTTGCGCTGATCGCGCTCCTGCTCGGCACCGCGCCACGCCTGGCCGACAGTCTCGCGCAGTTTCCGCACGTCATGGACGCCGTCGTCGACCCGAGCTTCTTCGGCGCGTTGCCGGAAGAATCCGAAATCGCGGCCGGCCTCGACCGCTCGCTGCAGCAGGCCGCCTCATACGAGGACTTTCTCGATCGCATTCGCATATTCGCACAGGAGCAGATGTTCCTGATCGGAACACGCATCCTTTCGGGCACCGTGTCGGCGGAGCAGGCGGGTGAGGCGTTCGCCCGGCTGGCGGATGTGCTCATCCGTTCGCTGAAGCTTGCGATCGAAGAGCAATTCGCACGGCTGCACGGCCGCATCGCCGGGCAGGAGACGGCGATCCTTGCGCTGGGAAAGCTTGGTGGGCGCGAGATGACGGCGAGTTCGGACCTCGACATTATCGTCGTCTACGACTTCGATCCCGAAAAACCGGAATCGTCCAGCCCGCGTCCGCTCTATGGCGCCCAGTATTTTTCGCGGCTGACACAGCGACTGATCAGCGCGCTGACGGCGCAAACCAATTATGGGCTGCTCTACCAGGTCGATATGCGGCTGCGGCCTTCGGGTCGCTCCGGACCGCTCGCAACTCAAATCGACGGGTTTGCCAGCTATCAGCAGAACGAAGCCTGGACCTGGGAGCACATGGCGCTCACGCGCGCGCGGGTGGTCTCGGCCTCGCCGGCATTCGCCGCACGCGTCGAGAAACTCATCCGCGCCGTGCTGTGCCGACCGCGCGACGCGGAGGTGGTCGCCGGCGATGTCGTGGAAATGCGCAGGGCGATTGCGACGGAGAAGGGCGATGATCAGCGTTGGAACCTCAAATATGTCGCCGGCGGGCTGGTCGACATCGAGTTCATTGCGCAATATCTGCAACTTATTCACGCGTCCCAGACACCAGACATCCTCGATACCTCGACCGCGCGCGTGCTCGAGAAGGCATGGCGGCTCGGTGTGCTCAGCACCGAGGACGCCGAAGTGCTCCGCCCGGCAGTACGGCTCTATGATGATCTCACGCAAATCCTGCGGCTCTGCCTGTCGGGACCGTTCGACCCGAGTGCGGCGGCGCCAGGCCTGATCGGACTCCTGGCCCGCGCCGCCGATGTGCCCGACTTTGCCACGCTCGATGCTTTCATCGGCGAGACGCAGACCAAGGTGCGTGCAAGCTTCAACCGCATCCTCGGCGCATCGCTTTAAGCTGTCTCCGTGCGAGCGGTGTGTCCGATTGGATTCACGGTGGAGGCAGGCATCTACCGCTTATCCGCCGGCAAGGAATGTCTAGCGAGCCGTCGCGCCCGGTGCGCGCTACTCTGTGTCACTTCAATTCGAATTCCACGAGCTCGACGCGGGTTGCCCCGATATTGCGGACGGCGCGCGTTGCACCCGGCTCCTGCCAATAGAAATCGCCGAGTCGCAGCGCCATGCCGCGGTCAGGCTCGCCGGGGACGCTTTCGGCAATTTCGCCGCCGTCGATGATGACCCGGAGGCCGGGGGCCTTCTGAGTGATGGCCGCCGCCGTTTGCCCCGGTTCGAGCATCAAACGCCACGCGCGAACACGATCGTTGTCGATGATCTGGGTGTAGCCGGCGCCTTCGCGCAAACCGGGCGAGAAACGGCCGGGCTGCGCGTCCACCAAGGTGATGACGATATTGTGGAATGCCGTGGCGCCGATATTGTTGACCCTGTGCGTCATGGCCTTCTTGGAATAGGCGGTGTAGGTCACGCTGCCGCGGGGATTTCCGCGCGGCGGCGTCGGCGCCTGGCCGAGCACCTGGCCCGCCTGGTCCGCTTCCTCGATCAGCACGCTGATCTGATCGGTGGAATGGATGTGATAGCCCGCCGAGCGGTGAGACGGGATGTTGACCCGCAGCAAGGCCACATAGTCGTTGCGAAACACCGGCACATGGTACGCCGCTTTGTCGACCGGTACGGCCGGTCCTTCGTCCTGGGCCGCAGCCGGCAGCGCGAGCGTGAGAGCGCAGACAAGAAGCGATGCCTCAAACAGATGACGCATTGAATCTCCTCCCTTGCGGGCCCGTCGCCTTCATCGGCGATCGAAGTTGATGCAAGATCGTCCCGAGAAGACCAAGACTGCGCTTGGTCCGGAATGGGCGCAAGGCCGGCCGGACACATCTGATGCGCCCCGCGCACGTGATCGCGAGTGATGTAGCTCGAGCCCTCAAAGGGCGAACCATGGGACCAAGCCGCCGTCGCATCCTCGCCCTCGCAGGGGCCGCTGTCTTTGCTCCATCCGCCGCGAGATGGGGCTGGGCGCAGGCCTATCCGAGCCGGCCCGTACGGGTGATCGTTCCGGTCGCCGCCGGCGGGCCGAATGACACGACCGCGCGTCTCTTTGCCCAGAAGCTCACCGAAATTCTGGGACAGCAGTTCTACGTGGAAAATCTGGCCGGCGCGGGCGGCAATCTCGGCATCGGCACCGCCGCGCGAGCGGGGCCGGACGGCTACACGTTGCTAGCCGCAGGTGGGAACTTCGTGATCAATCCAAGCCTCTATACCAAAATTCCGTACGATCCCGAGCGAGACTTCGAGGCGGTGAGCTTGATGTGCTCGTCGCCCCACGTGCTCGCGGTGCATCCTTCGGTCCCGGCGAGTAACGTCACCGAGTTCATTGCATTGGCAAAGGCGAGCCCGGGTAAACTGAGTTACGCGTCGGCGGGCCGGGGTACGCCGGCGCATCTCGCCGGCGAGCTGTTCAAGCTCGCATTCGGTGTCGACATGACCCATGTGCCGTTCACCGGCGGTGGGCCGGCCATGACGGCGACGCTCGGAGGACATACGCCTTGCGTGGTCTCCGCGCTGCCAACGGGCGCGCCCTACGCCAAGGCCGGCAATGTCCGCGCGCTCGCAATGATGAGCGTGAAGCGCTCTCTGCTGCTGCCTGACGTGCCGACCATGGCGGAGGCGACCGGCACCGATCTCGCGGCGGACATCGTGACCGGGCTCGTGGCTCCGGCGGGAACGCCGAGAGAGATCATCGGTCTGCTCCACCGCACCATCGCGACAATCGTCGCGCCCCGCGACTTCAACGACCGTCTGCTCGCGCTTGGCTTCGATCCGGTTGCAAGCACGCCCGACCAGTTCGCGGATTGGATCAAAATCGAAATGCCAAGTGGGGTAAAGTCATTCGCGAGGCCAACATCACCGTGCAGTAACTTAGTGACGCTTTGCGCGACAACATCGCTTCGCTCGGTCAGCCGGGCGAATCGAGCCGTACAGCTCCAGACCGGAGCTACCGCGGGAAATGCGGTCTAAGCCGCAGCCTCGGCGATTTCCTGCTTGCGCAGGGATGCCCGGTCGATCGGCAGCCGCAGCATCACCATTGTGCCTCTCCCCGGAGTCGAGCGGATGCGTATCGTGCCGTGGTGCAGCTCGGTGAGCGACTTCGCTATTGCAAGTCCCAATCCCGAGCCTTGATGACTCTTGGTGAGCTGACTCTCGACCTGCTCGAACGGCCGTCCCAACCGCGCCAGCGCGTCCTCCGGAATGCCGATGCCGGTATCCGCGATGGCGATGCTGACCCACCCGCTCGTCGCGCGTGCGCGGATCGTGATGCGACCGCCTTCCGGGGTGAACTTTACCGCATTGGATAGCAGGTTCAGCATGATCTGCTTGAGCAGGCGATGGTCGGCCACCAGGCGGATGCCGTGGCCCATCCGGGCGGTGAGCTTGAGCTGCTTGTCGTCCGCGCGCCCCGATACCACGCGCATCGCGTCGTTGAGGAATGGCTCGAGCTCGACCTGCTCGGGATCGAGCCGGATTCTGCCGGCCTCGATCTTGGACATGTCGAGCACGTCGTTGATCACGTCGAGCAGGTATTGGCCGCTTTGGTGAATGTCGGAGCAATATTCGCGATACTTGTCGGTGCCCAGCGGACCGAACATGCCGGCCGCCATGATTTCGGAGAACCCGATAATAGCATTGAGCGGCGTGCGCAGCTCGTGGCTCATATTGGCGAGGAACTTCGACTTCGCCTGGTTGGCCTCTTCGGCGCGGGTCTTTTCCTCGGCATATTTCTCCGCAAGATCGGCGACCTCCTCGGCCTGCCGCTCGAGCTTCTGTTGCGAGTGGCGCAGATCGGCGACTGTGGCCATCAAGCGCTTCTCGCTCTCCATCAGCTTTTCTTCATGCAGCTTGATGTTGGTGATGTCGGTGCCGACCGAGACATAGCCACCATCCTTGGTGCGCCGCTCGCTGATGTGCAGCCACCGGCCGTCATCGAGCTGGGCCTCGAAGGTGCGGGCGCCGGGGATCTGGCCCTCGCTGGTGACCTTCGAACGCACGACCGGCTTGCGTCCGGCCGCCACCACGGATTCATACGAGGCGCCCGCCTGGATCGCCGCGTCCGGCAGATTGTGGAGCTCCTGGAAATTCGAGTTGCACAATACGAGGCGGTTCTGCGCGTCCCAGACCACAAAGGCTTCGGGGATGGTCTCGATGGCATCGCGCAGCCGCAAATCCGCCTCGACCGTTCGCTCGACCAATGTCTTCTGCTCGGTGATGTCGACGGCGATCCCGATCAGATGCGGTCCGCCTTCGCCCGCCTGCTGGACCAGCTCGCAGCGGGCGCGCAGCCACACCCAGTTGCCGTTGGCATGGCGCATGCGAAAGGCGTGGTCGACCAGCGTGGTGGTCGCGTCGGCAAGCTGGGCGGCGAGCTCGTAGAGACGGATATCGTCGGGGTGGACGAGGGCGTTGACCTCGCCGAAGCTCAGCAGCGTGTCCCGCGGCTTGAGGCCCAATATAGCGAACATGGAGTGCGACCAGAACACGCGCCCGCGGGCGAGATCCCAGTCCCACAATCCGCAGCGTCCCCGGTTGAGCGCCGTGTCGATGCGCGAGCGCACCGTCTCGTAGATTACATCCGCTTCGCGCGCGCGGGTCGCCTGCCAGTGGAACGCGAAGCCGAGGATCAGGACGACGAAGCCGGTGGTGGCGGAGAGGGTGACGGTCAAAGCGGTGTCTGACGCCCAAGCTGCCAACGCCTCGGCGCGCGCTTGCAGGATCGCAATCTCGCCGTTCGACGCAGGAAGGCCCCGCACCGTTCCAAAGGCCAAGCTGCCGTCGGCGAGCGGGATCTCCAACACGCCGGCAGCAGCGCCGAATGTGGTCAGCGGCTGCGTGGGGCCGAGCACGTCGATCAGCCGGCGTCCGATGACGCCCGCCTCGATCGGCACTGTGGTGCTGACCGCGCTATCGCCGCTGGCGATCAGTTCATGGCGGATGCCGGCGACGATGACGCCATCGCCATTGGCAACCAGCACCTGGCGACCCGGCGCCCGCGCCCAGACCGGCATCAAGCGCTGAAGCTCGGCCTGCAGCCGACGCTCGAAGCCCGATTTGTCGGTCTTCGACCGCTCCAGCCGCTCGAGCCCATCGACGAGAAAATCGGCACTGCCTTCTATCTGCTTGACGATCTCGCCGATCGCCTGGCGACGATGATCCAGCACCTGGACGATCGCGCCGACGCAGATGGTAAGCAGAAACGCGATGATCAACGCCGGGACAGCACGTCGCAAAGCCGGCTCGGCGGTGAGTAACCGCCGATACGCAGGCTTGGCAATCGATTGTGCTAGTCCTTTAATTGAGTCAGAATTTACAGACGCGCTCGCGACCTCGGCGCGCGCCATGGCTCGCCTCCGTTCGGATTCCTAAACACCTTCATCGGAAGGATGTGCCGCATCTCTCCGAATCGCTTTTGATTGGAATCGAAAGATGGCGATTTGTCGAGGGGGTCGTTAAATAATTTTTAAGTTTTGTTAATAGCCGCTTCTGCCTTGATCGGGCGAGGCTTTTCAGCGCCGCGCGGGGGCAACCGGGTTCCGGATCCCTGTGGCCGGGGGGACGGCGGAGGTGCGCCGCCGGCCCTCAGCCGGCCCAATTCGTTGACGCCATCAGGCCGTGGCCAGGGCGCGCTGGACGATGTCGGCCACGTCGGGCGACCTCGAGGGCGCGGCGGCGACCCGCTGCAAGGCCTTCTCCGCCATCGCGCGCCGTTCCGGCTCGAGCACGCGCCAACTCTTCAGGGCGGACAACAGCCGTGCCGCGAGTTGCGGGTTCTTGCGATCGAGCGCCAACACCGTATCCACGATGAAGTCGTAGCCCGCGCCATCGGCGCGGTTGAACTCCTTCTGGTTTGCCAGCGCGAACGCGTGGATCAAGGCGCGAACGCGATTGGGATTGGCAAATGAAAATGCGGGATGTCCAGTGAGCGACTTGACGCGGTCCAGCGTTGCCGGTTCTGGAATAGTGGCCTGCAGCGTAAACCACTTGTCGACAATCAGCGGATCATCGCCGTAGCGAGCGTAGAAATCATCAAGCGTGGCCGCACGCTCGGGTACGTCGCAGAGCGACAGTGTCGAGAGCGCCGCCATGCGATCGGTCATGTTGTCGGCGGCCTGATATTGGCGAGCGGCCAGCGAAACAGCGTCGGGCCGGCGCGTCGCCACGAGAAGATCGAGACAGATATTGCGCAGCCCGCGCCGGCCGGCATCGGCAGCATCGGGCGAATAAGGCCGGCTTTCGGAGAGCCGGCGATAGTGATCGAACAGTGACCCGGCGAGATGTTCCCCGACCACCGCCCGCAAGCCCGAGCGTGCCGCGAAGATGGCATCGGGATCGACATCCCGACCGATCTCGCGCGCGAGGTCCGACTCGCCCGGAAGCGTCAGCGCAAGCGCAATGAAGGCGGGTTCGAGCGTGCCGTCGTCAAGGATCGCGCCAAGGGCGTCGAGCAGGCCGCTGTCCTGACGTGCCGATCTCGCGGCGCGCAAGCTTGCGATGTTGTCAAGGAGCAGGCGCGTCGCCAGCGTCTGCAACGCCTGCCAGCGATTGAACGCGTCGGCATCATGCGCGGCCAGGAATCCCAGATCGTCGGCAGAAAGGTTGGCGATGAGCTTGATGGGTGCCGAAAATCCACGATTGAGCGAGGGCACCGGGGGCTCCCCGATATCGCCGAACACGAACGTCTCCGCCGGCTTGGTCAGGGTGAGCACGCCACGCTCGATCGTCCGCCCATCGCTGAGTTTCAGTGGCAGGTCGCGCCCGTCGCGCCCGACAAGACCGATCGCGAGGGGGATGACCATCGGCTCCTTGGTCGCCTGGCCGGGTGTGGGCGGCACGGTCTGGGCGACGTCAAGCCGGTAAGTCTTTGCGCCCGCATCGTAGCCACCGGTGGCGACGACCTCGGGCGTGCCGGCCTGGGAGTACCACAGCATGAATTGGGCGAGGTCGGCACGAGCGGCATCCGCGAAGCACTGCACGAACTGCTCAATGGTCGCCGCTTCGCCGTCATGGCGGGTGAAGTAAAGATCCATGCCCGCGCGAAACTTCTCCGGGCCGAGCAGCGCTTTGAGCATGCGCACGACTTCAGCGCCCTTCTCGTAGACCGTCGCCGTGTAGAAATTGTTGATCTCATGGTAGAGGCGGGGACGCACGGGATGGGCGAGGGGGCCTGCGTCTTCGACGAATTGGTGAGCGCGCAGGCCTCGCACGTCGCTGATGCGCTCGACCGCGCGCGAGCGCGCATCGGCCGAGAACTCCTGATCGCGAAACACGGTAAGCCCTTCCTTGAGGCAGAGCTGGAACCAGTCACGGCAGGTGATGCGGTTGCCGGTCCAATTGTGAAAGTATTCGTGGGCAATGATCGCCTCGATTCGCTCGAAGTCGGTGTCGGTGGCCGTTTCAGGCGAGGCAAGCACGTATTTGTCATTGAAGACGTTGAGGCCTTTGTTCTCCATCGCCCCCATATTGAAGTCGGACACCGCGACGATCATGAAAATATCGAGATCGTATTCGCGGCCGAATGCGGTCTCGTCCCAGCGCATGGCGCGCTTGAGCGAGTCCATGGCGTAGACGCAGCGTGCTTCCTTGCCGGCTTCGACATAGATGCGAAGCGTCACCTCGCGACCCGACATGGTGCGAAAACGATCCTCGACGCAGGCCAGCTTTCCGCCCACCAGTGCGAACAGGTATGACGGTTTCGGGAACGGGTCGTGCCATACCGCGAAATGGCGGCTTGTGCCTGGTACGTCGCCGGAGGCGACGAGATTTCCATTGGCGAGCAGCACCGGCGCGTCGGCCTTCTCGGCCTCGATGCGGGTGGTGTAGACCGCCATGACATCGGGGCGGTCGGGGAAATAGGTGATGCGGCGAAAGCCTTCCGCCTCGCACTGGGTGCAATAGATCGGTCCCGAACGATAGAGGCCCATGAGCTGGGTATTGGCGGATGGGTCGACGACAGTCTCGATCTCCAGCCGGAATGGGCGCTGCGGCGGCTGCGCGATGGTGAGCCGGTCGGCCGTGGCAACGAACTGCTCGGGAGGAAGCGCGGCGCCGTCGAGCTTGAGCGCCCGCAGGTCGAGCGCGTCGCCGTCGAGCATGAGCGGCGCGGGCGCGGCGCCGTTACCGTTGGGCCGCAGGGTCAGGGTCGCGCGCACCCGTGTCGCGGTGGGATCGAGCGAGACGTCGAGTTCCACGGTCTCAACCAGCCAGTCGGGCGGACGGTAATCTTCGAGACGAACGGGACGGGCTTCTTCGGTGCGCATATCGATTCCATGTCGCTGAGAGCCCCTGGCAGAGGTCCTGCCGCGGGCGTTGCTCGAAGGCTCTAGATCGGGACGTTTTTACTCATATACCCTGAATGGGCTTCCTGGTTTAATCGCTTCCCAGAACACCGCAACCCAATGTAAGGGTGCACCGACAATTTCGGGAGGACTATGATGACGACGACTCTTCGCGCGACCTTGCTGGCCCTGTCGACGGTGGCGGCCTCGGCTTTTGGTACCTCGTTCGACGCATCGGCCCAGGCTTATCCCAATCAGGTCGTCCGCATCGTCGTTCCCTTCTCCGCGGGCAGCATCACCGACGGTCTCGCTCGCATTCTCGCCGACAAGCTCGGCGAGTTGTGGAAGCAGCAGGTGATCGTGGAAAACCGGCCAGGACTCCCGGGAACCACGGCGGTCGCCAAGAGCGCGCCCGACGGCTACACGCTGATGTTGACCTCCAATGGACACGCGATCGCCAGTGCTATCAACAAGAACATCCAGTTCGATCCGGTCAAGGATTTCGCCGGCGTATCGCGCGTCGCGGCGGTGCCGCTGGTCGCAATCGTCCCGCCCGACTTTCCGGGGAAGACGCTGAAGGATTTCATTGCGCTGGCGAACGAAAAGCCGGGCCAGCTCAACTTTTCCTCCGCGGGGGTTGCCAGCACCTCTTATCTGTCGGCCGAGATTCTAAAGCAGGATGCCAAGATCAACATCCAGCACGTGCCCTACAAGGGCGCGCCCGAGGCCACGACCGCCGTCATCCGCAACGACGTGCAAATGTACATGGCGCCGATCCCGGCTACGCAGGAACTGAGCGCAACCGGGAAGGTCAAGGCGATCGCCATCAACTCGGCCAAACGCGTTCCGCAACTGCCTGATGTGCCGACCGTCGCGGAAACCTTGCCGAATTACAAATACGAATCCTGGTTCGGCGTGCTCGCGCCCGCCGGGACGCCGCAGCCGATCCTGACCAAGGTCAGCGAAGACATCGCGAGAGTTCTCGAAATGCCCGACGTCAGGGAGAAGCTTCTGGCGCAAGGCTCGATTCCCGCGCCCACCACGCCGGCCGAGTTCGACGCCATCAACAAGTCCGACACCGAGCGTTACGGGAAGATCCTCAAGGACGCCGGCATCTCGCCGCAATGACGTAGGTTGGATGCTCGCATCCTAAGCGAGTACGGCGAGGCGCAGGCGAGCGGAACGCCTACGACCGACATCGGCCGCGCGAGACACCGTCGGAAGACGACGCGCCTGGTGCTCTCGCGCGGCCCGGGATCGTCGTGGCGTTTCGCCTCCTCGTCCGCGGACCGATCGTCGCAGGTAAGTCCAGCCCGCCGCACGTTCTATGATCGACTCTGAGCAGTGGGCAGCGACCCACGCGAGCTCGCTGCTCCATGCCGAGTCGCTAGAAGCGTCCCCGCAACGGGGGTAGCATCAGCAATCACAACAACAGACACTTGGGAGGAAACCATGACTTTCTGCGCTTGCAGCTCGTGCGCCCCGTCGCCCGCGGTGTCGCGCCGGCAATTCCTCTGCACCACCGCAGCGGGCGCCGTTGCCGCCTCGACCGTCGCCGGCGCGATGGCGGGGACTGCGCGCGCGCAGCAGCCAAGCGGCGCGACCGCTCCGGGACGGGCGATCCTGATCAAGGGCGGCTGCGTACTCACGCTCGACCGTACGCTTGGCGACTTCGAGCAGGCCGACGTATTGGTGGAGGGCGGCAGAATTTCTGCCGTACGTCCGAACATCAGTGCGCCCAACGCCGAGGTCGTCGACGCCGCGCGAATGATCGTGATGCCGGGAATGGTCGATACCCACCGTCACATGTGGCAGGGCGTCCTGCGCAACGTCCTCCCCGACGGCTCGCTCGAGGATTACCGCAACGTCGTGCAGCGAACGTTCGGCCCGAAATATACGCCCGACGACGTCTATGCCGGCGATCTGTTCAGTGCGCTCGGGGCCATCGACAGCGGCGTGACCTGCATTCTCGACTGGTCCCACATCCACAATACGCCGGAGCACAGCGATGCCGCGGTCAAGGGGCTGGCGGAGTCCGGCGTGCGCGCGATCTTCGCCTATGGCAATCCGCAGAATGAGACCGGGCGCTATTGGGAAATGCAGGGGCACAAATTTCCCGACGACATCGCGCGCCTGCGCAAACAGTATTTCTCGAGCGAGGATCAACTGCTGACCCTCTATATGGCGGCCCCGTCGGCGTCCCCCGAGCTGATCTTGGGAGCGTTCAAGGCGGCTCGTGACGTCGGCGCACGGATCACCATCCATGTCGGCGTCGGCGAGTTTGGCCGCAATGCCTTGCTCGAGAAGCTCAATGCGGAAAAGGCGCTGAAATCGGACACGACCTATATCCACTGCTGCACGCTCAACGACACCGAGTGGAAGCTGATCAGGGATACCGGAGGCACTGTTTCCATCGCCAGCTATGTCGAGACATTGATGGGGCACGGCAATCCGCCGATCCAGAAGGCGATCGATACAGGCATTCGCCCATCGCTCAGCGTCGACGTGGAAACCTCGGTCCCCAACGATTTCTTCCAGCAGATGCGCACCGTGTTCTCGCTGCAGAAGAACGAGGTGTGGGCGCGGAAGCTCGCTGGCGACAAGAATCCGCCGAAGTTCCTCACGGCGCGCGAGGTGCTCGAATTCGCCACCGTCGAAGGTGCGCGCGCCAACGGCCTCGAGCGCAAGGTCGGCACGCTCACGCCCGGCAAGGATGCGGACATCATCTTATTGCGCACCGATCGGCTCAACGTCATGCCGATGAACAATGCGGTCGGCGCGGTGGTCACCAGCATGGGCCCGCAGAACGTCGATACCGTCCTGATCGCCGGCAAGGTGATGAAGCGCAACGGCCAGCTGGTCGGCGTCGACTTCGACCGTCTCACGCGACTTGGCGACCAGGCGCGCGACCGCCTCTATGCCAATGCCAATGTGAAGAACGTGCGACTCTAGACGTCGATCGCAATCGACGGGCCTGTTCACCCCGCAACTCCATGCGCTAGGAAAGCGCGCGAAGCCGGCTATCCGGCGATGTGCCGGCCTGTGCCGAGTGTGATTTCCCGTCGATAATGGATCATCGGGTCCTTGCCGCCGGCGGGGGCCCGACACTGCACGAGAATCGCTGCGTTGCGTTCAGAAATGGCTGGAGTGGATATGCCTGATCGATTCGATGTCGTCGTCGCGGGTGCCGGGCACAACAGCCTGATCGCCGCCGCCTATCTGGCCAAGGCTGGCTACCGCTGCCTCGTGCTGGAGGGAAGGCCGGTGGTGGGCGGCAATTGCGTGACAGAGGAATTGACGCTTCCCGGCTTCCAGCACGACTCGTGCGGAACGGCTCATGTGGTGATCCAGGATAGTCCGATGCTGCGCAACGATGAGCTCGGCCTCGGCGACTATGGACTCGAATACATTCATCCGGAGATCGTGGTGCACGTTCCATTCCCGGACGGCAGCTATCTGACGCAGTACCATGACCTTGACCGGACCTGCGACGAATTTGCCAAGTTCTCCAAGAAGGACGCGGCCGCCTACCGGCGCATGATCGCCGACTACGACGCGATCAAGCCGATCTTCGACGCCGTCTCCTACACGCCGATCGGTTGGGGCAAGCCGATCAACGAGCGCCTCGCCGAGCATCCCGACGGCAAGCAGTGGCTGCGCCGCATCGCGATGTCGGGTTGGGACATCATCCGTGACAATTTCGAGGACGATCATTGCCGCTCGTTCATGCTGTGGATGGCGTTCCAGACGGTGGTCCCGCCGGAATGGCCGATGTCGGGGCGGCTTGCCTATTCGCTGGTCCACGGCCGCCAACGCTGGAGTTGGTGCGTGCCCAAGGGTGGGTCGGGGACATTCTCGGGCGCGCTTGCCCGTCTTATCGAAGCGCATGACGGCGTCATCCTCACTGACAAGAGCGTGACCCGGCTCATTCTCGAAAACGGCCGCTGCACCGGCGTCGAATGTGGCGATGGAAGCTCTTACCGTGCCACCAAGGCCGTGCTGTCGACGGTTCATATCAAGCACCTCGTGGACATGGCGCCGCCCCAGGCGTGGGGCGACGACTTCGTCGCGGGCGTCGAGACCTGGCAAGCAGGTCCCACACTGTTCGTCACCCATTATGCAACCACCGAACCGATGCGGTTCAAGGTCGCTGGCGGCATACGCGAGCCCATGGCGGTCGGACTCATGTCGACGGCAACGCGAGCCTTGCGCATGGGCTATGACTATGCGCGCGGCGCCGTGAATATCGAAGAGCCGGTATTGCTTGCGGTGTGTCCGACGCTCGTGGATCCGGGACGGGCGCCGGCGGGCAGGCACACGGTCAAGGTGATCGGATTTCAACCGTACGATCTCAAGGAAGGTCCCCAGCACTGGGACGAGATCAAGGAGCAGATTTCGCAGGCCAATCTCGATCACTTGCGGCGGTTCGCGACCAACCTCACGGATGACAAGATTCTCGCGCGCGTCATCGAGAGCCCGCTCGATCTCGAGCGCATGAATCCGCACAATTGGCGTGGCTCATGCCACGGCGGCGCGCAGAACCCGGCGCAGTCCGCGAACATGCGGCCGGTCCCCGGCTGGGCTTCCCATCGGATGCCGATCCCTGGTCTCTACCAGACCGGCTCGACGACACATCCGGGCGGCTCGATTTCCGCTGGGCCCGGCCGAAACGCCGCGGCGGTCATGCTCAAGGACTTCAGCGGCAGTCTCGACGATGTCATCGCAAAGAAGAGTGTAGCAAGGGTGGCGGCAATAGCGTCTGATTGAGCGCGCGGGAGCAATGTCAATGGCATCAAGTGGCAACGCGGTGTTTCGTCCGCTGTGGCTTGGCATGGTTGCCGTGCTGGTCTGTTCCGGCGCACCGGCTCAGACGCCTGCTGATCCGCCCTATCCGAGCCAGGCGGTTCGTCTGGTGGTGCCGTTCTCTGCAGGCAGCGTGACCGATCTCCTCGCCCGCATCATCGGCGAGAAGCTCGGCGAACGCTGGGGCCAGCAATTGATCGTGGAGAACCGTCCCGGCATCCCTGGAACCTCGAGCGTGGCGAAGGCCGCCCCGGACGGATATACGCTGATGCTCACATCCAACGGTCATACCGTCGCCGCGGTCCTCAACAAGAACCTGCCGTTCGATCCGGTCAGGGATTTTTCCGGCGTGACGCAGGTAGCCTCGGTGCCGCTGGTGTTGATCGTGCCACCCGACCTGCCGGCAGCGACGCTGAAGGAATTCGTCGCGCTCGCCAAGGATAAACCCGGTGCGCTCAACTTTGCTTCATCGGGGCTCGCCAGCACGGCCTACATCTCCGGCGAGCTTTTCAAGCAGACCGCGAAGATCAATATCGTGCATGTGCCCTACAAAGGCGCACCGGAATCGCTGACTGGCATCATGCGCTCCGATTCCCATATGTTCTTCGCCGGCATCAATATCGCCCTGGACTTGATTCAATCCGGAAAGGTGCGACCGCTGGCGGTCGCGGCGCCGAAGCGGATCGCAACGCTGCCGAGCGTTCCGACCTTCGCGGAAGCGGGCATGCCGGAGTTCGAATACGACGCCTGGTTCGGCGTCATGGCGCCGGCCGGCACCCTGCTCGCCATCCGCACCAAGGTCAGCCAGGAGGTCGCGACGGTTTTGCGGATTGCGGAGGTTCACGAGCGGCTGGAAAGCCAAGGGGTGGTGACGGTCGTCAACGCGCCGCAGGAATTCGATGCGCTGATCAGATCGGATACTGAGCGGTTCGGCAACATGCTCAGGGACGCGGGAGTCGTCGCCAACTAGGACTGCCGCCTTGGTGAGCGACCCTCCTTGCCACGTCGCGGAGGTGTTGGCATGCGGGCCATGGTGCTTGAGAAGCCGCGGACGCCGCTGCTCATGCGCGAGCGACCGACGCCTGCGCCCGCGGCCGGGGAAATATTGCTCGAGATCGCGGCCTGCGGCGTCTGCCGTACCGATCTGCATGTGGTCGACGGCGAACTTCCAAACCCGAAGCTTCCGCTCGTTCCCGGCCATGAGATCGTGGGACGGGTCGCCGCGCTGGGGGCCGAGGTAGCGGGGTTTGCGGTCGGCGAGCGCATCGGCGTGCCCTGGCTCGGCTATACCTGCGGCGTCTGTCCATATTGTCGTGCCGGGCGCGAAAATCTGTGCGATCGGCCGCTGTTCACCGGCTACACGCGCGATGGCGGCTACGCGACGCATGCGCCCGCTGATGCGCGCTATTGCTTTCCACTTCCGGAGCGCAGGGATGACGCCGAGATTGCGCCGTTCCTGTGCGCCGGCCTGATCGGCTGGCGCAGTTACCGCATGGCAGGCGCGCAGGGGCGGGGGCAGGGGCAGGACGCCTGCGCCGAGGGGACAAGCTTGGACGCGCTTGGCCTCTACGGCTTCGGCGCGGCCGCGCACATTCTCGCGCAAATCGCGGCTTGGCAGCGCCGCCGCGTCTATGCCTTTACCCGCCGCGGCGACACGGCGGCGCAAGTGTTTGCGAAGTCGCTTGGAGCGGTCTGGGCCGGCGGCTCGGACGAGATGCCGCCTGAACCGCTCGATGCCGCCATCATCTTTGCCCCGGTCGGCGCGCTCCTTCCGCTGGCGCTCAAGGCAGTGAAGAAAGGTGGGCGCGTCGTCTGCGGCGGCATCCACATGTCGGACATCCCGAGCTTCCCCTATCGCCTGCTGTGGGAGGAGCGGTATGTCGTATCAGTCGCGAACCTCACGCGCACGGACGCTCGCGAATTCTTGGACATCGTGTCTCATGCCGGCGTGAAGACCGAGATCACACGCTATCCACTTGCGGCGGCCAACGACGCGTTGGCTGACCTGCGCGCTGGCCGCCTGCAGGGGGCGGCCGTGTTGATACCATGACCCCAATGATTCGAAGCGTGAGCGGCCGCGCGGGCGCCGCCGCTACTGCGAGGCGGGAGCCGGCTCGGCGTGTCCGAGCACGCGCTTGATCGAGGGAAAACGCAGCCGCAGCGCACGTTCCACTTCGTCGACGCGGTCGTGCACGTCCGCCACGCTGAGCTTATGATCGACCACGCAGTGGAAGTTGACGATCTCGCCGCCCTCGGCCTCGCGCACCCGCACGTCGTGGATGGCGCGAACGAACTCGTGCCTAGCGGCAATCTCGGACAGCGCGTCGCGCACCACCTCGATCCGTTCGGGCGGCGCCTCGCGCCCCGGCTCATCATAAGGTTGCAGAGGCTCGATATGGGTGTCGACCTCCACGTCAGGTCCAAGCTCCTCGCGGATTGCGTCTTCGAGCCCGCTTGCAATATCATGGGCGGCGCCGAGCGAAAGCGAACCGTCGACTTCGAGGTCGAGGGAGATCGCCAGCCGGCCTTCGATCGCATGCACGGTAACGTGATGCACCGCGAGCGCCCGGTTGCGCGCTATCACCATGACCCGCTCCAGCACGGTCTCGTCGTCGAGCGCGCGCGGCTCCGTGGTCACCGTCACCTCGGCAGCCGGCCTTTCGGCGCGCACCGCTTCGACGATGCGGTTCTTGAGCAACGCCACCCGGTCGAGCGGCAGCGTGCGGCTGACCGCAACGACGAGGTCGACGAACAGCACTTCGCCGACCTGGCGCACGCGCAGCCGTTCGATCTCGACCACGCTGGGAATGCGGGCCACGGCAACGGTGATTCTGTCGGCCACACCGGCCGGGGCGGTATCCGTCAGTGTATCGATGGTGCGGCGGCCGAGCCGCCAGCCGGCGATGCAGATGACGACCGATACAACTATCGCTGCCACCGAGTCGGCCCAGGCATAGCCGAGCGTGATGCCGATCAGCCCGATCACGACCGCCAGCGACGACCACATGTCGGAATAGAAATGCAGCGCGTCCGCTTCCAGCGCCTCGCTCGAGGTCTGTTCGGCTATCCGATAGAGCGCGCGTGCCCGGAAGAAGTCGACGACAATGGAGAGCAGCATCACAGCGAATGCCCAGCGCGTCGCCTCGACCTGCGGCGGCTCAGCGCTCAAGAGCCGTTTCGCCGCCTCCCAGATGACAACGCCGGCGAGCCCGAACAACAGCGCCGTTTCCGCGAGCGCGGACACGCTTTCGACCTTGCCGTGGCCGTAATGATGTTCGGCATCGGCGGGTTTGCCGGAAACGCGCACCGCGAAATAAGTCATTACGGTTGCGCCAAGGTCGATCAGCGAATGGGCCGCCTCCGACAGGATCGCGAGCGAACCGCTCAGCACCCCGACGATGGCCTTCGCCACCGTCAGACTCGCGGACGCGGCGATCGAGGAAAGTGCCACCCGCTGTTTGACGTCCTGCATCACGTGCCTCTGCGACGCGACCGGTAGCGAGGCGCGTCATCGGCGTCAATGTGCCGGACGTGTTCCCTGCTCGACGGAAGCTGGGAATGCAAACGAGTTGCATATGATGAAGTTTGGTTGCGACGGCCGAGACGACTTGGCAGCCCCGATGTCCGAATTGCGAGCCCGACGCCTACGTCTCTTTCGGCATCGCATTACTTAAACGTCAGAGACTGCTTCTCGAACGCGCTTGCGAGGACGCGTCCGATCTGCGCCAACGGGATCGGCCGCATCATATGAACGTGTTCGCAGTCCACTTCGTGAACTGCAATCGTTCCGCTGACATAGGGCTCCCACTTTTCCGGCTCTGGTGACGAGCCGCCCTGCGTGGCTGCAAACAGCAGAACATCGCCTCGGAACCGCTGCGGACGGAAATGTCTTGCGAGCCGGCTGTTCTGTTTCATGACCTGGATGATTGCAGCGACCTGGTGCTCCTCCAGGTTCGAGAGGATGTCGCCTTCCTGGCGCAGGATATCCAACGCGCTGGAGACCTGCAGCGGCTCGCTGCCGGAATAGTAGCCCAGGGCTCTGAGCTGAACAGCGAGGAGCGTCTCGTCATCGAGGTCCGTTTCGTTGTGTATCTCGCTCTGCGCGGCGATGGGATAACAGTCGAGCAGGGCGAGCATGGCAACGCTCTCGCCACGGTCCTGCAGTTGAGTCGCCATGGTGTGAGCTACCAGCCCTCCAAAGGACCAGCCGAGCAGATGATAGGGGCCCGTTGGTTGGACTTGGCGAATGAACGTCACATAGTCCGCTGCCATGTCCTCGAGTGTGGCGGGGGCCATTTGAGGATCGGTGATGCCGCGCGCCTGCAGCCCGTAGATCGGACGATCGGTCGGTAGGTGGCGCATGAGCCCGGAATAGGACCAACTGAGCCCGCCGCCGGGATGGATGCAGAACAGCGGCGGCAGGCTGCCCGAAGGTCTGAGCGGAAGCAGAACATCAAGCGGGGAACGTTCGGGCTGGTTGCCGTTGAGCCGATCGCTGAGCGTTTCCACCGTCGGCGCCTCGAACAGGCTGCGGATCGCAAGCTCCACATCCAGCGTCGAGCGGATGCGGCTGATCAGCCGCGTCGCCAGCAGCGAATGCCCCCCGAGCGCAAAGAAGTTGTCGTCGATCCCCACGCGCTCCAGCCCCAGCACCTCCGCAAACAACGCGCACAGGATCTCCTCCTGCGGCGTGCGCGGCACCCGCCGCACCGCACCGGAACGCTGCTCCGGAGCCGGCAGCGCACGCCGGTCGAGCTTGCCGTTGGGCGTCAGCGGAAGACGATCCAGCACCACGAACGCCGACGGCACCATGTGCTCGGG
>JGI12053J15887_10000048_pt1 | contig 33236 bp, 32 predicted proteins | sample MedBloCAOM1_O3_FD_15887 | JGI IMG/M metagenome (IMG submission 15887)
GCTGTTTGACATCGTGAGATGCCGCAATCCGCCTCATCCTGGAGGAGGCCCGAAGGGCCGTCCCGAAGGATGAGCGGCCACTGATCTCGGGTTTATCCGAGATCGGCACTTAACAGGCGCAAGTCGGGTAAACCCGACTTGCGTGGCCTCATGCTTCGAGACGCTCGCTCTCAGCACGAGGACCAGAGAAGCGGCTCCTCAGCATGAGGACGAGAGATTATCGCGCGTGCGCCAGCGGGGCGGGCTGCCGCGCCGACGCCGCGGCTTCGGCAAGCTCAGGCATCACCTCGGCCGAAAACAGCCGCATGGATTTCTGCGCCTCGCGCAAATCGAGCGCGCCGAAGTTGATCTGCAGGGAGGCGTGCTCGAACTTGCCGATGGCGCCGACCACGCGGCGGACGATGGCCTTGATCTCGTCGGGAGTGCCGACCCAGGCGCCGCCCGCTTCGATCTGGCCGTCGAGGGTGAACGAGCGCAGCCTCCGCATCGAAGTGTCGTAGTCGCGATAGTCCTTGGAGGTCGTGCCGCGCGACCAGTCGCCGGCCGCTTCATTGAGCGCGCGGAAATATTCCTCGAACGGCGGGCGCGCGATCGCGCGCGCGAGACCGCCGTCCTCGTGGCAGAACATATGGAACGCGACCATCACCTCGCCGTCGCCGGGATGGCCGGCGTCACGCCACGACTTGCGATAAAGCTCGAGCAGCGGCCCGATCGGTCCGATCGGAATCGCCATCAGCGAATAGCCTTTGCGGCCGGCGAACTCGAACGATTCAGGCGTCTGCGTCGCCGCGATGTAGAATTTGGGACACGGTGTCTGCGTCGGCCGCGGCAGCGAGGTCACGTTCTCGAACGAATGGAAATCGCCGCGATGGGTGGCATTCTCCTGCGTGAGCAGGAGCTCGATCTGTTCGAGGCCTTCGCGGAAGCGCGCCTGCGATTCATCGGGCGAGATGCCGAAGCGCCGGAACTCGTGCAGCAGGAACGCACGCGCGAACCCGACGTCGAGCCGCCCGCCCGAAATGCCGTCGAGCATCGCGATCTCGCCCGCGAGCTTGAACGGGTGATTGAACACCGGCAGCACCGCCCCGGTGACGAGGCGCATCGTCTTCGTGCGCTGCGACATGGCGGTGAGAAAGACGATGGGGTTCGGGCTGTAGCCGCCGTAGCGCGTGAAGTAATGCTCGACGGTACGGACGTGCCGGAAACCCAATGTTTCGGCTTCCTCCGCGATCGCCAGCGATTCCGCGTAATAGTCGGCGGCGCTCTTGTCGGTGTGGTCGACGGCGGGAAAAAACTGCACACCGAATTGCATGTGACGCCGTGCTCCTGTGTCCGCTCGCGTGGAATCTCTGTGTGGACTTTTGGTCTGCGATGATGGGGAGTAGCGGCACTATAGGGCCGCGCACCTGCCAGTCAATCGAACCACACTAGAGCCGTTCGTGTCCCGGATGCGGTGCAGCGCGAGCGGCAGCGAAGCGGTGCACCGCTGGTTCGGGACCTTCGCGAAGGAGGTGTGTGTGACGGTCCCGGGTCTGCATCGCACCACTTCGCACGCACTCAAGCTTGCGCAGATTGCGTAAACTTGCCAGCGCGTGCTCCGTGCTGCGCTGCGCCCGGGACACGCGCGGGTGCGATTGACAGCATGCGAACGCGATCTAGACTCCGATGCAATCGATCGTTGCCGAGATGAGAAAGGTTGGCCGCCATGTCTGCAGCTCCGCGCGATATCAGCGACGTCCGCAAGGCATGGCAGGAGGCCAACATGGCGCCGCTGTGGGAAAATACGAAGGCGCATCGGCCGGCGCCGCCGCCCGATGCCGGCTATCTGTGGTCGTGGGACAAGATTCGGCCGCTGATCACCGCCGCCATCGAGGTCGCTTCGCCGGAGGCGGTCGAGCGGCGCGTGCTGCAACTCGTGCCGCCGATTCCCAAGTGCCAGGACGAGCAGCAGACCTCACGCACGCTCGCCGCCAACATCCAGATCCTGTTGCCGGGCGAGAAGGCGCGGCCGCATCGCCACACCATGAACGCGCTGCGGTTCGTGCTCGAAGGATCCGGCGCGTCCACCATCGTCGACGGCAAGCCGTGTCCGATGGAGGAGGGCGACCTGATCCTCACGCCGGCGTGGACTTGGCACGAGCACGTTCACCAGGGCAGCGGCCCGATCATCTGGCTCGATGCCCTCGACGTGCCGTTCCAGCAATATATGGGGACGGGCGCGTTCCAGCCCGGGCCGGTGGCGGAGATGCCGGAGACCGTCGCCGACGCCGCCTTTGCGGTCGCCAATGTCGTGCCAGATACCAGCTATGCGACAAGGGAGTATTCGCCGGTCTTCCGGTATCCCTATGCGAGCACGGCGGCTGCGGTCGCGGCCGCGCCGCGCGCGCGCGATGGCTCGCGGCGCGTGCGCTACGTCAACCCGCTCACCGGCGGCCCCGGGATGGCGATGATGGACTGCTTTCTGGTGCAGTTCGATCCCGGCGCGTCGACGCTGCCGTTCCGCACCACCGCGAACTCGGTCTGCTGCGTGGTGGAAGGCTCCGGCGAGAGCCAGGTCGGCAACGAGACCATCCGATGGCGCAAGCGCGACATCTTCACCTTGCCGCAAGGCAACCGTATTGTTCACCAGGCCGCCGGCGGTCCGGCGCGGCTGTTCCAGGTCTCCGACCGCGACATGTACGCCCGGCTCGGACTGCTCAAGGAAGAATACGGGAATATCGCGGCCTGAGGCATACGGGCGGGTACCGCGGGGGCTGCCGCATTCCTGGGCGTTCCCGTTTCTTGTGCACGCGGAACTTGTCGTCGCGGAGCATGTTGCTTGCGGGTGAGGGGTGATATAAGCCGCCCCTCTCTTGGCGGCGCGCCGGACTGATCCTGCCCCGATGGCCCATGTAGCAAACGAAAAAACCGCGTCCAGCGTGGCCACTTTGGCAAGCCCTCGCGTGCCCCATGACAAATCGAGCCTGTGGGCGATGGCGCTGGGCAGCGTCGGCGTCGTCTATGGCGATATCGGCACCAGCCCGCTTTATGCGTTCCGCGTGGCGGTGGTGGCCGCGACCGAATCCGGTCCGGTCACCCGCACCGTCGTGCTCGGCGTGCTTTCGCTGATCTTGTGGTCGCTGATCGTCGTGGTCACGATCAAATACGTGGTCCTGCTGCTGCGGGCGGACAACAACGGCGAGGGCGGCACGTTGTCCCTGACTGCGCTGGCAACGCGGGCGCTCGGGCGGCGCACCGCGCTCGTATTTCTGCTCGGCGTCGTCGGCGCCTCCATGTTTCTGGGAGACGCCGTCATTACGCCGGCGATTTCCGTGCTGTCGGCGGTGGAAGGGTTGAAGCTGGTCACGCCCGCCTTCGACCACTACGTCGTGCCGTTCACCATCGTGGTCCTAATCGCGCTGTTTGCCGCGCAGAGCCGCGGCACCGCGCGGGTGGCGAGCTTCTTTGCGCCGGTCATGGTGGTNTGGTTCATCGCGATTGCGCTGGCCGGGCTGCTGCACATTCGCGACGATCCGGGGGTGGTCGCGGCCATCAATCCGATCTACGCAGTGACGTTTCTCTTTTATCACGGCGATATCGGGCTGGTGACGCTCGGCCTCGTCTTTCTCGTCGTCACCGGCGGCGAGGCGCTCTATGCCGACCTCGGCCATTTCGGACGCCGGCCGATCCGGATGGCCTGGTTCGGTCTGGTGCTGCCGTCACTGCTGATCAATTATTTTGGCCAGGGCGCCAAGGTGCTCGCGGACCCTGCCGCCATCGAGAACCCGTTCTACCGACTCGTGCCCGACATTCTGCTGCTGCCCATGGTCGTACTCGCAACCGCCGCGACTGTGATCGCGAGCCAGGCGGTGATCACCGGCGCCTATTCGCTGGTGCATCAGGCCATTCAGCTCGGCCTGTTGCCAAGGCTCGCCATCCTGCACACGTCGGCTTCGCAGGCCGGCCAGATCTACATTCCGCGCGTCACCGGGGTGCTGCTGATCGGCGTGCTGCTGCTGGTCAGCGTGTTCCGCAGCTCGGAGGCGCTCGCCTCCGCCTACGGCATCGCGGTCGCCACGACAATGGTGGTCGATGGGGTGCTGGCCTTCATCGTGATCTGGAAGCTGTGGCATTGGCCGCTGTGGCGGGTGGTTGCGGTGGTTGCACCGCTCATCCTCGTCGATGTTGTCTTCTTCTCCGCCAACCTGCTCAAGTTGCTCGAAGGCGCATGGGTGCCGATCCTGTTCGGGGCGTCGATGGTGCTGATCATTTTGACGTGGCGGCGGGGCACCAACATTCTCGCCCAGAAGACCCGGCGCACCGAAGTGCCGCTCGATACCTTATTGGGGAGCCTCGAGAAGCATCCGCCGCACACGGTGCCGGGCACGGCGGTATTTCTCACCAGTCAGCCGGAATTCGCGCCTACCGCGCTGCTGCACAATCTCAAGCACAACAAGGTCCTGCACGAGCACAACGTCATTCTCACCATCATCACCACCGATACGCCACGCGTGGCGGACGAGGAGCGGGTGAGGATCACGGCGCGCTCGCCGCGATTCAGCCTGTTGGCGCTCAAATTCGGTTACATGGAATCGCCGAATGTCCCGAAGGCGCTCGCCATCGCCCGCAAGCACGGCTGGCAGTTCGACATCATGTCGACGTCGTTCTTTCTGTCGCGCCGCGCCCTCAAGCCCGCCGCCCATTCCGGCATGCCGCGGTGGCAGGATCACCTGTTCATCGGGCTGGCGAAGTCGGCGAGCGACGCCACGGACTTCTTCCAGATTCCCACCGGGCGCGTGGTCGAGGTCGGCACTCAGGTCACGGTGTAATCAGATCGCCGAAAATAGGGCTCTGCGATCGCCACGCGCCTCGCTATATTGCGTCGCAGCATCCCTCCGGCGAACACGATGCCCACGACGCTTGCTAGGTCCGGCGCGATCCCGGCGAAACCGAGCCCCGAAAAGCGCTCCCAGTTCTGGGCGCTCACCCTCGGCAGCATCGGTGTCGTCTACGGCGACATCGGAACGAGCCCGCTCTATGCGCTGCGCGAAGCGGTGACTGCCGCCGTCGGCAAGGACGGGCCGATGACGCGCGAGGCGGTGCTGGGCGTGCTCTCGCTCATCCTGTGGGCCCTGATCATCGTGGTCACCTTGAAATACGTGCTGATCCTGTTGCGGGCGGACAACAAAGGCGAAGGCGGGACGCTTGCATTGATGGCGCTGGCGCAACGCGCGCTCGGCAGGAATGCCGGTGCAGTCGTGCTCTGCGGCGTCATCAGCGCGGCGCTGTTTTATGGCGATGCGATGATCACACCGGCGCTGTCGGTGTTGTCGGCGATTGAAGGCCTCAAAGTCGCAACGCCCGCCTTCGATCCTTACATCGTGCCGGCGACCGTCGCGATTCTCGTGGCCTTGTTTGCGGTGCAATCAACCGGAACCGCAAAGGTCGCAGCGTTCTTCGGTCCCATCACCGTCTTGTGGTTCGTCTCCATCGCCGTTGCCGGCATCGTTGCGGTGGCGGGCGATCCCGAGGTGCTCCTTGCCTTCAATCCGCTCCATGGGGTGCGCTTCCTGGCAACCCACGGGATGATCGGGCTCGTCACCCTGGGCGCCGTTTTCCTCGCCGTCACCGGCGCCGAAGCGCTGTACGGCGACCTCGGCCATTTCGGCCGCAAGCCGATCCAGACGGCCTGGGTCGCGCTGGTCCTCCCGGCGCTGGCCCTGAATTATCTCGGGCAGGGTGCGCTGCTGCTCGCCGATCCGAAGGCGCTCGAGAACCCGTTCTTCCTGCTCTATCCGGAATGGGCGCTGCTGCCGATGGTCGCGTTGGCGACCGCTGCGACCGTGATCGCGAGTCAGGCGGTCATCAGCGGTGCCTATTCCATCAGCCAGCAGGCGATCCAGCTCGGCCTGCTCCCGCGCCTTGAAATTCGTCACACGTCGGAAGCGCAGTACGGCCAAATCTACATGCCGCGCGTGAACTTCGTCCTCTTGGTCGGGGTGCTTCTGCTCGTGACCATGTTCCGTTCCTCGAGTGCGCTTGCGTCCGCCTACGGCATCGCCGTGACGGGAACGATGGTGGTCACCGGCATCATGGCATTTATTGTGATCTGGAAGGTGTGGCGCTGGCCGCTACCCGCGGCGGCGGCACTGATGGTGCCTTTCCTCTTCATCGACCTCAGCTTCCTCGGCGCCAATCTGCTCAAGGTATTCGAGGGCGGATGGGTGCCGTTGGCGCTGGGCGGTTTGGTGATGATCGTGATGTACACGTGGCGCCACGGCAGCCGCCTGCTGTTCGAGAAGACGCGGCGACAGGAAATCCCGCTCGCCGATCTCGTGCGCATGCTGGAGAAAAAGCCGCCGGTTCGCGTGCCGGGGACGGCGGTCTTCCTCACCAGTACCCCCGAGTGCGCGCCCACCGCGCTCATGCATAGTCTCAAGCATTACAAGGTGCTGCACGAGCACAATGTCATCCTCACTATCGAAACGGACGACGCTCCACGCGTGGACCCCGCCGAACGGGTCCGGATCGAAAGCGTGGGGGAGACGTTTACCCGCGTTGTGCTGCGCTTTGGATTCATGGAGACTCCGAATGTGCCCAGGGCGCTCGCCATCGCGCGCAAACTTGGCTGGACGTTCGACATCATGTCCACGTCGTTCTTTCTATCGCGCCGCGCGCTCAGGCCGGCCGGCCATTCCGTCATGCCGCCCTGGCAGGATCATCTGTTCATCATGCTCACCCGGATCGCCAACGATGCCACCGATTACTTCCAGATCCCGACCGGGCGAGTGGTGGAAGTGGGCACGCAGGTGACGATCTGATGCCGCTCCGACAGGCACCAAAATCGGTGAGCAGGTGTCTTGATTCTCGCGCCGTGACGCGCGAATTCTGTCGCGCGGCAGCGCCGCCGCACCGGAACGAGGAGTAAGCCCCATGTCCGCTCAGCTTGGCCGAGAGAACGTGCACGATCTGGCCCCGGACGAGGTCGCGCGGGGCCTGGCCGAGGGCAAAATCCTGCTGGTCGATGTCCGCGAGCCGAACGAGACCGAGGTCGAGCGCTATCCCGAGGCCTTCTATCTTCCGATGTCGGAGTTTGATCCGGCCGCGATCCCCGATCCGCAGGGCCGCCAAGTCGTCTTCGCCTGCCGCTCGGGCAACCGGTCGGTCACCGCGTCGCTGATCGCGCAGACCGCGGGCCTGCCCTACGATACCCATCTCGCCGGCGGCATGAAGGCCTGGAAGGAGCTCGGTCTGCCGACCGAGAGCTAGGGCCGTGTCCTTCACGCTTGGTTCGGTCGGTTGTCATTCCCCGCAATGACATGTCCTTTGCTGCGGAACGCGGCCATGCCTTTGCCGAATGTTCATCTGCTGACGCTGAGGATCCCATCCATGCGCCGACCGATCTGTCTTGCCCTTGTTGCCGCCGCCGTGAGCATTTCGCCTGGCGCGGCCCAGCCGAAGGCGGAGCGGATCGTCAACGTGTACAACTGGACCGACTATATCGCCCCGACCGTGATGGAGGAGTTCACCAAGGAGACCGGGATCAAGGCGCGCTACGACACCTTCGATTCCAACGACACGCTGGAGACCAAGCTCCTGGCCGGCAAATCCGGCTACGACGTGGTGGTGCCGACGGCCTATTTCCTCGAGCGCCAGATCAAGGCCGGGATTTTTCAGAAACTGGACAAGGCGAAGCTGCCGAACCTCGCCAATATGTGGCCGGAGATCACGCAGCGGCTGGCCAGCTACGATCCCGGCAACGCGTACGCCGTCAATTACATGTGGGGCACGATCGGGATCGGCTACAACGTCAAGAAGGCGCGCGACGCGTTGGGCGGCGACGGCAAGATCGACAGCTGGGACATCATCTTCAAGCCCGAGAACCTGGCCAAGTTTAGGGACTGTGGCGTCTACATGCTCGACTCCTCCGACGACATGCTGGCTGCGGCGCTGCACTATCTCGGGCTCGATCCCAACACCACGAAGGAGGCCGATCTGCAGAAGGCTGCCGATCTGATGATCAAGGTCAGGCCCTCCGTGCGCAGGTTTCACTCCTCCGAGTATCTCAACCTGCTGGCCTCCGGCGAAATCTGCCTGGTGGTGGGATTCTCGGGCGACATCAAGCAGGCGCAAAAGCGCGCGGAAGAAGGTAAGAACGGCGTGGAGATCGCCTACGCGATCCCGAAGGAAGGGACGCAGCTATGGTTCGACAACCTCGCCATCCCGCGCGACGCCAAGAACGGACCCGAAGCGCTTGCCTTCATCAATTACCTGCAGAAGCCGGAGGTCGCGGCGAAGAACTCGAACTTCATCTTCTATGCCAATGGCAATCTGGCGAGCCAGAAGTTCATCGATCGGGCAATCCTGGACGACAAGTCCATCTACCCGGACGAGGCGGAGATGAAGCAGCTTTACACCATCGCCGCCCATGATCCGAAGACGCAGCGGCTGATGAATCGGATGTGGACCAGGATCAAGACCGGAAAGTAGCCGAAGCCTCAGCGCCAGCGCCGGTGCACCCATAGCCACTGCTCCGGGTGCTCGCGCACCCAGCCTTCGACCACCGACGTGATCGCCTGCATGGTGCCGGCGATGTCGACCTTGCCGTCGGCATCGCGCCGCGGCTCGATCGCCTCGGTGAGGTCGACGCGAAAGCGGCGCTTGTCGGGCAGGCGCACGACCCGCGTGCCGTGAATGGGGCAATCAATGTGGCGGGCGAGCCGGGCGATGAAGGGATTGGCCTTGCAGGTACGGCCGAAGAAAGTCACGTCGACGCCGTTCACGTAATACTGGTCGACCAACATGGCGACGTGACCACCGGCCTCGAGCACGCGCAAGAGCTTGAGCGGCGCGTCGAGACCGGTCGGCACCAGCGTGCCCATGCTGTCCTTGCGGATCTGGATGATGGCGTCGCTCACCGCGCCGATATTGGGTCGCCGGTACAGCACGGTGGTGTCGAGCCGGTACTTGCTCGCGACCAGCGCCGGCAGCTCCCAGTTGGCGAGATGGGCGGCGAAGATCAGCGCGGGCTTGCCGTCGTCGCGCAGGTGCTTGAACCGCTCGTAGACCTCTTGCGTGTAGAGCATGTCGCCCTGATCGTGCGGATCGGGTTCGAACATTTGCAGGCGATCGATATGGGCGAATTCGGCGGCGACACGGCCGAGATTGTCCCACACCGCTTGCAGGATCTCCTCGATCTCGGCTGCGGATTTCTCCGGAAACGCCGCCGCGAGATTGGCGCGGCCGAGTCCGTGCTCCTTGAGCCGCGGACCGAGCCTGCGCATAAAGCCGCCGGCGAAGTCGGCCATGCGTGTGCGGCTGGTGGCGCGGATCGCTCGCAGCATGCCGACGGCGAGGTGCCCGAGCATCGCGTCGGCGGCTGCCTTGACATGTTGCCCGGCGCGATGAGCTTTCGACGCGGTCATGGATGGCGCTCGCGGCGGCGCGTCAAAAAGAGACGACGATCTTACCGAACACCTGTCGGCTTTCGAGCCGCGCCAGCCCGCGCTCGAACTCGGCGAGTGGAACCTCGGTATCGATCACCGGAAGGAGCCCGTTCGCCATCTTGGCCAGGCTCTCGCGGATATTGCGCATCGAGGCGCCGAACGAACCGATGATGCGATATTGCTGTTGAAAAAGCTGCATCAGGTTGATCGTCGTCGTCGGCCCCGAGGTCGAGCCGCAGGTGACCAGCCGGCCGCCGCGCTTGAGGCAAAGCAGCGAACCGTTGAAGGTTTCGGCACCGACATGCTCGAACACCACATCGACGCCCTTCTTGGCGGTGATCTTGCGCACGGCGCCTTCGAAGCGGTCGGTGCGGTAATTGATGACGTGATCGGCGCCCAGCGCCTTGGCCTTCTCCGCCTTGGCGTCGTCCCCGACCGTGGTGATGACGGTGCAGCCGATCGCCTTCGCCATCTTGATCGCGACCGAGCCGATCCCGGAGCCGCCGGCATGCACCAGCACGGTTTCTCCCGGCTCGAGCCTGGCATTGTCGAACAGCATGTGCTGCACCGTCGCGAAGGCGATCGGCGCGCAGGCGGCATCGCGCAGCGACACCCCCTCGGGAACCGGCATCACCAGCCGCGCCGGCATGTTGACGAGGTCGCGGCCGAAGCCGTCAATGTGAAAGCCCATGATGCCGCCGACGTTTTCGCACAGATTGTCGCGGCCCTCGCGGCAGGCCTTGCAGGTGCCGCAGGTCAAGGCCCCGTACATAACGACGCCGTCGCCGGGCTTGAAGGCGGTCGTGCCGGGACCGACCGCGGCGATCTCGCCCGCCGCTTCGACGCCGACCACGACCGGCATCTTGCGCTTGGCAAAGGCCATGCCGCGATAGCCCCAGAGATCGAGATGGTTGAGCGCCACCGCCTTGACCCGAATCTGCACCTCGCCCGCGGCCGGTGCGGCAGGCGAGGGGATGTCGGTCAGCTCAAGCTTGCGATCGGCAAGAAGGGTGAGTGCCCGCATTGGTCACGCGGGCTCGCGGCTCATCACCAGCGACACGTTTTGCCCGCCGAAGCCGAACGAGTTCGACAGCGCGTGGCGCACCTTGGCATCGCGGGCGGTGTTGGGCACGACGTCGAGCGGTATCGCCGGATCCGGCACGTTATAATTGATGGTCGGCGGCAGCCGCTGATGCTCCAACGTCAACAGCGTGAACACGGTCTCGACCGCGCCGGCTGCCGACAGCGTGTGCCCGATCATCGACTTGTTCGAGGAAATCGGAATCGATTTGGCGCGCTCTCCGAACACCGTTGCCACGCCGAGATATTCCATCTTGTCGTTCTCGGGCGTACCGGTGCCGTGCGGATTGATGTAGTCGATGTCGTCGGGCGTGAGCCCGGCGTCCTCGACCGCGCGGCGGATGCATCCGATGATCGGCTTGCCGTCGGGGCTCGAGCGGGTGCGGTGGAACGAGTCCGCCATCTCGCCGCAGCCAGCGAGCACGCCCAGGATGTTCGCTCCGCGTGCGACGGCGAATTCGTAGCTCTCGAGTACGAGCGCGGCAGCGCCCTCTGCCATGACGAAGCCGTCGCGGTTCTTGGCAAACGGCTTGGCCGCGGACTCCGGCGGATTGTTCGCGGTCGAGAGCGCGGACAAGAGCGAGAAGCGGATCAAGGCTTCCGGATTGACCGAGCCGTCGGTGCCGACGCAAAGCGCGGCCTCGGCTTCGCCGCGACGGATCGCCTCGACGCCGAGCTGGATCGCGCTCGCGCCGGACGCGCAGGCGGTCGACACCGAAATGGGCGAGCCCTTGGTGCCGAAGTGGTCTGCGAGATGCTCGGCGACCGAGCCGAACAGGCAGCGCTCGTGAATGGCGTGGAAGCGGCCCGAGGCGCTGGCGCGCAAGAGGTCATCGTATCCGACCGCGTCGTTGGCGCCGGACGCGGCCGCCAGCACGTCGCGATGCAGCCACTCGATCTCCACCGGCGCGACCGCAAGGAACAGCGGACCCGGGAAATCGCCTTTGTGCCCGATGCCCGACTCGGCGATCGCCTCTTCGGCGACCATGGCCGCCATGCGCTCGCCAAGGTCGGTCGAGCAGAACGGCTCGACCGGAATGAAATCGACCGAGCCGGCGATCGTGGTTTTGAGGCCGTCGTTGGCAAAGCGGGTGATGCGATGGATGCCGGATTCTCCGGCCGTGAGCTTGGCCCAGTTGTCGGCCTTGCCTGCGCCCAGCGAGGTGATGACGCCCATGCCGGTGACCACCACGATCGGGCGCCCGTTCTTGTCGTGCGCAGATGCCATGTCAGCCCTCCTTCACCTCACGGCCTCGACCAGCGCCATGCCTTCGCCGCGCCAATGACCGACGGCGGTGACGGCGACCTGATCGAGCGGACCTTCATACGCCCGTTCGATCCCAGACGAATCGGAGGGCGGGAACAACTTTTCGCGACCGAGCGCGAGCGTGGCAAGCGCAATGTTCATAGCGAATTGCGGCTCGAAACCGTGACCGAGGCTGCTGCCGGTCGCGCGCACCGGCACCTCGGGCATGGTCTGGAGCCAGGCGCGTTCTTCGTCGGTCGCCGGCTCCGCGCCGCTGGCACCCGAGATCACTGCGATGCGCCCGGCCTTGGGTGGCGGCGCGAGCCGTTGCCACATCCGCGCCAGCGCTGCGGTGACCGCGCCGGCGGGCCGGTTCGATCGCTCCGACATGATGCTCGACAGCCGCGCCAACGGCTTGGCGCCGCGCGCCTCGGCGTGGCTGCGCGCCTCCAGCACGAGGAATGCGCCGAGCGAGCCGAGCACCATGCCGTTCTTGCGTTCCCATACCGGCTGGAACGCGCCACGCAACATATGTCCGCCGGCGTCGTAGAGCAGCAGCAGATCCTCGCGTTCGCCATTGTGCGAGCCGCCCACCAGCGCGAGCTCGCTCTGTCCGCCGGCGATGCGCGCAAGCGCGATGCGCACTGCGTCCACCCCCGCCGACTCCTCGCCCATGAACGTGCGCGAGGATCCGGTGACGCTATGCACGATCGAAATATTGCCGGCGAGCAGATTCGAGAGCTGCGCCAGGAACAATGTCGGCCGCAGGTCGCTCATCAGCCGTTCGTTGAGAAAGGCTTCCGGATTGGCGGCCTTGGATTTGTTGGTGAGGATGGTGCCGTCGACCGCGATGTCGCGCTCGCCACCGCCGGCGGCGACGACCATGTCCATGTGCGCGAGCAGCTCGGTATTGCCTTTCACGCCGGCATCCGCGAGCGCGAGCCCGGCGGCGTAGGTGCCGATCCGCTGCCACGCTTCCATCTGGCGCTGGTCGCCCTTTTTCGGGATCTGCAGGTCGAGATTGAGCGGCGCGAGTGGATGGACGAGATGGGGCGCAAAGGTCTCGGCATCGACGTTGAGGCGTCGCCCGGTGAGGCCCTGCCAATGCGCCTCGGCGCCTTCGCCGAGGCAGGACACGATGCCGATGCCGGTGATCCAGGTCTCGCGCGGCGCATCAGCCATGGGCGGGCGCTCCCCTCGGAAATTCGAGGATTGCGGCCATCTTCTCCATGTTCGCGCGGAACTCGGGATTGGGAAACTCGACTAGCCGGAAGGTAATCTCGGCATTGCAGGCGAGCTTGCCGTCGCAGCGGATGTCGGCCTTGGTGACGGCGTAGCCGGAGCCTTCGTGCAGCAGCTTGGCCGAGAGCGAAAGCCTCTGACCGGGCGTGATGAATGAGCGCAGCTTCGCCTCCTTCAGCGCGGCGAAGAACGGCATGCGCGTGAAGTTGGTGACCGCGATGACGAGCCAGCCGGAGGTCTGCGCCATGGCCTCGATGAGCAGCACGCCCGGCATCAGCGGGTAGCCGGGAAAGTGTCCCTCGAAGATGGTCGATGTGTCCGGGACGCGCGCCTCGGCGCGAATGGTCTGCTGCGCAAGATCGAGCTCGGCAATGCGGTCGATGAGCTGAAAGTACTCGAGACGCATGCGGGCGCGTCAGGCACCCTTGGCAGCGACGAGTTCGTCGATGCGGGCGCACAGGTTGTTCAACTGAAAATATTGTTCAGTCGTCGCCTTCCCGTCGTTGACCTCTTGCGTCCACTGCTCGAGCGGCATCTTGATGCCGAACGCCTTGTCGATCGCAAACGCGATGTCGAGGAAATCCAGGCTGTCGATGCCGAGATCGTTGATGGCATGGCTTTCGGGCTTGATCGTCTCACGGGGAATGTCGCAGGTCTCGGAGATGATATTGGCCACGGTGTCAAAAGTCGAAGGCATCAGTAAATCCCTGATCGGCCACGCGTTTCGGCAACCGCGCTGACGTGTTTGCGATGACGGGTCGGATCGCCCCGGAGCGGCCCATCCCCCGCGAGAGGTCGGGTGCCCGTATAGCGAAGACATAGCGCAAGTTCAATGGCAGCGCTCAAGGACGAAAGTCTCGACGGTTGAAGACATTAGACGTCCCCCCGGGGTGATCAACGGCCGCGCGCATGAGATAATCCGCAAATCGGAGAACGCCAAAACGGCGGGGCAGGGGCGATCGGGCCGCTGCCAACGACCAAAAGGGAGGTTCGTACATGATGATTCGATGTGCTCTGGCCGCTGGCCTTATCGCGGCCTGCGCGCTGCCGTCTTCGTCGCAGGCGCAGGTCATCACCCAACGGGACGTTGGGGTGCGCATGGGGTTGGTGATCGCCGTTGGCGCCCTCGATCAGTGCGAGAAGGACGGCAACAGCGTGTCGGTTGCCGTTGTCGATCGCGCCGGCCGGCTGCGGGTGTTCCTGCAATCCGACCAGGCTAACCCGCACAATCTCGAGCTCGCCCGGCGCAAGGCCTATACGGCCCGGACCTTTGGCCGCACCAGCGCCGAGTGGGCAAAACGAACGACCGAAATGCCAGAACTCGCCGCCCAGCGCGAGCTCGCCGATGTCATCGCGCTGCGCGGTGGAGTCCCGATCAAGGTCGGGAACGAGACGATCGGCGCCGTGGGCGTGAGCGGATCGAGCTCGGAAGGCGACGAGAAATGCGCCATGGCCGGCCTGGCCAAGGTCGCCGACCAATTGAAATGAGCAGGCCTAAACCTACGAGCGCTCGCGCCGGACCTCCGGCGCGGGCGGGGGGTAGCGTCGCGCCGTTTTTCAGATCATCCGCGACCGGAGCCATGCGGTCACGATTTCGGCGACGATGACCACCACGAAGATCACGAACAGCACCAGCCCGGCCTGGTCCCAATAGAGATTGGAGAGGGCGGTATCGAGCGCCATGCCGAGGCCGCCGCCGCCAACCAGACCGAGCACGGCGGATTCGCGCACGTTGATGTCCCAGCGGAACATCGAGATCGAGAGGAACGCGGGCTTTATCTGCGGCCAATAGCCCTTGAGCAGGATGGCCAACGGGGACGCTCCGGTCGCGATCAAAGCTTCGATCGGGCCGGGCTTGGCTTCTTCGATTGCTTCGGAGAGGAACTTGCCGGTGAAACCGATCGAATGCAGGGCGATCGCCATCGTGCCGGCAAGGGCGCCGGGGCCGAACACCGCGACGAAGAACAGCGCCCAGATCATTGCATGCACAGAGCGGGTCGCGACCAGGATGAACCGCCCGATGGTGTTGAGAACGACCGAGCGCGTGATGTTGCGGGCAACCATGAGCGCGACGAGGCTTGCCATCGCGACCGCGAGAATGGTGCCGAGCGTCGCGGTGTGCAGGGTCTCCAGCAAGGCGGCATTCACGACCTTTGGATACCACGCCCAGTCGATCGGCCACATGCGGGCGAACAGATCAACGGTCTGTTGCGGCGCGTCGTAAAGGAACTCCGGGATGACCTCGATGCTGCGCAGCGACCACACGATGGCGATCAGCACCACGATATAGAAGGCAGAGCGCATCACCCGCTCGGCGGGCGTAAAGCGTTGCCAACGGCGCAGGTGTTCGCCAGCCGGTCCGGGAGCGATCGCGGCGCTCATTGGAACAGCCTGCGCATCCAGCCGGAAAGGATCTCGCCGATCATGACGATACCGATGATGGCGAGCACGATGGTCAGCACGAAATCGTAGTCGAAGCGCTGAAACGCGGTGAACAGCGTCGCGCCGATGCCGCCGCCACCCACGAGCCCGACGAGCGCCGAGTTGCGCAGGTTGGAATCCAGCTGATACGCGGAAAAGCCGATGAAGCGCGGCATCACCTGCGGCAGCACACCCATGATCACCAGCGACAGGAAGGGGGCGCCGGTCGCTCGCACCGCCTCGACCTGATGCATGGACATTTCCTCGACGGCCTCGGCGACGAGCTTCGAGATGAATCCCAGCGAGGCGACGATCAGTGCCAACATTCCGGCAAGCGCGCCAAAGCCGACCGCCTTCACGAACAGGATGGCGATAATCACGGGGTGGAAGGTGCGAAACAAAGCGATCAGGGCGCGCGCTGTCCACGCCAGCGGCAACGGGGACAGGTTGCGCGCGGCCATGAGCCCGAGCGGGAGCGATAGGAGCACGCCTGCCACCGTCGCGATGATGGCAATCTGCAGGCTCTCGGTCATGCCGCTGTAAAGCAGCTCGAGCTTGTCATGGGCGAAATTGGGCGGAAACATCCGGGAGAGAAAACGCGCGCCATGCCCGAAGCCGGCGACGAAGCGGGCCCAGGTGATGTCGAGGACCGAGCACGCATAGACGACGTAGAGCGCGAGCGCGGCGAACGCGATCCGTGCCGGCCAGTTCGGCGGGAAGGCGACGCGCCGTGCTGGTGCGGAAGGCGGGGAGGGGGCGGAGACGTCGGTCACTGCAGCCAGCCTTCGCCGCCGTAGATCTGCAGGAGATGCGCATCCTGCAGCGTCCGCGGCGGACCATCGAACACGATCTCGCCCTTCGACATGCCGACGATGCGGTCGGCAAAGCGCCGGGCCAGATCCACGTTATGAATGTTGACGATCACGGGGATGCCGCGCTCGCCGGCGCGGCGGGCGATCAGCTCCATGATTTCGACCGAAGTCTTGGGATCGAGCGAAGAGGTGGGCTCGTCGGCGAGCACGAGGTCCGGCTCCTGCATGAGCGCACGCGCAATACCGACGCGCTGCCGTTGGCCGCCCGAGAGCTGGTCGGCGCGTTGGGTGGCGAAGTCACCGAGGCCGACCGCGTCGAGAAGATGAAAGGCGCGATCCACGTCGCGGGCGGGGAACTTGCGCATCCACGCGCGCCACACCGCCACGTAGCCGAGCCGCCCGCACAGCACGTTCTCGATCACCGAGAGGCGCTCGACCAGATTGTATTCCTGGAACACCATGCCCATGCGACGACGCGCAACGCGCAATTCGCGGCCGCCGAGCCGGGCCATGTCGTGCCCGCGAAAGTGAATCTCGCCCGAGGTGGGATCGACCAGACGGTTGATGCATCGGACGAGCGTCGACTTGCCGGTTCCGGACGGGCCGATGATCGCGGTCATGCCGCGCCCCGCGACGGTGAGCGAGACGTCCTTGAGCACCGGATTTCCGGGGCGGTACTCCTTGCGCAGATTGCGGATGACGAGCGCGCGGTCGATATCGCCCGCCGTCGGCTTGAACGCTGTCGATACGTCCATGGCCCCGCATGCCTCGCGCGGGTTACGGTTTCGGCGCCTCTTGCTGCTTCTTTGCCAGCGCCTCGGCCTCGCGCTTTGCTTCCGCCTCGAAGGCCGCCTTGTTGTAGGGCGTGCCGGATGCTTCCGCGATCTCGCGCACCACCTTCCAGGCATCCTTGTAGGTGATGGGAAAAAAGCGATCGTCGCCGTTGAACTCCTTCCGCATCGGCGGCGGGAAGTCGAAGGCGAAGAAGCAGGCGCGAATCTTCTTGGAGAGATCCGGATGGAGGTCGTGCGCGTGGGCGAAGGACGAGGTCGGGAAAAGCGGACTCGTGAAGATGATGCGGAAATCATCCGCCTTCAGCGTTCCGCGCGTGATCATCCGCTCGAACACGTCGGACGCGACGCCGGCCATGTCGTAGTCGCCGGACGCGACACCGAGCGCAGATTTGTCGTGCCCACCCGACATCAACGGCTTGTAGTCCTCGTTCGGCTTGAGGCCCTCCGGCGGATAAAGCACGAGCGGAGCGAGGTGGCCCGAATTCGATGAGGGCGACGTGTGCGCAACGCGCTTGCCCTTCAAGTCCGAGACCTTCTGGTACAGGCTGTCCTTCTTGACGATGGAAAGGAGATGGTAACCTTGCGGTCCTTTTTCCGTGCCCTTGGCGGCAAACGGCACCGCTCCCGCCATATTGACGGCGAAACCCGTGGGTCCGGTCGAGAAGCCCGCGACGTGCAGACGGCCCGAGCGCATCGCCTCGATCTCGGCTGAGTTCGATTGCACGGGGTAGTAGACTACCCGTTTGCCGGTGCACTGCGCCAGAAAGTCCGTGAACGGTTTGAACACGTTCTGATAAACCGCCGGGTCCTCTACGGGCGTGTAGGCGAATACCAGCGTGGAAGGATCGCGCAGCTTTTTTGGATCGGTTGGCACATCGGCGACGAGATCGTTGTTCTCGTCGCAATAAAGCGTGTCCAGCTGCCCGCGATTCCTGCATTCCTGTGCCATCGCGGTCGCGCCGCCTACGACCATCCAGACTGCTGCTGCAGCGAAGCTTGCGCACGCAAACCGGTGCGACACGTCAATCATTTGCTCCTCCCCGAGGCAGTTGCCCCACGCGCTGATTTTCTGGGCCGGACGATACGCGCCGTCGTTGGTGCGGGCAACGGCATGGAACTTCAAAACTCATCGGAACCAAATGGGGGCCTGCCGATTATTGCGGCAGGGATCGCGGGGAATAGGCAGCGGTCATGCTGCCCATTTACCGCCGCATTTCAGTACTGAACGCGTCGACCGCTCCAAAGCGGCCGACCCAGCGGCGTCGCGCCGCAATGAAAGGAGGCCGTAGTGAAAGGTAGAATGGTGCTAGTCGTTCTTGCGAGCTTAGCCTATCAACTTTCTCCCACCCAATATGCAGCCGCGGCAGATCGCGGTGGTGTAGCTTCGGTCTACTCGACAGAGAGTGGAAGCGGGACCGCAAGCGGACAAAAATTGAATCCCCTCGCCCTTACGGCGGCCCACCGCACATTGCCGTTCGGTACCAAGGTCAAGGTCACCAACAGGCACAATGGGCGTTCGGTGGTCGTGACCATCAACGATCGCGGCCCCTTCGTGCGTGGTCGCGTCATCGATGTTACGCCGGCAGCAGCGCGGGTTCTCGGCTTCTCCGGACTTGCACAGGTTTCCATCGATTCGAGTGAGTGAGCGCCTACTCACGAGCTGAGGGATCAGAATCAGTCCTCAACGCTCCAGCGCCTTGACGTCGATGGGCGCGCAATTGCGCCGGCCCGAGAGGACACAATCCTGGTTCTTGCGCATGTCGGCGAGTTGAATCACCAGCCATACGGCGGCAACCGCCAGCACAGCCGTGAAGCCCAAGGCCGCGAGGTTGACCATCATGCGGTGGCGGTAGTTGTCGTCGTATTCGCCGCCTTCGTACTTCGCGAGGTCCGGGACCGGCGGGGCGGGAGGCGGCGGCGTGCGCGAGTGCCAATGCCAGCCGTCTCGACGCGCGCCGCCGCCCCGCGGTCGGAACGGCACGACCCTGTGATCATCATCGGTGGTCTTGGAGCGGTCGGGCGGCACGTTTGATTCCAGCGTTTCGGATGCACGGTCTATCGGCGCAGCGGCGGTCGATTTCAAGCAGAACCCTTGGACCCAGGCCTGCAAGGAGTGATTTGCGCCTCAGAGACTACCAGCGGTCGAGCCGTAAGGGCGGGGGCGCAGCCCGCCTTACCAAGAAATAACGTGCAGGATGCGAAAGTTCCTTGTCGAATCCCGCATTATTGCGCTACTTTACAGAAAATTTACGCGAAAGATCGGGCAAGGGGCGACTGCCCGGTCCTCCAGAGGAAGTGAACGCAATCCAATAAAAATGCCGCCAAAGCGCGGTGGGGTGGCCGTATCCGCCACTCATGATGCCGGCGTGCTGCGCCGGTCGGGAGAAATACGTCCGAGCGTGGAACGGTCGTGAGCGACGCGCTGTCAGCTTTGCTACATTTTTTCGACCACGACTTTTCGTGGCTCGCGCAATTTTTTTCGCTGTTGTTTCTCCCGTTCGCGCACGAGGACATTGCCATCATCTTCGGCGCCTACATCGTCGTGAACGACATCATGCCGGTGGGGCTGGTGGCGCTATGCATCTACGGCGGCATGGTCGCCAGCGATTTCGCCCTGTACGGCATCGGCGCCGGTGCGAGACACGTGCCGTGGCTCACGCGGCTGGCAGTCGATGATCGGGTCCGCGGCTTTGCCGATGCGCTCAACCGAAATCTGTTTGCGCTCGTGGCGCTCTGCCGTGTCGTGCCCGGTGTCGTCTTCATCGCCTTCATCGCGTGCGGATGGACACGCGTGCCATTGGGCCGCTTCACCGTGGCAAGCCTGCTCGTCTCCGCGCTCTACCTGCCGCTCATGCTCTGCATCGTGGTCTTCTTTGGCGACGCGCTCGACAATCGTGTCGGATTGTGGACGTGGCCGTTCCTGCTTTGCGTGCTGGTGGCCATCGGATTTGTGCGGCGACGGGTCTTCGCATTCCAGGACGCGGCGCAATCGGCCGCCTCGCCGCCGCCGACCATGGCTGCGGCTGGCGTCGATCGGCATCAGGCGCGGACGCTCGGTGGCGCGCGCAAGGTTGCTTTGGCGGAGCGCATGCCGCGCGCGCTGTTTTGCCTGCCCTTGATCGTCAGCTGGATCGGCTTTGCCTTCAAATACCGATCACTGACCTTGCCCACCGTGGCAAATCCGTACCGGCCGGCGGGCGGGATGTGGGGCGACTCGAAAAGCAGCTATTTGCTCGATGTTACCGCGAGCGAGCGGAACTGGATCGCCGATTGCGTGGTGGTGACGCGCAGCACGGGGCCGCGCACCCTTTACGCCGACCTCGANCAGGCCCGGCAATCGTTGTCCGCCGCCGGACTGCCGTTTCCGCTGATCGCCAAACCGGACAGCGGACNTCGGTGTGCGTGTCGNATCGACGACGTCTCGGCGCTGCGCGAATATCTTCGTCATTTCCCGGCCGGTGAGAAANTGATCCTTCAACGCCTGGTGCCCCATTCCGGTGAAGTGACGGCGCTCTATGCGCGTCTGCCGGGGACGTCGAGCGGGCGGCTTCTCGCCCTGACGTTGCGCACCGATGGGCTTTACCGCGACGCACGCCAGCACATCACGCCGGAACTGGAAGCGCGGCTCGACGCCGTTGCGCGCAGCATGCGCGAATTCCATTATGGCCGCTTCGCTTTGCGCTTCGCCTCCATCGACGAACTCATGCGCGGGGAAAACTTCTCGATCATAGAGATCAGCGGTGTCAGCGGCGCCGCCAATCGCCGCTGCGCGCCGGCGCTGCCGCTCGCCGAAATCTACCGTCGTGCCGTGGACCAGCAACGCATCATGTTTCTGATCGGGGACAAGAATCGCGGGCGCGGTTTCAAGCCTGCGGCGTGGGCCGATGTCGTCAAATCGTTGATTCGAGAGAGCCAGCTGAGCCGTCGCACGCCCGCCTCCGCCTGAGGGGCGCTGGCGCGCTCGTCCCTCCGGCCGGTGGACGCGCCCACGCTTCGATCCTACATTGCCGCCATGTTCCGCTGGTTTTACCTCAAGGTTGTTGCGCTGGCCGTCGCCTACGCGGTTGCGCTCAATCTGCTCGTGCCACTGCTGGCAGCGCTCGCTTCCGCTGCGCAGTCCGCCCCCGCGACATTGGCCGAGCTCTGTGCGACCGACCAAGGCGGCGCCACATCAGGCGGCGATCGCACGGGCCAACACGCGCCGGTATGTCCGCTCGGGTCGGCCTGTTTGATGCAGGACTGCGGTCCAAACGGTCTTTGGGCCCCCGGCTCGGAAACCGTCGCGAGATTCGCTGTTGATCCCACGGCGGTACTGCTTTCCATCCGCCTTGATGATGAAAGGCTTCTCCTGCGCGTCATCGTCGCGCAATTTGCCCGTGCTCCTCCCCAGGCCTGACGATCGTTCTGCCGGCTTTCATCGTAAGGGCCCGGCCATCGGGTATGGAGGAATCAATGACACGCATCGCTCTTGTTTTTGCCGTCGCGCTCTCGATCTGCGCGAGCGCCGCCATCGCTCAGGACTACAGCATCGGCACGATCCAGGTCGGCAAGCCCTGGAGCCGCGCGACCCCCAAGGGGGCGAAGGTTGCGGGCGCCTACATGACCATCACCAACAAGGGCACGGCTCCCGATCGCCTAGTGGGCGGCTCGACTTCGGCCGCCAGCGGATTCGAGGTCCACAGCATGGTGATGGATCAGGGCGTCGCCAAGATGCGGCCGGTGGACGGGGGGCTCGAGATCAAGCCCGGCGAGACCGTCGAGCTCAAGCCCGGATCGTTCCACGTGATGCTCACGGGACTGAGGCAGCCGCTTGAAAAGGGCCAGAAGATCAAAGCCACGCTGGAATTCGAGAAGGCCGGCAAGGTCGACATCGAATACGCGGTCGAGGCGGTGGGCGCACCCTCCGCGCCGATGAGCGGGCATAACCACTAACGACGCTCTAGAACCTGCCGAAGATCTGGATGCTGAGTGACACCATTCCCGGGAATAGGATCACCAGCGCCACCATGATCAGCATGATGATGACCCAGGGGATCGAGCCCCATAGGATCTCTTCGCTCTTGATCGAGGGCGGCGCGATCGAGCGCAGATAGAACAGCGCAAAGCCGAACGGCGGGTGCATGAACGAGGTCTGCATGTTCACGCCGATGAGCACGCCGAACCAGATCAGGTCGATCCCCATCTTCTCCGCCACCGGGGCAAGCAGCGGAATGATGATGAAGGCGATCTCGAAATAGTCGAGGAAGAAGGCCAGAAAGAATATGAACACGTTGACGAATACCAGGAAGCCGAAAACGCCCCCCGGCAGGTTCGACAGCATGCTCTCGATCCAAAGATCGCCATCGACGCCGCGAAAGGTGAGGCTGAACACCGTCGAGCCGACCAGGATGAACATGACCATGGTCGTGAGCTTGAGCGTGGTGTCCATCCCCTCCTTGAGCAGCTTCCAGGTCAGGCGCCGGTGAATGATCGCGAGCGCCAGCGCTCCGACCGCTCCCATCGCACCGCCTTCGGTGGGGGTGGCCAATCCCACCAGGATCGTGCCGAGGACCATGAAGATCAGCACCAGCGACGGCACCATCGACACCATGCATCGGACGAACAGCACGCTGAGGCTGGCGGTGCGAACCTCTTTCGGGAGCGGCGGCACCTTCTCCGGCCAGACGATGCCGACGATGAAGATCCACAGGCAGAACAGGCCGACGAGAATGAAGCTCGGGATGAAGGCGCCCGCATACATGTCGCCGACCGAGCGGCCCATGGCATCGGCCAGCACCACCAGCACCAGCGAGGGTGGAATGATCTGGGTGATGGTGCCGGAAGCGGCAATGACGCCGGTCGCCACTTTCGGGTCGTAGCCGTAGCGCGTCATCACCGGTAGCGAGATCAGACCCATGGCGATCACCGAGGCCGCCACGGTTCCTGTAATTGCCCCGAGCAAAGCCCCGACGAGGATGACCGAATAGGCGAGACCTCCGCGTATCGGGCCGAACAATTGCCCCATCGTGTCGAGCAGGTCCTCGGCCAGCCCGCAGCGCTCCAATATCGCGCCCATGAAGGTGAAGAACGGGATCGACAGCAGCAACTGGTTCGAGGCGATGCCGAAAATGCGCTCGGGCAGCGCCTGCAACAGCACGAAGTCGAAATAGCCGAGTTGAATTGCAAGAAAACCGAAGCCCAGGCCTACCGCCGAAAGCGAGAACGCAACCGGATAACCGATGAGCAGGACAACGATGAGCCCCGCGAACATCAGCGGCGCCATCAGCTCGAATGATGGCGTCATTGCACCGGCCGCTCGTAGGCTTTTCCCGCCTCGCGAATGCCGACGGCGACGGCTGCCTTCTTGATGATCTCGGCAATGCCTTGCAGGGCCAGCAGCGCGAAGCCGAGCGGGATCATGATCTTGATCGGCCAGCGCAGCAGCCCGCCGGCGTCAGATGAATGTTCCTGGATGTGAAACGAGTTCACAACCATGGGAATCGACAGCCAGGCGATGATGAGGGCCATCGGCATCAGGAACAGGACGGTCCCGGCGACATCGACCCAAGCCTGCGTCCGCGACGACATCTTGCTGTAGAAGACGTCGACGCGAACGTGCTCGCCGTGCTTCAGCGCGTAGCCGGCCGCCAGCAGGAACATGGCGCCGAACATGTACCATTGGATTTCGAGGAAGGCGTTCGAGCTATAATGGATGGTGTAGCGCATCAGCGCATTGCCTGCGCTGATGAGGCTCGCAAACAGCACGAGCCATTTGAGCGTTTGTCCGACCTGCTCGTCGAACCAATCGACCGCGTCCGCGAACTTGAGGAATGGACGCATGGACGTCGCGATGCGCTCGAGGTGCGGTTGGCTACTGCTGTTGCGTCGCGAAGAACTGATCCATGGACAATTCGCTCAACGCGAACCACTGGGCTTCCTCGGCGCGGAATTTCTTCCAGCCTTCATAGATCGTCTTGAACTTGGCGTTCTTGGCCGCCTCTTCGTCGTAAAGCGAGGTCGCCGCCTTGTAGGAGCCGTCCATGATGTCGTCGGAAAACTTGTGCAGCTGAACGCCGTTGGCTTTGAGCCGCATCAAGGCAAGGCGATTCTTGGCGTCATATTCCGCCACCATGTCGAGGTTCGTCTCGCGCGCCGCGCTGATCATCGCCTCCTGGTAGGGCTTGGGCAGCGACTCCCATTTCTGCAGGTTGATCATCACGTGGTACATCGAACAGGGCTCCCACCAGCCTGGATAGTAGTAGTGCTTGGCGATCTTGTAGAACCCGAGCTTCTCATCGTCGTACGGGCCTACCCACTCGGTGGCGTCGATCGCGCCGCGCTCCAGTGCCGGGTAGATGTCGCCACCGGGCAATGCNTGCGGCACGGCGCCAATGCGCGCCATGACCTGGCCGCCTAGCCCCGGGATGCGCATCTTCAGGCCCTTGAAGTCNGCGAGCGTCTTCACCTCGTTACGAAACCAGCCGCCCATCTGCGCNCCGGTGTTGCCGGCCGGGAAACCGATGACGCCGTACTCCTTGAAGAACGCGTTCAAGGTATCGAGACCGCCGCCGTGATACATCCACGCGTTCTGCTGCCGCGTGGTGAGGCCGAACGGCAGCGCTGTCCCGAAGCCCATGGTGAAGTCTTTGCCGACGTAATAGTACGTGGCGGTGTGGCAGAGTTCGACCGTGCCTTGTTGGACGGCATCGAGTGCCTGAAAAGCAGGCACGAGGTCGCCCGCGGCGAAGACACGAATGTTGAATTTGCCGTCGGTGAGCTTGTTCACCCGTTCGGCGAAGAANTCNCCCCCGCCGTAGATCGTTTCGAGACTTTTCGGGAAGCTGGAGGTCAGGCGCCAGCGAATTGAGGGCTGCGTCTGCGCGATGGCGGGCGCGGCAAGNGTGCTGCCAGCTGCCAATGCAAGTCCGGCAGCGAGGACGTTCCGGCGCTCGATGAGGACTCCCTCTTTCTTCTTTCCCNNCTGCGTCGACGGAGAAAGCCCGCTGAATCTGCGACCTCGCATTGTAACCTCCACGTGTAGGGGTGCATCCCGGTAGTGGGGGAACTGCAGCAAACCACATGCCATCGTCGGTTGCACGGGAGATGATTATTTTTTCCGCACCGTCAGATATGGGCAAAGTTTATGCGAAGCGCGGGAGCCCTCACGGTCGGCCGGACGTTTCCGGTATTTTGATACCATCATAATAGATCGTCGGCGGACGCGAAACTCATCCGCCGCTGTGAGCGAGCGAGGCGTCCTACTCCGCGAACGGGAGCGGCTGGCCTTCCGGTGGGGACATGCGGAAGACGTTGAGGATCATGGAGATCAATACGTAGTAGCCGAGGATGCCCACGAACTCGACGGTCGCGGGTTCGCCGAGAACGGCAACCACACGCTTGAAGTTCTTGTCGCTCACGCGCCGCGTTTTGTAGAGTTCCTGAATGAAGTCGTAGATCGCGCGTTCGTCCTCCGGGAGCGATTTCGGCACGCGTCCCTTGTGCAGGTCGCTGATCGTCTCTTTCGTGACCCCGGCGCGCTCGGCCTGCGGCACATGCGCGAACCATTCGTACTGGGCGCGCCACAGCTTGGCTGTGACTAGAATGGCGAATTCCGAGAGCCGCGGCGGCACCGCGGTCTGGTAGCGGCAAAAGCCCCCGAGCTGCTGCGCGAGTTCGCCGAATTCCGGCGCATGCAGAAAGACCGCGAACGGCCCCCTGATGGTGATGCTGCCGCCGCGCGGTCCCGACCGGATCGAGTCGAGCAGCGCACGCTGAACCGTCGTGAGCTGGTTTTCGGCGAGGACCGGAACGCGCGGGGCCGGCATCTTCTTGACCGCCTTCTTGGCGGACGTCTTGACCGGTTGTTTGGCAAGCTTTTTGGCGGGCATTTGTTTCCTCATGGCGATGGTTGGCGGGGACTGAACGCTAATTGGAACGCTCGGTGGTGGTCTGACGCGATCTCTGACCCTTACAAACCCACCCGGGCGCAACGCGTCACGTCGCAGTTTGCCGGTACAATTCCATTTATTCGTGCGGTTTCGCCTTGGGGGGCTCGGCTACTTGAACAGCAATGACTTGATGATGATCGGCACCACGTTGGTAAGCGCGATGACGCTGCCGATGTCAACGTAATCGAATTCCTTGAGCTGCACGCCGTCAACCGCAATCACGTCGGCAGCCGGCGCGATCTCGTGGCGGATGACGCGGCCGAGGCTCTTGCCGACATCGCCGTCGATCAGCAGCACCAGCGGCATCTCCTCCTGCAGGGTGCGCGGCAGTGCGGCGCAGATGCCCGAAGCGACCGCGTGCAGCCGCGCATGGGAAGGATCGCCATGCCACGGGAACGACAGCGCGACCGGGCTCTCGCCTTCCTCGAAGTCGGCGCGGGCAAGCGCGCCGCGTACATTGGCGGCGACGGCATCGGGAGCGATCACATCGTCCAATGCGAATTGGCATGACAGCACCGGCAGGTTCTGCAGCGGCAGCTTGTCGGGATCGGCGATCAGGATGGTGTTGCCGCTGATCTGCACCGAGAATTGCGCCGCCCCGATGACGGTCGCGCGGATGCCCTGACCAGGGTCCCAGACCGGCGGCAGGTCGCGGCGGTGCGCCAACGCATGGCGCAACTCCTCGGCAAGGTCGGAGCCGAGATCGCCGAAGCGTCGGGTCTCGCGCTTGTAGAGATATTCCGCGACCCCGCCGGAAAAGGTCATGGCGTCGACGCCCTTGTTGGCGAACGCGACGGGCCAGCCGTCGGTCACGAGCAGCGCCCGGGCCAGTTCGCCCGGTTGGCGCAGATCGATCATGCCCATGATGACGCGCGCCATCCGCGCGGCGATGCGCCGGCGATCCTGCGGCGTAAGCGACTTGCCTGGCGCGAGCTCGATGTCGAGAGCCTTGGCAACGACTTCGACCGGCGGCTCGATGCGGGTGAGGCCGTGGTCGCCGTCTTCGACCAGGAGGCGGCCGCCGACCGCGATGGCGCAGGTGGCGAGGATGCGGCCCTTCTCGATCAGCGCGAACTTCGTCGTGCCGCCGCCGATATCGACATTGAGCAGCGTCGCGTTGTGGCCGCGCGACAGCGCGATGGCGCCGGAGCCGTGGGCGGCCATCTGGCATTCCATATGGTGCCCGGCCGAGGCACAGACGAACTTCCCGGCTTCATCCGAAAACAGCTCGGCGATCGCGCGCGCGTTTCGGCGCTTGAGCGCCTCGCCGGTCAGAATGACGGCGCCGCTGTCGACCTTCTCGGGTTCGATGCCGGCATAGGCGTAGCAGCCGCCGATGAAGCCGGCGAGCTCGTCGACGTCGATCGTGTAGTCGGGCCGATAGGGCGTCAGCAGGATCGGCGATTGCCAGAGAATTTTCCGCCCGACCACGACGAAGCGGCTGGACAGCGCCGCCGACAGCCGTTGCAGGTGCACACGGGCGAACATCAGGTGCGAGGTCGACGACCCGATATCGATCCCGACGGTGGTCAGCTCGACATTGTCGGCGGCCCAGGCGACCTCGTTGACGGCGCCGTCCTCGGCGCTGACGTGCAGGTGCTCGAATTCGAGATCGTGCATCGCGGCGCTAGTGTCCCGATTCCGAAGTTCGCAAATCCTCGCGGCACCCTCTGATGCGAACTTCGGAATCGAAGGGACACTAGCAAATTTATGATCCTAGTGCGGCTGTGAATTTGGAAGTTCCTAAGCGAGCTTGCGGCTGCAATGATAGGAACTTCAAATCCACCGCACTAGGCCGACCTCAGGCCGGGGTCCTGGCGTAGGACCGTTCGTCGACGAACTTGGCCATCCCGGACGCCACGCCGTATTTGTTGAGCTCCTCGAGATAGATCCCGTGGATGCGGGGGTCCTGGTGCTCGTATTCGATCTGGCAGCCGCCGTCCTTCACGCTCACGTCCATTCCAAGGAAGACGTGGCGCTTGTCGGTGGTGAAGGGGTAACGCAGGCTGCCGAACGCCACCGCGAGATAGCGCGCGGGATCGGCCGCGGTATTGAAGTGCTGATGGAACATCTGGTCGGGTGGGGCGAACACCCAGCCATGCTTCCAATCGATGCGCACGAAATCCTTGGCGTCTTCGTACCACAGCAGCGAGAAGCCGTGTCCGGTCACCGCGAACACGTGGAAGTCGGCGCCGTGGCGGTGCGCCTTCTTGTAGGTGCCGACCGGCATCTGCGAGGTGTGGGCGTGCATGGTGCCGTCGGCGAGGATGAACATCATGTTCGATCCGCCGGCGCCGCGCTGGTCCCAGGCCTTGAGCTCGAAGCCGGCGAGATCGGGAATGAAATTCGTCTCCCACATGTTGCGGCCCGGGCGCACCGGGATGAACTCGCCTTCTCCGCTGAAATACTTGGCGACCCCTTGCCGTTCGGGAAAGGCGTAGCCGTTGTCGAACACGAAGGATTCGTTGTGAAACAGGTTGAGCATGAGCGCGAGATTGTTGGTCGAGGCTAGGCGCGCGCGCTCGCGCCCGCTCGAATTGAAGTGCTGGTAGCGGGAGTTGAGCGGTAGCGCGAACAGGCTCTTGGGCCCCCATTCGAAGCTGTGCTTGCGCCCGTCGCTGGTCTCGATCGTGGTGTTGCCGTGACCGGACAGCACGTAGACGACCTCTTCGAACAGATGTTTCTGCGGCGACGACTTCGCGCCCGGCGCGAGATCGAGCACGAAGATCGAGACGAAGTCCCCGCGACCCTTGAGGTGGACCAGGCCGCCGTCCACGCCGAAGCGCGCCCACGGCGCGGTCGGGACCTGTAGCAGGTCGACGCCAAAATCCTCGGTGATCGGCACGCCTTCGTTCGCCGCCCAGGTGGCGTAGGGGTCGAGCAGCATCTTGGGATGCTGCATGTCGGTCATCGGCTTGTTCATGGGTCACCTCGACAATCGGGCACAGCGGGTAGCATACTTAGCCCTCTAAGTATGCTACCAATTTCGGCGCGGTCTGTCGAGTTGCGGCCCGGTGGATGGCATCGGGATACGATGCCGTGGTGGGCCGGAGGATAATCATGTGAGCGCGCCCGAGACAGCCATGGACGTATCAACGCTGCCAACGCTCAGGAGAGATTGGCGTTTCTATGCGGGCATGGCGGCAATGGTCTTATCAGTCATCATGCCCCTGTGCGCCGTCTTTGTGCCCGTGCTTGGGCTTCCCATGGCGCAGGCGGCCCTTCTGGCTGGCGTACTGGTCGCGGGCGGTCCGGAAGTGCTGTGCATCCTTGCCGTCGCATTGTTGGGGAAAGACACTTTCAAATACTTCGCGCATCGAGCAAAAAGCGCCTTCCGCCACGCCGTCCTCGATCGGCCGGCATCGAAGGCGCGCTATTATGTCGGTCTTACGATCATTCTGGTGAGCTGGCTTCCGGCCTATCTGTACGCCTATTTCCCCGGAATCATGCCGGGCGGAGATGCGCGCATCTATATTCTCGCCGCAATGGATCTTGCCTTTGTCGCGAGCGTCTTTCTCATGGGTGGAGAATTCTGGGAAAAGGTCAGGCGGATTTTCGTTTACGAAGGCAAGATCTAGATTCAACGCTGCAGCCCGCGCGGACAAGTCTACGCAGCTTGTGACGTGAATTTGGGCGCACCATGGTCCAGGTCGTGGCCAACATGCGCACGGGCCGTGCGTCGCGCGCGTTCGTCGTCAAAGCGCGTGCCCGCCTGATGCAATTGGAGCCGAGGGTGTTTGCCATCGCGGGGCACGGGCCGGCAAAAATTGAGACAGGATGTACAGAACGAAGGGAGAAAAAATGCGCGGTGAGACGGGCGAGGTCTTGCGTCACTGGCAGGAGGCGGTCCCCAACGACCGGCTGGCCCACCTCGTCAAGCACGCGGCCAGGAGTTTCGCTCGCGCCTTGCAGATGCGGCTCGCCGAACACGCGGTGTCGTACGGTCATTGGAGCTTCCTGCGCATCCTGTGGGAGAGCGAAGGGCTCACGCAGCGGCAGCTGAGCGGCCAGGCGGGGGTCATGGAGCCGACCACGTTTTCCGCGCTCAACGCCATGGAACGATTGGGCTACGTCGTGCGCAAGCCCAGCCCGACGAACCGAAAGGAGGTCCACGTCTATCTGACGCGCAAGGGGCGGGGATTGAAGAACAAGCTCGTTCCCCTGGCCGAGGAAGTGAACGAGGTTGCGTTGCGGGACGTCGAGACCGCGGACATCGCCGCGACACGCCGGACGCTGCTTGCGTTCATCGAGAACCTGGCGGCCGACGAGATGGAATCGCTCACGACGCGCCGGCGCATTCCCTCGACGCGCGAACTCTCGCGGCTCCTCAACGGGGCGGGCGCAGCCGTTCGCAAATCGGCGCCGCGCCGGCGTGCGCGCGCCGCGAAGTGAGCGTCAATCCACCTTGATGTTAGCCTCGCGGACGATCTTCGCCCATCTTGGAACGTCCACCTTGATGCGCGCGGCGAACTCCTCCGGCGTGGTGCCGATCGGTTCGAAGCCGATCGCCGCGAACTTTTCCTTCACGTCGGGGAGCGCAATGATCCGCAGGATCTCGCGGTGGAGAAGGTCAACGATCGCCCTAGAGGTACCGGCCGGAACGAGAACGCATTGCGGCGTGTCGCCCTCCTGCCCGGGATAGCCGGCCTCCTCCAGCGTAGGCACGACGGGGAGCAGGCTGACCCGTTTGGCCGTCGTCACGGCGAGCGCACGGACGGCGCCGTCACGGAGCAGGGGCGCGGCCGGCGGCAGCGACGAAAAGGCGATCGGCGTGTGGCCGCCGAGGACGGATTGAATCATCGGGCCGCCGCCGTGGAACGGGACCGCGGTCAGGTCGAGCTTCAAAGCGGCCCTGAACAATTCGCCCGAGAGATGCGACGGCGTGCCCGCGCCCGGCGTCGCATAGTTGCTGTACTTGCCGCTGCGAATGAGATCGACGAGCTCCTTCACGTTGGTCGCCGGCACCGATGTGTGTGCCACCAGGACGTTCGGCGTGGTGGCGGCGATGGTGACGGGATCGAAGTCCTTGATCGGATCGTACGGGACCTTGCCGTACAGGCTCGGATTGATCATGAACGTCGAACTCGCGATCATGATCGTGTAGCCGTCCGCCGGAGCGCGGGCGACCATCCCCATGCCGATATTGCCGCCGGCGCCGCCCTGGTTCTCCACGTAGAACTGCTTGCCCAGGCCTTCGGAGAGCTTCTGCGCAATGAGCCGCGAGATCAGGTCGCCTGGACCGCCGGCCGCGAACGGCACGATGATGCGTACCGGCCGAGTGGGGTAGGGCTCTCTCGCCGTCGGTGCGTTCTGGGCGTGGCACATGCCGGCGCTCAGCATCGCGATCGCGCCGATCACCCGAATGAGTGTCCGCATCGGGTTTCCTCCTTCGTCGACCATCTTTTCGCTGCTGGCCGTTCGCGGCTACTATAGGCGGCTTCTCCCTTCGGGCCAACGCAGGGCGGCGCCGGCAGCACGCCCGAGTTCGCCGACAGCGCGCGCCGACATGATGTGTGTCGGGTCGCGTTCGCTGGCCATCCACGCCGTGAGGATAATGCGATGTCGCTGCGGATGATCCTTACCGGTGACGTGAACCTCATGAACGTCACCGATCCCAAAGCGCCGTTTGGTCAGCTGGTCGACGAACTGCGCCAGGCCGACGCGGTGTTCAGCAATCTCGAATGCTGCCTGGTCGAGACGCCGGCGGGGCACTCGGTGAGCAACGAGGGCTTCTTTGCAGACCCAGCCGTCGGCGGCGAGGCGCTGAAGCTTGCGGGGATTCATGCCGTCGGGATCGCCAACAACGTTCATTACGGCGACAGAAATATCGAAGCATCGATCGCGCGTCTGGACCAGCTGGACATCCTGCACGCGGGCGCCGGAGCTAACGTTGCCGAAGCTCGCGCGGCGGTCATCCTGGAGCGGAGCGGCGTGCGCTTCGGCTTTCTGCAGCGCAGCTCGGTCTATTGGCCGACCAATCACGAGGCGCGCAAGGACGCGGCCGGCATCGCCGTCATTCGCGGGCACACCGCCTACCACGTCCCGATGTTCAAGACCCGCGTGGAGGTGCCGCCTCCCAACCGGCCGGGCATTCCGCCTGACATCATCACCTGGGCCGATGCGGCCTATCTGGAATGGTTCAAGGACGATGTCTCGGCGCTTCGCCCGCGCGTCGACGTGCTCGTGGCGTCGTGCCACTGGGGATTGGGCAAGGACGTGCTGCAATATATGACGGACATCGCCCATGCGGCGATCGATGCCGGCGCCGACATCGTGGTCGGCCACGGGCCGCACTATTCGCTGCCGATCGAGGTGTACAAGGGCAAGCCGATCTTCTACGGGCTCGGCAATTTCTCGTTCCACACCGGCCACGGCGGACGCAAGCACGGCGATTGGGTCGGCACGCTGGTGCGGGGGATCGCGGGCCGGGCGGGGCTCGAGCGAGTCACGTTTCAGTTCGTGCGGCACAACGACCGCAACGAGACCGTTCCCTGCGACATGGCTAAGGAGGCCGACGAACTTGCCGACATCGTCGCCCGCAGCGCGCCGTTCGGCACGAAGTTCGTGACTGATGGCAATGAGGTGCGCGTCGAATTGAGACCGTAGGGTGGGCAAAGGCGGCTTCGCCGTGCCCACGCGTCCATGGAGCTTTGTTATTCGGTCTGTGCGGAGGCCATATCTACGCGTGGGCAAAGGCCCGCAACATCTCGCGCATGCCGACGCTCGCGTTTGGCGCCTTTGCCCACCCTACAGTGCGTGCGCAGATCACGCCGGCGCTGCCGCCAACGACTCCATCAGTTCGATGCAGGAGGGGCTCTCGTCCAACGCCATCACGCGCTCGACGATGCGATCGCGCGCGGCTTGCGTGAGGCATGGTGAGCTCAGGGTGTTGAACTTCTTGACCACGGTCTCGGCGTCGAGCCGACCACGGGAAAAGCCGGGCGGGTAGGGCACCTCGACCATTTCGTCGCGCCCATCCTGCGTAGTCACCTGCAGCGAACAGGGATAGCTGTCGGGTGCGCGCGCGTTCCAGGAGCTGTCGTTGACGATTTCGAGCTGNGCCATCAACGCGCAAACCTTGGGGTCGTTCCAGCGCTCCCCTTCGAATTGGGCNAGCCCGAACTCGCCATCGATGAGCGAAACGGCCGCGAGAAAATTGAAGCTGTGGTCCGCNGCTTCGCGCGACACCGGCTTGATGCGACCGGGNTCATCCTTCTGCCGCCGCAGCCCCGGCGTGTCGGGAATGACGAGCCTGAAGGCGCGGNGCCCGTCCACNGCGCCGCGCAGCC
>JGI12053J15887_10000049_pt1 | contig 32910 bp, 35 predicted proteins | sample MedBloCAOM1_O3_FD_15887 | JGI IMG/M metagenome (IMG submission 15887)
CGCCAGGAAGCGCTTCATCGAGATCCCGGTGACCAGCCGTGCCATCTGACTGCCGAGGCAGAAGTGTTTGCCTATGCCGAAACCGAGGTGGCCCTGGGGTCTGCGATCGATGTCGTACACGTCGGGGTCGGTGAATTTCCGCCGGTCGCGGTTGCCGGAGCCAAAGGCGAGCGCAACCTTGTCGCCGACGCGCATCGTTCGGCCATGGAACGTGGCCTCGCGCATGACGACGCGCTTGAAGCGCTGCGCGGAGGTGTTGAAGCGCAGCGACTCCTCGATCGCCTGCTCGGCCAAGGCCACGTTTGCGACGACACGACGCCGTGCGTCGGGATGATCATGCAGGTTGAGCGCGAACATGCTCATGAAGCTCGACAGCGACTCGACCCCGGCCATCACGAACGTGGCGGTCGTGAGCACGATCTCGCGCTCGCTCAGCCGATCGCCGTCGATCTCGGCTTCGGCGAGGTGGGTGATGAGGTCGTCCCTGGGGTTCGCTCGCCGAACCGCTACCTCGGCGGTGAGGAAGTCGCTGAGTTCCTTGAACGCGGCGACATGTTCCGGGTTGCGGCCCTTCACGGTCTTGTCGGTGGAGACTGCGAGGATGACCTTGCGCCTGATGTCGGCATGATCGCGCTCGGGCAGGCCCATGGTTCTGAAGAGCAGGCCGACCGTGATCTGGCTCGAAAAATCGTTGACGAACTCGAACGCTTTCGCCTCGCATATGCGGTCGAGCGCGCGGTCGGCAATCTCAATCGTCGGGGCAATGATGTGCTCGATGTTCTTGCGGGCGAAAGCGGCCTGGCTCAACGCCCGCAGGCGGTCGTGACGCGGCGGATCGGTCGTTCCGAGCGTCGCGCCGGCGCGACCCGGAAGCTCGTCGATCATATTTCCTTGCGAGGAAGAGAACGTTTCCCAGTCGCGCGCCGCCTGCACGATGTCGTCGTAGCGGGAGAGGATCCAGAGCTTGCCGCTCTCGCTCCAGTAACAGGGATATTGCTCGCGCAGGATTTCGTAGTACGGAAAGGGATTGGCATCGATGGCAGGCGAGTAGAGATCGAATGCGTCCATCGGGCGACCCGGAAATCGCGCTTATTTTAGTTGGCCGAGGCTATCATGAGGGCTGACACCAGTCACTGAGCGGCCGATTCTTATGAACGAAGCGCAAGCAGCTGAGTCCGGCGAGGATCGCCTTATCGCGCGATATTTCAAGCCGCTCGCCACGCATCCGGGCGCCTTCGGCTTGCTCGATGATGCAGCGGCGATCGCGCCGCCCCCGGGTTGCGACCTCGTGCTCAAGACCGACGGCATCGTCGCCGGAATGCATTTCTTCCCCGATGATCCCCCTGATACGGTGGCGAAGAAGGCGTTGCGGGTGAACCTTTCCGATCTCGCAGCCAAGGGCGCAAGTCCGCTCGGGTTCTTACTGACATTGGTGCTGCCGCCGGAAATCGGGGACGCCTGGCTTGCGCCGTTCGCGCGCGGGCTCGGAGCGGATGCGTCTCACTTCGCGTGCCCGCTGTTCGGCGGTGATACCGATGGCACGGCAGGGCCGATCACGATATCGATTGCGGTGCTCGGCGCGGTGCCGCACGGCAAGATGGTGCGTCGCGCTGGCGCCCGGCCTGGCGACCGCGTGGTGGTGACCGGCACGATCGGCGACGCCGCGCTCGGCCTGCTCATGCGGCGAGAGAGCTCAGCCGCCGCGCGTTGGGGGCTTGCACAAGACCAGCAGGATCACCTGAGGAACCGCTATCTCGTGCCGGAGCCACGCATCGCCATCGCGGAAGCTCTCCGCTCGCACGCCTCGGCCGCCATGGACGTCTCCGACGGGCTTGCCGGCGATCTCGCCAAGCTTTGCCGCGTTTCCGGAATTGCAACCGAAATCGAGGTAGCGCGCGTGCCGCTCTCCGACGCCGCGCGAACCGCGCTCGCGAAGGAGCCCGCGCTGATCGAAACGATCATCACGGGCGGTGACGACTATGAAGTCTTGGCATGCGTGCCGGCTGACAGGATCGAGGCGTTGCGCCGCCAAGCCTCGGCGGTTGGCGTCGCGGTCACCGACATCGGCACGGTGACGGCCGGGCAGGGGCAGGCGCGCTTTGTCGATGTGCGCGGAAAACCGCTTGTGCTGGCGCGTCCCTCGTTCAGCCATTTCTGAGGGCGCTTGCTGCGCTGCGTGACCGTCAAACCCTCGGCCCGCTAGTCTCGACAGATCAAGGCAACCCGCCCCGGTCGCGATGTTGCCCGCCACGAAGCTTTGGGAGGGGAAAGATCATGTCATTGCCGCTTACGGAATTGGCAGCGCTATCGACGCTCGCGTTGGTGTGCAGCTTCGCTACAGATGCAGTCCAGCCCGCGGCCGCCGCTGCGGAGCCGACGATCATTCGAATTGGCGCCGTGGAGGATCAGACCGGAGGCAGCACGTCGCCGCTTTACCAGGCTGCGGTGGAGTTGGCGGCAAGCCAGATGAATGCGGCGCTCGATCGCAGCGGCAGCCGGGTGAAGTTCGAGGTGATCTTCGGGGATTCCAAGAGCAACCCTCCGTTCGCGCAATCCGAGGCGCTCAGACTGATCAATCAGGAGCAGGTGAAAGCACTGTTTACCGACAGCAGCGGCGTCACCGTCACGATCAACAAGCTCAATTACGATCCGGCGAGGCCCGCGAAACAGAAAGTCCCGATCACGTGCTTTCAGTGCTCGTCCAGCTTCATCAACGATGCCAACGTGACGGAATCCGATGCCCTGACGCAGGCGGCGGAACGCGATGTCGACAACTGGCTGTTCCGTGTGTTTTACGTCGCGAAGTACGAAGCCGCCGTCCTGGTACAAATTGCCCTGAACAAGACGAGCAGTGGCAAAGGAAATGGCGACGGCAACTTCAAGATCGGAATTTTTGCCGATGGGGGCCATCGCGCGCTGGCCACCGGCATCGCCGCGATCTTGCCGTCGTTCTACAAGGGCCCGTCGTCCACCGAGATCATCTATATGTCGGCGCTCGACAAGATCGGGGCGGACTGGGCCAAGGTGATCGACGCCGCCAATGAGATGACGGGGAAGACGGACGGCGCGCCCGATGTCCTCATCGTCGCGATGCTGCCGGAAGCCGCGTCGGAGGCGATCAAGACCTATCGGCAGGGTGGCCACGCCATTCCGATCCTGTCGAACAACAGTTTCCGGCGGAATTATATTCTCAAGCAGGTGGGCGCAGCCGCGAATGGGCTCGAGGGCAGCTCGGTGACGCTCGCGGACAAGAGCGGGTCAGGCGAAGCCTTCGTCAAGGCGTTCCGGGCGGCCACGGGACAATCTCCGGAAATGACGTCTTCGGGCGCTTACGATGCGACGGCCACCCTCATGCTCGCGGCGCTGGTCGCCGCGGGCGACGCCAAGCGGCCGCGCGACGTGGCTCCGGCGGACATCCGGGACGGGCTCGCGAAGATCAACAACAAGGGCGGACAGAAGGTTAGGCCGATCGTCGAGGATTTCAGTTCGGCGATCAGGTTGATCGCGAAAGGCAAGCCGATCAACTATGAAGGCGCTTATGATTCGGATGACTGGGACGCGGCCGGCGACATGTTTCCGCCGCTGGTGCATTGGAAGGTGGAAAACCAGCGGTTCGTGGAATACGAGCTCTACCGCTGCAGTCCGCAGCAACCGCTCTGTCCGGCCAAATAGCAACATTCATCGCCAAATCGAGTGCGAACGACGTCAATCGTATCTGATCGCCGCTGCGCCGCGATGGGGCGCTCCCGCCGGCATCCGTCGGCGAGATCGATGGTCGATAGTTGAGGAATAGGGAAGGGCACCCCATGCACGACACGACTGCTTTGGTGCGGCCGGCGACCGCCTATAACCCGGCCGACAATCCGCGCTTCCCCAAGCTGCACCGCCGCTTTCCGACCGTAACCTATCTTCGCCGCCATGCCCGCCGGCACGTGCCGGGTTTTGCCTTCGAGTACATGGACGGCGGCGCGGGCGCCGACGGCGGGATCGCCCGCAACTGGAACGCGCTCGATGCCGTCGAACTGGTGCCGCGTTACGGCATCACCACCGCGTTGCCGCCCGTCGATGTTGAACTGTTCGGCAAGCGTTACTCCGCACCGATCGGTGTTGCGCCTATGGGCGGCCCTTCGATCGTGTGGCCGGGAGCCGATCAATATCTTGCGGCCGCGGCGCAGCGCGCGCGTGTGCCTTACACGCTCGGGCTCGTCGGCGGGATGACGGTCGAGCGCGCGGCCGAGATCGCACCCGACGTGCTCTGGTTCCAGCTCTATCGCTGCTCGCGCAATGAACATGCGATCGGCTTCGATCTCCTCCGCCGCGCCGACGCGGTCGGGGTGCATGTGTTGGTTCTCACCCTCGACGTTCCGGTGCGTACCACACGTCCGCGCGAGGTCGCCGCCGGCATTACCTCGCCGTTCCGGCCGGACCTGCGCATGATCGCCGGCATTCTGAGCTCGCCCGGCTATCTCAAATCGCTGTGGACGCACGGGCAGCCGCGCTTCGGCAATCTCAAGCCCTACACCGCCGACACGGCGGACGTGAACGAGGTCGCGGCGTTCGTGCGGCGGGAAATGGGTGGCGCGTTCACCTGGGACGAGGTCGCGCGCTATCGCGAGCGCTGGAAGCGTCCGCTGGTGGTGAAGGGAATTCTCCATCCCGCCGATGCTGAAAAGTGCGTATCGCTCGGGGTCGACGGCATCGTCGTCTCCAACCATGGCGGGCGCCAGGTCGAAGGCTTGCCCGCGCCGATCGATGTGCTCCCGGCCATCGTGCGCGCCGTCGGCGGCCGTGCAACAATGATGCTGGATAGCGGTATCCGCTCGGGCCTCGACGTCGTGCGTGCGGTAGCGCTCGGGGCCGATGTGGCGTTTGCCGGTAAAGCCTTCCTGTGGGGCCTGGGCGCGCTCGGCGCTGAAGGTCCCGGCCACGTGATCGATCTCATGATCGACGAGATGAAGTCGGCATTCGGCCAAGTGGGCGCGCTGCGTCCAGCGCAGGCGCGCTCGGCGGCGATCCGCCATTCGGGCGCGATGCACTTCTGACCTGCGCACTGGGTATTGGTTTATTCTCAGCCCTCCCGCTAAAAAGAAAAACTGTTCTACGCTCATCCGGTTTCGGAGGACGTAAATGTCGGCGGTTGCCGAACCCGTTGCACATGCCCTCGCGGGCGACCGCCTCGCCCGGCGCAACGCGCTGGTGCTGGCGATCGCGCAAGCGCTCGCCGGCGGCAACAACACGGTGCTGGTCGCGACCGCCGCGATCGTCGGCACCATGCTGGCTCCGGACAAAGGACTGGCGACGCTTCCGATCAGCATCTTCGTGCTGGGGATGTGGATGGGGACGCTGCCGATGGGCGTGCTGGCGCGTCGACTGGGCCGTCGCAATGCGTTGCAGATCGGCACCGCTTGCGGCGTGCTGACCGGGTTGATCTGCTGCGTTGCCGTACTAGACGGCTCGTTCCTCCTGTTCAATGTCGGCGCCGTGTTCAGCGGCTTCTACGCTTCGGCACATCAGTCCTATCGGTTCGCCGCCGCCGACACCGCGAGCGATGAGTTCCGGCCAAAGGCAATTTCATGGGTTCTGCTCGGCGGCATCTTCGCCGGCGTGGTCGGAGCGCAGCTCGTCATCGCGACCCAGAATCTGTGGCCGCCCTATCTGTTCGCCGCGACCTATATCGGGCAGTCCGCGCTCGCTCTGATCGCGGGAGGCGTGCTGATGTTCGTGAACATACCCAAACCACCGCCGCGCTCGAGCGTGGGTGATGGCCGCCCGCTGTCCGAGATCGCTAAGAAGCCGCGCTTCATCGTGGCGGTCGCCTGCGGTGTCGCGGCCTATTCGATGATGAACCTGGTGATGACCTCGGCGCCGCTCGCCATGGTCATGTGCAATCATTCAATTACGGACGCGACGCTCGGACTGCAATGGCATGTGCTCGGCATGTACGCGCCAAGCTTCATCACCGGCGCGCTCATCACCCGCTTCGGGCTCGAGCGGATCACCGGCGTGGGTTTTGCGTTGATCATTGTCGCCGCCGGGATCGGGATCGCCGGAATTTCGCTCTGGCATTTCTGGATTGGGCTCGCCTTGCTGGGAGTGGGATGGAATTTCGCCTTTATCGGCGCCACCACGATGGTTACGCACTGTCACCGGCCGAACGAGCGCAACAAGGTGCAGGCATTCAACGATTTTCTCGTCTTCGGCTCGATGGCCATCGGCTCGTTCTCGTCCGGTCAGCTGCTGGCGAGCTTCGGCTGGGCCACGGTGAATGAGGTTGTGTTCCCGGTGGTGCTAGCCGCGGGTGCGCTGCTGCTGTGGGGCGGTCTGCGCGTGCGCGCACACCAAGCCTGAGGTTGGGCAGATCATTGCCGCGGCGGTATCATCGGACCGACGACGCTGCGGTCGATCCGGATGGATCTGATGAAAGTCCGATTCATTGGGCTAGCGAGTCTCCAGCGCCGGCGCTGTCGCCCGCCGTTAATCAAAGCTAATCAAAGCCGCGCTTGCGCCCGTGAGCGACCTTGCCGCCTGGGGGGAAAAGTTCCAAAAGAGCCTTGAGAACGGCGCAAGCGGTCCGCCACCCCGTTTGCGACTGCAGGCTAGCATGTGGAGCGCGCGCTCAAATGAAACAGCTTGCCGCGAGCTCGATACAAACGGTTGGTCAACAGAGTGACTAAGGAGAAGGTGATGAGAATTGTACTGGGTGCGATTGCCCTGTCGGCAGCTTTGGTCGCAACCGACGCCTCGGCGCAAGGCGTGAATCTGACCGGCCCATATCAATGCATGCAGGGCTGCGTACCGGCCCGCCCAGGCGATATCGCCTTCGTCACTCAGAACGGCTGGGAACTCAACCTTGTCAACGAGGCCGGCCAAGCCTCGCGCGGCTGGGTGGATTACCCGGGCCGAATCTGGATTGCGCGGGCAAATCTCGGCGCGATCTATTCCCCGGACGGGATGACCATCCAATTCGACAACGGAACGATCTGGCAGCGGGCACCCGAGGTGCCGCCTGCTCTGCCGCCCCGTCGACGTCGCCGGTGAGGTTACGGCCGAGGCTGGACACGGCCGAGACACACGTCATACTTGAGGTTCGAGAGGGGCCAAGCGCCGCCTTCGCGGCAGGCGCTTGGCCCTTCTTGCATGACTGAACGGCTGAAAAATCCCCAACGTCGGTCGCACGCAGACATATACGTTCCGTTGCCTGACCGCTGAGTCGTTCATCCGGCGCGAAGTGCCGCAGTCGGCGATGCTTGGAAACAGCGTCCTAAGGCCTATCTTTGACGGTGTTGATGTTTCGGGACATATTGAACTCGGAAAAGCGCGAGGGGAGCGTGCAAACCGGACAAAAGCGCAGCCATGAATGGTCATCCGCCTCGCGAACCCAAATGCGTCCCTCGCGTTGTATGTCTGAGACTGGCAGTTCTGGGCATCCTTGCGGGAACTGTGCTCCTCTCAGCCTGTAGCCAGCAATCGGACACACAACAGGCCCCGGCGCAGCAGCAAGCCGGGACAGATGAGCAATCGCGCAAGGACGCCGACGAGAAGGCATGGACCGAAGCGGTGAGCGCCGGTACCGCCGCGGCCTTCAACGGCTACATCCAGAATTTCGGCTCTGGCGCGCACGTGACGGAGGCACGCGATCGGGTTGCCGCGCTCAACGAGCAAGCCCGCAAACAGGCGGACGAGAAGGCCTGGGCCGACGCCCAGCGCGCCGGTACCGTTGCGGCCTTCAACGGGTACATCCAGAATTTCGCCTCTGGCGCACACGTGGCGGAGGCGCGCCTGCGCATCACGGCGCTCAACGAACGGGCCCGCAAGGACGCCGACGAGAAGGCCTGGGCCGACGCCGCGCGCACCGGTACCGCGGCGGCGTTCAATACATATCTCCAGAACTTCGGCTCCGGCGCGCATGTCGCCGACGCCCGTCAACGCATTGCAGCGCTCGATGAGCAGGCGCGCAAGGACGCGGACGAGAAGGCCTGGACGGACGCCGAGCGGGCGGGCACCGCTGCGGCATTCAACGGATATATTCAAAATTTCAGCTCCGGCGCGCACATCGCCGAGGCGCGCCAGCGCGCCGCTACGCTGGAGGCGAAAGCACGCAAGGACGCGGACGACAAGGCTTGGGCGGACGCTCAGCGGGCCGGCACCTCCTCTGCATACAACACGTATCTGCAGAATTTCGGCACCGGAGCGTACGCTGCGGAAGCACGTCGCCAGGTCGCCACGATCGATGCGCAAGGGCGCAGAGAGGTGCCCACCGTCGATATTCAGAAAACCTGCCAGGCCGCCGCCGGCGTGATGGTCAGCTTGTTGGGCGGGAGCACGACCGACCAGGACGTCAAGGGATGCCTGGACTCGGAGCAAAAGGCCCGAGAGCAGATCATCAAGGACCGGGCGACGTATTCATCGCTCGACAAATCGCGGTGCATGCGAACGACGGTTTATCTTCCGAGCTATGTGGAGTGGCTCACCTGCCTCGAGATGGAAAGAGACGTGCGGAAGATGCAGGCGGGGCAACCGAGCACCCCGTCGACCACGACCCTGCCGAGGGTGCGTCCGGCCACTAATTGGTGAGCCGGGTCGCGAGGCCGCGTCGCACGCGGCAGTTTCTTGTTGTTCGGCGCGCCGAACTCTGAAGAATTCAACAAAACCGCGCATTTTCGAGCGTTGCGTCGCGGGACTGTTTTTGGCAATGTCCGCGCCACTTTCGGCCGGGGCTTTGGGCGACCAATCGGGCTCGGCGCAGCGGCGACCGTGCAAAGGTGTTCTTGCCCGGTACGCTTCACAAAACCGGGGTTTCTACAATGACGGCTCTCTGGCTGATCGTCCTTTGTGGCGTGCTCGCCATCATCTACGCCGCGTGGGCGGCTCGTTCCGTGCTCGCGGCGGATCCGGGCAACGCGCGGATGCAGGAGATCGCGGCAGCGGTGCGCGAAGGCGCGCAGGCCTATCTCAAGCGCCAATACACCACGATCGGCATCGTCGGCGTCGTGATTTTTTTCATCCTTGCATACTTCCTCGGATGGCTGGTGGCGTTCGGTTTCTTGATCGGCGCGGTGCTTTCGGGCGCTGCCGGCTTCATCGGCATGAACGTCTCCGTGCGCGCCAATGTCCGCACCGCCCAGGCCGCGATCCGCTCGCTCGCCGATGGTCTTGAGCTGGCGTTCAAAGCGGGTGCCATCACCGGCCTTCTGGTCGCCGGCTTGGCGCTTCTCGGCGTCACCCTCTATTTCGGTTATCTCATCGGTCCGCGGCATCTGGCCCCTGATGACCGCACCGTCATCGACGCTCTCGTGGCGCTGGGATTCGGGGCATCGCTGATCTCGATCTTTGCTCGTCTCGGCGGCGGCATCTTCACCAAGGGCGCCGATGTGGGCGGCGACCTCGTCGGTAAAGTCGAGGCCGGCATCCCGGAGGATGATCCGCGCAATCCTGCGACGATCGCCGACAATGTGGGCGACAACGTCGGCGATTGTGCCGGCATGGCCGCCGACCTGTTCGAGACTTACGCGGTGACGACGGTTGCCACCATGGTGCTGGCGGCGATCTTCTTTCGCAGCGTCGGTCCCGATATCTTGCTCAACATGATGACCTATCCGCTCGCGATCGGCGGCATCTGCATCATCACCTCCATCATCGGCACGTTTTTCGTCAAGCTCGGCTCCGATCAATCGATCATGGGCGCGCTCTACCGCGGCCTCATCGTGACCGGTGTGCTTTCGCTCGCGGGCGTGGCGCTGGTCACGTATCTTCTGGTCGGTTTTGCCAGCGTGCCCGGCCAATCGTATAGCGGCACCAACCTGTTCCTCTGTGCCATCGTCGGTCTCCTCGTAACCGGGCTGATCATCTGGATCACCGAGTACTACACCGGCACCAATTTCCGCCCGGTGCAGTCGATCGCGAAGGCCTCGGTCACTGGCCACGGCACCAATGTGATCCAAGGCTTGGCCATTTCGCTCGAAGCGACGGCGCTTCCCGCCATCGTGATCATCGTCGGCATTCTTGCTACCTACAAACTTGCCGGCCTGTTCGGTATCGCGATCGCGGTAACCACGATGCTGGCGCTCGCCGGCATGATCGTGGCCCTCGACGCCTTTGGCCCCGTGACCGACAACGCCGGTGGCATTGCCGAAATGGCGGGCCTGCCCAAGGAGGTGCGCAAGTCGACCGACGCGCTCGACGCGGTCGGCAACACTACCAAGGCGGTGACCAAGGGCTACGCCATCGGTTCGGCCGGCCTCGGCGCGCTGGTGTTGTTCGCGGCCTACAACGAGGATCTGAAATTCTTCATCGCCAACGCGGCGAAGTATCCGTACTTCCAAAGTGTCCAGCTCGATTTCTCGCTGAACAATCCGTACGTGGTGGCCGGGCTCTTGTTCGGCGGTCTGTTGCCCTATCTGTTCGGCGCCATGGGCATGACCGCGGTCGGCCGCGCGGCGTCCGCGATCGTGGAGGAGGTGCGCCGGCAATTCCGCGAAAAGCCGGGGATCATGCAGGGCACTGACAAGCCCGATTACGGCCGCGCCGTCGATTTGCTGACCCGCGCCGCGATCAAAGAGATGATCATTCCCTCGCTGCTGCCGGTGCTCTCGCCGATCGTGGTCTATTTCCTGATCTACTGGATCGCTGGCGGCGGACTCGCCGGCAAGTCGGCGGCGTTTTCCGCGGTGGGCGCCATGCTGCTCGGCGTGATCGTCACCGGCCTGTTCGTTGCGATTTCGATGACCTCAGGCGGTGGCGCCTGGGACAACGCCAAGAAATACATCGAGGACGGGCATTATGGCGGCAAGGGCTCGGAGCCGCACAAGGCGGCGGTCACCGGCGATACGGTCGGCGACCCGTACAAGGACACGGCCGGTCCGGCGGTCAATCCCATGATCAAGATCACCAATATCGTGGCGCTGCTGCTGCTTGCGGTGCTCTCGCACTGGCGCTGATTCGTCTTGGCAGCAAAAATCCCCGCGGCGGTTGCCGCGGGGATTTTTTGTCGGGGCGCATGTGGTCTAGAACAGCTTGAACATCGCGTTGACGTAGGCGTAGTCCTTGCCGCCGGTCGGCGTGGTGCGGCTCACGAAGTCGAAGACCCTGCCATCCTTCAGGCCGTAATTGGCGAGACGTTCCACGCGGCGGCCTTTGTCGAAATAGATGGCGATGACCCGCTGGTCGACCACCTGCTGCGGCATGAATCCAATCGGCCGCTCCGAGCGNTGGGAAATGTAGTAGAACGCCTCGCCACTCACTGTCGCAACCGTCGACGGCGTCCCGAGCACGATCAGAACCTGCTCCTGGGTGGAGCCGATCGGAATTTGCTCGAGCGCCCCGTCGGGGACGATGTAGCCGCGTTGGTAGCTTTCCGAAAGGCAGCCGCCGAGCAACAGGCCGAGCACCACCGTTGCCGCAATACCGGCGGCAGCCATGCGAGGCCGGCGAGTCGGTCTGGTCATGCGATACGCGATCCCCATATCACGGTTGCATTCGCTGGCGTCTTGACTTACGCGGCGAGCCACCCGTGCCAATCGATCCCCTAGCATACGGCCCTGGGCCGCCACTAACCCGATGATATTGCGCCTATTTCGCCGCACCCCGCGGGTCGACACCATCGCGTGCCTCTATGGCACGATCGTGGCACAGGCGCGAACGCGCGCCTTTTACCAAATCTATGGGGTCCCGGATACCGTCAACGGCCGTCTGGAAATGATCATGTTGCATGCCGTGCTGATTCTGCAGCGTCTCGAGCGCGAGCCGGCGACGGTGCGCGCACTGGGCCAGGGGATTTTTGATCGATTCTGTCGCGACATGGACGAAAGCATGCGGGAAATGGGTGTTGGGGATCTCGCGGTCCCGCGCAAAATGCGCCGGATCGGGGAAGCTTTCTACGGCCGGCAGGCGACTTATCGCGAGGCGCTTGTTGCGGCAGATGAACAGCCGCTTGCCGCCGCCCTGCAACGCAATGTATTTGCCGGCGGAGCAGACGGCGCTGGCGTAGACCGGCTGGCGGCTTATGTGCGGGAGGCCGTGCGCGGGCTCGCCGCGCAGAACGGATTTGAGCACGCGCAGCTCGCCTTTCCCGATCCCGAACAGGTGCTGCTGCGCGCGTGACGAACAAGGAAGCAACCATGCCAAGGGCTGCAACGGGTGCAAGCGGAGAAGGTGTATCCGCACGGGTCTGGAGCGTGCCGCTCGCCATCAGCGAGGTCCCCGAAGCCGGCCGGCATCTCGATCTCGTCGCCGATGCGAAGGCGCGCGCGGCGGTCGCTACGCTCGCCGGGCTCGCCGCGTTGCCGCGCCTCGAGGCCAGGTTCGACGTGACCCGGCACGGCCGCAGCGGCGTGCACGTGGTCGGCCGCGTGTCGGCAACCGTGGGCCAGACCTGTGTGGTGACGCTCGAATCGCTCGAGAACGAGGTCGACGAAGACATCGACGTCGCCTTCGTCCCGGCCGCCGCCCCATCGGTCGAAGACCACAGCACCGGAGAGGTCGAGGTCCCGCTCGAGGATGCGCCGGAGCCGTTGGTCGGCAACGCGATCGACCTCGGCGCGATTGCGACCGAATTCCTGATCCTCGGCCTCGATCCGTATCCGCGCAAGCCGGATGTGGTGTTCGAGACGCCGCCGGCCGGCGATGAGCCGGCGCATCCATTCGCGGCGCTCGCGGAGCTTAAGAAGGGGCAGGGCGGCAAATAGTGGTGAGTATCCGGCCCCCTGTTGCGTCTCTCACCGACACGGTATGGTCGCGCCATGCCCCATAAAGTCCGCATCGCGCTCGACGCCATGGGGGGTGACCATGGGGCAGCGGTGGTGGTTCCTGGAGCGGAACTGTCCCTTACCCGTCATCCCGACATCGAGTTTTTGCTGTTCGGCAATCGCGCCGAAGTCGAGCCGCTGCTCGCTGCCCGCCCGCAGCTCAAGGCCGCCTCGACCCTGGTGCACACCGACGTCGTGGTGCAGATGCATGACAAGCCCAGTCAGGCGCTGCGCAAGGGACGTCGAAAATCCTCCATGTGGCTCGCCGTCGATGCCGTAAAGAAGGGCGAGGCGGACGTGGCGGTCTCGGCCGGCAACACCGGCGCGTTGATGGCGATGGCCAAGATCGACCTGCGGACCATGGCAGGGATCGAGCGCCCGGCCATTGCGGCCATCTGGCCGACGCTGAGGGGCCGCTCCATCGTGCTCGACCTCGGCGCCTCGATTGGCGCTGATGCCGGGAATCTGGTCGACATGGCCGCTATGGGCAGCGCCATGGCGGGAGTGCTATTCGGTCTCGATCGGCCGACGGTCGGACTCCTCAATATCGGGGTGGAGGAGGTGAAGGGGCTCGAGGGAGTCCGCGAGGCCGGGCAAATCCTGCGCGCTGGCCAATGGCCGCAATTCGAGTATTTCGGCTTCGTCGAGGGCGACGATATCGGCAAGGGGACGGTGGATGTGGTGGTGACCGAAGGTTTTTCCGGAAACATTGCGCTCAAGGCCGCGGAGGGCACCGCCCGCCAGCTTGGCCAGTTGCTCAAGCGCGAGATGAACCGTTCGCTGATCAGGAGACTCGGCTACCTGTTGGCGCGCGGCGCGTTCCGCGCGCTCAACCAGAAGATGGATCCGCGCAAGTCGAATGGCGGCGTTTTCCTCGGCCTCAACGGCATCGTCATCAAGAGCCACGGCGGCACCGACGCGGAAGGTTTCGCCTGCGCCGTTGACCTGGGCTACGACATGGTGCGCCGCGAATTGCTTGCCAAGATCGGCCGCAGCCTCACGCGCCATCAGCGCGAGGCGGTTCCGCCCCGTGCCGTCGGGGGAGCAGCCTCGTGACCATGCTGCGGTCGGTGGTCCTTGGCTGCGGCAGTTATCTGCCGCGCCGCGTCCTCCCCAATTCCGAACTGTCGCGGATGGTGGATACCTCCGACGAATGGATCACGCAGCGCACCGGCATTCGTGAGCGCCACATCGCGGCGGAGGGGGAAAACACGTCCGATATGGCGATCGCCGCAGCGCGCGAGGCGCTGGCCGCCGCCGGGGTGGACGCGCAATCGATCGACCTGATCGTGCTCGCCACCTCCACTCCCGACAACACGTTTCCGGCCGCCGCCGTCTCGGTTCAGGCCGGTCTCGGCATCACCCATGGCGCCGCCTTCGATCTGCAAGCGGTGTGCTCGGGCTTCGTCTTCGGGCTCGCGACCGCCGACGGCCTGCTCAAGACCGGCGCTTTCAAGCGGGCGCTGGTGATCGGCGCGGAGACGTTCTCACGCATCCTCGACTGGAACGACCGAACCACCTGCGTGCTGTTTGGCGATGGCGCCGGCGCGGTCGTCCTGGACGCGCAGCAGACGCCCGGCACGCGCGAGGATCGCGGCATCCTCACCTCGCACCTGCGCTCGGATGGCCGCCACAAGGCCAAGCTCTACGTTGATGGCGGTCCGTCCTCGACCCAAACCGTCGGGCACCTTCGCATGGAAGGCCGCGCGGTCTTCAAGCATGCCGTGGCGATGATCACCGACGTGATCGAGCAAGCCTTTAAGACAACCGGCTATACCGCTGACGACGTTGACTGGTTCGTGCCGCACCAGGCCAACAAACGCATCATCGACGACAGCGCGAGGAAGCTCGGCATCGCGCCGGAAAAGGTGGTCACCACCGTGGACAAGCACGGCAACACCTCGGCGGCCTCTATTCCACTCGCGCTCACGGCGGCGGTCGCGGACGGGCGCATCAAACGCGGCGATCTGGTCATGCTGGAAGCCATGGGCGGGGGCTTCACCTGGGGGGCGACACTGCTGCGGTGGTGAGCGTCGCTGCTCAAATCTTCCCATCAGGCCCCGTTGACCGCTCCGGTCCAACCGAATATCGTCAGATAATTCAGAGAGATATCTTGATCGCCGAAGGCGGGGCTGGCGATGACGGGAAAAACGGTCACACGCGCAGATTTGTGCGAGGCAGTCTACCAGAAGGTAGGATTGTCGCGCACCGAATCGGCCACGCTCGTCGAACTGGTTCTGAAGGAAATTACCGACTGCCTCGAGCGTGGCGAGACGGTGAAGCTGTCCTCGTTCGGCTCGTTCGTGGTGCGCAAGAAAGGCCAAAGGGTCGGGCGTAATCCCAAGACCGGTAAGGAAGTGCCGATCTCGCCGCGCAGGGTCATGGTGTTCAAGCCGTCGGCGATCCTCAAGCAGCGCATCAACGGCGATGATTCCGAGGCGCTGAAATAGCGGTTTAACCCACGGGCCGAGGGAGGTGGGCGGCGGTGGAGAAGGCGCCCGACGCATTCCGGACGATCAGCGAAGTGGCGCAGGAACTTGACGTTCCGCAGCACGTGCTGCGGTTCTGGGAGAGCCGTTTCCGCGAGATCAAGCCGATGAAGCGCGGGGGCGGCCGCCGCTACTATCGGCCGGACGACCTCGACCTCCTGCGCGGCATCCGCCATCTGCTTTACGGCGAGGGCTACACCATTCGCGGAGTCCAACGCCTCCTGCGCGAGCAGGGCGTGCGCTTCGTGCAGAACGTCTGGCAGCCAGGTGCGCCGCAGCCGGTCCACCGGCCCGCCGAGGAGGATGAGCCATCCGAGCAACCCGAGGCGGACGAGCGGGCCGAAGCGGTGCGGGCGCCGCCGTTACGCGGCACGGATGATGGCGAGCGGATGCAGAGTTCTGAACCCGCGAGGCCGGCGGCGCCGCCAGCGTTCGCGCCCGCTGCCGGCCTCACCCGGGCCGACGCGCAGAAACTGCAGACCGCGCTCCAAGACTTGACTGAGTGCCGTCGGCTTCTCGACACGGCGCTGGCGGAGCACGCCTGATGCTTTCCGGATGGCGCTCCGTGCTTCAGACGTAGCGGTTTTTCCATCACCGAAATCATGCGCGCATGACCGGTGCCGCTCACTGGCGCCAGCGCGCGCCGTGGAATAAGATTCAGTCTCCCATACCGGCTGATGCAAACCCCGTTTGCATCAGCCTCAAAAAAAACGCTCGGAGAGAAACGCGATGATCATCTGGCGAAATCTCGCTTGTGCGCTCGCATGCGCACTGCTGTGGCTGATCGTGCCGGCGCAGGCGCAGGAAAGCGCCCAGGGCCCGCAACATCCCGGCCGCAGCGTGGTGATGAGCAAGTGCTTCCAGTGCCATACCGATGCGATGTTCCGCGATCAGCGACAGGATCGCCGCGGATGGGAAGCGGCGATCTACCGCATGATCGGACGCGGCGGACTGTGGACACAGGACGAGATCAGGGCGATGGCCGACTACCTCGGCACCGATTTCGGTCCGAACGCCACGCCCGCCACCCAGTCGAGATAATCCGGCGCGCGTTACGCGAAGCTGAGACGTAAGGGAGCGAACGATGAGAGAGCTGGTTGCGCAATACTTGTCGCATTCGATATCGCGGCGCCGTTTCGTCGGCGGGCTGACCAAGGCCGGTCTGACCGCGACCGCCGCCCAGTCGGTGCTGACCGCGGTGACGTCGGTGAGCTACGCGCAGGGCGCCGGTCCGCAACCGAACCCGCCTCCGGCTGCGCCCGCAGCGGCGCCTGCGGCGAGCGCGCCCGCGGCGTCGGTGGTCGCTGGCGTGAAGCCGTTCCAGGGCCCCGGCGGCGCCGCCTTTGCAGATCAGCTCATCGCCTGCGGCGTGAAATATGTGTTCGGCAACTCCGCCAGCGAGGATGCCCAGTTCTACGAGGCGCTCGTCGATCGGCCGCAGCTCAAATACATTCTCACGCCGCACGAAGGGCCCGGCGCCGCGATGGCCGCGGGCTATATCAAAGCTTCGGGCGAGCCCGCCATCGTCATGCAGGCCGCGGTCGTCGGCATGGCCAACGCCATCGGGCAGATGTTCAACGCCTTCAAGGAGCAGACGCCGCTCGTGGTCTACTCCTACCGCACCGACCAGACCCGGCGCGCCGGCCGCGACGGATTCGAGGAGGTCCCCAATCAGGAGCAGATCGTCCAGCCGATCACCAAATACAGCTGGCTTGCGCGACGAGCGGACATGATTCCGGAAACCATCCGCCGCGGCTTCAAGGCGGCATGGACGCCGCCTTACGGGCCTGCCTACATCTCATGGCACTCCGATTTCAATGACGAGCGGGTGCGCACCGAGATCATCGTGCAGGAACTGATCGATCCGCGCATGCGCGTGCGGCCCAATCCCGACGAGGTCCAGCGCGCCGCGAAGCTGCTGGTCGAGGCGCGGATGCCGCTGATGGTCGTCGGCGACGAGATCTACAAGGCGAAGGCGGCCGGCAAGGCGGTGAAGCTCGCCGAGATGCTCGGCATGCCGGTGACGCAGGTGCGCCAGCTCTATGCCAATTTCCCGGAGCCGCATCCGCTCTGGGTCGGAAATCTTGCCGGCAGCAGCCTCAATTCGCTCAACTACCCGAAGAGCGCCGACGTGATCATCAATGTCGGCAACAAGTTCCAGCACAATGGTCCGACGCCGATCGTGCCGCGCGGGCCGAAGTTCATCGACATGCGCATCGATCATGGCAGCATGGGCAACGTCATGCTCACCGAAGTGCCGCTGGTCTGCGACGTCGGCTATGGGCTCGACGACCTGATCGCGGCGGTGGAGCAACTGCTCACCCCGGCGTTGCGGCAGAAGGCGGTCGAGCGCACGGGGGACGTGCGCAAGTTCAGCGAATGGGCGAAGTCGGCGCGCGCGCAGGTGGTCAACAATCCCGACTGGGACCAGAGCCCGATCATCGCCGATCGCCTCACCTGGGAGATCGCGAAATTCGCCGATCCCGATGCCATCATCGTGCACGAGGCGGGCTCGGTCGCGTTGCACTCGTTCGACTTCAATCCGATGGGCGGCGGGCGGGAGCTGTTCTTCTACTACGGCGCTCATCTCGGTTCCGGCGTCGGCACCGCGGCGGGCGTGAAGCTTGCGCGTCCGAACCAGCAGGTGATCTGTCTCGTCGGCGACGGCTCGTTCATCTTCGGGCCCACCGCGCTGTGGAACATGGCGCGGCTCGAGCTCCCCGTGATCACCGTGGTCTACAACAACCACGCCTATGGCGGGCCGCACTCACGCGTGATCGCCAACGTGCCGGGCGGCCGCATGATGCAGACCGGCCAATTCGTCCACGATTATCTGGGCCAGCCCGACATGAACATGGCGGCGATCGCCAAGGGCTTCGGTGTGGATGGCGAGGTGGTCGAGAGCCCGGGGCAATTGCGTGAAGCGCTGGTACGCGCGCGCAAGCATACCGTCGAAGGCAAGCCTTACCTCATCGACGCGCAGGTGGCGCGCAAGGGCGTAGCCTGGGCCGACAAGCCCTGGGTCCCGCCGATCCAGGTGGCGTCGCTGCGGCAGAAGAAGGTTTGAGCGTGCGGCGTGCGCCGAGCGCGCAGCGTCCGAATCGTGCGCGGCGCCGGGTGTTCCCGGCGCTCGCAATTTGGGCTGTTCTCTGCGCCGGTGCGCACGCGGATGAGGCCGACCTTGGGCGCGACGTGTACGGCGATTTCTGCGTGAGCTGCCACGGCCGCGACATGGTCAGTCCCGGTGGCGTCACCTTCGATCTGCGCAAATTTCCCAAGGACGATTTCGATCGTTTCCAGAACGCCGTGCTCAACGGCAAGCCGCCCGCCATGCCGCCTTGGCGTGACAAGATCAGCGACGACGATCTCAAGCTGTTGTGGGCTTACGTCCGCAGCGGCGGATAAAGCGTTCTCGACGAGTCGAAGCTTCTGACGAGGCCTGCAGAGAAATCGCGCTTGGACTTGGCGGAGTTTGCGCTAACCCGAGCGGCGGCCGCGTGCTGAGCCTTCAGCGTGCGGCCGTTGCACTGCCATCTCGCCGATGTCGGGCACGGCGATTCCGTAAGGCATCCGCTCCTGGAAATAAGCGAGGACGTCATTGTCCGCATTGGGCGGAATGACGAAGACTAGTTTCGGACCGGTGTGCTTGCAAAACTCGACCAGGAAGCCCCCCTCCTCGTCGGGGCCCACGATTCGGATGCGCGCCTGGGTGAGGGTGTTCATGGCTGCCGTCAGGGCGCGCGCCCCGTCAGTCCACGCGGCTCATGCGGCCGATAAACCAGCCGACCGCCAGCGCAACCGCGACGGCGGTGTAGGGCCGGTTCTCGATGGTGTTGCGCAACGCTTCTTCCAGCGGCGCGGCGTGCTGCTGCACCGACCTTGCCGCATCGCCGGCTGCGTCTTTCGCCTGCCCGTAAAGGTCCTGGGCGGCGCCTGCTGCCTGCCTGATCTTGCCTTCCACCTCGGTTTTGACGTCGCCGGTGGCGCGTCCAAAGCCCTCTTCCAGCTGGCCGCCGAGATTTTTGGCGGTGCCGGCCAATCGATCCTGGTTCATCGTCATGTCATGTCCTCTTGCATTGAGTCCATCGTTCAACAATCGAGCGATGATTTGGTTCAAGCGGGAGGAGGTTATGCCCGCAGTGGCAGGTTTACCAGCAGCGGCGCACTCGCCCTCCCATCGGGCGGCGGTCCGGCTCGAAACGGCGAGAAATCCGCGAATGCTTGATGAACCGGGCGGAAAGAACGCGCGGAATGGCCGCGCCGATCTGGGATTCCCGGCGGCCCCGCAAATTTCCGCCGGCACGTTTGCCTGAGTCGGAGGACAGTCGGGCCGCCCGGCGCGCCTCAGGGCAGCTAGTCTCGTTCCTTTGTCCTGGTCATTGGCGACCGGCGGCCGCCTTGTCGAATTGCGCCCGGCACCGCGGGCTGAGCTGCGACATCTTCGACGCCAGGCAGGACGCGATGCGCGCCTTGTTCGGGAGGGCCGCGATGCACAAGCTGATTGCATCGCCCATGCAGGCACCGCGTTCCTCCGCGGTGGGCTTGCTGACGCTGGCAGGGGCCGCGGTCGAAAGCACGCTGAGAAGCAATCCGCCTACGCCGAACAGTCCGGTGCGAATCCTGATCATGAACAGTCTCCCTCGGCGCAAGCTCCGCCATCTGACCCCAATCACGGATGTTGTTCTGCCCGGCTCGGGGAAAACTGTGATGGCCATCACAGTTTTGCGCTTTTGCTCGAACCCCGGCCGGTTTCAGACGTCCTAAGTCGCCCCGGGAGTGCGACTTGCGCCCAATGCAAGGGAATGAGCGGCGCTCGCCGGTCTGCCCGTGCCGCGATATGCGCCTGAGGCGCCCCCACGCGTCCTTGTGACCGCCGTCACATACGTTGGCCGCGGCCTGCTCTAGCGTGCCGCTCATGGATGGAGGCGATCATGCGAAACACAATCAAGCAGTTGATCATCGGAATGGCGGTTGCGGTCGGATTGTCGGCGGTCGGCGTCAGCGCGATCGGCGGCGCCGTTGCGCAGTCGGCGGTAGAAAAGGCCCCGGTCGTTGGGCAGGACGCCGTCATTGGCGGCTATGAATTTCCGGGATCGGAGACGGGCGGCCGGCTCGGTGACCGTCAGCAGCTCAGAGGCTATTTTCTGAATGGAGCGCGCGACTGGCAGAGGTGACGGGGCGCGAAGACGCTTCCGCCGAAAAGAGCTGCGACTGTCGGTCGGATCTGAGTGAGAAGTCGTGCGCCGCGCACGTTTCGCGAAGGTCGCCAGCGACGGCGAGCGTCGTCTACAGACCGGAGCGGGCCGACTGGAGCAAAATCGTTTCCGATTGAATCGCGATTTCGCCCTAAGCGTTTGTCGGCCGCATGATCGTGTCTGGAAAGTCTGCAACTCACCGCACGAGCCTCCGCTTTCGGGTCCGAACGACGAGCGCCCCGGCACGACAAGCGGCCCGCTGCAGGCGTTCGCACTTGCCCCCGATCCGCGCGGATGAATTCCGCCTGCGCAAAGCTTGTTGTCGCGACATGCGCTATACCATCGGGCGCATACGCTGCAACGTAGCGGGATCGGGATCGGCTTGAGCACCCTCGAAGACAAAACCTTCTTGTCGTTGGTCATCGCGATATCGCTGGCATTCGCGTGGATACTCTGGCCGTTCTACGGCGCGGTTCTGTGGGGAACGGTCTTGGCGATCGTCTTTGCGCCGGTCTATCGGCGACTCTGTAGGTCGACGCGGCAGCGGCCGAACCTGGCCGCCCTCGCCACGGTGGCGATTATCGTGCTGATTGTGATCCTGCCATCGACGCTGATCACCGCGTCCTTGGTGCAGGAGGCGTCCGGCGTCTACCAGATGTTCAAGTCGGGAGAGTTGAATCTCGCCGGCAATCTCCAGCACGTCCTGGATGCCTTGCCGTCGTGGGCGGTCGGTGTGCTGGACCGTTTCGGGCTGACGGACCTCGCCGGGGTGCAGGAGGGACTGTCTGCCGGTCTGGGGAAGGCCAGTCAGTTCATTGCCGCCCAGGCCCTCAATATCGGTCAAGCCACGTTCGAACTCGTCGTGCGAATGTTCGTCATGCTGTACCTGCTGTTCTTCCTGCTGCGTGACGGGGAGGAGCTGTTCAGGGTCATCAAGGATGCGGTGCCGCTGCGGGCCGAACAGCAGCGCGCCATCTTCAGCAAGTTTGCCACCGTCATCCGCGCCACGGTCAAAGGCACCATCGTCGTGGCCGTCCTGCAAGGAGCGCTCGGCGGCCTGATGTTCTGGTTCCTGGGGATCCGCGCAGCGCTGTTATGGGCCGCATTGATGGCGCTTCTCTCTCTGCTGCCGGCGGTAGGCGCGGCCTTGGTCTGGTTCCCCGTCGCCCTCTATCTCCTGGCAACCGGTGCCGTTTGGCAGGGGCTCGTTCTCATAGCGTATGGCGTCCTCGTCATCGGCCTGGTGGACAATCTGCTGCGTCCGATTCTGGTCGGCACCGACATCAAGATGCCCGACTACGTGGTGCTGATATCAACGCTGGGCGGCATCGAGATCTTCGGCATGAACGGTATTGTCTTGGGGCCGCTGATCGCGGCGATGTTCATGGTTGTGTGGGATATTCTCTCGGCGTCGCGACACGCGGCGCAACCCGACCAAGCCGGTCGCTAAAGCCGAACAGGCCGCACGACGTCCGCAAGCTTTCCGAGTCGGAGGGTAAGGACTCGCCCCGCAAGGAGCACCTTGAGACCGCGCGCGCGCCTGATCTCGCTTCTTTGCCTTGGTCATTGGCGGCCGGCGGCCGCCTTGTCGAATTGCGCGCGGCACCGCGGGCTGACCTGCGACATCTTCGACGCCAGGCAGGAGGCGATGCGCGCCTTGTTCGCGGTCGCCGCGATGCACAAGCTGATCGCATTGCCCATGCAGGCGCCGCGTTCCTCCACGTAACATACACGCACTTTTGGGCAGGCTCCTGCTGCGAGCGCGGACTTCGCAAAAAGAAAGGGCGCCCGGCCTCGGGACGGACTCTCAAACAACTATTATCGACAAATGGTGATGTCCTTCACTGCGCCAAGCAACAATCGCGGCTAGTTCTGTGAAACGCTTCCGATTTTCGGAGCGCTAACCGAATGGAGACTACCATGCGCATTCGTGTTCTTGCTGTCGCTTTCGCCGCCAGCGCTGCTCTCAGCCTGGTAGCCATCGAAGCCGCCTCTGCTCGCGTCAGCATCACTTCGTCGCGGACTGTTAGCAACGGTTTCTCGACCTGCAAATTCGTCAAACAAACGTCGATTGGCGATTTTGGCGACCGTGCATCGCGCTCGGTGCGAGTCTGCCGTTCTAATTTCTAGTCTGCTGTGTTGTAAGGCGCGTTGCGGACAAAGTTCGGGAGGATCGCGTCGGACTCTCCGGCATAGGAGCGCAGCGCGCACCCTCTGTAGTCCACCGGCACGGTAGGCGGTCAGGCGGCTGTTGAGCAAAGTTGGGGGATATGATCGCACGAGATCTATTCCCTTCCAATGGACGAGATTGTGCGGCAATCCTCGGTTGACCCCATGCAGATGTACGAGGCGGGCGGCGCCGCGGACGCGGTTGCGGCCGAGCTGACCGAAGTCGGATGCTCGCTGGCCGACATTGTTGAGCACATCCGCGCGCTGCCGGGCCGAGTCGCTATCGGCTAACGTTAATCGCGGGGCACGTCCTGGCCAGCGCCGGGCGCGTGTCCTTGGACGAGCGTTGACAGTGCGCAGAAGTGTTGACAGTCCGGGCCGGTGCTCGGATTTTTTGTTTGCGAGCGAGCAATTACGCGGCGCGCGCCAGCGGCGATGCTGCTGGCACCCCGGGCACGCCCCCGAAGAGCTGCTTGCGCCGAGATGGACGCGGGAGGCAGTGGAGAAATGAAACTAACTATAGATGTTGCCGAAAAGCTACAGCTCGAGCGCTCCCGAATCCGTATAGTAAAAGTCCAATAATGGGAAATTTGGGGGGCGTTATGAAAAAGTTCTTACTCGGAAGCGTGGCGCTTGCGGCGCTGATCGCAGGGCCTGCAATGGCGGCGGACATGCGGCTTCCGCCGCCTCCTCCGCCGGTGGTGTATTATGATTGGACCGGCGCCTACATCGGCTTCAACGCTGGCGGCATCTGGTCCCAGGTCAATCAAGATTTCCCGCAACCGGCGCTATTAAATGGTTTCGGGCCGGGAAATGGGAAAAGCTTCTCGACCAGCCCGAGCGATGGCATCTTCGGCTTCCACGCCGGCGCACAGTGGCAGTGGGGCGCCTGGGTTCTGGGCGCGGAAGCTGCCCTGAGCGGGTGCTTTCAGGAGTGTCGGAGCACCAGCGGTATTGTTTCCCCGCCGGGGATCCCCGCCAACACATTCTTCGAGCACAAGATCACCAACCTTTTCACCGTGGGCCCGCGACTGGGCTACGCCTGGGACCGCTTGATGATCTTTGCGACGGGTGGCTATGCTTCGGCCGATCTCAAGACAGCGGCTTGCTCGTCAGTTACCGGTCTTTGCAACCAAGCCAATCTTGCCAGATTTAACGGCCAGTCGCGCAACAGCGGCTGGTATGCCGGCGGCGGCTTCGACTACATGGTCCACAAGGGCCCGCTGGTCGACGTGCTCCTCGGCCTCGAATATCAGCATTTCGACGTGGGCTCGAAGAATGCGTTCTGCTTCAATCCCGGCTGCAATCCCGCAACGGGGTGGGACGAGGACCTGAGCGCCAAAGGCGACATCGTTCGCGCTCGCCTGACCGTCAAGACGCAGGGGTACCGCTTCTTCTATTGATAAGCTTTGAGAGCGAGTGGCCCCCCAAGGCTCTCTGCTCAAGAAGAGGACCCTCGGCAGGATTGAACCCCCCGCCGAGGGTTTCTTTATGCGCCCTCGGGGGGGCCGAATTCCCGAGCGGGCGTACCCCTTAGAACCGCAGTTGGTCGGCAGTGGCAAAAGGACCGTGTACCGCCACCGTCTTCATTGCTGTGCTCGCCGTCGTCGTGGTGGTTCTAACGACTGCCGTGGTCCGGCTTGAAAATTCGGTACGCTAACGTCGGCGGCGCTTGTCCCCAGGCTGGGCCAGACCGCGATCAATCGACGCTTGAACCGCAGGTGAGATTTGCGACTGTGCCCGTGATCGCGCCGGCGCGATCTGACGCCAGGAACGCCGCTGTGTCGGCCACGTCGGCAAGCGTCGGCAACCGTTTGAGGAGGGTCCATCCCTCCAGGAGTTCCCGGAAGCTCTCGCGTTCCATCTTGGGGAATTCCGGAGCCATAGGGAGGGTATCGCCTATCCGATGCGGTCGGAGACAAACGACTCGGACGCCCTGAGGGCTAAGTTCCCCAGCAAGCGTGCGGGACAGCCCCTCTATCGCTGCGCAAGCGACGCCAAAGCCGCCTGTGAGTGGGATAGCCATCCGCGCAGGTGAAGCCGAAAGCATTAGGATCACGCCTGATCGCTTCGTTACCATCCGCCGCGCCGCGGATCGCGCAGTCAGAAACTGCGCCCTTGTCCAAGTCGCAATAGGAAAGCTGAAATCTTCAAGCGCTAGTTCAAGGAGCGGCGTGCCTTGGCGACTGTCAAATCCAATGGCGTTGAAGACTACATCGATGCGATCCACCTTTTTCGCCACGGCGTCGATGTGCTGTTCGCGTTCTCATCGAGCGCATCTACCTGCGCGATTTCGACAACGCCTCCATCGGCAGCGATCTCCTTGGCGACCGTATCGATTGGTTCCAGCCTACGACCGGCAAGGAAGACGTTGGCCCCCTCACGGGCGAAGGTTCGGGCAACAGCTCCGCCTACCGCACCGCCGGCTCCGTAGATCACAGCGTTCTTTTCTTTGAGCAGCACCTTGTTCCCTGGGCGATGCAAGCCAATGGGCGATTAGACCGGAAGTGAGAAAAGAAAGATGATCTGCCAAAGCGGGAACGCTATCAGACAGCCCGCCCGCCAAGCGCCGACCTCGCCCCAGCCTAGTCGCCCATGCCGTGGCGCGTCTGTATCGAATTGACCACGTCGACAAACGAAAATCCCAGTTCACCGGTTATAGGGGCGCCGTTGGGCTCCGCGCGGCGAGGTCAAACGCAGGCCGAAGATCAAACGACTAGGTGCAGTAGCCGCGCGGCAGGCATCGCTTTGCCGGCCCCGGCTCGCGCGCTAACATCCGTCCGCGAATGTCGCGACACCCAACAGGAGCCCGACATGATCCAGCGCCTCACCGAGAACTGGTTGGTCGACTGGAGTCTCATCACCATCATGGGCAACACGATGCCGCCGCGAGACCCCAACGACGACGATGATGACGAGGGCCAAGACGAAGAGCACGAGGACGAAGACGAAGAGCACGAAGACCAGCACGACGAACCCGCCGTGATCAGAGAACCCGACGACGACGACGAATAAGCGGCCCTGGCGGGCGCAGGTTCACCGACGCAGCCGCCGAGCGGCCCCCCCCGAGAGACACGTTCGTGGGGCGTCAAATAGAATCCGCCCGTGCTCTATATAGCCCGGCGGTCCCGAGTCCAAGAACCGCGCCGGCCGATGCACTGCCGAGCGCGATCAGCGCAATGGCAGTTTTGTTTGTGCATATCGGACAATCGATCGCTGTTCCAATCGGTATGGCGAGCACGATCAGCAATGCGACGACGGTGAAGCTGGTTGCAAATACGATGGCATAGACGAAGAAGCGCATGACGATCACTGCCGCGCGGTCTGATCACGGGCCTAAATCGGCGGCAGTGTAGACGTGACTTTTCCCGCCAGCATCAACCATGTGGTCGCAATGGCGGTGAAGGTCGCCCGGATCGCCGGATCATTGGAGTGGGTCACCAGATCGAGGCATTCGCGCGCATGACGCTCGAACAATTCCTGCCGGCTCTCTGGTGGTGCCTGCATAGCGTTTAGCGTGCGCTTGTGCTGGTAATAGCAATCGAGCCAGCCCTTATTACTCGCACTTGCGTCGCCGGGAAGGCCCCGGAGACTTTTCCGCCATCCGGGAGTTTTTCCGGGACTTTTGGTGCCGCTCCGGTAGTTTCGATGCCGTTTCGTTCCGATTTGCGCCGCAACGCGCGCAATCGGCGAGTGCAAGAAACCCTTATTTCATGGGCGTTCGTTGGTCGGAGCGCCGAGATTCGAACTCGGGACCCCCAGTCCCCCAGTTTGTGGGTTTGAGGTTGCTGTGTTTTACTCGCGTCCACTTATTTATTGAAATTGCTTGCTAATCGCTGAAGTTGGCTTACCCTTGTTGACCGCTGTTCCCCCCGAATTTCTCCACCGTGGCGATTGGGTGGCGATTTAGGGCGGGCGTCGACTGCTAAAATTGGACGGGGGATCACATGTCCTCAATTCGGGATGGCGGCGGCAGGAAAGGCGCCAAGCACGACTTGGGCAGCAAAGCTTACGTCAATCGCCTGCCGCTCGAGCCAGACCGGATCTATATCGCCTACGATAAGAGACTATCGGGGTTCGGCGTTCGCATCTCGCCGAAGGGCAGCAAGAGCTGGATCGTTGAATACCGCCCACATGGCGGAGGCCGCGCAGTCTCCAAGAAGCGGATTACCCTTGGTCCGATCTCCACGCTCACGCCAGAAGAGGCCCGCAAGGCGGCGCGAGAGGTGCTCGCGCAGGTTCATCTCAATGAGGAGGTGAAGCTCGATCGGGCAGGGCGCCGCGCGACGCCCCTTGTGCATGAACTCGTCGGCCGCTTCATGCGCGAGGAAGTTACGCCCACGCGCAAATCGGGCACCGCACGGCTCTACGAGATGTACTTCCGTCTGCACATTGTTCCGGCTCTCGGTGACAAGCGGGGTCGCGAACTCACCCACGCCGATGTCCTACGTCTGCATCGCGCGATCGGCGCCGACAAACCCCCGACCGCCAACCGCGTCATCATGTTGCTATCGGGCTTGTTCACCTGGGCGGCGCGCGTTGGCGAAGTCCCGAATGGCTTCAATCCCGTACGCGGCACCACGCTTTATCGAGAGGAGGGCCGCGAACGCTACTTATCCACAGACGAGTTGGGGCGGCTCGGTGATGCGCTGCGGGAGGCAGAAACAGTTGGTCTGCCCTGGCAGATCGATGAGAATAGCCCGAAGGCAAAGCACGCTCCGAAAGCGAACAGGCGGACCAAAGTCAGTCCGGCCGTAACCGCCGCCCTTCGGTTAATGCTTTTCACGGGGTGTCGAGCCGGCGAGATCCGCAATCTGCGTTGGGAGGATTACGACAAGGAACGCGGATTATTGTTTCTGCCTGACAGCAAGACCGGGCGCAAAACGGTCGTGCTACCCGAGGCCGCGATCGCCGTGCTCGACAACGTTCCACGCGTGGGCAAATATGTCATCGCAGGAAGTAATCCCAAAAAGCCGCGGTACGATCTGAAAAAAAGCTGGAATGCTATCCGGCGGCACGCCGGTCTCGCCGGTGTGGATGGAGCCGTAGGCGTTCGCCAGCACGATTTTCGCCATTCTTTCGCGTCCACCGGGATGTGGAACAATCTTGGACTTCCTGTCATCGGCAAACTGCTTGGTCATCACGACGTCGCCACGACGAGCCGTTACGCCCATTTGGCGAAAGGGCCGCACAAGGCTGCTGCAGATTTGATCGCGGAGCAGGTGGCGAGGGGTCTTGGTGAACCGTCGGCCATGGGCAAAGCTGAAAGAATGTTATTGCACGGCGGACAAAGCGTACCGGTTGAAGGGGGTGAGACGTGATGGCCGGGCACCAAAATGATCATGCTCGCCTGCTACCCGCATTTCGGATCTCGGCGAAGATGCGTCGTTATCTTGTTCGATTGCGCGTCTCGTCCGGTGATTTCGATCAAGCCGATCCGGAACGTGAGGCGCGGTACAAAAAATCTGGTTGCGAAATGATGGCGATCCTTGTTCATCATCGTAAGAAGCGCATTCCGCTGGGGGCAGCAACTCAGGCAACCTGTGACGCCCTGCATGCGGCAGCGCAGCTACAGTTCGCTGGCGACCAACGCGACGAGGTTCGTCGCTCGCGCGACCAATCGATCGACAACCTCGCGCATCTGATCGAAATGCTGAAAAAGGTCGCATACGCGATTTCAGAACTGCCAAAAGAGCAGCGGGCGGCGCTAGATTCTACAGTAGCCGAGAGCTCACACGAGTTCTTCGATACGGAAACCTTGAACTCCCTACTTGAGACGATTGAGAATGACCCGGCCGCGCCTCTGCGTGAAGACGTCCGGGCACTGCGTCAGCTGTGGGATGACATCCCGGGTGAGGCACGAGCGCTGACCGAGGCTGCCGTGCGCATCCGGCAGCCCCTCGCGTCTGCATCAATTTTCTTTCGGCGTCTTGCGGAGTTGCTGAATGAGAGTCGGCCTCGCCTACGTCGTGGTCGGCTGGCCGCTGTGGAGCTTAAATTCGTTTTTGAAGTTGCCGGCATCTGGAAACGTATGGGCCTTAGGCCCGGTATTTCGCTCAGTCAGAAACAAGGCGAGTCCATCTACCGGGAGAGCACGTTTCAGCGATTTTGCAACTGCGCCCTCGCGGCGTTTGGTGACTCCCGTCGGGTGTCCCGACATCACGTCATCAAAGTCAAGCGCATGAAAATGGATGGTTCCGCGCCCGTAAGACGCTGATATCGCCGCAAAAATAGAATCGAATTTTCGGACATGTGACTGAAACCGGTGATTCGCGCCAGTTTCCGGGGCTAACCCGGAGCTGTCTGTGACCTCTGAGACTTACCTGCGCCGACGTGAGGCGGCTGCGTACCTCCGTAGCAAGGGTGTTCCCTGCAGCGAGAAGTATTTGGCGAAGCTCGCCTGCATTGGCGGGGGTCCCATCTACCGCCGCTACGGACGTACCCCGCTCTACACCGCCGAGGATCTCGACCAGTATGTGCGCGCCAAGCTCAGCGGGCCGGTGCGCTCTACTTCTGAATATGCGATCGAGCAATGACGATGCCAGTGAGCTTCCGGGCCGGCATCACGACAGCCGCAATGAAAGCCCGCCAATCGGGTGCCTCGAACCTGAGGCTCTTTCCTTCGCCCGCAGACATCGAGGCGCAGCACAAGCGTGGAAGGCCGCTCGACCCGGCTGAGACCGAGCAGTTTGCAGGGTGTGGGGCCGCAGCGCAAAAACTCCTTCATCCGACGCCCAAGCTCGCCGATTTGGCGGTGTTCCGAAATGATGGCGCGTTCGACTCCCATCGCGATGTGCTGGAGCCGATCTCGGTTGCCGTCTTCAGCCTCGAGGTTGAATGGCCCATGCCGAAACTCGACCTGCCTGCTGGTCCTGTTGAGCGGTTCGCTTACTCGATCGAGGAGGTGACGAAAGTCACCGGCTTGGGAAGAAGCTACATCTACGAAGAAATCAGGGACGGTCGCCTTCGCATCCGCAAGGCAGGTCGCCGCTCGTTGGTCTTGCCCGACGACTTGAAGGCGTGGCTGGCGAGCCTGCCCGCTAAGTAAATCATAACACGCCAAAAACTCGAAAAGGAAAACCCGGTCCCGCGTTGCAGCGCGGAAACCGGGCAAAATCAGAGCTTAGACACATGGAAATATACACCGAACACGGTACGCCGTGCAATCAGAATGAAAATGCACGTGCGGCTTCGAACGCACATCGTTTGGCGCAACTGCTCAGCCGCAGAATCGGAATTTCGCTGAGCCATGCGCTGGCGGCGGTGACCGCAAATTCCGCAGCCAAGGAGCAGCACGATGGATAATGTCGTGTCCCTTGCGAATTCCGCGGAATCCATCGCCAAAGCCCTCGGCGGACGAAAAGTCGGTAGCGGCTGGATGGCATGCTGTCCGGCCCATCACGATCGCCAACCCAGTCTGTCGATCTGTGATGCAGACGGTGGAAAGGTCCTGATCCGCTGCCATGCAGGTTGCAAGCAGGAAGAAGTCATAAGAGTTCTGCGCCACCTCGGTCTGTGGGGAGATGGAGGGCAGCCGACCAAGCGCAGCAGTGTCCGGATCGCACCGAATGAGGCGGCCCTGGATCGGGACCACAAGCGTACCGAATTGGCGTTGAGCATCTGGCGAGCCAGCATGTGCGCTCGGGGCACGTTGGCCGAAACCTACCTTGTCTCGCGCGGCCTGCAACTCCCTCCCACACAAATCCTTCGCTTCCATGCCGGGCTGAAGCATCCCACTGGCGGCTTCTGGCCGGCAATGGTGGCGCTCGTGACGAACGGCGCTGATGCAACGCCGCTGGCGATCCATCGCACCTTTCTCGCCCGCGATGGCGACGGGAAAGCATCGGTACGTCCGCAGAAGATGATGTTCGGCCCCTGCCGTGGTGGCGCGGTGCGCCTCGCTGAACCAGGTGACCTGCTCATGGTCGGAGAGGGCATCGAGACGTGCCTTGCCGCCATGCGGGTGACCGGTCGCCCCGCCTGGGCGGCACTCTCTCGACGGCCGGGCTGCGCGCGCTCGACCTGCCGCAGCGTGTGCGCGACGTGATCGTACTCGCCGATGGCGATGACGCAGGCGAGGCGGCGGCGCGCGATTGTGCCTGGCGGTGGAAGCGGGAGGCCCGGCACGTGCGCATCGCTCGTCCGCCCAAGGGATTGGACTTCAACGATATGCTGTTCGGCCGCGCGCGCCGCAGCGGGGAGGGCGCGCAATGAACCGCGACGACAGGTCGAACGAAGCCGAGGACCTCATTGCGGATGCCATTAATGCGGCCGAGCACATCGACGATCCCCTGGATGGACTGGTCGACAGGACCACGACCGACCCCGGTGCGCCCTTGGCACCGGATATTCTGGTGCGTCTTGTAGCGATGAAGAAAGACGACCCCGCCGCGTTCGAACCTCTACGGGCTCGGTTAAAGGAGGCAGGCTGCCGGGTGACGGTGCTCGATAAAGCCATTTCTGAGGCGAGCGGCAATACAGGTGGCCGTCGCCCGACGCAGGCTGACATTTTGATCAAACTGGCTCAATGCGCCGAGCCGTTTCACACCTCCGATGGCACAGGCTTCGCCGATCTCGAGATCAAAGGCCATCGGGAGACTTGGCGGATCCGATCCAAGGGCTTCCGCCATTGGCTGGCGCACCGCTTCTTCGAGGCGACCGGCGGCGCTCCAGGTTCGGAGGCGCTGCAATCGGCGCTGAACGTGATCGAGGCCAAGGCGCAGTTCGATGCGCCGCAGCGTACCGTCCACATCCGCGTCGGCGAGCAGGACGGCCGGCTATATCTCGACCTCTGTGACGAGATGTGGCGAGCCGTGGAAATCGACTCGACCGGCTGGCGCTTAATCGACCGACCGCCTGTTCGCTTCCGCCGTGCTGCTGGGATGAAGCCTCTGCCCGTGCCAATCGCTGGCGGGTCGATCGAGACCCTACGGTCCTTCCTCAACGTGCAGTCGGATAACGACTTCGTGCTGGCGGTCGTATGGGCGCTGGCTGTACTGCGCAATTCTGGCCCGTATCCGGTGCTTGTGCTTTCGGGTGAGCACGGTTCGGCCAAGTCCACCTTCTCGTTAATTCTGCGGGCGCTGCTCGACCCAAACACGGTGCCGTTGCGCGCTTTACCGCGCGAGGACCGCGACATGTTCATTGCCGCCAACAATGGCCATGTGCTTGTCTTCGACAACCTGTCGGGCCTGTCGGCGTGGATCTCCGACACGCTGTGCAGGTTGGCTACTGGCGGCGGCTTCGCAGCGCGCCAGCTCTATACAGATCAAGACGAGGTGTTGTTCGACGCTGCACGACCGGTGATCCTCAACGGCATCGAGGAAGTCGCGCGTCGGCCCGACTTGGCGGACCGCGCGCTATTCCTGACGCTGCAGCCAATCCCGGAGGACCGTAGACGGTCCCAGGCCGAACTCCTGGCTGGGTTCGAGGCAGAGCGCCCGGGCATCCTCGGCGTTCTGCTCGACGCGGTGGTCGAGGGCCTCAAGCGGCTGCCCGAGACGCATTTGGACAAGCTTCCGCGCATGGCCGACTTCGCGCTATGGGCGACCGCCTGCGAGACGGCACTGTGGGCTCCCGGTACCTTCTGGTCAGCCTATTGCGGCAATCGTGACGCGGCATTGGACGGCGTGATCGACGCCGACCCGATTGCAGATGCGGTGCGCGCCCTAATGGCGAGCCGGACAGTGTGGACGGGGACTGCCTCGGACCTTCTGGGCGCCCTCTGCGAGATTGCGGGCGAGCGGGTCGCAAACTCAAAGACTTGGCCCGATGGCCCTCAAGCGCTGGGAGGTAGGCTGCGCCGCGCAGCGACGTTCTTGCGCAAGATCGGCATCGACATCGGTTATGAGCGGAGGGGCCGCACGCGTACCCGCATTATTCAAATCACGATGCGATTGTCTGCAGAGCCAGAAAACAGCGGGTCACGACCGTCCGCACCGTCCGCACCGTCCGCATCCACGCCAAGACCCAATTCAGGCAACGGCTTCGCGGCTGAATCCCGGCGGACGGGAGCCCGGGACGCGGACGGTGAAGGCCACCACAACGGTTCTACCGTCCGCAGCAACCCTTTGAGAACCAACGGTGAGACCGTTGCGGACAATGCGGACGCAAATCCTCCGGCCGAATCTGCGCCGGAAAAAACACGGTCACCGGGCTGGAGTGCACGGCTATGAGTGCGGCCCAGGTGCTCCATGCTGCCCGAGCGGCAGGTATCCGACTACGCGCGGAGGCCAATGACTTGATCCTGGAGGCGGCCTCGCCGCCGCCGTCCGCCCTGCTCGATCTCCTTTCGAGCCACAAGGCTGACATCAT
>JGI12053J15887_10000050_pt1 | contig 32908 bp, 31 predicted proteins | sample MedBloCAOM1_O3_FD_15887 | JGI IMG/M metagenome (IMG submission 15887)
AGGCTTGGGTGCTACCGCCCCCGGAGCTCTGCTCGCACGCGCCCGTAATTTCGCGATCGGGGCGCTGGCAGGCATGGTGGTGACGGGCTTCACGCTATTTTCGGCCGAGGCCAGCCATCTTGTTCTCAATCCCGTGTTCCAATTGAAAGCCGTCCTGATTGCGGCCGGTCTGGTCAACGTGGCGATTTTTGAATTCGGGGCCAAGCGCGCGGTAGAAGGCCTCGCTCCCGGCCAATCGATGCCGCGGCGCGCCAAGATCGCCGGCATACTCTCGCTGGGTATCTGGGTCTTCGTCGCCGCTTGCGGACGCAGCATCGCGTATTTCTAACCGCCGGTCAGAAGCCGGCGCGGGGGTCAGGTGCCGCGCGATGACGTCGGGCGCTGCGGCTGACCGCATGCATCGCCGGGCGCGTGGTAGATGGCGACCCGCTCTGAACAAATTCCGCGATCGTAGGTCACCCCGTCCCGCCCACGGTGATGCGGTCCATGCGCAAGGTGGGCTGGCCGACTCCAACCGGCACGCCCTGGCCGTTCTTGCCGCACGTGCCGATGCCGGTATCGAGCTCCAGGTCGTTCCCGATCATGCCGATGCGATTGAGGTCAGTCGGGCCATTGCCGATCAGCATGGCGCCTTTCAGGGGCTGCGCGAGCTTGCCGTCCTCGATCTTGTAGGCCTCGGTGACCTGGAAGACGTACTTCCCGGAGGTGATGTCGACCTGCCCGCCACCGAAATTGACGGCGTAGATTCCATTCTTGACCGAGGCGATGATCTCGCCGGGATCGCGGTCGCCCGCGAGCATGTAGGTATTGGTCATGCGCGGCATCGGTACGTGGGCATAGCTTTGCCGGCGGCCATTGCCGGTGGGCTTCATGCTCATGAGCCGGGCGTTCTGCCGATCCTGCATGTACCCGACGAGGATGCCATCCTCGATCAGCACGGTACGGTTGGTCGGCGTCCCCTCGTCGTCGATAGAGAGCGACCCGCGCCGCTGCGCGAGCGTGCCGTCGTCGACCACAGTAACTCCTTTCGATGCGACCCGCTGCCCCATCAGGCCGGCGAAAGCCGAGGTCTTCTTGCGGTTGAAGTCACCTTCGAGCCCGTGACCGACCGCCTCGTGCAGCATGACGCCGGGCCAGCCGGGCCCGAGCACCACGTCCATCTCGCCGGCGGGCGCCGGCACCGCCTCGAGATTGACCAGGGCCTGACGCACTGCGTCGTCGGTCGCGCTCTGCCAAGTCTGTGTCTCCAGGAATCGCGTGAAGCCTTCGCGTCCTCCATAGCCGTGGCTGCCGGCTTCCTGGCGGTCGCCGTCGCCGACAACGACCGAAACGTTGACCCTCACCAGCGGGCGGATGTCGCGGTAGGTCTCGCCGTCACCACGCAAGATCTCGATCACCTGCCAGCTCGCGCCGAACGATATCGAAACCTGGCGCACGCGTGGGTCCTTCGCGCGGGCATAGGCGTCGATGGTTTCCAGAAGCCGTGCCTTGGTCTCGAACGACGGTCCTCCGAGCGGGTTATCATCGCCATAGAGAGTGACATTGGTGCGCCCGGGGGGCTCGGCATAGCGCCCGGAATAGCCGCCCTTGACGGCGCGCACGGCCTCTGCGGCGCGCGCCAGCGCGGCCTCCGAGAGGTCGGAGGAATGGGCATAGCCCACCGCCTCGTCCTTGACGGCGCGGAAGCCGAACCCCTGGTCGGTGTTGTAGGTCGCCTGCTTGAGCCGCCCGTTGTCGAAGACGAGCATCTCGGACTGGGCATACTCGAGATAGAGTTCGCCGTCGTCGGCGCCTTCGAGGCCGCGGGCTAGGTGTCGGCGCGCCGCCTGGCGATCGAGGCCGGCACGATCGAGGAGCGACGTGGTGGGTGAGGTCATGGTTCCAATCCGGATTTGGGCGGTCCGGCCAAAGATAAGCGCCCTCGCGCCCAGTTGCGAGGGCCGCAAGCGCAAGCCGAGCGGGCCAAAGACGCTCAGGCGCCGAGAGAGCCGCTATGGGAGTGACGGTCTCGTTATGGGAGCTTGTCGTAGCCCTCACCGAAGCCTTTTAGGCTCATCGGGAAGCCGATCCCCTCTTCGGGGGTCTGAAAGATGATGAAGGTCGCGGTCTGGCCCGTGCGCAGCTGCTTGACCAGGTTATCGTCCATGACCACCTCGGCCACGCAGCCGTTGGGCAGGCAGCGGACGAAGCCGGCGCGGCCGACGTCGACCTGATCGATCTTTAGGCCCAGGCCTGACGGAAGAAGCACCCCGACGGGTGCGACCACACGCATGAGTCGGCTCTTCTGATCGGCGGTCTTGAGCACGATCACGGTGAGACCGACATTGGCGCGATCCTCGGCGGTGACGCTCTGGATCAGCGCGCACTGCTCGCCCTGGGCGCCTGGTGGCGTGTCGCAGCGGACCTGCCAGTCGTTGTGGACCGACTTGACCGCCCCCTGGGCCCAGGCGGACTCTCCGAATCCGGCCCCGACGACCCATGCTATGGCGACGACGGCCAGCAGCAATCTGGTCGCGTGAAACAGCATTCGCGGGCTGAATGAACCCATCGTGTCCGTGTCCCGATTCCTGCGTCGCGCCCTGTTCCGGCCGACTCGGTCGAATCAAGTCCCTCGGACCATGGTCGGACTTACGTGTCAAGGATTAGTAAAACAGGGCATTGTGGCCGAGAAAGGGACGAAAAGGCGGCCCTGGAGATGCGATCGATTTGCTGGCCTTTGGTCGCATGGGAGATATGAATGGGTGCATTGCGACGGCCACGGAATTATGGTTTGAGAAGCCGGGATTCCCCTCAGGTCCCGCCGCACGCGCGCCGAGGAAGCCCGTCGAGGAAGAGCGTCCTTGGCGGATGCTGCGCTCAATCCGGGCGGCGGCAGTGGCTCGGGTTGGCGGCGCGGTGCGACGGACGCCCGAGAGCCTCATTCGAAGGAGCAATACCGACGATGCTGGTCCTCAAGCGGTTGGCCGTAGTGGCAGTGACGGTGCTTGCCATCGTGGCGAGCGAGGGAGCGGCTCTGGCCGGGCTCGGACAGCCCTCATCATGGCAGATCGGGCTGCAGCAATCAGCCTCGCCGGTCATGGAGAACATCGTCTGGTTTCACGACTTTCTGCTCTATATCATCACCGCCATCACCGTTTTCGTGCTGGTGTTGCTGGTGATCGTGATTGTGCGCTTCAATGCCCGCGCCAATCCCATTCCATCCCGGACCACGCACAACACGTTGGTCGAGATCGCCTGGACGATCATCCCGATCGTCATCCTGATGGTCATTGCGGTGCCGTCGTTCAAGCTCCTGTTCTTCCAACTCAATATCCCAGCTGCCGACCTCACTGTGAAGGCCACCGGCAAGCAGTGGTACTGGAGCTACAACTATCCGGACAACGGGCAGATCGAGTTCGACTCGTTGATGCTCAAAGAGGGCGAGCGCAAGGAGGGTCAGCCGCGGTTGCTCGCGGTCGATAACGAGATGGTGGTGCCAGTGAACAAGACCGTGCGCGTGATCACCACCGGTGCCGACGTCATCCATTCGTTCGCGGTGCCGTCTTTCGGCATCAAGATCGACGCCGTTCCCGGCCGGATCAATGAGACCTGGTTCAAGGCGACGCGGGAAGGCGTCTACTACGGCCAGTGCTCCGAACTTTGCGGCAAGGATCACGCCTACATGCCGATCGCCGTGCATGTGGTGAGCGAACAGGCCTTCGCCGCATGGCTCGAAGAGGCGAAGAAGAAATACGCCCGGGATGGAGTGGTGCCGCCGACCAATGTCGCGGCGGCGCGGTCGATCACCCGATGATGCCGAGCGGCGCGTGGGATGGTGAGCGGGCGATAACGCGAAGGACTTGAGTCATGGCTACGACGGTGAAAGCTCACGGTGAGGACCACCACGACCACCCGCACGGTTGGCGGCGCTATGTCTATTCCACCAATCACAAGGACATCGGCACGATGTACCTTGTGTTTGCGCTCATAGGCGGATTGGTCGGCGGCGTGCTGTCGATCGGGATGCGTCTGGAACTGATGCATCCGGGCCTGCAGTTCTTTCACGACGCGCACATGTTCAACGTGTTCACGACTGCGCACGGCCTCATCATGATCTTCTTCATGGTCATGCCGGCGATGATCGGCGGGTTCGGCAATTGGATGGTGCCGTTGATGATCGGGGCGCCGGATATGGCGTTCCCCCGCATGAACAATATCTCCTTCTGGCTGCTGCCGGCGTCCTTCACGCTCCTGGTCATCTCGCTGTTCGTGGAGGGCGAGCCCGGCGCACCGGGCGTCGCCGCGGGATGGACGATCTATGCGCCGTTGTCGACCACGGGACATCCAGGGCCCGCCGTCGATTTCGCCATCCTCGCGCTGCACTTGGCCGGCGCCTCCTCGATCCTCGGCGCGATCAATTTCATCACGACCATCTTCAACATGCGCGCACCGGGCATGACGCTGCACAAGATGCCGCTGTTCGTCTGGTCGCAGTTGGTAACGGTGTTCCTACTTCTGCTCGCGCTGCCGGTCCTCGCCGGCGCCATCACCATGCTGTTGACCGACCGTAATTTCGGCACAACGTTCTTCACGCCGGGCGGCGGCGGCGACCCGATCCTGTTCCAGCACCTGTTCTGGTTCTTCGGGCATCCCGAGGTCTACATCCTGATCGTGCCGGGCTTCGGCATTATCAGCCAGGTTGTCGCAACCTTCGCGAAAAAGCCGGTGTTCGGTTATCTCGGCATGGCCTACGCCATGGTGGCGATCGGCGGTATCGGCTTCGTGGTGTGGGCGCACCACATGTACACGGTCGGCATGTCCACCGCCACGCAGGCATATTTCGTGGTTGCCACGATGGTGATCGCGGTGCCTACCGGCGTGAAGATCTTCTCCTGGATCGCCACGATGTGGGGCGGTTCGCTCGAGTTCAAGACACCGTTGCTCTGGGCGATCGGCTTCATCTTCCTGTTTACGGTCGGGGGCGTCACCGGCGTCGTGCTTGCCAATGCCGGCGTCGACCGCTCGCTGCAGGACACCTATTACGTGGTGGCGCACTTTCACTACGTGCTCTCGCTTGGGGCCGTCTTCACCATCTTTGCCGGCTGGTACTACTGGTTCCCGAAAATGAGCGGATACATGTACTCGGAGACGATCGGCAAGCTGCACTTCTGGCTCACCTTTATCGGCGTCAACATCGTTTTCTTCCCGCAACACTTCCTTGGGCTCGCCGGCATGCCGCGGCGCATCGCCGACTATCCCGATGCGTTTGCCGGCTGGAACATGGTCTCCTCGCTCGGATCCTACATTTCGGGATTTGGCGCGCTGGTGTTCTTCTTCGGCGTCGCCCATGCGTTCATGCGCAAGGAAAGAGCGGCGGACAATCCATGGGGCGCAGGTGCGACCACGCTCGAATGGACGCTGCCGTCGCCGCCGCCGTTCCACCAATACAACGAGCTGCCGCTGATCAAGTGAGAGCGGCGGCGTTCCATTGGCGGACGTTGCGCCATTGGGCAGGTCATCCGACAGCTGAGCGTAGGATCGATGTCGCTACTGGTAAGTGAAGGCGCAGAATTCTCGGCAAGCGGCGTGGTTTCGGCTCGCCATGAGCCGAGCATCGCGAGCGTCGGCGACTATGTGGCGCTGATGAAGCCCCGGGTCATGTCGCTTGTCGTCTTCACGGCGCTGGTGGGTCTCGTCATCGCGCCGGGGCATATGCATCCGGTGATCGCCTTCACGGCGCTTCTGTGCATTGCGGTCGGGGCGGGCGCGGCAGGCGCGCTCAACATGTGGTACGACGCCGACATCGATGCGGTGATGACGCGCACGTCGAACCGTCCCATTCCACAGCGCCTCATCGCGCCCGGGGAGGCGCTGGCCTTCGGCATCGTGCTCGCGGCCTTCTCGGTCGGCACGCTCGGCCTGCTGGTGAATTGGCTGGCGGCCAGCCTGCTTGCATTCACCGTCTTCTTTTACATCGTCGTCTACACGGCGTGGCTCAAGCGTTCCACGCCACAGAACATCGTCATCGGCGGGGCGGCGGGCGCATTCCCTCCCATGATCGGCTGGGCCGCGGCCACCGGTGACATTTCGCTCGAGCCGTGGCTACTGTTTCTCATCATCTTCTTCTGGACACCGCCTCATTTCTGGGCGCTGTCGCTCACGCGCACCGACGATTATGCCCGCGCCCGCATCCCGATGCTTCCGGTCGTTGCAGGCCTGCAAGAGACGCGGCGGCAGATTCTGCTTTATTCCGTCGTGCTCGTGCCGGTCGGCGCCGCGCCCTGGCTGTTCGGCTATGCCGACGCGATCTATGGAATGACCGCGCTGGTGGCCGGGTTTCTCATGGTCGCGTTCGCTTGGCGCGTGCGCAACGAGCGTGAAGGTGCACGCGCCGACCGCGCGGCGCACCATCTATTTGCTTTCTCGATCATTTATTTGTTCGTGCTCTTTGCGGTACTGCTGGTCGAGGGCGGGCTCGGCGGCTGGTGATGATATGGACGGAAAGCCACAGAGAATCGTCCTTAGCGAACAGCAGAAGCGCAGCCGTCGCGCGCGATCGATCGCGATTGCGCTGGCGCTCGGTGCGCTCGTCATCCTGTTCTACGTCGTCACGCTGGTGAAGGGACCGGGCGTGCTGAACCGTCCGATGTGATCGCGATGACAGCCCCGAACACCTCCTCGCAACGGCGCAACCACATCATGGTCGCGACGGCGTGCGGTGTGTTCGTCGCAGCCATGGTGGGAGCGGCCTATGCGGCCGTGCCCCTCTATAATTGGTTCTGTCGCACGACTGGCTTCGGCGGCACCACCCAGGTCGCCACCGCCGCGCCTTCTCACATTCTTGATCGAAAGCTAAAGATTCGGTTCGACGCCAACGTCGCCGGTGGGCTGCCTTGGCGTTTCGAGCCCGAGCAGAATTCCATCGAGGTCAAGATCGGCGAGGTTGTGACCGTCAGCTACAGCGTCGTCAACGAATCCGCGCGCGAGACCGTGGGCGTTGCCTCCTACAATGTCTCGCCGCCGACCGCGGGCGTCTATTTCTCAAAGATCAACTGTTTTTGCTTCACCGATCAGCGGCTCAAGGGCGGCGAGAAGCGCGACATGACGGTCGTGTTCTTCGTGGATCCCGAGCTGGCGAAGGATTGGGAGCAGGACGGTCTCGACACCATCACGTTGTCCTACACCATGTATCCGGCGCGCCAGCCTGAGGCGCCGCGGGTCGGGAGCGGGTCGGCGCTTGCGCCCGGACGAAGCTGAAGTAATAAGGGAATGACCGCTAAGGGCGCTCGTGGCCCACGGAGAGACGGAGAAGTCTAAGATGGCCGACGCTCACGCCAAGCCGCATCACGATTATCACTTGGTCGAGCCCAGCCCGTGGCCGGCGCTCGGCTCGGTTTCCGCGTTCGTGGCCGCAGTCGGAGGCATCACGTGGATGCACCACTTGTTCCCGGCCGCCCCGTATATTTTCGGCGTCGGCGTGATCGGCATCCTGTATACAATGCTCGGCTGGTGGACCGATGTCGCCCGTGAGGCGACCCATGAAGGTTTTCACACCCAGGTCGTACAGATCTCCCATCGTTACGGGATGATCCTGTTCATAACGTCCGAAGTCATGTTCTTCGTGGCTTGGTTCTGGGCCTACTTCAACAGCGCGCTATTTCCAGCCGACATGCACCAGATCACCCGCGAGCAGCTGTTCGGTGGAGTATGGCCGCCGCAGGGCATCGAGACCTTCGATCCGTGGCACCTGCCGCTGTTGAATACGCTCATCCTGCTCACCTCCGGCACGACCGTGACCTGGGCGCACCACGCGCTGCTGGAGAACGACCGTCAGGGGCTGAAATGGGGCCTGATATTGACCATTGTGCTTGGTCTGACCTTCACCTGCGTGCAGGCCTTCGAATACAGCCACGCGGCGTTCACTTTCAGCGGCAACGTGTACGGCGCCACGTTCTTCATGGCGACCGGCTTTCACGGTTTCCATGTCATCATAGGCACGACGTTTCTGATCGTATGTCTTATCCGCGCGTATCTCGGACATTTCACGCCGACACAACATCTCGGCTTCGAGTTCGCCGCTTGGTATTGGCATTTCGTGGACGTGGTCTGGATCTTCCTATTCGCTTGCATCTATGTGTGGGGTTCGGGCGGTGAAGGCGCGGCCCACGCTGCCGGGCACTAGCGCGTCGGTACGTTTGGCGCGCTGGGTGGTCGCGACAGATTTGTTTCGATCGGGTAGTGACAAATCGCGACATCGTTTGCGGAATGCGCTGTCTCCAACGTGAGGCGGGGCGAACCACTTCGGGTGAATGGCATGACGCGAGGCGAGGCGGAAGGCCAGCGAGGGTGAGCACGCCCTCGCACGAATGACGAGCGCGTGACTCCCGGTTTCATTGCGATGCGGTAAAATCTTGCGAGGGGCCGAGCGTCCCGGCTTCTCATGATTTCGAGCGCGCTTCGAGCTGCGAAGGGCGAGACTGGAGATCGGCCATGGCCGATTATGACGCCATCATCATCGGCACCGGCCAGTCCGGCCCTGCCCTGGCACGCCGGCTGGTGGCCGCGGGCTGGAAGGTCGCGATTGTCGAGCGCAAGTTTTTCGGCGGCACCTGCATCAATACTGGCTGCACCCCAACCAAGACGTTGATCGCGAGTGGCTACGCGGCGCATGTTGCACGCCGTGCCGCCGAATTCGGCGTGACCATCAGCGGGACGGTGAGCGTCGACATGAAGGCGGTGAAGGCGCGCAAGGATGCCGTTACCGGCGTGTCACGCGCGGCGGTGGAACGATCCTTGAAGACGCTGAAGGGGTGCGCGGTTTATGAGGGCCACGCCAGGTTCATCGGACCGAAGGAGGTCAATGTTGCCGACGAGGCGCTCACCGCCGATAAGATATTCATCAATGTCGGCGGGCGGGCCTTGATTCCATCGATCCCAGGGCTCGACGAGGTTTCTTATTTCACTAACAGCTCGATGGTGAACGTCGATTTTCTGCCCGCCCACCTGATCGTGCTCGGCGGCAGCTATATCGGCCTGGAATTTGCGCAGCTCTATCGCCGCTTCGGGAGCCAAGTGACCGTCATCGAGCCTGCACCACGTCTCATTTCGCGCGAGGACGAGGATGTCTCGCGCGCCATTGCCGATATTCTCAAGGCCGAGAACATCGACATCCGCGTCAGCAGCAAAGTTGTCGCGGTGAAAAAGCAAGACGCCGACATTGCGGTGACGATTGAAACTGCGGGGGCGCGGTCCTGGGTTGAAGGCTCTCACCTGTTGTTGGCGGCCGGTCGGAGACCAAACACGGACGATCTCGGCCTCGAAAAGGCCGGCATCGTGACGGACCCGCGTGGGTACATCGAGGTCGACGATCAGTTGCGTACCAGCGTGCCCGGGGTCTGGGCATTGGGCGACTGTAATGGGCGCGGCGCCTTCACCCACACCTCATACAATGATTTTGAGATCATTGCCGCGAATCTTCTGGAGAACGAACATCGGCGCGTGACCGACCGCATCACCGCCTATGCGCTCTACATCGATCCGCCGCTCGGGCGCGCCGGCATGACGGAGGCGGAGGTCCGCAGCTCCGGTCGACCGGCGCTGATCGCGACCATGGCCATGGAAGACGTCAGCCGGGCATACGAGAAGGGCGAGACCAAGGGTTTCATGAAGATCCTTGTTGATCAGGAAACCAAACAGATTCTCGGGGCGTCCCTGCTGGGACTCTCAGCCGACGAGGTCATTCATTGTATTCTCGACACCATGTACGCCAAAGCGCCTTCCACGGTCCTGCAACGGGCGATGCACATCCACCCTACGGTTTCGGAATTCGTTCCGACGATGATGGAGGATCTCAAGCCTTTACAGTGACCGTCGGGCGGGCGCGTCATATTGCGCGGTTCGGACCTTGAGAATTCAGGCGCAACACGCCATTTCGCGGTTACCGAGTTCTAGACAGGTTTGAAAAGTGACTCAGCCCACCGACGCCGCTCCGTCGCCCATCGTAGCCGGACTCCTGGGACGTTGTCCGCGCTGCGGCAAGGGCAGGCTGTTTCAGGGATTTCTCACCCTGCGTCCACGTTGCGAGTCCTGTGGTCTCGACTTCTCCTTTGTCGATTCCGCCGACGGACCGGCATTTTTCGTCATGTTCTTTTCCGGGTTCATTGTGGCAGGCTCAGCCTTGGCGGTAGAAATCCTCTATGCGCCGCCATACTGGGTTCATGCGGTATTGTGGGGTCCGCTAATCCTGATCACGGCCGTGTTGCCGTTGCGTCCGGTCAAAGGGCTTCTGATCGCGTTGCAGTATCATAACAAGGCCGAAGAGAGCCGCTTCACCGGCGGCGAAGCACCGTGAAGGTTACGCCGATCCGGCGCCTGCGTGCCGGCCTTGCAATCCCAGCCGCGTTTGCGCTCGTGGCGTTCCTAACCTTCCTCGGGCTCGGTACTTGGCAGATCCAGCGCAAGGCCTGGAAGGAAGCCCTGATCGAAACCCTCGAGCAGCGCCTTTCTGCACCTCCAACCCATCTGCCGCCGCGCGACCGGTGGGCGAGGCTCGATCCCACCGCCGACGAGTTCCGTCATGTGAAATTCTCGGCGGCGTTCCTCTCCGGCCCGGAAGCGCTCGTCTACGCCGGTGGGTCCGCCTTTCGCAGCGATGTGTCCGGATCTGGCTATTGGGTTTTGGCGCCCGCCCGGCTCGTCGACGGCGGAGTCGTTGTGGTCAATCGCGGCTTCGTCCCGGAGGGGCGACAAGAGCCGGTGACCCGCTCCGCCGACCAGATCACCGGGATTGTCGACATGGTCGGCGTGATGCGGTGGCCGCAACCCCGCGGCGCCTTCTCGCCGAACGACGAACCTGTGCGCAATCTTTGGTTCGTGCGCGATCCGGTGGCGATCGCATCCGCCAAGGGCTGGGGCGAGGTTGCGCCGTTCTTCATCGAGTTGGAAAGTCCGCAGCCGCCGAGCGGCCTCCCACGCGCGGGCGCGCTCAACGCGAACTTGCGCAACGAACATCTGCAATACGCGATCACATGGTATGGGCTCGCCGTGGTGGTCGTAGTGATGTTCGCGTTCTGGCTTCGCAGCCGCAGTCAATCTGCGCCGCAGGCATGAGTCGCGTGGCGAGCGCGTTCTTGTGAAAGGCAACCCATCCCACTATGTTCACGCCGTTACCTCCCGCACGCCTTGCGATCTGCCGGGAAGAGAAGCGAATTCAACGGGTTATGTGGTCTATCCGTTGGGCAGGTGATGCCCAGCGCACAGGCGGCGTAGCCTCGAACGGAGCTCGGGCCCGTGCGCTATATCTCCACCAGGGGTGAGGCCCCGCCGCTCGGCTTTGTCGAGGCGACCCTGGCGGGACTTGCGCGCGACGGTGGCCTCTACGTTCCCGCGGCCTGGCCGCAGCTCGACACCGATACGATCGCGGGCTTTGCCGGCCGGCCCTATGCGGAAGTCGCAGTCGAGGTCATCCGTCCTTTCGTCGGTGACGCCATTGCGGAACACGACCTTGCCCGCATGACGCGCGAGGCCTATGGCCTTTTCCGCCATCCGGCGGTTGCCCCGCTGGTCCAGTTCGGGGTGAGCGATTTCATCCTCGAATTGTTTCATGGGCCGACGCTCGCGTTCAAGGATCTGGCGATGCAGCTCCTCAGCCGGCTCATGGACCAGATGCTCACAAGCCGGGGGGAGCGCACCACGATCGTGGTTGCGACCTCGGGCGACACCGGTGGCGCTGCGATCGAGGCGTTCCGCGGTCGCGCGCGCGTGGATCTCTTCGCGCTGTTTCCGCAAGGGCGCATTTCCGACGTGCAGCGGCGCATGATGACGACGGCAGAGGACGATAACGTTCATGCGCTGGCGATCGAGGGCACATTCGACGACTGTCAGGCGATCGTGAAGAGCATGTTCAATCATCATGTCTTCCGCGATCAGGCGCGCCTCTCAGGTGTGAATTCCATCAATTGGGCGCGCATCGTGGCGCAGGTTGTCTATTACTTCACCGCCGCGGTCGCGCTCGGCGCGCCGCGCCGCAAAGTCGCCTTCACGGTGCCGACGGGAAATTTCGGCGACGTCTATGCCGGCTATGTCGCGCTCTGCATGGGCTTGCCCATCGATCGCCTGGTGATCGCCACCAACGTCAACGACATCCTTGCCCGTGCGATTGCGACTGGCNCCTATGATCTGCGCGAGGTGGTAGCCACTTCCTCGCCTTCCATGGACATCCAGGTGGCGTCGAATTTCGAGCGCCTGCTGTTCGACGCTTATGGCCGCGATGGCGGCCCGGTGCGCCAACTCATGGCCTCGCTCGACCAATCGCGCCGGTTCGCGTTGTCGGAACGCGCGCTCTCAGGCATGCGCGCAGTGTTTTCTGCTGACCGCGCCGACGAAGGGGAAACTGCGGCGACCATCCGCACCATGCTTCGAGAAACGGGACATTTCATCGATCCGCATACTGCCGTGGGCGTCGCGGTCGCCGAGAAGGATAATCGCGATCCCTCGATTCCGATGGTGGTGCTGGGGACTGCCCACCCCGCTAAGTTTCCCGATGCCGTGGAGGCCGCCTGCGGGGTCCGGCCGGCATTGCCTCAATGGCTGGCCGAACTCGATCAACGGCCGGAGCGAGTCACGACCTTGCCGGTCGATCCGATGGCGGTCGAACGTCATATCCTCTCTGTCAGTCGCGCCGCACAAGAAGGAGCCGCCGCATGAGCGTCGAAGTCACGCGTCTTTCCACTGGGCTTTCGATCGTAACCGACGCGATGCCGCATTTGGAAACAGCTTCCCTCGGCGTCTGGGTTGGTTCCGGCAGTCGCGACGAGCGCCTGGACGAGCACGGGATATCGCACCTGCTCGAGCACATGGCCTTCAAGGGCACCTCACGGCGTACGGCGCGTCAAATCGCTGAGGAGATAGAGGCGGTCGGCGGCGACCTCAACGCCGCGACTTCGATCGAGACGACCGCCTATTACGCGCGCGTTCTGCGGGCCGACGTGCCGCTCGCGCTCGACGTGCTGTCCGACATCCTTGCCGATCCCACGTTCGATCCCGATGAACTCCGGCGCGAACAGAACGTCATCGTGCAGGAGATAGGCGCCTCCGAGGACACGCCTGACGACTTGATCTGGGACAAGCTGCAGGAGACCGCCTTTACCGGCCAGCCGATCGGCCGTTCGATTCTCGGCACGCCGGCGACTGTGCGATCGTTCGATCGCACGCGGCTTGCCGCTTATCTCACGCGTAATTATCGGGGACCTGACATGGTGATCGCGGCGGCGGGCGCGGTCGAGCACCACGCGGTGGTGGCGGAAGCGGAGCGATTGTTCGCGAACTTCACCGGCCCTCGCGCGCCGACGCCCGAGCCGGCGCGTTTCGTCGGCGGTTCGCGTATCGAGAGGCGCGATCTGGAGCAGGTGCACATAGCGCTCGCCATGGACGGAGTGCCGCAGCGCGATCCGAACCTGTTCAGCCTGCAGGTGTTCACGAGCGTGCTCGGCGGGGGTATGTCCTCCCGTCTGTTTCAGGAAGTGCGCGAGCAGCGCGGTCTCTGCTATGCGATCTACGCGTTCCATGCGCCATATTCGGACACCGGAATGTTCGGCCTCTATGCCGGGACCGACGCGGCCGATGTGGCCGAGTTGATGCGTGTCGTCGTGGACGAGATCAATGGCGCGGCGGAGACCATCAATGAGGCGGAGGTCGCGCGGGCAAAGGCGCAGATGAAAGCCGGATTGCTGATGGCACTTGAGAGTTCCAGCGCGCGCGCCGAGCAGCTTGCGCGCCAGCTGCTCCATTGGGGCCGACCCATTCCGCTCGACGAGCTCGTGGGAAAAATCGAAGCCGTGACCGTTGAGAGCGCCCGTGCCGCCGGCCATGCCCTGATCGCGCGTGGACGACCCGCTGTCGCCGCGCTCGGTCCTGGTGGCGGGCTTGAAAGCGCCGCTACGATTGCCGACGGTCTCGTTCGCCGGGCCGCTTGAAGCCGGATGACCGGCCCTGCGCGACGGGGTACAGAAGGAGCATTCCGTTCCTAGTCGTCCGCCATCTGTCGTCCGCTGACTGATTCCCTATGGCCTTCTTCCGCACCGTAAGCTTGTCCGACCTCATGCCCGCGATCACAGGCGAGGGGGTGGTGCTGCGGGCGCCGCAGATGTCCGATTACGCCGAATGGGCGGCCCTGCGCGAGGCAAGTCGTGATTTTCTCACCCCATGGGAGCCCACTTGGCCGGCCGACGACCTCACGCGCTCGTCCTTTCGCCGTCGCATCAAGCGTTATTCAGAAGACCAGCGCGGCGACCTTGCTTATGCATTCTTCGTTTTTCGCAAGCACGACGAAGTTCTCGTTGGTGGGCTGACGCTCGCCAACATTCGTCGAGGTTGCGCGCAGGCAGGCAGCCTCGGCTACTGGATGGGAGCCGCCTATGCGCGCCAAGGTCATATGACCGCTGCCGTCACCGCCATCATTCCCTTCGCATTCGGCACCTTGAAGCTGCACCGGATCGAGGCCGCGTGCATCCCTGCCAACGTCGCGTCGGTCCGGCTCCTGGAGAACACCGGTTTCAAACGTGAGGGCTTTGCGCGGCAATATCTTTGCATCGATGGGGCCTGGCAGGACCACCTGCTGTACGCCCGGATCAAGGACGACCCGTCACCCTGATCCCTAATCCGCCTTGGGGTCGCCATGGTTTGATTGCTATAAGGCGCGGAGAGGGAGCTCCCGTCGGGAAAAACTCGAGTTATTTCAATGCGTCCGGGGCGTGACGACAAGCGAATGCGCGGCGGAGGCCGTGCGTTAGTGTTGCTGATGGGTGCCACGCTACTGTCTGGCTGCTCATTGGCGTCCAGCATCGGCTCGTCCGATAGCGTGTCCTCGATCAGCAACCGGTTCGCTAGCCTATTCTCCAGCGCCAAGCCGGGTGTCACCCAGCCGGCATCGCCAACGCCCTCGTCGCCGGACATCGAATGTCCCGGCGTCGACATTCGCACCGGAGCGTCCACCTTGGAGATCGCCGCGAAGACCGGCCAAGCGACCGCGGCCGATTTGCGCTACCAACTCTCCTTCGGCCAGACCGCCCGTGAGTGTCTCGTGCAAGGGGGGGTCATGACGATCAAGGTGGGTGTTCAGGGGCGCGTCATCCTCGGACCAATGGGAAGTCCGGGNCAGGTCGATGTCCCGCTGCGCTACGCAGTGGTTCGCGAGGGTGCGCAGCCCAAGACGATTGCGACCAAGTTNAAGCGGCTTCCGGTGACTGTGGGGCCGGATCAAACCCACGTGCAATTCGTCGATGTGGAAGAAGGGCTGACCTTTCCGGTGCCGTCGCGCTCGGAGATCGATGCTTACGTCATTTATGTCGGATTTGACGAGATCGGCGACAAGAACGAGAAGAAGCCCGCGAAAAGCGCGAAAAAGCTGGCGCCCCGCCAGCAATAAGCCTCGCTGACGTCAGCTACCATCCCCGCAGGCCGACTACGGTGCTCTTCAGATGTCGCAGGTCAGCAACGACGGCGCGCGCACCCGCTTGGATCAACTGCTCGCCCAGAGGGGCACTCGCATGGCTGCCGCCGACAAATCCAATAGCTGCCATGCCCGCTGTGGTGGCGGCGGTCACACCAGCCGGTGAATCCTCGACCACAATACAATCGCAGGCTTGAGCCCCCATCCGCGCGGCTGCATGCAGGAACAGATCGGGCGCGGGCTTGCCATTCGCCACGTCGCTGGCGGAAAACTGAAAATCGAAAAACCGTACCAGGCCCGTGATTTCCAGGCTCCGCCGGATACGGTCGCGGCCCGAGGACGAAGCCACGCATTTCGGTCCCCGTAACCAAGTCAGCGCGTGCGCGACGTGCGGCATGGCGCGCAACTCCACGCGCAAGCGTTCCAAGGTCGCTGCCGCGACGGTATCGGCGAAATTCGCGGGCAACTTGCGGCGGGTCGCCGCCTCTACAGCGGCAAACATGTCAGCCGGCCGGCGTCCGAGGAAATAGCGCATCACGAGTTCGGATGTGATCGGAATCCCGATACGCGTGAATTCGTGCGCGGCAGCCGTCGCGGCGAGTTGTTCACTGTCGACCAGCACCCCGTTGCAATCGAAAATGATCACGGAAATCGTCCCACCGCGCCCTCCGACATCGCCCAATCCAGCCGTCCGACGAATCAAGGCACCAGCAATAAGAATCGCGCGCAAGTGGCGAAACTCGGGCGCCACGCCACCGCAGGATTTTTTTGCACAGTTTCTTGCGCTGGGGGTAAGCGCGGAAAGGGCCTAGTTAAGCTTGCCCTTGAGGTCCGCGATTCCTTTGACGATGAGATCGTCCGCGACCTTGCCCTTGACGGCGTGGGTCAAAATCCGTTCGGCGGCAGCAACGGCAGCCTCTGCGGCAGCCGAGCGCACGTCGGCGAGTGCCTGCGCTTCGGCCTGAGAAATTTTGCTTTCGGCCATCTTCGTGTGCCGCTCGACGAACTCTTGGATCTTCGTTTCTGCCTCGGCGGCAAGCCGCTCGGCCTCGGCCTTGGCGCCGGCTATGATGGCTTGCGCCTCGTGTTCGGCTTCCTGGAGCTTGCGCTGGTAGGTGGCGAACAGGGCTTCCGCTTCCACTTTGAGGCGGCGCGCCTCGTCGAGTTCCGCTTTGATACGATCGCGGCGGTCGTCGATGCTCTTGACCAACCGCTTATGCACCTGGAAATAGCCGAGCACGCCAACGAAGATCACGAAGGCTACGGCGACCCAAAATTCAGCTTCGAACATCGGCGATCTCAGTGCTTGAGCACGTTTGTGACGGCTTCGGCGACCTCTTCGCTCGCCGGTGTGATGCCGGCCAGCCGCTGGACGATGGCTGGGGCGGTGTCGCTCGCAATGCCGTGCACGTTCGCCATTGCGGCTGATCGGGTCGCGGCAATCGTCTTCTCGGCTCCGGCGATGCGGGCCTGGAGCTTCGCATCCACCTCTTTGCGACGAGCCTCGGCCGCTTTCGCCGCCTTTTCGCGGGTCTCATTGGCGAGGGCTTGTGCGCGCGCGCGCGCCTCCGCCAATGCTTTCTCGTTCGCCGCAATAGCCGCGTCGGATTCGCCCTTAAGGCGCTGCGCCTCCGCAAGATCGCTCTCGATGCGCTGGCGGCGTGCCTCCAGGATCGACCCGACGCGCGGCAACGCGACGCGCGACATCAGGAGGTAAAGGGCAATGAAGGCCAGCGCGAACCAGAACAGCTGAGAAGCGAAGGTCTGCGCGTCGAACGGCGGGAACCCGCGACCATGTTCGCTTCCTGGAATATGCTCGACAGTTCCAGCCGGCTGCGCGCTCTTCTGAGCCATCGACAACTCCGGACTTTACGCGGCGGCACGAGGCCGCCAGCGTTGGGATCATCGTCGGATGTTAGAGGGCGAACAGCAGCAACAGCGCGATCAGCAACGAGAAGATGCCAAGCGCCTCGGTGACTGCGAACCCGAAAATCAGGTTGCCAAACTGGCCCTGCGCGGCGGAAGGATTGCGCAAGGCGGCTGCGAGATAGTGGCCAAAGATGGTGCCGACGCCCACGCCGGCACCACCCATGCCGATGCAGGCTATGCCAGCGCCGATCATTTTTGCGGCTTGAGGATCCATGAGAGATCTCCTTTTCGAGGTTTGACGAGGGGGCGGGTTAGTGGCCCGGGTGGATCGCATCGTTGAGATAGATGCAAGTGAGAATTGCGAAGACGTAAGCCTGCAGGAATGCAACCAGCAGTTCGAGCGCGGTGAGCGCGACGGTGAGACCGAGCGGCAGGAGCGCTCCGAGCCAACCGAGGAAGCCGAGCGCACCCAGCATGGTCACGAAGCCGCCGAACACTTTCAGAGTAATGTGGCCGGCAAGCATGTTCGCGAACAGCCGAACGCTATGGGAGACCGGCCGGGAAAGGAACGACAGCACTTCGATGAACGTCACCAGGGGGAGAATGTAAATGGGGATTCCGCTCGGCACGAACAGCTTGAAGAAGCGCAGGCCATTTTTCCAAAAGCCATAAATTATGACCGTGAAAAAGACGAGCAGAGCAAGTGACACGGTAATGATGATGTGGCTGGTGACCGTAAAGGTATAGGGAATAATGCCGATTACGTTCAGCACGAGGATGAACATGAAGAGCGAAAACACCAGGGGGAAGAATTTCATGCCCTCGGTGCCGGCGGTGTTTCGCAACGTCGTTGCGACGAATTCGTAGGACATTTCCGCGACCGACTGCAGCCGTCCAGGGACCAGGGCGCGGGAGCCGGTGGCACCGAGCATGAGCAGCAGGATCAGGAGGAGCCCGATCAGCATGAACAGCGCCGAATTCGTAAAGGCAATTTCCATTCCGCCAATACGAGCGATTGGAAACAGCTTTTTGATCTCAAACTGGTGGATCGGATCCATGACCAGCCTTCGCCAAGCGCTTAGTTAGGCAAGCGCGGTTTTCTTCATCAATTCGAATCGGGCGGGTCCAAAGCCTTGGTTGGAACCACCCCCGCTGCCCGCATCACGTTGAGAACACCCGCGGCGAAGCCGAGCAGCAAAAACACAATCATTCCCCAAGGCGAGATTCCCAGCCAACGATCGATTACCCAGCCGACCGCCGCACCGACCAGAACCCCGGCCACGAGTTCGGTCGAGAGCCGAAAGCCACGCGCGATCGCCGACGGATCGGCGGTCGGACGTTGACCCGCGCTACTTTCGGAAGGACGGTCGGAATGGACGTGGCCGAGCCGTTCGCCGAGACGCTTGAACCTTGCGGAGAGCGCCGCCTCGTCAAGCGGAGGTTGTTTGCGATCGCCTCTTTCGCGTGCGTCGTCGGCCATGCTTTCGACACCCGCGACGGTACAGGCGAGGTCGCGATACTTCCGCCGCCCCAAGGCCGCGCGGACCATACTGACTGGGTCCATACGAGTCAAGAATCCGCGCGCTTGCGGTAAGCTCATGCGAATCAAGAACAAATCCCCCCTTCGTGAAGGATGCGACAGGCTCGTTTTGGTCGGTTCCAAGGGGCGTCTGGGAGCGCTTTGCGGCGCTCAGCCCGCAACCACATGTTGCGATTTCTTCGTCGACCGCGGTGATGGTAACCTTGCCCCCAATGGACCGCTTCGGCTCGCACGGCGGCGCGCCCTTTGGCTAACACCGCAGAACCATCGTCCATTGGATAGCGACGCAGGAGAGACCTCATGATCCGCATGGCCCTGTTCACCGTTGCTGGAATCGCCCTCGTAGGGCCCGCGGCTTGGGCGCAAAGCCCGCCCCCGGAGGGGGCCGACTCCCGGTACACCTTCCACCGCGTCGATGACGGATATGTGCGCCTTGACGGGCGCACCGGCCAGGTATCGATGTGCGCCCAACGTCCGGTAGGGTGGGCGTGTCAGGCGATACCGGACGAGCGCGCGGCGCTGGAGGCGGAAATCGCGCGTCTGCAGGGCGAGAGCGCCGCGCTCAAGAAAGAGCTCATCGCACGCAATCTGCCGCTTCCCGGCGCCGTCAAGCCGGAGCCTCCAGCCGTCAAGCAGGAGCCGCCGCGGCTGCAACTGCCCAACGATGCCGATCTCGACAAGGTCGTCAACTTCTTCGAGAAGTTATGGCGCCGCTTCGTCGAAGTGATCGTGACACTGCAGAAGGACATGCAGAATAAGAGCTAACGTGGCCTGCGGCGAGGCGGCGGTGAGTACTCCATTGTCTCCCATCGTCAGCGTCGCGCCCGAGATCATTGCTACGACGAAGGTTGTGATTGATACCCGTGGTCAAGGCTTCACTGAGATTACGCACGAAGTGGCACGGTTCATTACCGAGGCCAAGGCGAAGGATGGCGCACTACTGCTTTTCATGCGCCATACATCGGCATCTCTCGTCATCCAGGAAAATGCCGATCCCGACGTGCGCACCGATCTTGTAAGCGCGCTCGATCGCCTCGCCCGTGCCGATGCCGGCTGGATCCACGACGTCGAAGGGCCCGATGATATGCCAGCGCATGTCAAGACCATGCTCACTGGCGTATCGTTGCATGTTCCCGTGATCGCCGGCGCGCTCGCTCTCGGCACCTGGCAGGGCGTCTATGTCGCCGAGCACCGCGCCCGACCACACCGGCGCGAAATCATGTTGCAGTTCATCGGTAGCAAGCGGCGACCCCGGTCCACTGTCGCGCCCGACGCCCTCAGGCAGTGAAACCCACGCCGTCGGCAAAGCTCGACTGCGTTACAACGCTTGCCTTTGCAGGCCCCGTTATCCGACTGTTGAGCCGCAAAAGCGAAAAGTGCATGCGGCCTTTTGTCCGGCAGTTGCTGCGAATCGGCGAACGCTTCCAGAACGGGCTGGAGAGCTGACGAGGGGACAGCGGGATCGACCATATTGAAACTGTGGTATGCTAGTGGGCCAATGGCCTTCTGTGCCCAAGAACGATTCTGAACGGAGGTGAAGGGGGTGGGCGAATCTGCACGCTTGGTCATTGCAGACGACCACCCGTTGTTTCGGGGGGCTTTGCGCGAAGCTGTCTCGGGCTTGTTCGAGAACGTCGAGATTGCCGAGGCCGGCTCTTTCGACGATGTGGCGAAACTGCTCGAGCGCGGCGGGGAAGTCGATCTCATCCTGCTCGATCTGACCATGCCCGGCGTGCGCGGATTCTCCGGCCTCATGTATTTGCGTGCGCAGTATCCAAGCGTGCCGATCGTCGTGGTCTCCGCCAACGACGATCCCGGGGTGATCCGTCGCTGCATGGATTTCGGAGCGTTGGGTTTCATCCCCAAGACGCTCGGCATCGAAGCAATGCGTGGAGCGATCGCCCGTGTGTTCGAGGGTGGCATTTGGACTCCGGCCGATATCGATCTGGGGGCTGGCTCGGATGCCGAGACCGCCGAATTGATGGCACGGCTTGCATCGTTGACGCCGCAGCAAGTACGCGTACTGATGATGCTGTCGGAGGGCCTGCTCAACAAGCAAATTGCCTACGAACTCGGTGTCTCCGAGGCAACCGTCAAGGCGCACGTCTCGGCGATCCTGCAAAAACTCGGCGTTGAGAGCCGCACGCAAGCGGTGATCGCGGCGTCGAAAATCGAGCTCGGGCAATGGCCGCAGACCGCAAGCGTCGGGCATTGATTTATCGAGCTGCTTATCCTTGCGGCGCCTCCTGCATAGGGCCGACGTGTGGCGCCGGGATCGATGAAGAACGCCATTCATAAGTCGTGATTATCTATCGTGGCGAACAGCGCCGCTTGCGGCTACTCCGCCGCCACGACCCGTTGCATGCGCCATTGTGTCAGCAGTGCGCGCAAGGCGGCCGGTTTAACCGGCTTGTTGAGCAACTGGATGCCGTTTACGCGGGACTCTTCGCGCACCTGGGGGCTCCGATCGGCCGTGATCAGGATGGCTGTGAGGTTGGCACCGAAGCGCCGGCGTAGCTCTTTGATGGCTGTGATGCCGTTGCCGTCGTCGAGGTGATAATCGACCAGAAGACCGTCAGGCGATATTTTGGCTTCTGCGGCGACTGCTATCGCGGTCGCGAGATCCGGCGCCTTGAAGACCCGGCAGCCCCAGCCCCCGAGCAACGTTTCCATCCCGTCGAGAATCGTCAAGTCATTGTCGATGCACAGGACGGTCATGCCCGAGAGCTGCACGCGGTCGACCTCACGTGCCACGCGCTGGTGCTGCCTCACGGGAACGGCCGCGGAAAGCGGCGCCTCGACCGAGAAATGCGATCCCCGTCCGACCGTCGACACGACGCCGATCTTGTAGTCAAGAACGCGCGCGATACGCTCTACGATCGAAAGGCCGAGCCCCAAGCCCCGCGCCACCTTGGCGCCCTGATCGAGGCGGTGAAATTCCTGGAAAATTGCCCGTTTCTTGGATGAGGGAATGCCGAGGCCGGTGTCGTAAACGTCGATGCGCAGCCGGCGCTTGCGGCGCCGACAGCCAACGAGCACGCGCCCCCGAGGGGTGTATTTGATCGCGTTGGAAACTAGATTCTGGAGCAACCGGCGCAACAAGCGTCGATCGGATTCCACGGCGAGCGAGCACGGCACGAATTGCAGTCTCAGTCCCCGCTCTTGCGCGAGCGGCGTGAACTCGACTTCGAGCTGACGCAGGAGCTCATCCATGCGAAAGCTCACGATTTCCGGCTTCATGGCACCCGTATCGAGCCGCGAAATGTCGAGCAGCGCTCCGAATATTTCTTCGACCGCATCAAGGGAAGCGTCGATATTGCCGACCAGCTGGGCATCGTTGCCGCCGCCTTGCCGTTCGACCAGGCTGGTGACGTAAAGGCGCGCGGCGTTGAGCGGCTGCAGGATGTCGTGGCTGGCCGCGGCGAGAAAACGGGTCTTGGAGATGTTGGCTTGTTCGGCCTCGCCTTTGGCACGGCCGAGCTCGGTGTTGAGGCGTGTCAGTTCTTCCGTGCGCTCCCGCACCCGCTGCTCCAGCGACTCGTTGGCGCGTTCGAGCTCCTCCGCCGCTTTGACGCTCGGCGTGATATCGGTGAAGGTCGTGACGATGCCGCCGTCCGGCATCGGGTTCGCGCGCACCTCCATGACCAGATCGCGCTCGGCGAAACGCTCCAAGAACGGCTCGGTGCTGGCAACGTAACGCGCAAGCCGTTCGCGCACGAGCTCGTCGGCTGCGTCTCTGTCGGAAGCGCTGTGCTCGGCGTGGAAGCGCAGGAGATGATCCAGCGGGGTGCCAACGCGGGTAAGCTGCGGCGGCAATGCCAGGATCTCGCCGAATTGGCGATTCCAGCACACGAGGTGCAGATTCTTGTCGAACACCGCAATGCCTTGCCGCACATGGTCGAGCGCGGTCTGTAAGATCTCGCGATTGTAATGGATGGCCGCGTTGGCATCGTCGAGAAGCTTGAGGGCTGCCTTGGTCGAGACTGTACGTTTGCGCAGCAGCAGCGAGAGCACGAGACGTGACGAGGCCGCGCCAATCGCCGAGGCCAGCAGATGTTCGGCGTAGCGCAGGAGCTCGAAGTCGGCCTCGGCGTTCGGATCAATGCTGATGCCCCGCGTCAGGGCGTAGCTGCCGAAAGAGGTGCGTGTGCGCTCCTCGCCGAGATAGCGCGCGACGGTCGTGACCAATTCCTCGATCGTCACAGAGGAACGCCACAGCCGGAAACTCGGGGGGATCGGGGTCAGCTGAGAGGGGACGAACAAGTCGGCTTGCACCCGTTCGATCGAGGCGGGTACCCGTCCGAGCGAGAACAGCACATACGCCGACACATTCAGCAAAAGGCTCCAGATTACGCCGTGGGCGAGCGGCGGTAGATCGAGCCCGATAAGAGCCTCCGGCCGCAGCAGGGCCAGACCCCATGGCCCCTGGGCGAGCAGGCCCTGGCCGACGATGCCGGCGTCCGCCAGGCTGGGCAACAGCAGCGTATAGGCCCAGGTCAGGATACCGACCGTCATCCCCGCCAGTGCACCGCGCGCTGTGCCCCGCCGCCAGATCAAGCCGCCGAAGAACGCGGGCGCGAGCTGTGCAATGGCCGCAAACGACAGAAGACCGATCGAGGCGAGCTGCGCATCGCCCGCCAGGCGGTAGTACACGTAAGCAAGAAAGAGGATGGTGAAGATCGCCATTCGCCGCACGATGAGTAGCAGCCCCCCGACGTCGTCGCGCCCGGTGATCAGGGCTTCGCGCCGCTGCAGCACGAGCGGCATGATGATGTCATTGGACACCATGATGGCGAGCGCGACCGATTCGACGATCACCATGGCGGTAGCCGCCGAAAGTCCACCAACAAAAGCGGCAATCGTGAACAGGTCGGAATGCGCGGCAAGCGGCAGGGCCAAGACGAACATATCGCTATCGACTTGCCCGGGCGCGAATGTCAGCAGGCCAGCCAATGCGATTGGTATGACGAACAGGTTGATCAGCACGAGATACAGCGGGAACAGCCAGGATGCCCGCCTGATCTCAGCCTCGCTATTGTTCTCCACGACGGTGACGTGAAACTGGCGCGGCAGCAATACAATGGCGAACAGCGACAGCAGCGTCATCGCGAGGATCGTGCCGATCACGGGCTCGCGTGTGAGCACCGCGGCGGTGTCGGGCCGCTCGAGGGCTTGAGCAAAAAGGGCAAACGGCCCATCGAACATCCAGAACGTGACAAATATGCCGACACCAACGAAAGCGACGAGCTTGACGATCGACTCGGTTGCTATCGCCAGCATCAACCCGTCCTGATGCTCGGTTGCGTCGATATGGCGTGTGCCAAACAACACGGCGAAGATCGCCATCGCCACCGCAACATAAAGCGCGATGTCGCCCAATACCGGTTGCATCGCGCCGCTCGCGGGACCGATATGCACGAGGATCGTCGTGAGCGAGGACGAGACTGCTTTGAGCTGAAGCGCGATATACGGGATGGTCCCGACGATCGCGATCAAAGCCACGGCGGCGGCGACCGTCTGGGCCTTGCCGTAGCGTGCGGCAATGAAGTCAGCGATCGATGTGATGTTCTGCGTCTTTGCGAGCCGCACGATGCGCATGATGACTGGTGAGCAGAATCCGATCACGAGGATCGGGCCTACATAGATCGTTAAGAAGTCGTAACCCGTGCGCGAGGCGAGGCCGACCGAGCCGAAGAAGGTCCAGGAGGTGCAATAGATTGCGAGCGAGAGTGGATAGATGAAGAGCCGTGAACGGCCCACGCGACCGAACCGCCGCGTCCGGTCACCATAGCTCGCGACCACGAACAAGAGTCCGATATAGCCGAGCGCAAAGGCGATAACGATCCAGCCTTGCAGCATGATGAGTCCGTGGCCCTTCGGAGCGCGACGCGTGACAATTCATTCTATCGCAGGAAGGTGCGGGGGAGAATATCGGCGCCCTGACCGCTCACGTGTCCCGTCGCATGCCCAGAAGCGCCCTGCCGATCGAGGGCCGCGGCGTGGCATTCCATACGCCTGTCCACGGCCCCGTGTATCACAAAAGAAGGCGCCGGCCGCGGCCGACCCGGCGCTCGGTCTGCGCGGCCCCGTCATTTGACGTGGTACACCGCGCGCGGCATTGATCACGGCAGAGGGCGGACAGCGGGACGCGATTGCTCATGCGGGTCCAAAACGTCCGGGACCGATCGATGCTATCTTCGCTTCCCCCACAACGCGAACTCGCGCAGATTGCAGAGACGGCGCTCATTGCGACGGTGGGCGGCGTAGGCTTCTATCTGATCGGTTTTCCCGGCGGATTAGTCTCGGGCTCCATGTTGGCGGTGGCGGTCGCCGCGCTGGCTGGGCGTCCCATGAAGATACCGATGCCGATGGCGCGCCTATGCTTCATATTGGTCGGTATTCTACTTGGCGCGGTGGTCACGCCTGACACGCTCAAGGGAATTGCGGCTTGGCCGCTGAGCGTCGCGCTTCTGGTGATCGCGGCTATCTGCATGATGACCGCTACCGCCTTCTATCTACGCGCGGTGCACGGCTGGGATCCGCTATCCGCATTGCTCGGCGCGAGTCCGGGTTCGATGGCGCAAGTCATGGCGCTCTCGGCGGAGTTCAAGGCTGATGTGCGCGGAATCGCGATCGTACACGTGATGCGCGTACTTTTGATCGTGCTCGGTTTGCCCGCGGGGCTGGCGCTGTTCGGCTCAACGGTGGAACCCTTGGTGTCGCCGCGCGGCGTGTCGGAATCCTCGTTGCTCGAGCTTGTGACACTGGTGACGGTATCGACCCTTGTCGCGCTCGCCATGCTGCGCGTCCGATTTCCCGGCGGTCTGCTGTTCGGCGCCATGGCCGGTTCGGGATTCCTTCACGGGATGAACTTGGTCCATGTTTCGCTGCCTTGGTGGGCCGGCGGCGCCGCCGTGCTCACGCTCGGAGCGGTCGCGGGGGCACGATTCGCGAATACGAGCCCCCGAATGCTCCTGAGCTATCTCGGGGCGGCCTTTGGCTCGTTCGCAGTGGCGGTCGCCGTGGCGGCGGCGTTCGCGCTTATCGTGGTCGCCTTTCTTCCGTTTCGGATTGCCGACGTCATTGTCGCTTTCGCGCCGGGCGCGCAGGACACGATGATGGTGCTCGCGCTCGCTCTGCACCTCGACCCTGTCTATGTCGGGGCGCATCATCTAGCCCGATTCCTGGCCGTCAGCTTTTCAGTGGCTATCGTGGCCCGGCGCCTCGTGCGCAGGCTGCCTGCACAACCGCGCCAAAATTGGAAACGGCGGGGACAGGGGACATTTGATGATTGAGCGTTCGCGCGGTGCCCGGACCCTTGTGGCCCGCCTCGACCGTGTCTTAGCCGCTTGAGGAGTGGATTGCCCGATCAGCCTATAACGGCAAGCAAAATCATTCCGCGGCGAGCGCGCGATCCTTGAAGGGCAACTCGAGCCGCTCCCAGACGTCGACCAAGGCCTCGGCCAGCGAATTTATCACGGCATCCTCATGGTAGGGCGTCGGCGTGATACGCAGACGCTCGGATCCCTTTGGCACGGTCGGATAGTTGATCGGCTGAATGTAGATGCCGTACTCGGTGAGCAGGAGGTCGGTCGCCTCCTTGCATTTCTCGGGTTCGCCAACGAACACGGGCACGATGTGGGTGTCGTTCGGCATCACCGGCAACCCGGCGGCGTTGAGCACGGCCTTGACGCGTGCGGCGCGCTCTTGGTGGCGTTCGCGCTCGAAGCTCGAAGCCTTCAGGTGCCGGATCGCGGCCGTTGCCGCGGCGCAGATGGGGGGCGGCAGTGCGGTGGTGAAGATGAAGCCGGGCGCGTAGCTGCGCACCGCGTCGCAGAGCGATGAGCTCGCCGTGATATAGCCTCCGAGGCAGCCGAAGGCCTTGGCAAGTGTACCCTCGATCACGTCGATGCGCCTCATCGTGCCTTGCTGTTCGGCTTGACCGCCGCCACGTGGCCCGTACATGCCGACTGCGTGGACCTCGTCGGCATAAGTCATGGCGCGATAGCGCTCGGCGAGATCGCAGATGCGATCGGTCGGCGCTATGTCGCCGTCCATGGAATAGAGCGTCTCGAACACGATGAGTTTCGGCCGGCTCGGGTCGGCCGTACGCAGCAGGTCTTCGAGATGCGCCATGTCGTTGTGACGGAAGATCTGTTTCTCGCATCTCGATTGGCGCACGCCCTCGATCATCGAATTGTGGTTCAATTCGTCCGACAGGATCAGGCAGTTCGGCAGCAGCTTGGCGATCGTCGAAATGCCGGTTTCGTTGGACACATAACCCGAGGTGAAGACGAGGGCGGCCTCCTTGCAGTGGAGGTCGGCAAGCTCGCGCTCGAGGTCGACCAGCGGGTGATTGGTGCCGGCGATATTACGAGTGCCGCCCGCGCCCGTGCCCATGCGCGTCGCGGTTTCGATCATTGCCCCGATCACTTTCGGGTGCTGACCCATTCCGAGGTAATCATTGGAGCACCACACGATGACGTCCCGCGGCCCTTGCGAAGAATGCCAGATCGCGCGCGGGAAGCGGCCGGCAAGCCGTTCGAGATCGGCGAAGACCCGGTATCGGCGCTCATCCCTGAGCCGGGCAAGGGCATCTGCAAAATACGCGTCGTAATTCATGGCTTGCTCCCCCCGGCAAAGAGGGGCCTTTTTTGGAACACTCCCAAGCTCTTTTTTAGAGGGGTTCCAGGCCTTTTGTCGAGGCGATAATGGGCGGTGCCACGCCGCGATATGAGACTGGATCACGCGGAAATAGTAAATGTGCCCCAGCGCGCGTTTTTTTTGCCCCCGCCGGCTGCCGCAACGCATGCCCTGAGGACGTGGCCGCCCCTGTGGCCGGATTCATCTTGCGACGAAATCGGAATGCGGGGAGGGGCCCCGGCAGTGTTGCAGATGCCACGACGACAGCCCTGCCGCTGCGGCCCCGCGTTGGAGAGGCGTTATTGGCCAACCGGATTCGGCCCGGTCACCTCAATGGCGAAGCGGAAACGGGGCAGGTCTTCGCCCGGACGATCGTCCGCATAGGTGAGCTGTGGAATGCGAAAATTCAGCGGCCGCGTTTCCTTGCCTTTATAGATCGCGGGATAGAGGTCGATGAAGTGCCAGCCGGGCTCGCCGGTCGCGTTGAGCAAGATTTCCACGTCGCCCTGGCTGTTAAAGGCGCACGCGTAGCCGATGTAGTTGTTGTCGTAGACGACCCTGTAGATGTTGGCGGTCTCGGTCCAGCCCCCCTTCAAGTGAATCTTGAATGGAGTGCCCGCGAGCCCCCGACCCGCGTCGAGCGGAAACGATCCAATGCATCGCCGTTTTCTTGCCCGTGCCTGCGTCAACCCAGAGGCCGTGCAACCCGCCGAGATCGTCCGGCGTGTTGAAGCGGAACTCCGCTTGGCCGGAGGAGTCGCCCTTGCCCTCCGCGATGACTTTCGATGATTCCTCCCAGCCGCCACCGCCGGCCGCCACACGATTGCCGGTCAACGTGGTCCAGTGGAGCTCATAACTCTTTCCCACCTCGAAACCGGTACCGCTNACCACCACCGGCTGATCGACGGCGGAGAATCGCGGTGAGACGACGAGTTCGCCCGGTTCGGGAAGGCCACGCATATTCGCCTGCACCTGCTGTTCGGGCGGCGGCGGCAGCGCCGCCGCATCCGGCGTGATCCTGAACTGCAGGGCAAAACGCGGGGGATCAGGATCGGGCGATTGCTGCATGTTGCGGTAGGCAAACGTAAAATCGGCCTGCAACAGTTCGAGCACATGCACGCCCGGCTTGCCAGCGGCAGGAATCGTGAAGGCAGCTGAACCGCCGGTCGTGACCGTGGACATGAAACCGGTGAAATTATTGTCGTAGAGCAGCACATAACTGTTCTGCAGATGCAGCCAACCGATGCCCTTGCCCTCGACAGTGATCGGCGTGCCCAGCGGGCCGCTCTCAGGCGAGAGCTTCGCCGTCATGTCCAGATTGAACCCGGCTTGAGTGAAGAGCCGGGCGCCTTGCTGCAGGACAATGTCGTGGTTGAAGCCGTAATCCTCGGGTGCGGCGAAGGTTGCCGTCGCACGGCCGGCAGTGTCCGCCTTCATCTTGCCGATGCGGTAGGCGATCGGCGTGTACTCGCGGCCATGCATTGGGCGTTGGCGACCTTCCAACTAGCTGTCACCGTGCGCCAGACGAGATCGAATTCCTGTTCAGCGGGCAATCCCTCTGTGGTTGCCGTCGACGCGGTTTTTAGCCGGCCGGTCCGAGAGTAGCGCCGGGCTGATGACTAAACTAACATTCCAAACGGCTCACGGCAGCACACCGGCGATCCCGCCGGGCAACAGCGGGTGCTGTCCGTTGGCAAGGGCACGAGGGCGATGACTGAACGCGCGCATGGCCTGGAGCATGGTCTCACCAATTACGGCGACCGTGACTTTTCGCTCTATCTGCGCCGATCCTTTGCGCAATCCATGGGTTATTCGCGGGTAATGCTGGCAAAGCCCGTGGTCGGCATTGCTTATACGCCGTCGGGGTTCAACAACTGTCACCGCCATTTTCCCGAAATGTTGGACGCGGTCAAACGCGGGGTGCTCGCGGCCGGAGCGCTGCCGATCGAGTTTCCGACGATCTCCCTCGGCGAGGTCTTTCTCAGCCCCACCAGCCTCAAGTACCGCAATCTAATGTCCATCGACACCGAGGAAATGGTTCGCGCCCAGCCAATGGACGCGGTGGTGCTGATGGGCGGCTGTGACAAGACCGTGCCGGCGCAGCTCATGGGCGCGGTCTCCGCCGGACGCCCGGCAGTCATGCTGATGGCGGGCCCCATGATGACGGGCCGTTACCGCGGCGAACGGCTGGGTGCCTGCACGGATTGCCGACGCTTTTGGGCGCGCTATCGCGCAGGTGAAGTGAGCAACGAGCAAATCTCAGAGGTTGAAGGCCAGCTCGCGGTGACCGCCGGCACCTGTGCAGTGATGGGGACGGCCTCCACCATGGCCTGCATTGCCGAGGCGCTCGGTCTCATTCTGCCCGGCACCGCAGCGATCCCGGCAGTTCATGCCGACCGGCTGCGCGCCGCGGAGGCTACCGGCGCCGAGGCGGTGAAACTGATCGGCTCGGACCGCACCCCCGACCGCATTGTCAATGCAAAGTCGGTGCACAACGCCTTGCGTGTCCTCCTCGCGCTTGGCGGTTCGACCAATGCCGTGATCCACCTCACCGCAATCGCCGGTCGCGCCGGTGTGAAGGTTGGCCTCGAGCAGCTCAATAAACTCTCGGACTCCACGCCGGTGCTCGTCAATCTGAAGCCGGTCGGCAACGGCTATATGGAAGATTTTTTCTCGAGCGGCGGCATGGGAGCGTTGTTGCGCGAACTCAAGCAACTGCTCCATCTTGAGTGTATGACGGTGACTGGCGAGACGCTGGGCGAGCGGCTTGCGCACGATGCCGCTCCCTACATCGATCGCACGATCATCGCTGCGAGCGACGAGCCGTTCGAACCGCAGGGCGGGCTGGTCGCGCTCTTTGGCAATCTCGCCCCCAAGGGCGCTATCCTTAAGCGCTCGGCGGCCGACGCAAAACTGTTCGAGCACGAGGGGAGGGCAGTGGTCTTCTCATCACTCGCCGATCTTGCCGCACGCATCGACGACCCGGATCTCGACGTAAATCCGCAGGATGTGCTCGTCTTGCAAAACGCCGGCCCGCATGCACCCGAATGCATGCCCGAGGCTGGCTATCTTCCGATTCCAAAGAAGCTCGCCCAACGCGGCGTGAAGGACATGGTCCGCGTCTCCGATGCGCGCATGAGCGGCACCGCGTTCGGCACGATCGTGTTGCATGTGACGCCCGATTCAGCATCCGGCGGCCCTCTCGGCCGCGCGCGCAACGGCGATCGCATCCGCCTGTCGGTGAAGGAACGGCGCATCGATCTCCTGGTCGAGGACGCCGAACTGAAAAAACGCGCAGCCGCCGCGAAGTCTCCGCGGTCGAAACCCGAACGTGGGTATGCCAGGCTATATGCGCAGGAAATTCTCGGCGCTGACGACGGTTGCGACTTTGCTTTCTTACGGCCGGGCGCAGCCGCGGAGTGATGGAATGGGCCGCCTGCGGTCGAGCGACATTCGGGACCGCCGTTCGGAGGGTGACCCCCATACGTTACCGCCGGCGTCCTGCTGCTAAAATTCTGGCGAGCAGTGATAAATGGCAGCGCCTCTATACCCGCGCCATCTCATCGCGTAAGTAGCGCGCAGGGCCCATTGCACACGCTCTGCTCGCTCATTGGATTATTGCAGGTCACAGGGGAGAAAACCGATGGCCGTCGAGAGCATCTTCTATTCGGTGTCCGGCATTAGCTGTCGTGGCGCGCTGATCTGGGAGGAAGGCGTTAAGGCGTCGCGCCCGCTCTTGCTCATGGCGCCCAACTGGCGGGGCGTCATCAAGCCGGCCATCGAAGCCGGTCAGATGCTCGCGGGCGAGGGCTACGTCGTCTTCGTCGCCGACATGTTCGGCGAAGGCAACGGGCCGGTGGGGACGGAGAATCCCATGGAGTTTCTGCGGCCGTTCATGTCGGACGTCCCGGGAATGCGCCGGCGCATTGCGGCCGCGCTCGACACGTTGACACGGGAAGCCGATCGGCGCGCGATAGGTGACATCACCCGGCGGGCTGCCATGGGGTTCTGCTTTGGCGGACTCAATGTCCTGGACCTCGCACGCACCGGCGCCGACGTGCAGGCGGTCGTGTCCATGCACGGGACCCTGACGACGCCACAGCCCGCCAACAAGGGGGCCATCAAAGCCGCCGTTCTTGCGGTGCACGGCGCCGCCGATCCGATCGCACCGAAGGCCGAGCGCGATGCCTTCGAGGCAGAAATGACTTCGGCCGGCGCACGCTGGGCGTTGCTCACGTTTGGCGATGTGGTCCATGCCTTCACCGACCCTCAAGCCAATCATCCTGGCGTCGGGATGTTCAACGAGCCCGCCACCCGCCACGGCTACGCGCTGGCGCATGCCTACATCGCGGATGCCTTCGCTGGGAAGCTGTGAGCTTGCCCACGCGCGCACCCGCCACCATAATCGACGCAGATAACGAATGGAGGCCGTGATGCATACGCTGTCCATCCCGCAATCGGTCGTCGACCGTGTCGTCGCCCGGCGCGGACGGGAACACGTCTATGACGCGCTCGATCCGGCCAAGACGGCGCTGGTCGTGGTCGACATGCAGAATGCCTTCATGCTGCCGGGAGTCGCCCACGCGCTTTGCCCGATGGCCGAGAAGATCGTGCCCAACATCAATCGGCTGGCGCAGGCCGTGCGTCAGACCGGCGGCACCGTGATCTGGATCAAAACCACGTTCAAAGATGACGCACTGAAGAACTGGTCAACCTATTTCGAAATGGTGAAGCCGGAACAGGGCGCCAAGCGCGTGGCCGCGCTCACCGCTGACAGCAAGGGGCATGAGCTTTGGGCCGGGCTCGATGTGCGTCCGGACGATGTGATTGTCGAGAAGAATCGCTTCAGCGCCTTCATCCAGGGTTCGTCCAACCTTGCCGACGTCCTACGCGAGCAGGGCCTCGACACCGTGCTTGTCACCGGCACCGTTACCAATGTGTGCTGCGAGTCGACGGCGCGCGACGCCATGATGCTCAATTTCAAGACCATCATGGTCACCGACGGCAATGCGGCCGTGACCGACGAGGACCACAATGCCTCGCTTTGCGCGTTCTACCTCACATTCGGGGATATCATGTCGACCGACACGCTCGTGACATGCCTCGAGCGCAATGCGCGCCGCAATTTGGCAGCGGCGGAATAGGGCCACGCTTTGGGCATGTCAGTGGCCGATACGACCATAGAGGCGGCACGACAGGTCGCGTCCGGCGCGCCCGCGCCGGCCGAGATCATTGCGCGCGCCCGCGCGCTGATCCCGACGCTTGCCAAGCGCTCGCTCGAAGGCAGACGCCAGCGCCGCGTTCCGGATGAGACCATCGCCGACATGCAGCGTGCCGGGTTTTTCCACGTGCTGCAGCCCAAGCGCTGGGGCGGCTATGAGATGGATCTTCATACGTTCTACGAGCTTCAACTGGCGCTTGCGGAAGGC
>JGI12053J15887_10000051_pt1 | contig 32712 bp, 31 predicted proteins | sample MedBloCAOM1_O3_FD_15887 | JGI IMG/M metagenome (IMG submission 15887)
TCCGCAGCCTATTCGCAGTCGTTCACCCGCCGCGAAGGCGAACCTAAAGAACCCAGCGCGGTCTCGACCGCCAAAACCGAAAAATGAGCCCCCCAAAACCCCGGACACAGTTCGCCCTCCAGTCGCGCATCCTCCACTGGCTGATGGCAGCAATGCTTCTGGCCATGCTTTTCATCGGCGTGACTATGGTCGCTTCGCTGGGAGACTACCACGTGCTCGTGGCAATCCATCGGCCCCTGGGCATCATGATCTTGATTCTGGCCGCCATCCGGTTTGTAAACCGGATTTGCACGAAGCTGCCGCCATTTCCGCCCACAATGTCCCGCCAGGAACGGTTCCTGGCTTCGTCATCCGAGANGTTGCTCTACGCCCTGATGTTTGCCCTGCCGCTCGTGGGTTGGGGCATGTTGTCGGCCGGCCACTATCCGATCGTGATGTTCGGGCCAGTGCATCTGCCACCGATTCTCCCGACCAATCCGATGCTCTATGCGGTNTTGCGCCAGTCGCACACGATCCTGGCGTTTCTGCTGTTCGCCACGTTCCTTGCCCACCTCAGCGCGGTGTTGTTCCACACACTAATTGTTCGTGACCGGTTGCTCGACCGCATGGCTCTATGGCCAATCCGCTCCGGCAAAAGCAGCGCTCTTCAGAAAAAGTAACATGCATATAAGATGTTACTTATTTTTATTTAAGATCTACCATGATGACAAGCCCCTTTCGGCCCTTACGGGTGAGCGGCAAGCAGAAAAGATCATGCTATCTCCCGTGAGTTTGGAGCGACAAGAAAAATGAATGATCCAGAAACATACGATGCCATTGTCATTGGAGGCGGCAAGGGCGGCAAGACGTTGGCGGTTTACTTGGCCAGGCAGAACTACAAAGTGGCCCTGATTGAGCGCGACCCCATGATGATTGGAGGTGGTTGCATCAACGTCGCTTGCATCCCCACAAAAGCATTCATCGCCAGCGCTCGACTTGTTCATTCCATTCGGCGTGCCGCAGAGTACGGCATTAAGGTAGAAGAGGTTTCGATCGACTGGCAAGGCGTTCGGAAGCGGGTTGAAGAGGTGGTGTCAGAAATGCGCGCGTTGAACCTCAAAAACTTCACGTCTCTTCCAAGCCTCGATTTCATCTTGGGAACCGGCCGTTTTCTCGGTCCGCAACGCGTCGAAGTGGTGCAGAACGACGGCGTGGTCCGTCAGCTAACCTCCAAGCGTATTTTCATTGACACAGGTACTCGGCCCGCGATTCCGGATCTACCTGGCTTGCGGGACGTCCCCTTTCTGACGAGTGAGACCATCCAACAGCTGGACGCCGTTCCTTCACGTTTGCTGGTGCTCGGCGCCGGATACATTGGTCTCGAGTTCGCTCAGATGATGCATCGGTTCGGCAGTAAGGTCACCGTCCTTGAGCGAGGCGGACAAATCTTGAGCCGTGACGACGCAGAGGTTGCCGAGGCATTGGCAAACTGTTTGCTACGACAAGGAATCGAGATCCAGCTCAGTGCGGCAGTAGAAGAAGTTTGTATGTCTTCTGAGGGTCAAGTGGGTGTCACCTTCCAGACGCCCAAAGGAAAACAGGAATGGACGGGATCCCACCTGTTGGTCGCCCTGGGCCGTGCTCCCGTTACCAAGGATCTGGATTTACCCGCCGCAGGGGTAGAAACGACCGCCAACGGTTTTATCAAAGTCAACGACCGCTTGGAGACAAATGTCTCAGGCATTTGGGCGATTGGTGACGTGAGCGGCGGACCCCAATTTACCCACGCGTCCCTGGACGATTTTCGGATTCTTCGCGACAACGTTTTTGAGAATGGTTCCCGCTCGAGAAGTGATCGGTATGTACCTTCCACTCTTTTCACCGATCCTGAACTGGCGCACGTCGGACTGACGGAGAAGGAAGCGATTGCCCGCGGATTGGAGATTCGAGTTCTCCAGGTTCCGATCACTCCGCTCACCGTGCCTCGGGCAAGGACCACCGGCCAAATGGATGGTCTTCTGAAGGCCACGATCGAAAAATCGAGTCAACGGATCCTTGGATGCACCATCCTGGCTGCCGAGGCGGGTGAGATGATTGGAACCGTGCAGGCATTCATGATTGCGGGAATGCCTGCAAACAAGCTCCGTGATGCGGTCCTCTCCCATCCGACCATGGTCGAAGGGTTTAACGCCCTCTTCGCGGCCCTCTGAGCGGACTGGGATCAGGTAATTGAGACGAACCTCAATGCCTGCTTCTTGCTTTCGAAACTTGCGGCCCAATCAATGGTTAAGCAGCGCCAAGGGAAAATCATCAACATCGCTAATATGTATGCCCTCTTTGGTTCCGGATTCGTTCCTTCTCACTCATGCAGCAGCCTTTTGTCAAGCACCAGGGTATTACGTGCACTTTGTGAGGATACGCCTTGTGCTCTCGCTTTCTGTTTTGCGTTCCGTCCCGGCTTCCGCGGGTGGTGTGAGTTTGGTCTTGGCATTTGTGTTTTCTAAAACGGCGGTAGGATCGCGATCTCACGCCTCAGAACTGCATTCGGTTTGTACGAGTGCCCAGGAACCGGATGACAAATCCAACAAATCTTTGCAAGCGGCACAAGGGAGAGAGTCTAACTGGTAGAAGCACATTACCTTATGGAAATTGTAGAACTCACCGAAGTGACCGGAAAAATCTCTGAAAAGTTTTCCCAACCCAAAAAGGCTGTCCGCTCGATCCATATTCAACCGTTGAGCAGTCTTTTGCCCGAGGTCAGTCCGATCCATGAGCTGCAAATGACGACGAAGCGGCTGCAGCGCGTTGATCGGATCTATGCCGTTGCCAATCTCGCCGCTGTAACCACACTGGCAACAAGCCTGGTTTACACATTTCTCACGTGCATCAGCGTCTTTTGAGACGTCCGAATTTCTCAGCAGGAGGAACTACGAAGCCGAGGCCAATGACCTCGGCTTATTTGTTTCTGGCCAGATTATTCCTTGCGGGACTGGCTTTTCTGCTCCTAAACGCGCATGGGCATCTGCCCAATATTGACCGCGATCTTATTGGGGTCTTCCCATCGGTAAGCTGCCGCGCCAGTGGCCGGTCAGAGCTCGCCAAGGTCTGGCCAGGTCTTGTCCGAGTAGTTGGGTCCAAGCTACTGGGCTGTTGCAGGTTAATACATCATATTTAACACCCTACTCAGCTACAGCCTATCGCAGCGAGCCCTCGGCTGCTTGCGCGCCAACCGCCCAAATTGAATCGCGATAACGCACGACCCACTCACGCAGGGTCAAGGGTTTACGCCCGGTAAGATCCTCGACCACGGTTGTTGTAGTCGTCCCAAAGTCCATGCGACCATCGTAAGTCTGCCGAACCCACTCGAGGATGCTCGCGCCATAATTAGCTTCAACAAACGAAGGCATTTGCATCGCACCGGAAGTAATCTGAGCGGCCAAGTCATCCGGCGTCAGCACGACGCTTTCGACCGGTTGGCCAAGGCCTTCGGCGATCTCGGCGGCAGCCTCGACACCGTTCATCACTTCCGTTGACAGCCAATACTGTTTCCCCGCATGCTTCTGCGGACCTTCGGCCAAGACTTGCGCGGAAACAGCTGCAAGGTCGTCCGCCGCGATCCATCCGACACGCTTATCTCCCATGAACCAGTAAAATCTCCCGTTCACCACCGGAACGGAGGTTAGCAAATTGTCCATGAAAAAGTGCGGATGGATGTGGCTCCACGCCACACCGCTGCCCTCGATATACCGCTCGACCATTTCATGCCAGGCGAAGTGTGGATCGGTCGTGCGGCCGTTGCCGAAGATGCCCAGATGCACGATAAATTGCAGACCGGCGTCGGTCGCGGCATCGACAATCGTCTTACTCTGATGGACCATCTCCACCGTATACCCGGTTGCCAGGAAGAGGCGGTCGATCCCGGTCAAGGCGGCCGGAAAGGTTCTAGCATCATTTAGATCCAGACAAACGGCGTCTTTGCCTTCTTGGCGCCATGCGTCGACCTGCGCGCGATTGCGCGAGGAATAGACGACCGAATCAGACTTCCGCTCCAGTTCTGCGATTACCGCCTTTCCCGTTCGTCCCGTCGACCCGAGGATGAGAATTCTTGGTTTTTTGCTGGTTGACTGGGCATTCATGTTCTTTACTAGACAACGCTCGTTGTCTTTCCTTCGACAATTATCGTTGTCGTGTACTTCGTCAAGAGATAGATTCTAGAGAATATTTTGCCGAGGTAAGATTTGCAGAAAGCTATGGCCGAGCTGCGGTGCTTCAACCCTTTGCCGACAAGCGCGGAAGATTGGTTGCCCAGTGCGGCCAAACAGAATCCGAACGTCGACGGCAGAGCGTGTGGGCCGAATTCAAAACAAGTGGTGATCTAGGCGGCAAGTACGATCCCAAGCAAGTCTTGAATCAATTTACGGAGCTCAGTGGCGCTGTTGGCAACTAATTTAAATCCACGCACGGCACTCGTTAAAATATGCGCCATTTTCTCCGCAGAAAGCGCCTTTTGGTTGCCGCTAAATTTCATATGCCCTTTCAGAATAGACGCAAGAACTGACTCAAGCTTTTCGTAGCTTTGATCGAGAGCCTCCCGAGCAAACTCGTAAGAAGAATCGCTGATCTCTTTTGCTTCCGGTGAATTCAGAGTGAGATCAAACCTTTGTACAGTCCAAACCTCAAACACGTAACGCAGTTTTCCTTCGATCGTTTTCCGCGAATGAAGCCCGTTTGCTATCTCCTCGATAAGGCCGTCAGCAAATTGCAGGATGGCCGCTCTAAAAACCTCCTCCTTGCTGCTAAAATGCAAATAGAGACCGGGTCGCGAGATTCCGGCGGCCTCGGCGATCTCATTCATCGATACGCGCTTGTAGCCGTACTTGAAGAACACCTCGAGCGCAGCCGCAAGTATCTGTTGCCTCTTTTCGTCACTCACCAGCTTATTATTTGACATTCTTAGTCGAGTAGCCAATCCTCTGACAAATAGACCATAAGTGTCAATTGTATAAAAGGAGTGAATATGATGACTGAGCAAAAGCCGTTGATATCAGGGTTTGGATCAAGGACGACTGCCGAGGAAGCGCTGGCCGGACGCGATCTTCGAGGAAAGGTCGCGATCGTGACCGGTGGTCATGCCGGTCTCGGGCTGGAGACGACGCGTGTTCTCTCAAACGGAGGAGCCACTGTTGTTATCGGCTCTCGCGATCCTAAGAAAGCGCAAGCGGTCGTTGCAAAATTGAAGAACGTTGAAGTGAGTCAGTTGGATCTCGCTAGTCCAAGTTCGATCGATCGATTCGCCAACGAATTTCTAAACTCAAATCGTGCGCTCGATCTTCTCATCAACAATGCAGGCATTATGGCAACCCCGCTGATGCGTGACGACCGCGGCTATGAGATGCAATTTGCAACTAATCACTTAGGACATTTTCAGCTTACGACAAGACTGTGGGAAGCGCTGAAGAAATCTGGTAGTGCGCGGGTGGTCGCCCTTTCTTCCTATGGTCATAGCAGGAGTGGAGTTGATCTCAGCGACCCGAATTTTAACCAGAGACCGTATGACAAATGGGCGGCTTACGGGCAATCGAAAAGCGCAAATTCACTATTTGCAGTTGAGCTTGATAAGCGGGGCCAAGAGCATGGTATTCGTGCGTTTGCGGTGCATCCAGGCGGAATCCTCACCGATCTTGCTCGCTACCTGACAGACGAGGATTTCAAAGCATTCGGCATCTATCGAGAAAATGGTGTTCTTAAGGGTCCCGAGTGGCTCAAGAATATTGAGCAAGGTGCAGCAACCACGGTTTGGTGTGCCGTGAGTCCGCAATTGAATAATAAAGGTGGGGTTTACTGCGAAGACTGCGACATCGCGCCGATACTCCCTGCAGATAGCGAACTGCGCACCGGCGTGCGCCCTTGGGCAGTTGATAAAGCAGCGGCCGAAGCTCTTTGGATTCTTAGCGAGAAGCTAACCCCTATCTCGGCTGGGTCGATTGTTTAAAATGTAAAGTATCTAATTTTTCGGAAGTGCACAGAAGTGCGTAATTGGGTCACCTCTTAACCAGCAAGATCACCCGATGGCGCTTGATCTTTCTCGCTGCAGACATGGTTCATCTCCTTGTGTCAGTTATGCCGGTGGCAGCTTAGCGCCATTTTTCTGGTATTCCGTGAACAGGGCATTGAAATACNTGTCATAGGCGGCGGCCACCGCTGGCGACTCGATGATCAGCATATTCTCATCGTTAAGCTCGGCATTTTCCGAGAAGTTATAACTGCCGGTGATCACCACCTTATCGTCAATGATCATCACTTTGTTGTGCATGAAATCATTCTTGTCGCCTTGGCCGTTAAAGGCATGCGACGGGGCCGCCACGAATCGAGGATCGCCATTAGCAAACCAGAAATTCGGATCGGCTGCTTTGCCCTTCATTACCTGTTTCATCTCATGAGGATCAAGCACTCCCGTGACGTCTTTGTTTTTCAATGCCAACAGACTCCCCAGAATGCCTTTGTCGCTGATTAGCATGGCGATGACCCGAATTTTCCGAGCGCCTTTTAACCTGTTCTGAACCTCGGTCTCAATTCCTTCTCCTTCGACGAATTGCGTCGAGAAAAAGATCGAGATCGGGATGCCGCCGATCTTGACTCTGATTGGGACTCCCTTTACGCCTTTCGTATGACTCGTCGCGTGGCCAGGTGCGCCGATGTCTCCAAAAATCTTGGCGTATGCAGTGGCAACTACGGGTGAATCGATCATCAGGAAATTGTTATCCTGCAATAGCAAGCCGCCGTTAGTGAAATTGCCAGATCCAGTCCAGACGGAAGATCCATCTCGCACGATGAACTTGTCGTGCATCAAATGCCGACCCTTTTCCTGAACCGGGTTCGCGAACTTCTTAAGGCCTGCGGCGATAATTGCCTTTTCGGTGGAAGATTTGGGATCGACGGTGGTGCTGTTCGCGCCGACAGCCCGGGCATCGTAAAGGATGTGAAGCTGAATCTTGCTGGACATTGCTTTCAGGGCTTTTAGAACATCCGGGTTCTTCATGTCGTAGATGGCCACATCGAGCGAATGTTTTGCGTTCTGAATAAATTGGACAAGATGACCGACCGCTTGGCCATCGACCTTGGCGCGTTTGGATTGAAAATAGAAAGAGAGGCCTGTGGTGGTAAATGTTGATATGGTTGCCATATAGAGTATTCGTTGTATCTGTTGTTAGTCGCTCAACCCGCTCGAAGTCGTTTGATCTTTCTCGCTAACGTCGCATCAGTTTCCAGTCGCTTAGCAAAGCGCCGAACACCGGCAAAGAAATCACCGGACTACTGTAATAGAGCCTGATAGTATCGTTTGGAGGTTTATCGTAGACTTTGTAGTTAACGGTAAGTCCTGCGATCTCTTCACCAGTGGTGCGGTGCAATTTCAGCCAATAATCTCCACTTTGATTGCGCAAAGATCGTTTACTATCGAGCGATATCCTGGACCGAGGGATGCCTAGGAATTGCGGCGTCACAAGGAGAAGGAAATCGGGCGAAGAAGGTCGTGCTTTTCAGCAACCTAGTATCGCCACGCGAAACTGTATATACGCGTTTCTGCGTATCCGGCTAAGTCGGAAATTCGCAGAGACACGCGAGAAATGGCACGAGTCATGCCTCGGCCGGCATATTCCTAAGCACAGTCAGGGACACCACGCATTTGGTGGTGCACTCGCCCACAATCCGGATGAGTGAAGGGTTATCGTCAGAGAACTAACTGGAAAAGGATTAAAATAAGCTGTGCAGAAAACAGCAAGCGCAACGCACACTAAGTTTCTGAAACTCCCGGCACCAATTGCATTTGTGACTTTAGAGACCCCGCCGATGCTTTCACATAAATAGTTGGCCCACCGAGCAGTAAACGCGCTATTTCAGTTGTTTACCTGTGCGGTTGTGCCGCCTTCAGCTGGTTCGTTACGTCGAGGATCATGCTGGCGGTCAGCCGCGACCGGTCGACAATGCCGTCGAGCTGTCCCTGCGCGTTCACCACTGGTAGCCAATCGCGGCCGGATTTCTCCATGCGATCGAGCACGTCACGCTTGTCGGATTTCTTGGTCACAGCATCGCTAGACGGGACGAAACTCGGAAGCTGCGCGAGCTTGAGTTTGTCCGCATCGCTTGCACGGTTCAACAGCAGGGCGAAATCCAGGAAAGTCTCCCCCGATCCCGGGTCCTGTAGCACGGCCAGGAGACTGCGCGCATCTAACATGCCAAACAAGCTCTTGTCCGGCTTGAGGAGTATGATGTAGCGGAAGAAATCGTAGCGAGTAAGTGTTTCCAGGTAAGTCTTAAGAATTGTCTGATCGTAGCCCCCGAAGTTCAGCATGAAGTCGAGCCCTTGCACCCGCTGGCGGACCATCTCTGGAATCTCGGCAATCCCGCCCTTCATAGCTTGTTCCACGGGCGCGACTGGCAGAGCATTGACCTGCTGGGCGATGGGCTGCGCGGCAGAGGACAAAATCGCATCTCTCGTCGTCTCGATCGTAACTCCCTCACTACCAACGACGATCTTCGTGAGTTTGCCCGAGATCAGCAGCGCGAGCGCAACCGCGATCGCGGCAATAATGGCATCGTTCAGGGTGATTACTACCTTGCCGGCGGTCGCACTGCGGAGCGCCACGACGCCCACAAGCACCGTGATTGCGATGATCGTTACGATTAGCTCGGTATTCACGAATTACCTCGCTGTTCGGTATCAAACTTTTTTCAAATTGTGCGCCCAGGGCATGTCCAGTCACTATTCACTCCGCTGGAATTAGTCGACCTCATTTCATTGTGCTGACACACTGCAAGTCCGCGCGTTCCTGCTGTATCGCGTCATCTTGAGCAGGCGAAAGAGAACCTGATGGCAGTCAAAATGGATATAACAGACTTTCTCAAATCTAATATCGCGCTCTGAATATACGTAGAAATACGTATTTACTTTTGAAGATTCGGCCCTTGATAATCAAGCTGGTAGCCGAACTCGATGGAACAAGATAGAATTCTGTTATGTAGTCTCTGCTCGCCTAGCGGTCTGGGTTCTGGACTCCGGGACTTGCTCGAATCCTCCGTTACTCCAAAACTCCATCTGCGGCGCGACGCCGCGGAAACGCAGAGGCACAGTGTACACCAACAAGCCTTGTCCAGAGTGTCCGCTGAAATTGAGTCCGACACTATTTTCGGTATTCTTCCTGCGAGCTTCCTAGATCCACGGCGCTTTCAGTCTAACTTTGAGCCTCGTTGCTCTCCGAGAACGTGAGGATGCTTCGTGAAAGACCCACATTCAGAAAGCGACAGATTCCGCGAGTTTGGCTCGGCGCCAAAATCCGAGCGTATCGTGTTATTGTGGGACGAATGTCGCGATCGCCAGCAAGAGATTAGTAAAATCATCAACTGCACTGGGGCCCAGCCGGTCGCCTGTGGAGATTTTTCTGATCGGAGGCTCATCGACCTTTCGGCGAACTGCTTTGTTGCGGTGGCGAGTACGGGTGCCATGGCTGGTGGAGCCGGAATGCATGTCATCCGCGACTTGAGGGCGAAAGGCTTCCGGGTAATTGCGTATGAGGACGGCGCCGGATCATGGCCGATCAAGACGAAATGCCTGCCACTTCTGGCAGGAGCGATCCAGTTGTTCGACAGCTCGAGGACAGAATTCCCGCATGAGCTGCGCGAGACGATCGAGCGGATCGTCCGCGTCGAAACGCAGAAACGGAGCGACGAGCATAAAATTAGAACGATCATGCATGGCCTGGGAATGATCGGGGAGAGCGCTGGAATGATGGCGGTTTTCCGCGCTGTCATCCGATTCAGCGCATTAAGCGATCTGCCCGTACTCATCGCTGGCGAGACTGGCACGGGTAAGGAGGCTCTCGCTCGGGCCGTGCATAGTTTGGACCCGAAGCGGAGTCAGGGACCTTTCGTCCCGGTGAATTGTGGGGCAATTAGCACAACCCTGGTGGAGAGCGAATTTTTTGGTCATCGCCGTGGCGCCTTTACCGGCGCAGAACGGGAGCGCAAAGGCCTTATTCGTTCCGCGGAAGGAGGCGTATTGTTTCTCGACGAAGTTGCCGAACTGGACGTCACCCTGCAGAACCGGCTGCTACGCGTTCTACAGGAAAATCGAGTCCTTGGCGTCGGCGAAGACCGCGAGGTGGACATAAACGTGCGTGTGGTCGCTGCGACCAATCGCGATCTGGAGCGACTAGTGCAAGAGAACAAATTTCGCACTGATCTTTTTCACCGACTTAACGTCCTGTCGATTTCGGTGCCGCCGCTGCGCGAACGTCCAGATGATCTCGCGCCGCTGGTGGAGCATTTCTTGCAGAAATATCGTTCCCTTACCAACCCAGCTACGCATACGGTTGACGCAGATTTTCTAGAAGCCCTGCGGCAGATCGAGTTGCCGGGCAATGTGCGTCAACTCGAGAATCTGGTGCGCCAGGCATTGGTCCGCAAAGCGACAGATTCACCCCTGAGCCTTAGTGATTTGTCGGTTGAAATTTTGCGGCAATTCTTGGCACCGGAGCGTGATCCGGTGGTTCGGAAGGCCGAAACTGCGGATCTGTTCAATGCGGATACTCTCACTAGCTCGTTCGTCCAAGTGCTGGAGGCGAACGGCTGGAATCTCAGGCGCTCTCTGGAAGATTGCGAGCGACAGGGGCTGGAGGCCGCGATGAAGCGCACCAACGGGAACCAATCAGAGATCGCACGGTTACTTGGGATCACGCCGCGGAGCGTTTATAATAAGGTGCATAAGTATCGCCTGAAATCCTAAGCGGAAAACATTTTCCGGAAGATTTGGCAGAGATGCGGAACGGTCTTTCCGTCGCGCAGCTGAGCGCCGGAGCAATCGGTGACAAAAGAGAATCTGATTTTTCTCTCTCGGTTCAGAGACAACGCGCGCTTTCCCTACATCCTGGCACGCGCAAAGCTTTATAGGCGGCACCCGATCGAAGCCGCAAACCGCCTCGGGATGAGCCAAACAATGTGCCAAACCCTTGGGTCCAATTTCGAATTGACGACGTTTATGTGCCCGAGCCCGTGCAGATCCTCATGGAACTCCATGGTAAAGAATTACTCCAAGGGAAAATTATCGACGTGTCCAACGCCGACAGCCCGGAGGAAGCATTTGCCGTCGTCGAAGTCGAAGGGCTCTCACAGCCCGTCGTCGTACCCATGAAACACATCAAAGAAATGCGGCGATGAATTCCTCCGGTCCGATAGTGAAGTGGAGCGACGTCTGGGGAGGATTCAATTGGTTTGCGCTTCGCGCCAAACCGCGACGGGAGAACTTTGCTGTGACCAATGTCAATGCACTTAGCGTCGAAACAATGTTGCCCCTGGTCAAAGTCGAACGGCTGGTCCGCGGCGCCGCGCGGATGGCGGCTAAGCCGCTATTTTCTGGCTATTTCTTTGCCCGGTTTTGTCCTGAAAATTCTTTCGAATTAGTCAAACACTCGCGCGGTGTTTTGCACGTGGTGAGTTCTGGGCGAATTCCGATCCCTGTACCGGACAACGTCGTTCGGGAAATTCAGGATCGCGTTCAAGAAGACGGCTTTATCAGAATCCGTCCGCAAGGTTTGGTGCCGGGAACCCGAGTAACCATTCAAACCGGCCCGTTCGAAGGAATGATGGGTAGAGTCGAACGAGAGCTGGATGACCGAAAGCGCGTAACGATTTTTCTAGAAACTCTATTGCAGGCGCGTGTGCTGATCGAAAGACGGTGGATTGAAGCAGAGGCAGCATAGCTGACCGACTGCCCGGAAAGACTTTTCAGGAAGAAAACGGCGTTAACGTCGTTGTGCGGAGCCTGCCCAAAATCGGGCTTAGTCTGTTCCCCGGTAGCAGAGTCCGAAAAATCGCAGTCCGCAACTTCTTACTCAAATGGGCGATTACACTGTACTGGCGGAGGCTGGTGATTCGTTAGTTAGCATTCTGTGGGAAGAAATCCAAATCGACCCGCAGATAAACAGCCTGATTGACAACGAAAACCGCATTTCTCTCGATTCGCCGTTCGATCTCCAGGACAACGACTCAGTTAAACTTTCAATTTATCTCTACCGGATCACCGAGAACGCGAGTACTAAGAATCAGTTTCCGGTCCAGGGCAACGGCACTCAACTGCGGAAGCCTCCACTGACTCTCGACTTACATTATCTCGTCACTCCACTGGTAGGAACGGTTACCGACCAACAAATCATTCTCGGGAAAGTAATGCAGGTTTTCTACGATCGGGCGATCCTGCAGGGAACCGATCTAACCGGCTCGCTCGCAGCATCAGGTGAGGAGGTCCGGCTAATTCTCAATCCCGTCGCCCTGGAAGAAACGACTCGTGTCTGGCAAGCCATGGAGATGAGCTATCGACTTTCGTTAGTCTACCTGGTGCGGGTCGTCATGGTGGATTCACGCCGCGAACAGTTCGTCCAGCCGGTCGTAACCAGACGCGACCAATTCAGCCAACGACAGGGATAGGATATGGTGTCGACGAATACGCGACCAGATATCTCTGAATTACAATTGAGTCTTGCCTTGTTGCTTTACGATGGGTTCACCGGTGCGCACGAATTGATTGGCAACATTTCTGTCTCGCTCGTGAATGAGATGCTCGCCAGCCCCCTTCATGAAGCGCCCGGCAGTCCACCTACGGCCGGTCAAAAGACGCCGCAAGAGACGTTCCGTAAGACTCCGGAAGCAACATTCCTTTTTTTCGGGTTATCGCCCGGAGCGTATGTCCTGCAAGTTCGTAGTAACGACGCATCGCCCGACCAAACGCCGCCCTTTTACCTCCCCGCTGATATACCAGTCAACGTCACCGATCTGCCGGTTATGGTCACGGCGCAGAAGCCAATATGGCCGGCATTTCCCGATATCAATCTGGCCGACAGTACTAAGCCGCTCCCCGATCCAACACAACCCGAGGCCTATCGCGCGCAGCGCCGCGCCGCCACACTACAACCGAGCACAGCTTATCCTTTTCCGGCCGGTTCGACACTCGTTCGGGGAACGGTGCTCGCAAATGGAGCGCCTCTCGCCGAGGCAAGAGTGCAAAGGGTAAGCGATGATCTGTCGTATCCGACCGGTGATGATGGAGGATTCGTGCTCTTTTTCACGCAGATCAGCGGCGTCGGCGAGACGATTACTTTGCAAGCAACACACGCGCTTCATCCGCTCGTGCAACAAAAAACTGATGTTCACCGCGGGATGACGGTGGCGACAAATATCGTATTGGCACCATAGCCAGGAAAGGAAATAAACATGCCAGAGTACCTATATCCCGGCGTTTACGTTGAAGAGGTGGACACCGGAAATAAACCGATCGAAGGGGTTTCAACCAGCACCGTGGGCTTTTTGGGAATCACAGAACGAGGCCCGTTAGACCCCACGCTGATCACCAGCTTCACCGACTACATTCGAACCTTCGGAAGGTACGTGAAAGAGGGCGACGTTGATCGTTATCTTGCATATGCCGTCGAAGGATTTTTTCAGAACGGAGGGGAACGTTGTTTCGTAGCGCGCGTTGCTTCGAGCGACGCAAAAACTGGCTGGCTGACCAGCGATGAAAACCCAGCCAAGATGAGGGTTCAGGCGGTCGGACCGGGCTCGTGGGGAAACAACATTGCGGTGCAGACTGCCCGGGCTGGTTTGCAGAATAACCCGAACCTATTCAAACTCGTCGTCGCTTATTGGGCCAATGGCTTGCCGGCCTCCCTGCCGGACCTGACGAGGCCTATTCCACCGGAGATTCCAACACCCACACTCGTGGAAAGCTTTGACGATCTCTCGGCGAATCCGGCGAGCACCACGTTCTATGAAAGCCAGGTGAATGACGTGTCCAATCTCATCACATTGAAACAAAGGGCTCCTGGCGTACCGATCATAGAATCGTTCTTAGCATCGCCCCCGGCATCCCCGCCGACGCCCAGCGCGGTGTCACTGCAAGGCGGAACAGATATGCCAATTCAGCTCAAAGACTTCACCGGAGAATTGTCCGGGCCGGAAAACAAGGTTGGGCTACTGGCGCTCGGAGATGTCGATGAGATCTCCATTCTATGTTGCCCGGATGAGTTTTATTTTGGACCGCAGGACAACAGCATATCGGGAGCACTCGTCGACCAGTGNGAAACTCTCAAGTATCGATTTGCGATACTGCAGGCGCCGCCGGTAGTGCGGCACCCCGAATCAAACGACCCTTCGATTAACTCACCTCGAGGATACGGAGCTTTCTACTTTCCTTGGTTATGGATTACCAATCCAACTAATGGCGTGCCTTTGCTGGTTCCGCCCGGCGGCCATATGGCCGGAATTTACGCTCGCAGTGACACCAACCGGGGCGTGCATAAAGACCCAGCCAATGAAGTCATTCGAGGGATAAGCCAGCTTCAACTCCAGATCAATAACCAGGAGCAAGCCATCCTCAATCCGAAGGGGGTAAACTGTCTGCGCTACTTCAAAGGACAAGGCAATCTGGTCTGGGGCGGACGAACCACCAGTCCAGATCCGGATTGGAAGTATATCAATGTCCGGAGACTGTTTATCTTTGTCGAGAAATCAATCGATCGAGGCACACAATGGGTGGTTTTCGAACCCAATGACGAAGCCCTCTGGGCGCGTGCGCGGAGAAGTGTAAGTGATTTCCTGACCGGATTGTGGAAGGACGGAATGCTCCAGGGAGCGACCAAAGAGCAGGCGTTTTTCGTCCGCTGTGATCGGACCACAATGACGCAGGCCGATATCGACAACGGACGGTTCATCATGTTGATCGGCATCGCACCAGTGAAACCGGCGGAGTTCGTAATCTTCCGCATCGGCCAGTACAGCGGCGGTTCCGATGTCACTGAAGCATAAAACCTAACAACCAAAGGAAACAGCTTATGCCAGACGGAAAACGAAACGACCCTTACGGCCAATTCAATTTTCTGATTGAAATCGATGGGGTCACAAAGGGCGGGTTTAGCGAAGCCAGCGGTCTGACCACCGACTCAAATATTATCGAATATCGCGAGGGTAACGAAAATGCGGACGGTCAAGCAACGACGCGCAAGCTACCGGGCCTGATGAAATACAACAACATCGTGCTGAAGCGAGGTTGGACCAAGGACCAATCCTTGTGGCAATGGAGACAAAAAGTGATTGAGGGTAAAACGTCGCGGACGAGTGGCTCGATTGTCCTGCTCGACGAAGCCCGGCAACCGGCGCTTCGCTGGAAGTTTCGGGAAGGGTGGCCAAGCAAATGGGAAGGTCCAGCGCTTAACGGGAAGACCAGCGAGGTCGCAATCGAATCGATGGAGATCGCACACGAGGGGCTAGTCCTGGAGTCGGCTTAAAAGAGTAACCAAGAGAGGTCTGATAGATGCCTGTCTATCGATCTGTCTACCTGACACCTGGCGTTTACCGGCAGCCGCAGCCAGCTGAGAATGACGACATTCGCCTGGTTCGGACCGACGTGGCCGGGTTCGTCGGATTTGCCGAACGCGGGCCACTGCCTCGTCCGGGCGCCACGGCGGAAGAGTTGAGATCAACCGCAGTTCGTCTGACAACTTGGAAGCAGTTTCTCACGACCTTCGGGGGGTTCATGCCATACAGCTATCTGGCATATGCCGTGCGGGCGTTTTTCGAAAACGGAGGTACGACCTGTTATGTCGTGCGCGTTGCAGCGCTTACGCCAGAAGAAAGTTTTCATCGGCCACGCACAGCCTTTTTCGCCTTGCCGAGCGCGCCAGCGAATGAATCAGGGGATGCATTCGTCGGCCCGGCGACTGCGGGCGATTCGCAGCTCATGATCGTCGGGTCAAGCCTCAGTCGCCAAAGTGAGATTTCGCCCGGCGACCTTATCGAGGTCCGTGATCAAGGGGCCACTGAACGCTTGATAGTGGTTGAACGCCACGACAATAGAATCAGGCTTGCCCGCAAGCTCTCATACAAATACCCGGAAGGCGCGATAGTGGCGAAGTATGAGCCCGNGTTGGTGGTCACAGCGACCAGCGCGGGAAATTGGGCGAACCGAATCAAACTAACCATTACCCCGCTGACGTCCGGCGATTTTGCCGAGGAATTCGCTCTTCGAGTAACAGTAACCCCTGGGCTGGATCCCTCTCGACCGGTCGAGGAAGAGTTCTACAACCGATTGTCTCTGGCGAAAGGACAGTTTTACGCTCCTGACCACGTCAATACTACCTCCAACTTGATTACCGTAGATGTCATTGAATCATCACCGCCCACACCTCAACTCTTCTTTGGAGCTGAACCACTCGCCACGGGCACGGTCTGGCTCCAGGGTGGGCAGGACGGCTTAAGCGAGGTGTCGATCGACGATTTTACCGGCAGTCCGGAAGACTTACGCGGACTACGCATCATGGAAGAGATCGACGAAGTCGCTATCCTTTGTGTGCCCGACGCAGTCTTGGAGCCGCCCCTAGCTTTCTCGATTCCCAAGCCGCCCCCGGCCGACTCGTGTGTCGTTTTTTCCGGTTCAGACGAACCACCGCCGCCAGACGATGAAACAGTAGTTCCGCCGGCACCCGATACGATGAGCATCTATCGCGCAATGATCGACCAATGCCAGCGGCTTCGGTATCGCACCGCCATTTTGGATTATCCGAAAACCAAAAAGGCGGCTAGAGACCTTCAGGGTTGGAAGGAGAACTTTGTCACTCGTTTTGGTGCGATTTATTATCCGTGGCTCAAAGTTCCCGACCCACTTGGAATCGAAGGGCTTACCCGAAGTGTGCCGGCGGCCGGCCATGTAGCGGGTATCTACGCTCGGCTCGATAATCAGTTTGGAGTAGGCCGGCCTCCGGCCAACGCTGCACTCGAATTTATCACCGACGTGGCCGACGACGTCACGGACCTCGATCAACAAGAGTTGAACCCATATGGCATCAACGCGATTCGCGCTTTTCCGGGTCGCGGAATCCGGGTGTGGGGAGCCCGCTCCCTGGCGGGTGAAAAGGACACTGATTGGTGGTTTATCCATGTGCGACGGCTGATGTCGATGATCGAAAAGTCGGTCGAAGTGTCCACCCGATGGGCGGTCTTCGAGCCTAATGACTTCTCTTTGCGACACACGCTTGTCCATTCGCTCTTTGTGTTCCTCGAAACCATCTGGCGCACCGGCGCTCTCAAAGGAACCAAGCCTTCCGATGGCTTTTACGTGAAATGCGACGAAACCAACAACCCTCCTGCGGTTGTCGATGTTGGCCGTATCGTATGCGAGGTAGGAGTTGCGGTGGCTGCTCCAATGGAATTTCTGGTGTTCGAGATTCATCAAGACCCGGCCACTGCCAACCTGGTCGAAACGTGAAAGTAATGATATGGCTTCCGCGCTGAGAATCGATCCGCTCGGGGTATTCAATTTCTATCTCACCCTGATCGACGCATCGAACATAGTCGGCACGCTGATTACAGCGGCCGTAAATTATAAGGTCGCCGGTTTTTCTGAGTGCTCTGGGTTAGAAGCAACGGTTGAATTGTTCGAAATCAAGGAAGGCGGGGTGAATGATTTCGTCCACAAATTTCCTACTCGCGCCAGTTTTGGCAACATCACGCTAAAGCATGGAGTCATCTATCTCTACGACGATCTCTGGTCGTGGCACAACGGCTTTGTCCTGGGGACAGGCAAAAGAAAAGATGGGTTAATCGTCATGCTCGATGAGTCGAGGGCACCAGTGAAAGTCTGGAAGTTTAAGCGTGGTATCCCGACAAAATGGGTCGGCCCTTCTCTCAATGCGACCCAGAACGCGGTCGCGATCGAGTCTCTGGAAATNGGCCATGAAGGTCTGTTTTTGGAGGTCGGCGCCTAGTTAACCTGGTTGAAACAGACCGTCCTAAATCCTTACTCGAAAAATTCCCAAGCGTTTATGGCATCACAAGAAAGTCCCGACGTAAAAGTCAACGAGGTTGTGCTCGACCTGCAGATAACCGAGGGCGTCGGACCATTGAGCGCTGCGGAGGTCAAGCGGATCGTTATGTTGGTATTGGAACAGGTCCACCACGAACAACACCGCCTCGAAGAAAGAACGCGCGACACAAGGATTAACGATCGGGCGTTCCGCCCAGAAGCAAGGATATAAAAGTGGGGCTGGAAAAACTGACAATTATTCCGGAGCCCGGAGCTGGGCTCGCCGCAATTCGCGCGCGCTTTAATCCAGAACGTTACACGCTCAACAAGAGCGTACAATTCGCTGAGATCGCGATCCCCGGATTGGATTCGCCGGTGCAACAGTTCGTCAGAGGCCAGGCGGAGAAGATCACGATGGAACTCTTTTTTGATACTACCGAGTCTGGAATGGTGGACAATCCGCAAGACGTTCGCAGCCAAACAAAGTTGGTTTACCAATTACTCAGAGTTAATGGACATCTGCATGCGCCGCCGCGCTGTACGCTCACCTGGGGCCACGACCAAAGACTTTTCTGCTTCGGAACGTCCACCGATTTTTTCTGCGTCGTCGAAAGTGTCGGTGAAGAATTCACTCTGTTTAGCCCTTCCGGCATCCCGCTAAGGGCTAAGCTAAACCTCACTTTACGGGAGGCGTGGACGATCGAGCAACAGCTCAAGGAAACACCCAGAGAGTCGGCCGACCGCACCAAAGCACGTATGGTCAAAAGAGGCGAAACTCTCAGTCAAATTGCGTGGTTGGAGTACAACGACTCAACCCAATGGCGGCTAATCGCCGATGGTAACAATCTAGCTAATCCCAGGCTGGTCGCGCCCGGAACTACATTGCAGATCCCGCGCCAACCGCGCTAGGTCCAGGTTATGGATGGTCCAAACGTTCTGCCGGTTGACGTTTATCGGAACCAGGATTTCTACGTGCCAGCCTTCGTCGTCAAGGTTGGCGAGAAGCAGGACATAACTGAGGCGAATGATGTTCTAAGCATTACCTACTCAGATAGTCTGACTGAGATTGATTCATTCGACATGACAGTCTCAAACTGGGACCCCGACAACCGAACGTTCAAGTATAGCGACAAAAGCATATTCAACCCATGGAAGAATGTCGAATTGCGAATGGGCTACCTCGGGAACGGTAAGAATAAGAACGAACTGCAGCGCATGCTGACCGGAGAAATAACAACCCTCTCGCCCAATTTTCCCGCGTCAGGCGGACCGACATTGACCGTGCGTGGGCTGAACCTTTTCCACCGCTTCCGCCTCGAACAGGAAACGCACGCGTTCCTTAACCAGACCGATACTGAAATCGCAGAATTCCTCGTCAAAAGAATTGCCGAGCAAATTCACAAGACGTCACCGGGAATGAATCTCGAGCTCGATCGTAATGACATCAAGGCAAACAAACCTCGCGAAAGAGAACTCAAGCCTTCCTACCTACTGATGAACAATCAGTATCCGATCGTCTTCCTGATGGAGCGCGCACGCCGCATTGGCTACGAGCTGACGATGACCTACCAGGAAAAGAACCGCGTCACCTTTCACTTTCGGCCAAGCAGCGAGGTCTTGCGGCGCACTTACATCCTCGAGTGGGGAGTATCGTTGATCAGTTTTCAGCCTACTTTTCGAACTGCAGACCAGGTGAGTAAAGTGACAGTGAGGGGTTGGGATCCGAAGAAAAAAAAACCGATTGTAAAAACCGCCACCCGCGCAGATCTCAAGGATCAGAAAGTCGTAGATCCGAATATGCTTGGAGTCAATGATCCGCAGGTTGCGCAAGAGGTTACCGTGGATCGTCCGATTGCCAGCGAGAAAGAAGCCAAAAAATATGCCATAGACATTCTGCGGCAAAAGGCGACCGAACTGATTACAGCCAAGGGAAAAACGATTGGCGTTCCGGATCTTCGGGCAGGGGTTAAGGTGCAGATCAAGGGGTTTGGCCGATTCTCCGGCACCTATGTCATCACGGACACAACCCACACCATCGGTGACGGAGGGTATACCACAGATTTCGGCGCGCGAATGGAAGGCAGCCTCGGTTAGGTTATGGGCCAATTCAACGGAGTTGTGATCGGTCTCGTCACCAACGTCGATGACCCTGAGCTTCAGGGTCGCTGCAAGCTGCACTTTCCCTGGCTGGATCCGTCAAACGAAACCGATTGGGTTCGCATCGCGACAGTGATGGCCGGCGACGGTCGTGGCACGTTCTTCATGCCGGAAGTAAATGATGAAGCGCTCGTCGCGTTCGAACACGGGGATGCACGATTCCCCTACATTGTTGGCTTTCTTTGGAATGGCAAAGATGCTCCACCCGCCGATCACGTTCGCCTACGCCGAATTCAGTCCGTCAACGGCCACCGGATCAGTTTCATTGATGCGACTCCGTCGGCCGGAAGTAAAGGCGCACTAGTGATCGAAGATGCCCACGGCAACACGATTTCAATGTCCAACGGCAAAATTGCCATCAAGAGTGTGGCAGTTTTGGAGCTCACCGCTCCAACGATCACGTTGAACGGTCGCATTGTCGCACCCAACGCGAACCCGATTTGAGGATTGAGGAAATTTCCGGCCGAGACCTCAACCCGATCCGCACAATCCATCTAATGCCAAATATTGACATTCCGCTTCCCCCAGACCTCGAGGAACTGTTCAAGCTACCGGCATGTGCGGATGTAAGTCTGCCCCCGCCAAAACCGCTAAAGGTGCAACTTCCCGGAGGCGGGACGTTGAGTGCATTCTCCGATTTATCCAAAGGGATTCCGACCGATTGCGCGATGACGTTCAGTCTGCTGCTGCAGATCGGGCCGTTTCTCGGCGCCACGGAATGCCTGGTGAAAGTGCTCAAGTTGGTCCAGACCGTGGTAGACGTACTTAAATCCGCAACATTTCCTACGGATCTGATCTCGGCCATTCCAAAGATCGTGAAGGCGGCCGAACCTGTTATCGAGTGCGCGGTATCGTTTACCCCGGCGGGGCTGATTCCTTTTATTCGCGACCTTCTCTGTCTGATTCTGAAAGTCCTCAAGTGTCTACTGGAACAAATGAAGTCCGTCTTGAAGATACTTGAAGAAACCACGCCTCAGATCGCCATTGCCGAACAGAGTGGAAACACAGAATCGCTGCAGAGTTTGCAGTGCGCGCAAAACAACGCTCTGACACAGACGCAGCACCTGACGGCATCGCTGGAGGCGCTAGGCGTCCTTCTCGATCTGGCCGGAGACCTGATGCAGCTTGTCGGCGTCCCGCCGATAAAGCTGCCAACAATGGGGTCAAAGGTTGACCTCACATCCCTGAGGCAATTTGTGCAAGCGATTCAAGAGGTGGTCGCAACGATTCAGATTGCCGCGGACGTCTTGGGAGGATGCGAATCATGAACGGCGACGAATTCATCGGCAAGGGTTGGCGTTTCCCGATCAAAATCAATGCAAAAGGTGCGATCGATTGGTCGGAAGGTCCTGCGCGAATTTCTGATGCGATCTGGATCATCGTCAAGACTGCACTCGGCGAACGCGTCATGCGTCCCACTTTCGGTGCCGGGGCAAATGAGTATGTCTTCCAATCGAACAGCTTTGTCATCCGAACCAAGTTGGTGGCGGCCATCAAGAGCGCACTAGTACAATGGGAGCCGCGCATTGAACTTGGTCAGGTACAGGCTCAGCCCGTCGCCGACGAACCGACGCAGGTACTCGTGTCGATCGAGTATCGGGTTCGAACAACCAATGAGCTGTTTAATGTCGTTTATCCGTTCTACCTCGAGGAAGGGGTAAACTAAATGCCACTGCCAGACATACAACTGGACGATCGGACCTTTGAGACTCTGGTCGCAGATGTTAGGCGGCGAATTCCTGGTTACACACCGGAATGGACTGACCTGAATGAGAGCGATCCGGGAATCACCCTGGTACAGCTTTTCGCCTGGCTGGAGGAGATGATCCTCTGGCGTTTGAACCGCGTTCCGGAAAAAAACTACATTGAATTCCTGAAGTTAATCGGCATTGACCTGAGTCCACCGGCGCCGGCCAATGGCGATCTAACTTTCACGCTAACCATCGCCGGCACCCCCAGAAATGGGCTTCCGGACATTCCGGTGCAGATACCGGCCGGGACAGCGGTTTCTACCAGCGAACCAGACGCAGAGGGTCCGGTGATATTTGAAACCGATAGCGATCTTATTGCCGTCGGAGCCACATTAAAGAATCTCCAGAGTTTTGATGGTGCGCAGTTTCAACTGCTCGACCAGTCAAACGGGATTCCGGGAAAGTTTTACTTTCCCTTCGGCCAAAAGCCGCAAGCGGCAGCCGCATTCTACCTAGGCTTTGACCGAGTCTTCCCCGCTTCAGCACTATCAAGTCCGCCACTGTCCAGTCCGCCGTCCTTCGCCTCCCAAATTTACACCCTAAAAATTAATGCCTATACGGCGGATCTCATCGAGCAAGGACAAGGCATCGGCGCCGACTTGCTTGTGCCCACGCCGCCAGTCACCGCGGTTTGGGAGTATTGGGGCGGCAGTTCTCCATCCTGGCAGCCGCTCAATGTGACCAGCGATATTACTGCTGCACTCACTCGCACCGGGACAGTTACTTTCGAGACACCGGACCGGCAAGCAGCAATGAAAGTCGGGCTGCTGCAGAAACCCGATGATCCATCTTTATTTTGGTTCCGGTATCGGATCGAGCAAGTTTTAGGGGCCGGATACGAAGTCCCGCCTCGGCTGGAAGACGTGCTGATCAATACGGTTAGCGCCACTAACGTCATCACTGTCGCCGATGAGCTCCTCGGCGCCAGCGACGGCAGCCCAAATCAGGTTTTTCAACTCGCGAATAAGCCGGTGTTGCTTGATGGATTTGATCTGCAGGTGGACGAAGGCGAGGGCTTTCAGTCTTGGATCAGAGTCGACAATTTCGCCGGCTCAAAACGCTCCGATCCGCACTACACTTTGAATCCGGCAACCGGCGAAGTCGGCTTTGGTGATGGTGAGCAGGGAAAGATTCCCGGGCGACTTACTGAAGACGATCGTCCGGAGGAAGACTTGGCGAACATCAAAGTCGCCACCTACCGCTGGGGAGGCGGCGCCCGAGGAAATGTCGGGGCGAAAAAGGTGACCTCATTGCAGTCGCCGGTACCCTACGTGGCCAGCGTCACCAACTATCGCCCGACATCAGGCGGTCAGGATGAGGAAAGCTTGGAGAACGCGAAGGACCGGGCTCCGCAAGCCATCCGAACCCAGTCCCGCGCGGTGACAGCGGACGATTTTGAGTTTTTGGCCACGCAGACACCAGGCGCGAGAATCAAGCGTGCTCATGCCCTTCCCCAACATAATCCTAACCTCGAACCCATTCGTCCAGTTGGGGCTGCTATCCCCCCAACTTCGGTACCGATCCCGGGTGCAGTGAGTGTGATGGTTCTGCCGGACAGCCCTCTGAGTCAACCGATTCCTTCGGACGAAACGCTGGCGGCTGTCGCGACCTGGCTTAACGCGCATCGGTTAATCACCACTGAACTTTATGTGATCGCTCCAAAGTATCGGCAAGTGGAGATCGTAGCGAGCATCGTCGTCGAAAAAAGCGCCGTCAGCGGACAGGTCGCCCAAGACCTGAAGAAGCGGTTGCTCACTTATTTTCATCCGTTGACTGGGGGGACTGATGGAACTGGTTGGACATTCGGCGGGACGATTTACTTTTCTGACACTTATCGGACGATCTTGGAAACTCCAGGCGTAGCACGCATCGAGGTTGGTGCGGTCACGACCTACGTGGACGGTCAAAAATTGGCCCCGGCCACTGACTTTGTTCTGGCGGAGAACGAGCTGGTGTTTTCCGAAACCCACACGATCCACACGAGTTATTAATGGACTTCTCTGGAAAGCGGGTCGCGGGAAGCCATGCCCTGCCAAATGGGCGCGATCGATATTGGTTCCTGGATCAAATAGCCGGATGGCGTGAAGCGTTCAGGCAGGGGCTTGAACTGACAGTGCCCGACGGCAATTTGATTCTCGATCCGTTACCTGGAGCAGCGGCGCTGCTCCTTGATGCGGAGATACAAGCCTCAGAGTTTGCCTGTCCGAGCGCCCTGGCGACCGACGGCTGCGGACATGTTTTCGTGATCGACACCGCAACGAACCTGATCAAACGCATCGATCTTGAGCGCGGCTCCGTCGAAACCCTCCTAGCGATGGGAGGAAAAGGAAGTGGACCCCGAGAGTTTCGTGAACCTCGCGGAATTGCTGCTCTACCCTCGAGCGGTATTGTGGTCTCGGACACGGGAAACCATCACATCAAGATTTTTTTGCCTCCCGCCTACGCGCTGGTGCAGGATTGGGGTGCGAATGACGTATTGAATCAGCCGAGCCCGGGTGACGGCAGAAAAATGTTCCGCTGGCCGTGGGACGTTGCAGTAGATGCTTGCTATGCCGTCTACATTTTGGACCGGGGAAACCGTCGTATCCAGAAGATCTCCGCGGACGGCACCTGGCAAAATGAATTTGCTAATGAAACGTTCGTAAACCCGATTCGCATGGCTGTCGGACCGGAAGGAGCGGTTGCGGTGGTCGATGCGGGATCCAACCAGGTGATAGTGATCGCATCGGGCAGTCGGCAATTCATAACCGGCGTTGACAAGCCCAGAAGCGTAGCGTTTGGCGCCAATGAGAAGATTTATGTAGGTGACGCCGAAGGTCTCATCCACGTTTTCGAGCCGGCTGCAAAAAGTGAGAACAGCTATCGGAATATCGGAGCGGGCACCACTGACTTCTCGGGCGAGATCGTCGATCTGGTGTGGGACAGTAATTACGGTCTTCTAGCAATTGTTGCTGAGAAGTTTAATGGGCGCCGGCAACGGGTATGGAAAATCAACCCAAACGGAGCCCCGGTTAGTACGGGCAGGTTCATCACCCAGGCGCTCGACAGCAAGATTCCAAACTGTCAGTGGCATCGAGTACTCCTTAATGCGCAGGTGCCAAATGGCACCAGCATCCAGATCGAAAGCTTTACCAAGGATACAATAAATCCGGACGACCGTGACGGACAGGTAAAAGACCCTGATTTCAATCAATGGAAATTTTGCGTCAAAGCGGGTGACTCTAATCCGGACTGCCTCGTTCAAAGCGGAACCGGACGTTACCTTTGGCTGCGGCTGACTCTCAACTCGAATGGATTGGAGTCGCCTGAGTTGCGCTCGATCAAAGCCTTCTACCCGCGAACGAGCTATTTACAGTATCTACCGGCAGTCTATCAGGAGGACGAAGAGAGTCGGCAGTTTCTGGAACGGTTCTTATCGATTTTTCAATCGGAGTTCGACGAGTTTGACCGTCTTATCGACAGGCTGTGGCAACTCTTCAACCCGGGTTCGACCCCTGAAAAAGACCTCAAATGGCTAGCCGGTTGGCTGGCACTGGTTGTGAACCCAGATTGGCCGGAAGCCGAGCTCCGGTCGATGATCAAGGACGCTTTCCAAACTTATCTGCAACGTGGAACTGTGGCTGGACTTCAAAAGGCAATTCGAGATTACGTGGGAGTCGACGCAGGTATCGTCGAGCATTTCCGCTTACGTCAATTACCGCTTTTGTCGATTGCCGGTTCGGTTGAAGGAGGTGTTCGGCTTTGGAGCCCGGATTTTTACAAGAGATTGCAGCTAGACGCTAATTCTCAGATCGGTTCCTTCCAACTGGTTAGCAAACCTGAGCCAAGAGTCGAGGCATTGAGCTGGGGAGCTCACCAATTCACAGTCTTCTTTGCAGCCAACCCTTATGGATTTGACGATACCGAGCGGCAGGTCACCCAGGTAGTCGAACGAGAAAAACCGGCGCACACCCAGCACACGATTTGCCCGGTTTTTCCACGCTTCCGAATTGGGGTACAGGCGACAATCGGCACCGATTCGGTGGTGGGCGGAATCAGTTACTTAGTGCTGAATCGGCTCTCCACCCTGGGTTATGATTCAATTCTCGGCTGTTCACAACAGGAACAGAAGCTTCGCGAACTCGGCTTGACGCCGCGTCCAGTCGTAGGCCGCTCTTCCCTCCTTTCGTAACGGAGCCAGCGATGAAGACAACAAATAACAAACACAAAAACAACTGCTTACCGTGCGATATTCCTCCGTTTACTCGGAACAATTATTTCACCGGAAAGCTGCTAACCGAGCGGGACTTCACGGCCGAGCAGCAATATGTGGCTGACAAACTTCGGCTTCATCACGTTGGGCTGCACGGTTGGGGCGTAGTCTGTGGACTAAAGGTAAAACCACATCCAGTCTGTCCCGAATTACGGATTGTGGTAGAGCCGGGCCTGGCGATCGACGGGTGCGGACGCGAAATTCGAGTTCCGCACGAAGTAGAGCTCGATCTGCCACGCCTCGAGCCTTCGGCCGTCGTGATCGAGGATCCGTGCCCGCCGGAACCATCCGGCGAATCCAAGGAAAGCGCCGGCGCCCCCGAAGAACAACCAGAGGAGTACGAACCGAGTCTCACTCTTTTCGTCTGCCTTCGCTACGCGGAGTGGCAAACCGAACTAACACCGGCCCCCTTTAATGAATGCGCCAGTGGAAGCAGTACGACCAAACCTAATAGAATCCTGGAAGGTTGCGACTTACAGATCTTAACCAAAGAGCCCGCTGATTTTGAACGAGTCAGAAAGGAAAAGGAAAAATGGGAGGACCGCGATCCTCACGAGATTTACGAGAGTCTGTTCGCTGGCTGCCCCGAACCATTCGACAGCCATTGTATTCCCTTGGCTGTCATTAGCGATTTCACACCCGGTCAAGAGCTGAAAGCAGGATCGATTCACAACCGTCGTTGCCGCCAGCTCCTTCCAAGTACAACGGTGCTTGATCGGTTGATCCGTTACATCCTGAAGAAGATTCCGACCAGGAACCTCACTAGAATCATTGAAATCGGTTGGAATCATCGCGAGGAATACAGCACGCACGATTTCCTGAAGCTGTTTGTCGGTGAACACGAATCATCGCCGGGACTTCAGGTCACGTTCGATCGCCCGGTGCGGCACGAAGGAATTACGCCGAGGACGTTTCAGGCAATCGCCGTGCGTTATCTCGAGAATACGCACGGCGCGGGGCAACCTGAAGTTGTACCCGCAACGGTCCGACTGAACTCCACCCGAACACGAGCTCACCTTCATATCGATTCACACTATGCCAGGGAACGTTTGGATCGTACTCGATTCGACCTCTATCTGTTGCTGCGCTGCAACCTGGTAGTCGACGATCACGGTTACCCGGTGGATGGCGATTTCCTGGCCGCTGTAGATACCGACAGGAACTACGTTCCGGTATTCCCGACCGGCGATGGAATCGCGGGCGGCCTTTTTGAAAGCTGGATCCGCGTTGTTCACAGAGAAACTCACGAAAGAAAAGAAGAATATGACTCTCGCGCCTAACACCCCAACCCGCTCCCAGTCCGCTGCCGAAGCCCAAAGCTGCCAATCGCCACCGCCTTGGAGCTTACCATGCGGGCTGATGAGCTACGAGCGGCCCAAGTATTTTTGCGGTCATCTTCTCACCGACGTCGATCTGACGCAGGAGCAGCGCTATTTCCGTGAGAAGACAAGGCTGTATCATCGGGCACTCGATGGCCACGGTATTGTGTGCGGCTTACGGCTGACCTGCGATCACAACTGTTCCGGCGGGATTCTCATTAGCAAAGGTTACGCCATCGACAACCACGGTAACGATTTGATCCTGGCGGAACGAACAGCGTTCGACGTGGTTGGCCGGTTGGTCGAGAAGGGTCTAATCGTACAAGAGCCACCCCCCGATCCGTATAAACCAGAGAAGGTAAAACCCGAATGCCATTTCGAGCAGTGTTTCTACCTAACGATTGGTTATCAGGAAGAAGAAACCGATTTCGCTACTCCGCTGGTCACGGCGTGCCAACCGATGCTCAGTGAATGCGAGGCAACACGCGTCAGAGAAACGGTCCAGCTCGATGTCGTCGAAACGTTACCGAGCGACGAGCGCTTGGAATCTGCGCTTAAACGGCGGCTAGAATCATGTTTTAAAATCTTCAGCGAAGGAGCCTTCGCCCAAGCCTTGCATAAGCACCGCGATGCACTTGGCGAAATCATCACCCCTCCCGCTACAGCGGCTTCGTCCAAAGCTTCGGAGCACCACCACGCGGAGTACCACAAACTGTTTTTCGAGCTACGCGGACTTCTACTGCTCTACTTCAACCAGCATCCGGACAAATACAATTGCACAATCGAGCACGAAATCCGTAAAGTACGTTTTCCCGAAGTCCATAGGAAATCGGAAAAAGCCCAAGAGACCTACTTAGAGGAACTCCGAGATGCGTTTTCCTCTCTCCTCGCGTTAGCTTGGCAACACGCCATTAGCGCGGCTCTTGGCGAATTTGTTCCTTCCTGCCATGAAATAAGCGAGGCTTCCTGTATCCCACTTGGAACTGTGGTTGTAGAGAACGGCCGAGTAGTGCGAGTATGCAACTGTCCACGCTCTTATGTCTGGTCTTTCGGAAACTTTACGGAAGTCCTGTTGGCGACAACGCTGGGCGGATTGGCTTGCAAGAAGGAAGCCAAGCACCACTCAAAAACTGAGGGAGAAAAAGGGACTTCGCCAGATGTCTGCTGTCGCGATTTCGATTTCGACCTCGACTGTTTCCTGCAATGGCTTCACCTGAATCACAAAGCACCCTATTATGCGGGCAGCGAATTGATTCATTGGTTGGAAACTCTTGGGAAATCCTTGCGAGAGGGATTCGATTTCACCAATCCATGCAATTTTTCTTCAAGAATTTTTGAGGGAATGGAAGAAAAGAAAGCAACCGAATTCCTCAAAGCGGCGGATATCAAATCACGAGTCGTCGAAGCGGCGCTAGAGACGCGAGCACCGGACTTGTCCTCCCTGATCCAGAGCGCTGGCCTGGCTACTGGAGAGGAACCGATTATGCTCGTGGCCAAAGAGGGTGTGGTGACCACCTCCGTTGCTGAGCAGTCGGAACTCCATGCTCAGATTCATAACCTGCAGAGCCAGATTAACAATCTGAGGGCGCAACTGGAGAGGCTCCAGGGGCAAAGACCGCAAGGCGGACCGGGGCCTGGGTCAGCTCCGCGTCCTGCGTAGTTTTCGCAGAGCCAGGAATCGAACGCGATGACGAGACACCACGCGGACGATTTGGTTTCCTAGAAGTTCATTGAAACGATCAAAAAAACATCACCATGAGTACTGATATCGCGCGCCTGCTTTATTCCGAACGGCAGTATCTCCGGAGCTTCGACTTCACCGCCGAGCAATCCTATCACCTGGAGATGCGCCGCCGGCTGAATCTGGCATTGCACTTGTGGGGAATTGTTTATGGGCTCGAACTCTTGCAAGGGGAGGTTGTTCAAGGCGCGCCGGATCAGTGCTATCTGAGTGAAGGAATGGCGATCGACGCTTACGGTCGAGAGATCATCGTCTCAGCGAAGCACCTGCTTTCGGAAGACCTGGACAATAACCGGATCACTGGCGCTGGAACCTGCTCAGTTTGGATAAGGTACACTCGCGAGCCTGCTACCCCGCCGGAAGCAGCGTATCAGCGTTGCGATCTGAAGGAGCAGTATACCCGGTGGCGGGAATCCTTTGAGATCAAACTTATCTCCGTCGGCAGCAGTCCCTACCCGGCCGGCGCTAATCCGCTTCCGAGTGATCCCGATCCGTTTGGTGATCTTCCCGATGATCCGTCCAAATTCCCGTGGTGGATCCACCTGGGAACAATCAGCATCGATTCATCGCTCCAAGTTAGTACCCCAAAAAACGAAGATCGATTCTATATTGGAACTCGTACCCAGCGGATCGAAGCTCCTCGCGATGCGACAACCGAGTTCAATATTCTCGGTGCGGATGCGACCCACCCGAATAGTCCCCTAAAACCGTTAACCTCGATTCAGGTCAGAGATAATTTGTTCCTACAACAGAACCTGATTGCCGGCGACGATTTTGCTATCGACCACCAGAAGATCCTACCAGCTCCGCCGAGCGCATTCCCGAGCTTGAGTGGGAACGTGAAGATTGCGAGCGACGTTTTCCTTCAAGGAAACTTGTACACTCACTGCGACCTCGCCCATCCTGATCTGTGGCTGAACCTGGATCAATGTATTCACGAGCGGATCAAAAATTCAGTCCCGGAAGTTCATATNGGTACAGCCACGGTCCAGTTTTTGCCGCAGTCTACCGGCGATGCCTCGGGGACGATCTCAGCGAGCACCGATGTGACAATCACCACTCAATTGGCGCAGGTCGACGACGCGGCAAACACAATTACAACATCAATCGCAGGAGTCATCGGAAAGCCCCCGAGGTCAGAAGTTTCTACTGGCCCCTCGTTCTCAGTCGGACGGGTGAGCGGTCAGGGCGCGGCCGCAGTCTCCGCAAGCAATCCAAGCTTTCAAATCGTAACGTCCGGAACTGTTTCCCTCAAATCTGATACTACGGGCACCTACAATATCTCGCTAACGTGCAAGGTAGGACCAACCTACTCGATCCCGACTTCGACCGGCTCGGAAAAGCTGCAAGATGTGTTCATAGACTCGGTGATCATCAGCTACGTCGTTATTCTTAGCCCGAAGAAGTGACGCTAACCATCGACAAGCTTTGCGTCCGCGGCAAAATCCCCCGGCGGTCAAACGTAGATCGAACACTGATTGACCGGGCCCGCGAGGAGTTTGTTGTCGAATGCGGCCGCCAGTTGAGGCCGTCTTGGCCCGTCCAGCCACGAGTAGCACGCATTCGGCGGCTGCGGGTTCGGGTCAATATTCCAGCCACACAATTGAGACCAGATACTCTGGCCAAGGCTTGGACTGCGGCATTCCTGCGTGAATTGTTCGCGGCTCTGACTGATTTGAACGGCAACGAGATCCTTCAATTTGAGAGCAGAGCCGAGTATCTGGCTGGGGCCATTAAGGTTCTCCTGGATGGAGCTACCGCGCAGCGATGGGCGTACGAAGAATTCGAGGATCTATTTGACGTTGGCACACCCGAAGCCGTTCTGACTCTCTTCGAGAGAGAACACTCGGAGCCCATTCCGATATTGTTGATCCTGGAAGACCGGGGCTTGCTCGATCGCCTTCTTGCCATTTGGAATGGGGCTTCCTTGGAGCGATTCTTTTCCCTTATAGCGAGCCAGACCGGAGACAAAAGCCTTTCGATCGAAGACCTGATCATCGTTGCGCAACTTTTGTTCGATGATGGTTCCTGTGAAATGGGTCCGGCCGGAGATCCGAACCTGGTCGAAGGAAAGGTCGCACTGAGATTTTTTCTCGGTTCGGCCCGCAAGTCCGATTGCAGAACCGCTCAGTCTATTTCGCCCCAGATAATCTCTCAGGCGCTGCGCATAATTCGCGCCCTCCTTGACCTGTTTAAGTCGAAGGGAATCAGATGGCGATCTCTTGCTGACGGAGCCGGGCAGCCAGGAGATTCGATCCTTTCGGGACCGGCTATCGACATCCGGACCATGATCGTCGCAGCCGACGGTGAAAATCGAACTGCTTCTGCCGAACTCTTGGATAGACTCAGGTTGATTGCGGGTCCGCGCATTCAGGAGAACCTGCTGATTGAATTCACGAACATCATCGCGGCAGGAAACATCGAAAGGCGAAGTACGTTTGCCGAGCTCTTGGAGCAGCTGGCACTGGCGACCGGCGCTGAGAGCAGTCCCGAAGCCAGATGGAAATCCACCGATTGCGCCGGTCTATTCCTCCTGATCGGGGTTCTCGACGAATTAGGATGGGAAGATCGTCTTACCGGATCGTCCCTTGAGGCGACTTACGGCCCGCGGCTTCTGACCTATGTCCTGGCAGGAGTAGCCTCCGCGGTTCTGAATCGCTTCACCGAGGAGCCGGCGTACCTTGACGCCGGGATGGCCTTGTTCTCCGGTTGGATAGACCAGCCCAGTCTGGACGGACTCCGGGGCTTTCTGGCTTCGGGATCAGTCGAAAGGCGGCGCGATCTTCTGCGAGAACTGCTGGGCGAAGAAACAATCGAAGAGTGTTCGATCAGTTGGCTGAGTTGTTTTGAGGCGCTCGGCAACCATCTGATCCAAGAATTCACCAAGCATATTCGCTGCTTCGGCAAACCGAGCCGATCTTTTGTGGTGAAAAACTTCGTGGCTCTGCCCGGTCGTATCCGAATTGAGGAGACGCGTTTGGTTGTCATGTTCGATTCCAGCCCGTTACACGTAGTGATTCATCTCTCCGGACTGGACGATCCGATCGAACGAGTTGGGTGGTTAGGCGGCAGGAGAATCGCGTTCCAGGCCGAGGGCTTTTGAAGAGGAACGGACGAGGTTCGACTCGTCCGCTTCAGACCCAAACGGACGAGCTGGAGCTCGTCCCTACCGTATTAATCCGATGGAACCGTATTCTGACACCATCGAACATCTGCGTGAGGAGATATCCCGGCTCGATTTGCTGCTCAAACGGGCTGTGATAATCGCGCGTGAGGCGAGTTCAGGAGCAGGGCCCGACGAGTTCAGGGGCCTGGTTGTCACCGAGAATGAGGTCGACGATATCCTTCGTACGACCGATTTGATGGGAGAGCCTTGGGAGCGCGCTGGAGCAAAAGAAACTGAACTAGCCCCGATCGATAAAGAACTCGACAAAAAACGAAACCAAATCGATGGCCGGGTGAAAGCCACTCGCGGAAAAAAGGTCCAGCTCGCGCTGCTGAATCTAGCCGGGCAGTTTGATCTCTCGCAAGCGGAGGTAGACATCCTGCTGGTGGCTCTCGCGCCGGAGCTGGAACCGCGCTACGAGACGCTCTATTCGTACCTGCAAAACGATGTAACGCGTAAACATCCAAGCGTGAACCTTGCGCTGAACTTGATCTGTCGTTCCGAG
>JGI12053J15887_10000052_pt1 | contig 32697 bp, 28 predicted proteins | sample MedBloCAOM1_O3_FD_15887 | JGI IMG/M metagenome (IMG submission 15887)
CCGGCNGGTCGAGCAGCTCGCCCAATCCGACGGTGCGCGCAACATCGCCGGCGGCGGCAAGGGCATCTGCCCGCGCCGGACGGGACAGATGCGCGCCGACCGCGATGTTCTCCCGCACGGTCAGGGTCGTGAACGGCTGCACGATCTGGAATGTGCGGGCGATGCCGCGCCGCGCCAGCCGATGCGGGGGCTCGCCTGTGACATCGGCGCCGTCATAGACGATGCGGCCCTCGCTCGGCGGCGCAAAGCCCGCAATGATCGAGAACAGCGTGGTCTTGCCGGCGCCATTGGGTCCGATCAGCGCGGTGATGCGTCCGGCCGGCGCCAGCAACGATGCCCGGTCGAGGGCGAGCAGGCCGCCGAAACGCTTCGACACCTGCTCGACGCGCAACAGCGGCTCAACCATGGCCGCCGCCCATCGATGCAGGCGCCGCCCGCCTGAGGGACACGAGGCGGTGCCGCAGGTCGAGAAGAATGCCGGTGATGCCGCGCGGCGCGAACGCGATGACCAGGATGAGGACGCTGCCGTAGATGACGAGATCGAGGCCCGGCGCATCGCCGGTCATGAGCTTGGTGAGCTCTCCGAGGGTCTTGACCACCAGCGCGCCGAGGAGCGGGCCGAAGACCGTGCCGATGCCGCCGATGATGGGAGCGAGCAGAGCCTCGACCGAGATCCAGGGCCCATAGGCGATGCCTGCATCGATGAACAGGAAATACTGGGCATAGAAGCAGCCGCCGGCGGCAGTGATTGCGGCCGAGATGGTCATCGCGAGGAGCTTGACCATTGTCGTGTTCACGCCGAGCGCCTGCGCGGCGTCCTCGTTTTCGCGCAAGGCGACAAGATACGCGCCGAAGCGGCTGTCCTCGATCATCCGGATGAGCACCAGCGACAATCCGACCAGCACAAGGATGATCCAGTAGAACGGCGCGCGGCTCTGGAACTGGAACGCCTCCGGACGCAGGTCGAGCTTGATCAGCGTGCCGACGCCGGCGCCGGTGATGGGGGCGACGCTCGCGATGATGCGCAGCACTTCGGCGAAGGCGAGCGTCACCAGCGCAAAGTAGGAGCCTTTCAACCCCGACCGGAAGCTCAGCGCGCCGATCACGGCTCCGACCAGGGCGCCCGCGGCGATGCCGATGAACAGGCCGAGCCACGCGTTGATGCCGTAGTGCACCTGCAGGATGGCCGTCGCGTAGGCGCCGGTGCCGAAGAAGGCGGCATGACCGAACGAATACTGCCCGCCATACCCGCCGAGCAGGTTCCAGCCCTGGCCGACCAGCGCGATGAGCAGCGCGACCACCAGGAAATTGAGCACGACGTTGGACGAGGTGATCGCCGGCACCGTCGCCAGCAGCGCCGTGACGATGAGGATCGGCGCGAACGTCCTCATGCCCGCTCTCCGAACAGGCCGCTCGGTCGAAACAGCAGGACCAGGATGAACATTGCGAAGATGCCGATCTGGCCGAGCGACTCCCCGAGGTAGAGGCTGGACAGGCTCTCCACCACGCCGACGAACAGTCCGCCGATCAGGGCGCCGGTCACCGAGCCCATCCCGCCAAGCACGACGATGGTAAAGGCGATCAGCACGAAGGCGTTTCCGGCATGGGGATTGACGTAATAGGTGGGGATCAACAGGCAGGCTGCGATCGCGAGGCAGGCGGTTCCGAGCCCGAACGTAACCGCATAGATGTGCGCGACGTCGATGCCGGCGAGCTCGGCGCCGAGCTTCTCCTTGGCCACGGCGCGGATGGCCTTGCCGGTGTCGGTCCATCGCATGATGAGCCAGAGCGCTAGCGCAACGGCGACGACGACGAAGAAAGCGATGACGCGGGGCACTGCGAGAAACGCCGTGCCGACTTCAATGACGTCGAAGGCGTAGGGCAGGTTGATCGTGCGGGTGTCCGCGCGGAACGCGTAAAGGAGCGCATTCTCGATCACGACCGCGAGGCCGAGCGTCACCAGGAGGATGTTGCGATCCTCCCCGTGCGCGGCCGGACCGATGACGAAGCGTTGCAGGCCGTAGCCCAGCAGGAAGAACAGCGGCGTGAGCCCGAGCGCCGCGACGTAGGGATCGAGGCCGAGCAGCTTGTGCGCAAAGAACGCCGCGAACATCGCGGCGGTCAGCAGCGCGCCGTGGGCGAAATTGATGATGTGCAGGACGCCGTAGATCAACGTCAGGCCAAGCGCGATGAGCGCGTAGACGGCGCCGGTCATCAATCCGTTGAGCACCGCGGGAACGAGGATGACCGATGACGGCATGGCGGAGGGGACAAGACGGCGCGCGGCGCCGTCCGTCGAGCCGGCTCGTCACGCGCGTGGCATCGGAAACACCGGCTTTGCCGACGCGAACGCGGCCGGGAAGATCACCTGGATGTCGTTGTTGACGACCTGGGTGTTGACCGGCGCGGCGCCCTGGTTCTGTCCGTTGACGAATTTGGTCGGGCCATAGGGCATGACGTGGCCGGCAAAAGTCGAGCTTTCCAGCGCGCCGATGATCTTGGCGCGGTCCGCGCCGGCTGCGCGTTCGAGCGCGTCGGCGAGCAGCAGCACGCATGAATAGTTCATGTACACCTCGTAGGTGTAGAACTCGCCCTTCTCCTCGATCTTCTTCTTCAGCGCCAGCGCCTTCGGATTCTTCGGATCGAACCAGTGATTGCAGTCCATGATGTATTGCGCCGCCTCCGGGAATTCCTTGACGAACTTGTACGAGGAGGCCGCGCCGCCGAGCACCGAATAGATCCCCTTCGGCCGCACGCGCTGCTGCTGCATCGTGCGCGCCAGCAGGACGTATTCGTTGTAGTAGTTGGCCGGAATGACGAGATCGGGGTTCTGCGCCCGGATCTTGAGCACGACGTTGTTGAAGTCGCGTGTCGGCGTTGGATGCGCGATGGTTTCCAGGATCTGGAATCCGCGCTCGGGCAATTGCGTGTTCAGGAGCTTCGCGAGGCCCGCGCCGAACGCGGAATCCTCGTGCACGATCATGACCGTCTTCGCCGCCTTGTCGGCCTGATCATTGATGGTGACGAGATTGTCGAGCGCGGTCTTGGCGATGACGCCGAAGCCCGGGCCGAACCGGAACGTGTTCTTCAGCCCGCGGGTGACGATGGCGTCGACCACGCCCACGTCCACGATGTAAGGCAGGTCATAGCGCGCCGCGGTCTGGCTGGCGGCAAGGCAAATCCCGCTGGCATAGCCGCCGACGATGGCCGCGACCCCGGCGCCGTTCATCTTCTCGACTTCGGCGTTGCCGCCTTCCGGCGTCGACTGCGCGTCGCCCAGCACCGCTTCGATCTTGGCGCCGCCCAACGCCTTGATGCCGCCGCCCGCATTGATCTCTTCGATCGCCATCACGGCGCCGATCCGGCCCTGCTGGCCGGAATAGGACAGCGCGCCCGAGACCGGATGCAGGACGCCGATCTTCACCGCGGCGCCTTGCGCGCGCAGCACGGCCGGGGCGTGCAGGAACCCGGCCGCCGCCGCGGCGGCGCCCAGCGTCGTCGATTGCAGGAACCGGCGGCGGCTTACGGGCAACAACTGGCGAGACATGCGTTCCCTCCTGGGTGCTGACCGGCGAGACTAACATTGGTCCCCGCAGGCTTCTATATTATCCGGACTCACGCGGGGACTTACGAGGCACCGTATCCGGGCATGAACGACCCTCGCACCCTGATCGACAAGCTGTGGGCGGCGCACGAGATCGTGTGCCGCGAGGACGGCGAGTCGCTGCTCTGGGTCGACCGCCATTACGTGCATGAAGGCTCTTTTCACGCATTCTCCCGGCTGGCGGAGCGCGGTACCGGCGTGGCCGAGCCCGGTCTGACCTTCGCGGTCGCCGACCATTACGTTCCGACCCGCGGCCCGCGTCACGATATCGCCAATCCCGACATCGCGCGCATGGTGCGGCAGATCGAGGAGAATGCGGCGAAGCACGGGATCAGGCTGTTCGGACTGGACGACCCGCGACAGGGCATCGTGCACGTGGTCGGACCGGAACAGGGACTGAGCTTGCCGGGCCTGCTGATCGTGTGCGGCGACAGCCACACCTCGACGCACGGCGCGCTCGGCGCCTATGCATTCGGGATCGGCGCCTCCGAGGTCGCGCATGTGCTGATGACCCAGACCATCTGGCAGCGGCGGCCGAAAACCATGAGGATCACCGTCGACGGCCAGGCTGCGCCGGGCGTCGCGGCGAAGGACATCGCGCTCGCCATCATTGCCCATATCGGCGCCGGCGGCGCGACCGGCTGCGCGGTCGAATATGCCGGCTCCGCGATCAAGGCGCTGTCGATCGAAGGCAGGCTCACGCTCTGCAACATGTCGATCGAGGCCGGTGCGCGCTGTGGAATGATCGCGCCCGACGATGCGACGTTTGCCTATCTCCAGGATCGTCCCTACGCACCGCACGGCCCGGATTTCGACCGCGCCGTGGAAGCCTGGTCCTCGCTCGTGACCGACAGCGATGCACGGTTCGATCGCGAGGTCGGCCTTGAGGCCGCGCAGATCGCGCCGATCGTGACTTGGGGCACGAGCCCGGAGGACGCGCTGCCGATCGACGCGAGCGTACCCGATCCGGCGCGGGAGCCCGACGAAGCCCGCGCCAGATATCTGCGCGAGGCGCTCGACTATATGGGGATCGCGCCGGGCCGCAGGCTGACCGAGATCTCGGTCGATCGCGTGTTCATCGGCTCCTGTACCAATTCCCGTATCGAGGACCTGCGGGCCGCGGCTGCGGTGCTGGCGGGGCGGACCAGCAAGGTGCCGGGTCTGGTGTCGGCCGGCTCGTCGCTGATCAAGCGTCAGGCGGAGGAGGAGGGGCTCGACCGCATCTTTCGCGCGGCGGGTCTCGAATGGGGCGAGTCCGGCTGCTCCATGTGTGTCGGCATGAACGGCGATCTGGTCGCGCCCGGGGAACGCTGCGCGTCGACCACCAATCGCAATTTCCGCGGCCGGCAAGGTCCGGGCGCGCGCACGCATCTGATGTCGCCGGCGATGGTGGCAGCGGCGGCGGTCACCGGACGGCTGTCCGATGTGCGGCCGCTCCTGGCCGGGCGGAAGGCCTGAGGCGCAACGATGGAAAAATTCACCCGGCTGACTGCCACGGCCTGTCCGCTCGACGTCGCCAACCTCAACACCGACCAGATCGTTCCGGCGCGCTTTCTCAAGCGGCCGCGCGCGGCCGGCTTTGGAGAAGCGCTGCTGCATGACCTGCGTTTCGATGCGGAAGGGCGCGAGCGGCCGGACTTCCCGCTCAACCGCCCGCCCTGGCGCGGCGCCCGGATCATCGTGGGCGGGCGCAATTTCGGCTGCGGCTCCTCGCGCGAGGGTGCGGTCTATGCGCTCTACGACTACGGCATCCGCTGCGTGATCGCGCCGTCGTTCGGCGACATTTTTTCCGGCAACGCCGTGCAGAACGGGCTCCTCACCGCGCTCGTCTCGGACGAGCACGCGGCCGAGATCATGGCGACGTTGGCCCATGCGCCGGAGCTGGCGGTGACCGTCGATCTCGAGCAGCAGACGATTCTATGCGGGAACAGCAGCTACCGCTTCGCCATCGACCCGGTCTCCCGCCACCGCCTGCTCGAGGGCCTGGACGACATCGCGCTGACGAAGAGCTATCGCGACCGAATCTCGGCGTTCAAGGCGAGCGACCAGCACCGCCGCCCCTGGGCCGCGCCGGTGCTTGGACCGACCGTCCCGGGATCGTAATCACGTGACAACAGAATTGCTGCGTCGCCGCGAAATGCCGCGATGGGCCAAGAGCGGACGTCGCCGAACACGATCGGCGCAAGCCACCGACCTTGCCGACTAGGGGTTCCTCCCAGCGAGTTCGCGCGCACATTGCAGAAACAACTGCACGGTTGGACTGAGTGTCCTGTTTCTCAGTGTCACGGCCGCGACCGGGGGGCGTATCGACAATTCGATCGGCAGCTCTTTGAGCGCATGGCGTTTGCGGTAGATGCGGAGCACGGAGTCCGGAAGCGCCGTAATGAACTCGCCATCGCCGACAAGATTGTTACGCAAATGAATCGAGAACGTTGTGATGACCAGCTCAGGCTGGGTCAGTCCGCGGATCTTGAACGCGTTCGCCAGGAATGAGTCACCTAGCGCGTCGAGCGGCGTCATGATCCAGGGCTCATCGACCAAGTCGGCGAGCGTGACGCGACGACGTCTCGCCCACTTGCTGTTCTCGCCGACGACCAGTGCGTAGCGATCCCGGAATAGGACTTCCGCGTTCAGCTCCTCGGTAAGACGGTCCCGCACTGGGTCTTTCGCAAGCCGCGCGAGCACGAGGTCAATCTTTCGTTCGAGCAGCTCTGGGAACTCAACCGTTGGCTGGAACACGGGCACGACATGAAACTTCACGCGCGGGTGCTCGCGCGAGAAGCGTTCGAGGACGCGCACGAGAAATCCGGCCGCAATCGACTCGGGGCATCCGATACGTAATTCGCCGCTCTCGGGATCGGCGATGAACTCGATGTCCCGAATCCCCTGCCGCAGCTCGTCGAACGCGGCTCTGCCCCGCGCCAGCAGCGCCTTGCCGTAGGGCGTCACCGCGACACCCTTCGGCGTGCGATCGAGCAGACGCACGCCGAGTGCGTGCTCGAGGTCAGCGATCACTTCGGACACCGAAGGCGTCGAGACGCCGAGCTTGGCTCCGGCTTTCGCCATGCTGCCGTATTCGACCACGGTGAAAAAGACGAACAGATCGCGTAGTCGAACGCGGCGGCCGATCTGTTGCTCCCATTGGACGAGTCCTGCCATAAGGGAACTACCTAACAGGATTTAACCTCTTTTGGAATTCCCCTAACGCACTGAATGGCGCATCTTGCCAGGGATCGCAACGTGAACCGCGCGGGTCGTTATGCGCTCAATCCGATCGTCAATCATCGAGGAGCAGCACATGCGGACCTTGCTCATTGCGAGCGTCTTCGCCCTGGCCTCGGCCGGCGTCGGCGCGGCCGATACACAAGACTATCCGTCGCGCCCGATCACCATGGTCGTCCCGCTGCCGGCCGGCAGCGCATTCGATATCACGGCACGCATCGTGGCAGAGCGCATGCAAGCGTCACTTGGCCAGCCGGTCATTGTCGAGAACGTGACCGGCGCTTCAGGGAGCATCGGCGCCGGCCGCGTCGCCCGCGCGCCACCGGACGGCTATACGATCTGCTTCGGCGGCGTCGGCACGCACGTTCTCAATGGTGCGATCTTGTCGCTTCCATACGATGTTCTCCGGGACTTCACGCCGGTCGCGCTGGTTGCGAGCGCGCAGCTGATGATCGTCGCGAAGAAAGACATGGCGGCGAATAACCTCGCCGAGCTGATCGCTTGGCTGAAGCAAAATCCCGATCGAACCGCGCAAGGCCACGGCGGCCCGGGTAGCCTTACCCACGTCGTCGGCCTGTCGTTCCAGGACAGGACCGGGACACGCTTTCGCTCGGTGCCATATCGCGGCGCCGGCGCGGCAATCAACGATCTGGTGGCGGGCCACATCGACATCATGATGGATCTTGCGCCGAACTCGCTCCCCCACGTGCATGCCGGAGCAATCAAGGCTTATGCAGTGATGTCGAAAACGCGGATAGCGTCGGCGCCCGACATCCCGACCGTGGACGAGGCCGGGCTGCCGGGCTTTTACATGTCGGCCTGGCAGGCCGTCTGGGCGCCCAAAGGAACGCCGCCGGCCCTGATTGGCAGGCTCAACGCCGCGATCGTTGCGGCTTTGGCCGATCCGATGGTGCGCGAGCGGCTCGCCGAGCTCGGCCAGCAGACGTTTCCGCCGGAGCAGCAGTCGGCCGCGGCGCTCGGCGCGTGGCAGAAGGCCGAGATCGACAAGTGGTGGCCGATCGTCAGAGCGGCGCACATCAAAGCCGATTGACTCCGTGCCGAACCCGCAGAGCGCCTCATTCCGCGGCGTGGTCCGCGCCACTATCAACGAGTCACGTCCCTGGTGGCCCGCCCAGGTTGCGCCACCGGCGGGCGCGCCGAATATTCTGGTCGTGTTGTTCGATGATGTCGGCTTTTCGGACTTTGGTTGCTACGGCTCGCCGATCAAGACGCCCACAATCGACCGTCTCGCCGCGGAGGGGCTGCGCTACACCGGCTTTCACACCACGGCCATGTGCTCAACTACTCGCGCCGCGCTGCTCACTGGGCGCAACCACCACTCAGTCGGGGTCGGGTGCCTGGCCAATTTCGACAGCGGTTTTCCAGGCTATCGGGGCAAGATCGCAAAGGAAGCCGGAACGCTCGCCGAGATCCTGCGCCCGCATGGCTATCGCAACTACATAGTCGGAAAATGGCACGTTACGCCGCTGACCGAGGCCGGAGCGACAGGCCCGTTCGACGGCTGGCCGCTCGGGCGCGGTTTCGATCGCTTCTATGGCTTCATGGATGCCGAAACCGATCAGTACGCGCCAGAGCTGGTGATCGACAACTCGAGCATCGATCCATCGGGTTCGTTCGAGAGCGGCTATCATCTGACGGCCGATCTCGTCGACCGCTCGATTCGCTTCCTCTGCGACCACACCGCCGAGCGACCCGACGCGCCCTGGTTCCTCTGGCTCGCGCTCGGCGCATGCCACGCGCCGCATCAAGCGCCGTTCGATCTGATCAAAGGCTACGACGACATCTTCAAGGACGGCTGGGACGCCGAGCGCGACCGCCGGATCGCCCGACAGAAGGCGATGGGTGTCGTGCCGCTATCGACGCAATTGCCGCCGCGCAATCCCGGTGTACAGGCTTGGGAGAACCACAGCGCGGACGAACAACGCGTCTTCACGCGCCTCCAGGCCGCTTACGCCGCAATGCTCGACCATGCGGACCGCAATCTCGCTCGGCTCACCGATTTCCTAGAGCAGAGCTCCATGCTGACGAGCACGATCGTGCTCGTCACATCCGACAATGGCGCGAGCCAGGAGGGCGGCCCGCTTGGTTTCGTGAATTCGCATGGTCCGCGCAATGCGCGCCACGAGTCCTTTGCCGAGAAGCTCGCGCGTATCGACGAGATCGGTGGGCCGAAAACGCATTCGAATTTCCCGCATGGTTGGGCCATGGCCTCCAACACGCCGTTGCGGCGCTACAAGCAGAACACGCACGGCGGCGGCGTCCGTGATCCGCTGGTCATATGTTGGCCCGAGCGGATCGTGGCGCGAGGTGAGCTGCGCCACCAGTTTGCGCATGCTTGCGACCTGGCGCCGACGCTCTTGGACCTGATCGGGATCGAAGCGCCGGCCGAGATCAACCGTATCCCGCAGATGCCGATTGAAGGCACGAGCTTTGCGGCGAGCGTCAGTGATGCGACCGCCCCGTCGAAAGCAGCGCCGCAATATTTTGAGATGTTCGGCCACCGCGGACTTTGGCATGCTGGATGGAAGGCGGTTGCCTTCCATCAGCCGGGTACGCCTTACGACAGGGATCAGTGGGAACTATTCCATCTTGCGGAAGATTTCTCCGAAACTGACGATCTCGCGGCAACGCAACCGGAGAAGCTTGCCGCGTTGATCAAGCTCTGGTGGGACGAAGCCGCGAAGCACAACGTACTGCCGCTCGACGATCGCTTCCGCGAACGTTTCGTGGTGAACGCGGATCGAGTTCACGGCGCGCGCAAGCGCTACGTGTTTCATGCCGGAATGGGCCACCTTCCGACAGAGGTCGCGCCCGATGTCCGTAGCCGCAGCTATTTGATCGACGCCGAGGTTCACCTCGGCGAGGCCGATGAAGGTGTCCTGATCGCGCATGGGGACGCGGGGAGCGGTTACAGCCTGTACTTACAGGGCCATCACTTGGTGCACGACATGAACATCGGCGGCGAACATGTGATCGTACGATCCCAGGTACCCGTATCCGAAGGTGAACACCGTCTGGGCGTGCGCGTGCGTCGTATGGCGGAGGAGGTGGCGCCGACGCGCGAATTAACCCTCCTCATCGACGGCAAGGCGGCAGGCTGCATCCGGTCGCGGCTTGGCTTTTTCAACTTCGTATCCTGGAGCGGCCTCGACATTGGACGCGACCGTGGCTCGCCGGTCTCGCACTACGAAAGCCCGTTCGCATTCACGGGCAAGCTCAACAAAGTGACCGTCACGATGGACGACGACCAGGTGTTGGACGGAGACGGCATCGGCCGCGCGCAGCTCGCGCGGGAATGATTTCGTGGCATCGATGCGGAAGTCCGGCCGGTGTCGCGTTGGCCGCGCGTGACGCCGCCTTACGCGTTCGGCACGCCGCATGCACTCAATTCGTCTTGCCCGCGCTGTAGGCGGCGCGGACCTTGTCCAGCAAAGCAGGGGAGAGGTTGCTCACATCAGCCACCAGCTTCTGCAGCTCCTCGCCCGTCAGCGGCGAGATGCCGACCTTGATGCGTTCGGCCTCGGAGAGCAGCTCGGGGTCCTTCATGGTGGCGTCGAATGCGCGCCGCAGCGCGGTCACGCGGTCCGCCGGCGCGCCGGGCGTGGTGAAGAAGGCGGTGCCGACCTCGGCCGCGTTCATGATCGCGCTGAGGATCGCCCGCTCCTCGTCGTTGCGGGCGAGATCGACGGCGGTCGGAACGTCGGGCAGCTCGGGGTGCCGCGTGAGCGAGAACTGCACCAGGATCGAGACCGTCTTGTCCCGCACCCAGTCGGGGTGCGCCACCTTCAGCGCCGTCCACGAGGTGGAATGGCCTTCGACCTCGCCGCGCTCGACCGCGAGCATCGCCTCGTTCGAACCCTTGTAGCCCATGACCAGCTTGAATTTGGTGCCGATCACGTTGTTCAGCGCGGTCGGATAGATGGAGACGGTGGAGCCCACGCCGGTGCCCGACAGCGTGGATTCCATCTTCAGCGCATCGGCGATGGTCTTCACCGGCGAGGTCTTCCACATGAACACCATGTTGATGAGCGAATCGGTGCGGCCGATCCAGTTGAGCTCGGCAGTCTTGAAGCGCACGCCCTGGGTGCCGAGCCGCTCGTCGAGCGGCATGGTGGGCGCGCCGATGCCGATGACGCTCCCGTCCTTGGGCGAGACGTTGAACACCGTGTTGACCGCCAGAAAGCTGCCGGCGCCCGGCATGTTCTTCGGGATGATGTTGGGCTTGCCCGGAATGTGCTTGCCGATATGCCGCGCCACCAGCCGTCCGAGCGTGTCGTTGCTGCCGCCGGGCGGATAGCCGATCACGAAGTCGATATTCTTGCCGGCGTAGAACTGTTCCGGTGTTTGCGCCCAAGCTCGATCGCCAGAGCCGATGATCCCGGCCGACAAGAGGGCGACGAAGCTCGCGCATGGTAAGAATTGCACGTCGTTTTCCTTCCCTGTGTGTTTTGCGGCGAGCGTAGCCCGGATCAACCGCTGGCGAAATCCGGCTGGTGGCGCGCGTGATGACGCACCCGCATTTCCGCCCCGCTCCATGCGGGCTATACGCTGACGCGTCCGAGCACGTTGCCGAGGTCGTGGTAGACCGTGTGCAAGTGTTGCGCAGCCGGATCCACGGAACCCATCTCAATGACGAATCCGGGCCCGATGACGCGGTAGCCGAACGCCTTTTCCGGCGTGTTCGGCCCGTACCAGGCAAAGCGCACGGCCTCCCGATCGCCGGCTCTGATGCGCGCGCGCTGGGCGGCGGCCAGCGTTGTCGACACGTGCTCGACCGCGTAGGTCTCGATCAGCTGCCACAACAGGTCGCGCTGCGCCGCGGTCAATTCGGCCGCCGCAACGCCGAGCGCTTGCGCGTTCGCGCGCTCGCGCCCCGCGTAGGACAGGATGTTGTCCAGCGCCGTGTCCGAGATGCGCGCTCTGGCCTGCAGCCGCGCACCGAGGTCGCCGAAAAGCCGCCGCGCCAGCGCCTCTTCGTCCTTGAGCGTGACCAACCCGGCATGGGTTCCGGAGTTGACGCGGTTGGGATTGGCTGAAAACGAGGACGGCGTGATCGAAACGATCCGGCCGTCGCGCACGGAGATGGACTGGGTCAGATGGTGCCCCTCGAGCCGGAAGCCCCACGTGCCGGTTTCTCCCGGCGTGCCGAAGACGGCGAACGAGAACCGTTCCGAAGAGCGCTCGCCGACGCCGTTGCCGCTCGCCGCCAGCACGTCCTGCAACGTCATGACGTTCTTGGTCTTCTCTTGGCCGACCGGCGACAACAGCGTCGCGAGCAGATCCCAGGCGGCGGCTTTCCGTGCGGGGCTCATCTGCTCCAGCCGCAGGCCCGGCTTGATGTTGCCGGTGGAGCCGAAGTAATTCCATCCCATCCATTGCGGCCCGTTCCAGGCAAACGAAGCGGCCTTGCGTTTGTCCGGATCGAGGCTCGAGAGGAAATTGCGCGTGCCGGCCAAGAGATCGGTGGCAGGGCCGAGTCCATCGTCGGCGGCTGCGGCCACCACGCCGGGCAAGGCAGCCGTGCCCAAGACGGCGGCGCCGGCGAGAACCACGCTACGGCGATCGGGACAGTCACGACCGGAGCGGGACTTCGACTGGGATTTGGGCATGCGACGCCTCCGTTCTTGCGCGGTCGGCCGACGTTCCCCCCTCTTGCCCCCCCTTGCCAGCGCGGATCAGCGTAGCGTAATTCGCCATCCCATCAAGCAGGGCCTGTAGGACGGATTGGCGCAGCTCGTAGGGCGGATTAGCGTCCGCGTCATCCGCCATCCCACCAAGCAAACCGGATGGAGGAGATCGTAGTATCCAACGACTTGACGATAAAAATATCCGCTAACCCGTGCAACGAAAGAGGATGAGGTGGTGAGCAATCGAGCGATCCATTCCGCGGTCGGATGTGATGTGACGTTGATCCAGACAAGGTTTCGGCGCTCCAGGCGAATGATGACGAGGACATAGAGCAGGTCGAAGCCATGGTTGGGGCAACGAACAGGTCCATGGCGGCGATGTCCGGCGCATGGTTACGCAGGAAGGTGCGCCATCCCCCAGAGCGGATTGTCGGCGCTCATCCGTCGGATCAGCGCGCACAGGTCCGCGTCGATTTGCGGCCGGCCTCCAAGGAAGCGGGATTTCCAACGCCAGTACCGGCGGAAGCCGGCTCGGTGCCATCGCACGAGGGCTCGGGGCGACGATCGTGATGGCTTTGAGGACTGATGGAAACCATCGATACAGCTGGATGAAGAACAAACGATCACTATTCGTGAGCCGGACGCGGCCACGCAACTTCCGCGGCAGTATGATCAGCTGATGTCGGAGCGCAACGTTCTCTGCCTCAAAGTCGACTCTTCGACTTCAACGGCGAGGCGAACAGGACCAGGAAGAGGCCGAACAGAGCGATCATCGTCGCTGACGTTAGGCGATTCGCTCACGTAATCAACACGGACGGAGTTCTCGGTACACACAGGACTCCCCGTTAAGTGGGTATACCCAACAGCTGCAGGCAATTGCCTGAGGCGATGGCGCTCCGCTCATCATCCGAAAATCTTTTGTCATGTATCGCTTCTCCCAGCATGCCGCGAATAGGCCTGTCACTGGCGATGGGCCAGTCGCTGCCGGCAACCACATGGTCAGCGCCCAGAAGATCAATCGATGCGCGGATCAACGCAGGGTGAAACAGCGTAGTGTCGATGAAGACATGTTCGCGCATCACGTCGATGGCGCCGAAGGGCAGGCGACTCTGGCTTGTGAGGCCCGCAGCCATTGCCAGGCCGCCAACCGCATGCGCTGTCACGACAACGCGCAAGCCGGGCAACTGCGAGAACACCTCGCCTTCAACCAAGGCGATAAGGGCAGCTGAATTCACCGTACCGCGTGCGAACAGAGTCCCGATGAGCCCATAGGGGACCATCTGTTTGGTGAGCGGCTGCGGGGCCACTGGATGAACGAATACCGGAACGCCGAGCTTGGCGGCAACTTCAAGCGTCGGACGCGCCTGAGGTGCATTGATTAGGAGATCTCCGAACGCACACTCGACGAACAGACTGCGCAATCCAAGTTCCCGGATGGCGCGCTCAGCTTCACGGGCCGCCCTGTCGCCGTCATAGGCGTCGACCGACGCCTGGCCGTGAATGCGGCCCGGATATCGCGCGACGAGCGCTGCGAGATCATCGTTCATGGCCATGATGGTGTCGTGCGGCACGCGGCCGTCCGCATCAGCGATCAATTGAGCAGGCATACTGACGACGCGCGCGCCTAGTTCGCCGTTGCGGATGTCCTTTAGCAAAAGGTCCTCGTCCGACAACGTGCGTGCAAGCGCTTCCCAGCGGGAACGCTGGGTCGCTGGAGCGGTCCGCGCGGCCGTCACCTCGAAGCGCGCTGGAATGTGGTGACTATGAAAGTCGATTATTTTATTAGCTTGGAAGGTCATGGATTTAGCTCTTGTTTGTGACACGTTCTGAGCAAGCGCGGGTCGCTCGATCAACGCCGTCGTAGCCGCGGCGCTCGCGAGAATTCCAACTCCTTGGAGGAAGTCTCGACGTTTAATTTTGTCGCCCATGTTGGCTCCCCAGAGGCGCTACTTACGATCGAAAGGCCTTAATTGCGGGTGCTGTGTCGTTGTAATTCGAATTGATCAAATCGAGCGATGGTGACTGCTGGCCTATTTGTTTTCATTCTTACGAAAGTGCTGCGACCGCATCCGAAATGGCCTGAGGGCGATCAGATGAGGGGAGACCGCCCTCGCCTGCAAAGTATCGTTTCTCTAGCTGACCTGAGAAGTTCTCATGAACTCGGAAGCGTCCTGCCCCGCCACGATTGTAGAATCTAATTTTCGGTACAGAGACCCGCAGTTTGGGAGCGGCTCGCCATGATGGAGCAGCATGCGCCTATCAAGTTTGCTTTCACTTCTTCGGGATTGCGCCCGCCACCTGCGCAATCGCTGCCAGTGTTGTCTGCGCTGCGTTCAGCCCGAGGCTAAAATCCTTGTCGGAATAAGCGGAGTACCGATCCGTTGCCTGATGGTAATGCGGATTCCACCCCGCCCCGATCTGCATCCCTCTCTCGTTTTCGCGCAGGCTGATGGCCGGTATGATATCCATGAAATCCGAGGAATCTGTATTGGTCATGTGGTGACCGACCGTGGCGGGATAATCCGTTGCATATTTCTCGTTGGCGTCGCGGAAAAAGAACGCCAGCTTCATGGCCTGGTCAGCGAATTTCGCAGTGGACTGGAATTTAATGTTGATGTCGGCTTCGGCACGCTGCTCAGGGCTGACCGTGCCATCCGGGCGTGGCATGCCGTGGTCCCACAACATCATGTCGTGTTGGACCATCGCGAGCCACTTCGGCTCGGGATACCGGCCCGAGCCGGGAGGATCCTCCTTGCCCTGCAGCGGTGCTCGCTGCGCGATATAAGCGCGGGCGCCTTGATGGCCCGTTTCCTCATTGTTCCACAGGGCGAAACGGATTGATCGTTCTGTCTGCACATCTGGACTGCTGAAGACGCGCGCCAGTTCCATGACCAACGCCGTCCCGGACGCATCGTCGTCCGCCGCCTCGCCGAAGCCGCGCCCGTCCATGTGGGCGCCGACGATGTACATTTCGTCCGGTCGCGTGGTGCCGACCTTCGTGCAATACACCTCTTCGCGCGGCCCCGGCGTCGGCGGCCGGGCGTTGAGGGCGCGAAGCGTGGGGTCGGATTGTGCGCCAGGATCATTGTTGGGGGTCGCAGGCCGCGTCATACCGCGCAGCCGCGAGCCGCCCGGGCCCCGCCGAATTTCTCCGCTGGCAATCGTCGCGCGGGGCGGCGTCTCCGCGCTCGGCTGGGGCTGCGGCGGCGGCGGATCGTAAACATATTTGATGCGCTCGGTGTTGGTGCATCCGTAGCTCTGGAGCTGCCGTTCTATCCAATCGACCGCCGCCCTGTTGCGGTCGGTGCCCTGCTGGCGATCGCCAAATTGCGTCAGGCCCTTGATGGCGATTTTATACTGCTCCAAATCGAGCCGTCCGACCATCGCCTTGATGGGATCGTGGGCCGGTGTGACTTGTGCCTGCGCGGATGCTTCTCCCGCCTGCTGGTCGAAACCAGTTGCGGAGAGGGCAATGACAAGGCTGAACGTCGCCATGACGAATCGGCATACGTGCGGCTCGGAAGCTGCACGCCGGCAGCTGACGCGCTGCGACAACATCGCGGTCGGGTCGCGCCACAGTGGTTCGGAATGAGCGTCGTGCAAATCGCTACGTGTAAGGCCGATGTCTGCGAGCATGCGGTCGTCGCGGTCTGCAAGGCGTGAAAGCTCACGACGACCTCTGATTGCCGCGACGAGCAGCCCAGCACCTCGCGTCATGACTGCGGCTGCGGTGCCGATCGAAGCAGACCACCAGCCGGTGAGGTTGGTTCTCCTGTCGATTTCTGCCGTCGTCATGGCCGCCTTCCGTCGTGAGGGCTTGGACGCAGCACATCTAGGCTATGGCGGCCTACGCAGCGATCCTCTAATATTTCGCCATGCCTGATAAAAAACGCACAGCCAACCTTGACTGGGAAGACGTGCGGTACTTCGTAGCGCTTACTCGCGACGGCACTCTGTCCGCGACTGCGCGCCGATTGCGCGTCAATCATGCGACCGTGACACGTCGTGTCGCGAGGCTGGAGGCGCTACTTGGACGCCCCTTGTTCGACCGGCGCAACAACGGTTACGCACTCACTGCGGAGGGCAAAGCCGTGCTCGACGAGGCGCGCTCCATGGACGAGGCGGCGCTATCCGTTCTCCGCCGCCTGGATACCGGCACGGAGTTGAGCGGCCTGGTCCGCCTCACCATCGGCCGCGTGCTGGCGGAGCGCTTTCTTATCAAACGTCTCGGGCCGTTTCACGCACGCTATCCGGAGATCGACCTAGAAGTGACCGGCGGGTCGCGGGTCGTAAGTCTTGCCAGGCGTGAGGCGGATCTCGCGCTGCGCTACGGATCACCCAAGGACAGCGAGCTGGTTACGCGGCGCGTGGCGAGGATCAGCTTCGGCCTTTTTGCTTCGCCCGCCTATCGCGACAAGATCGACGCCGGAGCTACACCGACGTTCATCGGCTTCGACAAAGACAGTGAGTTCATTGCCGAAGTCGCGTGGCTGGAGCGCCAGTTTGGCGACAGGCGGTTTTCCTTTCGCACGAACAGCCAGACGACGCAGGCCGCCGCAGCGCGCGCGGGCTACGGCGTCGCGCTCCTTCCGCAATACGTGGCGGCCGATGATCCGGACCTCGTGCAGGTCTCGCTTGGAACTCGCCTGCCAGAGCGAGACGTGTGGCTTCTCATCCGCCGCGACCTAAAAAATGTTCCGCGAGTGAGGGCCGTTGCGGATTATCTCATCGATGTGTTCCAGCGAGACCGACGGCAGTTGGCAGGCTAGTGGGGACGTCGCGTTGCCCAACCACCAACGTTATGTCTTGTGTGTACCGAGAACTGTCCGTGTTGATTACGAAAGAATTGGAAAGAATTGGGGTCAGGGGAGATTTAATTGCCGTTCGGTTTGGGGGGTGCGATGACGGTCGTCATGTTGTTGTTCGTGGAAAAATCTACTGTACCCCAATTACGTCATCAACGTCGTCGAGATCGAAGAATGCAGCGCTTGGAGGGCACGTTGCCGGAGAGCCGCAGCTCCTCCCCGCGAGACGCGACCCGCGGCTGCGCTGCCCGACGGCCTACTTCTCCCCATAGGTCGCGCGCGAAATATCGGGCACTGGAATGCCGTCGTCGATCGCTTTGCACCGTGTCGTTTCGGCCTCCGCCTTTTTTTCCGCGCCCTCGAGCACTTCCAGCACGACGTCGCGCGGAATGAAGCACACGCCGGTGTCGTCGGCGACCACGAGATCGCCCGGCGCCACGCGAACCTCGCCGATCTGAATAGGCCCGTTGATTTCCACGGTCTCGAGCCGCCACTTGCCGGTGACCGGCGTGATGTCGCTCGCCCACACCGGGTAACCGAGGGCGCGCGAATGCGCGATGTCGCGCACGCCGCCCTGCACGATCGCTCCCACCTCGCCTTGCCGTTTGCCGGTCTGGGCGGAGATGCCGCCCATGTTGGAGACATCGGGCACGCCCTGGATCACCAGCACGTCGCCCGGCTGCGCCAGGTTATGCGCTTCGAATTCCGCCATGCGATTGACTTGCCGGCGCGCGCCGTCGAGCGGATCGATGCGCTGCAGGATATTGCGCACGGTCAGCGCCGGCCCGGCGATGGTCCTGCCCGCGATGGTCGGCCGCAGCACCGAGGCGCCGATGACGCCCGACGGGACGCCGAGCTCATCCATGGTGTCAGAGATGATCCCGGTCGGATCGCCCAGTGCGATCAGGCGCTCGACCACGCCCTGCGGTGCGCGCGGAACCGCCATCAGCTTGATATTCTCGGCCGCGATGCGGCCGGTCAATCGCTTCGTCTCTGCAACCTTCACTGGAGCACTCCCCGTTGTGCGGCTTTGCTATCGCGCCACTTTACATCGGCCTTGCGCAGCGAAAAAGGCGCGCGCCGTGCATATGTAGGTGGGCAAAATCGCTTGCTGAGAAAGAGCAATTCGAGTGGGCTCTGCGAGCGATTTTGCCCACGCGACGGAACGCGTGGGCATTGCGCTGGCGTATCTGGTGCGGATGATAGAAGCGAGCGCGCAATGCCCACCCTGTAACGCGACGGGCATGCGGCAGTGGAGGGTGAGGGTGCAATTGGGGTGCTTGCCCCGGAGTGCGCCGCTCGCTACCGTTGCCGTCTTTCCGGCAGAGCGGTTTCCGTTCCTTCGGAATCGGAGCGCGCTCATTTATCATCTCGACGCGTTTTCTGCGGCGAACCGGAAGTCCACTTCGCCGGAAGACGCACTAGCAAAGGCCAACCCCCATGATCGATCTCTATGCGCTCACCAGCCCCAACGTGCAGAAAGTCTACATCATGCTCGAGGAGTGCGGGCTGCCGTACCAGGAACACTTCGTCGACGTCTGGAAGGGCGATCAGTACCAGCCGGACTTTTCGAAGATCAATCCGAACAACAAGATCCCGGCGATCGTCGATCACGACGGACCGGGCGGCAAGCCGTATACGGTGATCGAGTCGGGCGCGATCCTGATGTACCTCGCCGAAAAGACCGGAAAGTTTCTGCCCAAGGACATGGCCAAGAAGTACGACGTGATGCAGTGGCTGATGATCCAGCTCACCGGCGTCGGGCCGATGTTCGGCCAGTGGACCCATTTCAAGCTGTTCGCGCCGAAAACCGGCAACGACTATTCGATGACCCGCTATACCTCGGAGATCAAGCGGCTGTACGAAGTGCTGGAGAAGCGGCTGGGCGAGCTGCCCTATCTCGGCGGCCAGGAATATTCCATTGCGGACATCGCGACCTTCCCGTGGACCCGCAATCACGACGCCCAGGGCGTGAAGTGGGAGGACCACCCCAATCTCGCGCGCTGGTTCAAGGCCATCGACGAGCGGCCGGCGGTGAAGGCCGCGCTCGCCAAGATCGGCGCCATCAAGTCGAACCGCGAGACCGCCTCCGACGACGACAAGGATCGCTTCTTCAATCGCGGCCGCTACGCCAGGGCTTGATCCTCGCACGGCTCATTGCTCGTGTCCCGGACGCGGTGCAGCGCGCAGCGGTGCGCCGCTGATCCGGGACCGACACAAGCCGTAACGGTCCCGGGTCTGCAGCGCACCACTTCGCTGCGCTTCGTGCTGCGCGGCGCCCGGGAGACGGACCCTACCGGGAATGATCGTCAGGAACGGAACATTAGCTGGGAGAGCGGGGGGAGGGGGCGTTGGACCTCAAAGGCAAGGCCGCCGTGGTCACGGGATCGAGCTCGGACGGCGGCATCGGTGCGGAGTGCGCTAAGATCCTCGCGTCGCGCGGCTGCAACGTCGTGGTGAACTACGCGACCAACGAGGAGGGCGCTGACACGATCGCCGCCGAATGCGCGGCGGCGGGCGTCGAATCCTTCGCGGTGCAGGGCGATGTCGCCAAGGACGGCGACTGCCGGCGCCTGGTGCAGGCGGCAGTCGATGAATGGGGGCGGCTCGACGTGCTGGTCAACAACGCGGCCGTCACCAAGACCATCCCGCACCAACGCTTCGACCTGCTCGACGCCGATGAATTCCAGCGCACCTACGCGGTCAACCTGATCGGGAACTATCAAATGTGCCGGGCGGCCGCGCCTCATCTCAAGGCCAGCGGCGATGCGGCGATCGTGAACATCTCGTCGATCGGGGCGATGCGTGGGGCCGGAAGCTCGATCGCCTATGCCGCCTCCAAGGGTGCGCTCAACACGCTCACGATCAGCATGGCGCGTGCGCTCGCGCCGGAGGTACGCGTCAACGCGCTGTGTCCCGGTGGCCTGCTCGGCAGCTGGACGCGCAAGATCATGACGGGGGAGCAGTACGAAGCGCGCGTGCGCCAGGCCAACACCGAGTTTCCGCTCCGGCGCGGCATCTGGCCGATCGACGTCGCGCGCGCCGCGTTGTTCCTGATCGAGCACGCGGTTGCGATGACGGGGGAGTGCTTGCGCATGGATGCCGGCGAGCATCTCGGCGCCAACCTCATTCGAAACTAGACGGATGATCACGCGCCCGGAGTGGTTTGCCGAACTTGTGGGAGATTAAGATATGCCGGAATCGCAACAGATCGAAACTCGCAGCGGGGTCAGCTACGCCACCCACGACGGCGTCTCGCTGCTTGGCGATCTCTATCTGCCGGCGGGGGCCGGGCCGTTTCCCGCGCTCGTCGGCGTGCACGGCGGAGGTTGGCAGGCCGGCGCGCGCAACGCCTTTCAGTTCTGGGGGCCTTATCTCGCCGAGCGCGGCTATGCCCTGTTCGCGATCAGCTACCGCCTGGCCAAGAAGGGACAGAAGATGTTCCCGCAGGCGGTCAACGACGTGCTCGCGGCGGTGCAATTCATGCGCGGCAGTGCCGGCCAGATCCAGGTCGATCCGGAGCGCATCGGATTGTTCGGCGCCTCCGCCGGCGCCCACCTCGCATCGCTGGCCGCGCTCGGCGGCGCGAGCTTTCAGGGCGCCTATCCGAACGATGCGCACGCCAAGGTCAGCATCAAGGTAAAGGCTTTCATCGGCGTCTACGGCGTCTACGACCTGGTGGAGATGTGGCAGCGCTACCAGCTGCAAAGCCCGCGCGAGAACAACATCGAGAATTTCATGGGCGCGGCGCCCATGGACGACCCGAAGCTCTATTTCGAGGCGTCGTCGATCAACTACGCCACGTTCGCGAACAATCACATCGGCGTGCTGCTGAGCGTGGGCACCGAGGACGATCTCGTCGACCGGCGCGCGCATACCGATGCGTTCCTGCTGCGACTGAAGCAGGCGAACTTCTTCGTCCGCCCCTGTATCGTGCAGGGGGCGCCGCATTTCTGGCTGAGCGATCCGATCGACGAGCCCGGGAGCTATTCCGGCTTCATGGCGCCGCGCCTCATCCGCTTCCTCAAGGAGCGGCTGTAAGGCCAAACGGCGCGGAGCGGACTGAGCGCGGCCTCGCGGCGCGGCATGCGCCGCGTTACGCCGGCGCTCCATCCGGGCTGCGAGCTATGTCGCGCATTTCCAGTGTTTGAATTTCCACTGTTGGCAATTTCCATTGTTAATTTCCGCTTGAAATGTTACGGCGAATCTCGCATACAAAGGCATCATCCAAAAGTACGCAGCACGCCCGGGCGGGACACCGCGCCGGGTTTTTTATTGCGCGGGAGCAATTTCGACCGCGTGAACGCGTGCTTTTTTCACTGCGAGACCGAAAGGAGAGCCAAGCATGCTGTTTCAGAAGGGGCAAAGCGGAAATCCGTCCGGCCGCCCGCGCGGATCGCGCAACAGGGCGACCATCCTGTTCCAGAATGTGTTGGAGGACGACGCCGAGGCCATTGCGCGCAAGGCGGTAGACATGGCCAAAGCCGGCGATATCGCCGCCATCCGCATCTGCATGGATCGGCTTGCGCCGGCCCGCAGGAACGATGCGATTGTTTTCGAGCTCCCGCCCATCGAGAGGGCGACGGACACCGTGGTGGCGGCGGCTACGATCGTGACCGCAGTCGCGGCCGGCGATCTCGCGCCGTCCGAAGCGGCCGACCTGGCCAAGGTGATAGATATCTACCTGCGGGCGCTTGCGACCGGCAGTTTCGAGGAGCGCCTGGCCCAGCTGGAAAGCGCGGCGGAGACGTGCCCGGCGCCGGCCGCGACCAGGCGCACGCCGATCACGCCCATCGGAGGATCCGACGGATGAAACCGTTGCCGCTCAACCGGCTCTCCGCCCTGGAGAAAATCCGCGTCCGCGAGCCAGCGACTCATCTGCTGTGGGTGGACTATGGCGACACCGACGCCGACGTCGAGGAACAGCGTAATCGCCTGATCGCAGAGGGGAGGGCAAGCGCGGTCGACCGGTTCATTCGTATCCGTTGGAAATGACCCCTGGCTCCCCGGTTTCCTGTTTTCGTCCTGTATTTTTCAGGAACAGGGAGCGCGCGAGGGGAGCAATCCAAGTTTGCGGGAGTCGCCGCTAGAGCATTTTCCGGAAAAGTGGACTTCCGGTTTTCCGAAAATGCGACCACGCAAAGGAATCTAGAGCGCGTCTCCGCACACGATCGAGTCAACGTGAACGGAACGCGCTCTAGCTGCTCGCACCCTTGCTCATGAACGCTTCGAGGGCGGAGACCTGCGCCTTGTCGCCTTCGAAGTCTTGCGCGATCTTCTCGTAGAAGTGCGCGGCGCCAAGGTAAAGCTCGTGCGCGGCCGGGTCTTCACCGACGAAATCGGCGATCTCATGCATCTCCGCGACCCATCGATAGGCCTTCGGCGGCATGAGCGCGAGATTGCGCTTGAGCCAGGCCAGCATCTGCGGCTGGCTGCCTTGCAGCTCGGCGAAGAGCGCGTCGGCCGTGCCGCCGCGGGTCGCCGCCAGCAGCATCGCCGCGCCCAGGGCCTGCGTGCCCTTGGTGATGCCGGCATAGGACATCTTCATCGCCGAGGCCGCGCTCATGGGGCCGCCGAGCACGCGGACATCGAGACCGAAGTCCTTGAGCGTGGCGAAGCGCGGCGCTTCGGGGCCGGAGGCATAGAAGCGGGGGCCGGCGTCACCCGGTTTGGGCGGGGCGCCGATGATGCCGGCGTCGACGAAGGATGAACCGGTCGGCGCGATGGCGGCGGCGATGCGCTCCACCGTGGGCGGGCTCACTGCGTTGCAGTCGACGAAGACCGGCTTGCTATTGCTGGCGGTGAGCGCCGGCGCGAACCGCTGCGCCAGTGCGACCGCGTCGCCGGGCGGCAGGATGGACAAGATGAAATCAGTCGCCGCGATTTCCTCGTCGTTGGCGGAGACCAAGCCGGCGGCCTTGGCGCGCTCGGTCGTCTCGGCGCTGCGGCCTTTGAGCGAGGTCAGCACCTTGAGGCCGTGATCGACGAGCCGCTTTCCGACGGCAGCACCCATCATCCCGGGCGCGATGACGGCGACGACAGGATTCATGCGTATTCTCCCATGGGTGCCCGGTGTGAGCCGATATGCGGACATCTTTGCACCGGGGCAAGGTGCGCAGGCAAGGGGGGCGAGCGAGCGCCGTCATGCCGGGTGATCATGCCTTATGCGGTGATGCCTCCGCGGCTTGGCAATCGGGGTTATTTGGGCTTTGCTCCGGCCGCTGGCGCCGCATTACACGATAGCTTTGCAGAAAGCAGGAACGCACAGTGCCCGAAGATCTTTCCGATATCCGCTATCAAGTCGCGCTCGCCAACCGCATGATGGCGAACGAGGGCGTGGTCGATGCCTTCGGCCATGTGAGCATGCGCCATCCCACCGATCCCGGCCGCTACTTGCTCTCGCGCTCGCGCTCGCCGGCGTTGATTGAGGCCGGCGACATCCTGGAGTTCACCCTCGACTCCGAGCCGGTCGCCCCGCCCACGGTTGGGCTCTATGCCGAGCGCGTGATCCACGGCTGCATCTACCAGGCGCGGCCGGACGTCATGGCGGTCTGCCATCACCATGCCCCCGCGGTGATGCCGTTCTGCATCGCCGGCGTTCCCCTTGTTCCGGTGTTCCACGTGGCGGCGGTCATGGGGGAGACCGTGCCGTTCTGGGATCAGCGCGACGAGTTCGGCGACAGCAATTTGCTGGTGGTCACTCCGGAAGAGGGCCGCTCGCTCGCGCGCGCGCTCGGCCCCCATTCCGCGGTGCTGATGCGGCGGCACGGCGCGACCGTGGTGGGCGCCGGTGTGCGCGAGCTGGTTTTCCGCTCGATCGCCATGTGCCAGAACGCCGAATACCAGATGCGCGCGCTGGCGCTGGGGAGCTTCGGCCCGTTGACGCTCGGCGAGACCAAGCTCGCTGCGGCCATCAATCTGTCGCCCGGTCCGCTGTCGCGCGCCTGGGATTATTGGACCGCGCGGGCGGAGAAAGCCGGGCATTGAACGCGCGCGCCACGGGTTTGCCGACCGCGGTGATTGATATAATACTTTCGCCTTGTCGTGGCCGATCAGGAGGCGACCGATCAGGCGGGCGATCCGGCTTCCGCGCTACACCTCGGAGGACGATACGGTCCCTTGCCGATGCCGGGAAGAAGGCCCATGGAGTGAGCATGATCGCAGGTCAGGAGGCGGGCGCGGTGAGTCTCTGGATAACCGAAGCCGAGGTGGTGCGTCTCATGGACATGAAGGGGGCGATCGCCGCATTGGACCGCGCGCTGGCGCTGGAAGCCGCCGGCAAAGCCCAGAACATGGTGAAGACGCACGTCATCTGGGGCGGACATCATACGCTGCACGCGATCGGCGCCACGTTTGCCGGAGAGGGCTTCGTCGGCACCAAGACCTGGGCGCATGCCAATGGTGCGGCGCCGCTGCTCATTCTGTTCGACAGCCACAACGGGTCGCTCAAAGCGATCATCGAAGCCTTCGCGCTAGGGCAACTGCGCACCGGCGGGATCAGCGGGCTGGCGACGAAATACCTGGCGGCCGACGGCGCTTCCGACATGGCGCTGATCGGCACCGGCAAGCAGGCCATGACGCAGCTTGCCGCCGTGGCCGCCGTGCGCCCGCTGCGGCGAGTGCGCGCCTTCAGTCGCGACGGCGCCGCAAGGGCGGAGTTCGTCGGGCGGGCCAGGAAGGCGCTGGGATTGAACGTCGAAGAGGCATCCTCGGTCGCCCACGCGGTCGACGGCGCCGCTATCGTCACGTTGGTCACGCGCGCGACCAAGCCCGTCCTCGGGTCCGGCATGGTCGCAGCGGGGACGCATGTGAACGCAGTAGGCGCGATCTCGCCCGAGCGCGCGGAGTTCGAGCCGACCCTGCTCTCGCGTTGCGCGGCGGTGGTTGCCGACAGCGTGCCGCAGGTGCAGAACCTCTCGAGCGAGTTCATGCAATATTACGGCCGGGACGAATCGAAATGGCGCGCAGTGCGTCCGCTCTCTGCCGTGGTGGCCGAAGGCAAAGGCCGGCCGGCCGGTGCCGACCTCACGTTGTTCAAGGCCATGGGCATGGGCATTTCGGACCTCGCGCTCGGTATCGAAATCCTGCGCCGGGCTGGCGAGCAGCGCCTCGGCCGCGAATTTCCGCACCCGCAACCCGCCAAACTGTTCGCCTGAAGGAGGCTCCCCATGAGCGAGACCGTCCGTTTCATCGATCAATCCGGTGCCAAGCCCGGCGCAATGGATCTCTGGCCCGCGATCGTCATCCCCAAGGAGACGATCGACGCCGAGATCGAGCGCCTGGCGAGTCTGCCGCGTCCGGTCAACGGCCGCCGGCGCTCGATCATCGCGCATCCGCGCGCCGAGCGGGGAAACGGCCTTGCCACCGGCATCCAGGTTGCGCTCGATGTCCTGCTGCCGGGCGAGCGGACCGTGCCCTACCGGCAGAACTCGACGCAGGTCAACTTCGTCATTCGCGGCCGCGGCCATTCGATCGTGGGAGGCAAGCGCTTCGAAGTGAATCTATTCGATGTCTGGAATACGCCCTCCATGCACATCTATTGGCACGGCAACGACAGCAAGGATATCCAGGCGCGGCTCACCTACTCGAACGCTGCGCTGCTCGAATTGATGAACATCCACTACGTGGAGGAGAACCCGCCGCCGATCGAGCCGGTCAAGCACGAGGAGCAAAGCGAGGAGGACAAAAGGCGACGTATCTCGCCCTATGGAACGATCAAGCTCGATGACGAGGGCGCATATCTCATGCCCTACGAGGTGCTGATCAACCCGCCGACGGTGGAATCGAAGGCGCTGCACTGGCCGTGGGAGCAGGTGAAGCATCATCTCGACAAGTTGCAGGCGCTCGGCAAGGACTATATCGGTCGTCGCCTCTACATGCTTTACAATCCGATGACCGGCCGCACCAACGGTTGCACCCCGTCGTTCTTCGCCACGATGACGGTGCGTCCGCCCAAGATCGTCGACCGGCCGCACCGCCACACCTCGGCCGCCATCAACTACTACTTCCACGGCACCGGGCGCTCGACTGTCGGCGGCGAGGTGTTCGAGTGGAAGGCGGGCGATCTCATGCTGTCGGCCCCCGGCTGGGCGGTGCACAACCACGCCTCCTACGATGATTTCGTCTACGAGTTGACGGTCCAGGACCAGCCGCTAAACATCGCCATGGAAAGCCTCCTGTGGCAGGAGAGCCTCAAGCTGCCGCTCGCGGTTCTCGGCGTGCAGGAGGGCTTCGGCACCAATCGGGCGGCAGGCTGATCGGGAGGAGCCGGAGCGCTTCCTGCCGCCGCCGCAATTCGTTGCTCGGACGCAAGGACTGCAGTGGCGCAGTGTCGCGCGTTTCCCGCGGCGGCTCGCGCGATCTGCCGACGCCATGCTACGTTGTCGCAGCGTGGCCAACCCTGAGCCGTCGATCCGCTCGGAGAATCTGCGATGATACCGATACATATTGTGACGCGGGCGTGCGCGCTCGCGCTTGTTGCGCTGTTCCCTCTCACTCCGGCGCTCGCGCAAGACCAGCTCAAGGTCGCGATCGGTCAGATCAACAACTGGGAAAACCAGGCGCCGACGCTTGGCCAGGACGCCGGCATCTTCAAGAAGCACAACCTCGTGCTCGAAAATGTCGGCACCCAGGGTGCGGGCGAGACCATGCAGCCGGTCATTTCCGGCAGCGCCGATCTCGGTGTCGGCGTCGGCGTCGCCGGCGTGCTGCGTGCGTTCGCACGAGGTGCACCGGTGCGCATCCTGCTGCCGGCGTTCACGGGAACCGGAGATCTGTTCTGGTACGTGAAAGCGGATTCCCCGCTGAAGACGGTCAAGGACATCACCGCCAGCAACACGATCGCCTATTCCACCAGCGGCTCGAGCTCGAACAATCTCGTGCTGGCGTTTGCGGACGAGCTCGGCGTCAAGGCCAAGCCGACAGCGACCGGCGGGCCGCCCGGCACGCTGACCCAGGTCATGTCCGGCCAGATCGACGTCGGCTGGGCGGCGCCCCCGTTCGGGACGAAAGAGATCAAAGAGGGGAAGATCCGCATCCTCATCCGTGGCAGCGACGTTCCTTCGCTGCGGGGACAGACGGTGCGAACGATCATCGTCAATGCCGATGCCCTCAACACCAAGAAGGACGCGATCATGCGTTTCGTGCAGGCGTATCGGGAAGCCGTCGACTGGATGTACGCCGATCCGAAGGCGATCAAGATGTACGTCGACAAGGTGAAGCTCGATGAGACTTTGATCGCGGACTCGATCAAGGAGTTTCATCCGAAGGAAGCGATGCAAACCGACGAGATGAAGGACATGGACGGCATTCAGCGAGATGCCGTGAAGCTCAAGTTCATCGATGCGCCCTTGAGCGAGGAACGCCTCGCGGAGTTCATTCAGATCCCGCCGCGCAAGCAGTAGCCGGACTTAAATTGGTGTAATACCAAATACTTAGCAGGAGAAGCGAGAGGGGCGTCAGGTTGCGGCCGGCGCCACCCTGACGCCACGACGCTATGAACTCTTGCGGCCGCCGAACGCGGGTGCACGCTTTTCGACAAACGCCCGCATGCCTTCGGCGTAGTCGGGCGTGAGGCTGGCCTCGCGCTGCGTCTCGCGCTCGAGGTCGAGCTGCGCATCGAGATCATTGGCCCAGGATTCGTCGAGCAGGCGCTTGATCAACGCGAGAGCGACCGTGGGTGCCTCGGTAAAATGGACGCACAGTCGGTGCGCCTCGGCCATCAGCATGAGATCGTCATGCATTTTCCAGATGAGGCCCCAGGCCTCGGCGTTCTCCGCGGAGAGTGCCTCGCCGGTCAGCGCCAGTCCGCGCGCTCGCGCCGGGCCGACCAGACGAGGCAGGAACCAGGTGCCGCCGGAATCCGGCACCAGCCCGATCTTGGCGAAGGCCTGCACGAAGGTTGCCGAGCGCGCGGCCAGCACTACGTCGCAAGCCAACGCGATGTTGGCGCCGGCGCCGGCGGCGACGCCGTTCACGGCCGCCACCACGGGGAAGGGCAGGGCGCGCAGCTTGCGCACGAGCGGATTGTAATAGGTTTCGAGCGCACTCCCGAGCACGGTCGTCTTTCCATCCTTGGATATCCGTTCCCGGAGATCCTGGCCGGAGCAGAAGGCGCGTCCTGCGCCGGTCAGCATCAGCGCGCGGCAGTCGTTGTCCTCCTCGGCCTCGGCCAGCGCGCGCTTGAGCGCCTGGTGCATCGCTTCGTTGAAGGCGTTGAGCTGCTTCGGCCGGTTCAGTGTGATGACGCGGTAGCCCGCGCACCGCTCCACCAGGACAGGCGATTCGTCTTCCATGGGGGCTTCCTTGTTTCCGCCTAGTCCGTCTGACGCAGGGTCGCCGCCGACCGGCTGCAATCAGCGGCAGCGAGATGGTGCCACGCGGCCCGCGCCTAGCCGAAGGAAAGGGTAGGAGCAGCCGCAATGGGTCGCAAGGGGACGCGCCGCCATTCCGCTGTCCGGCAATCTCGCGCTGTGCCGAGCGGATGAACTAGCGCCCGGGGCTATGACTGGCGTGCTGTCATCGCTCGAACTGTTTGAGGATATTCATCATCGATTTCCGCTCTTCCAGCCCGAGCTTCTCGATCAGCTTCGCCTCGTGCAGCGCCGCGAGCATCATGGCGCGCTTCAGGATCTTTTGGCCCTCGCGCGTTAGCCGCAGTGCATGGGAGCGCCGGTCGGTGCGAGACGCCAGACGCTTGGTGAGACGGCGCTTTTCGAGCTTGTCCAACACGCGCACCAGGCGTGCGCGCTCGATTCCGAGCCGGTCGGCCAGATCCGATTGCGACAGCCCCGGATTGGCGGCGATCACCACCAGGACCGAGTATTGCGCGGGACGGATGTCGATGGGGGCGAGCGTGCGGATGAAGTCCTGGAACACCCACACCTGCAGACGCCGGATGAAATAGCCGAGGTGCTCGCTGAGGATGCCGATATCGAACGCTTTGCGGTTATCCGTCTGCTCGCGCGGCGTGCTCCGCGAGCGACCAATTTGAACATCCTGTTGCGAGAGCCGTCGATCCGACATTTCGCACTCTCCTTCGCCACGCTCGCACAACAGCGCGCGCTTCATCGGACGGGGGGGCATATTGTTGTTGACGACATCTATTGTCATGGTCAACAATTAATGCGGCATTTGCTCGAAAGCCAAGGCAGTTTCAGTAGCGAGCCGTGCGCGGCTTGCGCCAGGGGAAAGAGGCGGCGGCCACCGTGGATTGGATTTGCGCAATCCGCGAATTGTACCGCAAGAATGGTGTCCAATGTCTTGAATGCGCGCTCATGGCCCATTGCATCTTGCATTGAACAATAAGAGAAATAGCGCAAGCGACGGCTGATCGCCGTATCCTGGGAGGAACTCAATGACCCGTAAATCGCCGACGAATTCGGCTGGTGCGGACGTCACCCGCCGCAGTTTCGCCGCCGGTGCAGGCGCCGCCGGATTACTCGCCGGCGCCGTACATTTCAACATCGCGCGCGCTCAGGGCGGCCCGCTGAAGATCGGCGTGATCCTTCCGCTGTCTGGGGTCCAGGCTGGTATCGGCCAATCCTGCAAGCGCGGCGCCGACATCGCCCCGGCCCTGTTCAAGCAGATCGGCTATACCCAGCCGATCGAGATCGTCGTTGTCGATTTCGAGACCAATGTCGATACCGCGCGCGCCCGCGCCGAGCGCCTGATCGCCGATGGCTGCAACATGCTGAGCGGGCCGTTCGATTCCGGTGCCGCGTCCGCCATCGCGCAGGTCGCCGAGCAAAAGGGCGTTCCGTTCGTGATCAACATCGCGGCGGCGCCGCAGATCACGGAGCAGGGCTACAAGTTCGTATTCCGCAATTTCCAGACCGCGCCGCAGATCATTTCGCGCGGGCTTGCCCTGTTCAACGATATCTTCGCCGCGACCGGCAAGACGCCGAGCACCGCCGTGCTGATGCACATCAACGACACCTTCGGGCAGGCCAACAAGGGGGCGATCGACCGCATCTTCCCGACCATGAACCTGCCGTTCAAGATCGTGGACTCGATCGCCTATGATCCCTCCGCCAAGGATCTGTCGGTCGAGGTCGCCAAGGCCAAGGCGACCAATGCCGACATCCTGATGACGGTGACGCGTCTCAATGACGCAATCATTCTCGTGCGCGAAATGGTCAAGCAGCGCTGGGAACCCATGGGCATTATCAGTCCGGGCTCGCCCGGCATGTACGAGCAGCAGTTCCTCGATACCATGGGCAAGTACGGGGACTATGTGATCACCACCGTGCCGTGGGCGAACCCGAAGGCCGAAATGACCAAGCTCGTCGCGGATGAATTCAAGAAACTCTATCCGCGCGACAAGCTGCCGGGCCACATATTCAACATCGGCTTCACCTTCGAGGCTCTGATGGTATGCGCCGACGCGCACAAGCGCGCCGGCTCGACCAACGGCACCGCGCTTGCCGATGCCGTGCGGACGACCAAGATCGAGAAGCGCGTGATGGTGGGGGGCCCCATCGAGTTCGACGCCAAGGGCCAGTGCAACACCATCGCGTCGGTGTGCCTGCAGAACCGCAACCAGACGCCGACGGTGGTGCTGCCGAAGGATGCCGCCGAGATGACGCCGGTGTTCCCGATGCCGAGCTGGAACCAGCGCGGCTGATTCTCCTCGTGATCAACCCTCTCCCTGGCGGAGAGGGGAGCATGACATGCCGTCGCTCGAGCTGGTATTGAACGTCGCACTCGGCGGGATACTGGCCGGGCTCGTCTACGGCCTGATGGCGCTCGGGCTTTCGGTCATTTTCGGCGTGGTGCGCGTCGTCAATTTCGCCCATGGCGAGATGATGACCATCGCGATGTATCTGGCGGTCACACTGTTCACGGCTTTCGGGCTCGATCCCCTGATCATGCTGGTTCCCATCGCGGCCGTGCTGTTCGCGCTCGGCTATGCGATGCAAGCCGGCCTGATCAATCCGTTCATCAGTCGGCCGGAACACAGCCAATTCATGTTGCTGGTCGCGATCGCTCTCATCATCACCAATGTCCTGCTGCTCCTGTTCGGACCCGACGCCAAGAGCGTGCAGACCTCGTATTCGCTCGACAGCTTCCTCGTCGGCCCGCTGATCGTCGATGCGACCAAGGCCTATGCCGCCGCGGCGGCGATCCTCGTCGCACTGGCGCTGTTCCTATTCTTCCGCTTTACGCTGGTCGGCAAAGCGATCCGCGCCTGCGCCGACAATTATGTCGGGGCGCTCGTGGTGGGGCTCGACGTCAAGCATCTCTACGCGCTCACCTTCGGCCTGGGTGCCGCGTGCGTGGGCGCCGCGGGAGCGATGCTGGTGCTGGTCATCGATGCGACGCCGCTGCTTGGTCCGGCGCTCACTCTGTTAGCGTTCGTCATCGTGATTACGGGCGGGCTCGGCTCGATGCCGGGCGCGCTGCTCGGCGGCGTGATGATCGGGCTCACCGAGGCGCTTGCCGGGCTGTTCTTCACGCCGTCGGCGAAGAGCATGTTCTCCTTCGGCCTGCTCGTGTTGGTGCTGCTGTTCCGGCCGCAGGGCATCCTGGGAAAGAAAGCATCGTGATGGGACGCCTGCTCGACGGCGTTCCGCGCCGCGGCTTGGTCTGGCTGGCGGCGCTGCTCGTAGCTCTGCTGGCTGCGCCCTGGCTGGCGAATGATTACCTGCTCACGGTCCTCATCATCATTCTGTATTTCGCTTATACCGGGCAGGCTTGGAACATCATGTTCGGTTTCGCCGGACAGTTGTCGCTGGGGCACGCCATCTATGTCGGTCTCGGCGGCTATACCGCCGCGGCGCTCTATGTCCATTTCGGCATCGGTCCATGGATCGGGCTCGTGGCGGCGGTCGCCGTGGGTGCGGCGTGCGGCGCGCTCATCGGCTTCCTGGCGTTCCGGTTCGGCGTCGGCGGCGTCTATTTCGCCATCCTCACCATTGCGTTCGCCGAATTCGCACGCATCGGGTTCGACCATTTCAGCTGGGTCGGCGGATCCGGCGGCCTGTTCCTGCCGGTGGCGAACTATTCCCAGAGCGACATCTGGAACCTGCGTGGCAAGCCGATCATGTTCTATTACGTGATCCTGGCGCTCACGGCCGCGGCCTTCCTGCTGTGCCATGCCCTGCTGCGCAGCCGCGTCGGCTACTACTGGCAGGCGATCCGCGAGGACGAGGCGGCGGCGCGCGCGCTCGGCATCGATACATTCCGCTACAAGATGTACGCGGTGCTGATCTCCGCCGGCATGACCTCGGTCGCCGGCTTGTTCTTCGCGTTCTACTACAACAATCTTTTCCCCGAGCAGGTGTTCAGCATCGCTCGTTCGATCGAGATCATCCTCGGCCCGATCATCGGCGGCGCCGGCACCCTGGTCGGCCCGATCGTCGGAGCCTTTCTGCTCACCGGCCTTGCTGAGACCATGTGGGAGCTCTTGCGGGCGGTA
>JGI12053J15887_10000053_pt1 | contig 32674 bp, 38 predicted proteins | sample MedBloCAOM1_O3_FD_15887 | JGI IMG/M metagenome (IMG submission 15887)
CGATGATCGAGCCCAGCGGCCCAAGGCACAGGCCCTCGGCCTGCGGCTGCTGCATCGCCTCGAACAGAATGAAAAATGGCAGCGGCGGATCGTTCGCAATTGTTTCGATGTCTTCGGAATTAAGCCCGCCATAGGTCGTCTCCGAAGCCAGCCAATCTCGCAACCGGCTGACGCGGTAGGGACGATCGGCAAGTAACCTTGAGATGTCGATAAAGTGGGGCCGCCGGACCGCGATCTCGGCAAGCAAGGCATCCACCGACCACATTCCGGCGAGCGAGGCGCCGAGAAGGTCGCGATAGAGCAAGCCGACCCGGTTGGTCAGGTCGAAGGCAGGAAATATCTGGTCATTGCCCAGCCCGTCACTGAGAAACGGACCGATGCGCCGGCTGAAATTCGGCCGCGATCCCTTGATTTCAAAAAAACGCGACCAGCGCACAATCCATGTCGCATCGAGCGGCATGTTGACGGGATCGTTCGCGGAGGTCTTCTCCAGGGTCTTGTTGAGATCATGGGTAGCCAGATCGTTGATAACGTATTCGGGCCGGACCATGGCGTGGCCGAAGCGGAATGCGCCGTGGGAGAATTCCAGAGGGATTTGCCAGCCATTTGGCTCGCGCGCGCCACGCGTTGCGAATTCGTTGCTGAAATCCGAGGGCCGGTCGATGAAGTCCGGTGTCGGGCCGGAATAGGCCGCGTAGATCGCCGGATGCATCACCCGTCGCATCACGTCCTTGCGGATGATGTTGTGATAGATTGCCGTCAGGGCATCGCGTGCGCACAGGAACCGTTTGTAGGCGGCGCCGAGGTTCGCATTGGGTCCGGCGGCGGGCTCGCCACGGCGGACGATGTCGATCAGGCCGTTGTGCAGCAGCGCGAACAGCGCCGTCAGTTGCGACATGATGGCGTGGTCGTCGTTGCGGGGATCGGCGATCAGCGCTTCGGTGAGTGCAACCCGATGCCCTGCGATACTGCGATCTATACCTGTGACGTTCTCGGCCGGGGTTCGCGCAATGTCGCGGAACGGACAGCCGGGCTCGACGCCCTTCTCATCCCAGCGCATGCGGCCAAGCCGCAGCTTGGTGCGCCGTTCATCATTCGGCGCATCCTGCGCATAGACGAAGGGCGAGCCAACCGGACCGCTGCCGAACAGGGTTTCAAGCTTCAGCGCCGTGCGCCGCGCATTCGCTGTGTCAGCGCCAAGGACTCCGGCCACCGAAAGCGGGATGGCGGAGTGAACGAGATCATGGGCCACGAATTGCAGCAGGTAGGTGTAGCCTGAAGGGAGGCGAGGGTTTTCCCAGCGTTCAACCGTGGCGTCGGCATGGGCCGGCCAATGCAATTCGGCATCCATTCGCCGCGACAGACGGTTCATCAGCGCCCGAACTTTTGGCAGGTGTTCCGGTGCCTCCAGCGGATCGATTCCAAAAACACGGAACCGTTGTGAAGCCCGTGGGGTTCCGAGAAAATGTCGAAACCCGGGAGGCGCGCCTTCACGGCGAACCGGACCGTGGACCGGCGCGGTTTCCGAAATCACAAAGGCAGATGCCTCACTTCGCTTCTGCACCGCCATTTCGAAGGCTCTCCCAACTGTCTGGATACGAGACTGCGGAGACGGCCGTGAAATTATCGTGATTTTGGAATGCGCCGCGACGCGACGTTGTGAGTGAGTGTGCACATCGCCGATTTTGCTTGACGCGCCGGCTTTGGTCTGCGGCAATTGACGGCCGAAAAATTGACACTCGGCGGGCGGAGACGCGGCGCGGGGTTTGTCATGCGGTCTGAGCAAACTCCAGGTCAGCGATGAGACATCGTGCGATCGCGCAGCAGTCGCAGGGCACCTTCCTGATTAGTCCGCTTGTCAGCCGGGCAATGCGTTGTACAAAAGCGCAACGGGCCTGCCAATTGTCCCGTGTCGGACATCGCCGGGCGAACGGCCGGGCCGGGGGAACAAGGAATGGCAGTCGATCGGAAGCTGTCGCCGACGCACGATGCGCCCTATCGTGGCTTGCGCGTCCTGGACTTTGGGCAGGGGATCGCCTCGCCCTACTGCGCCATGTTGCTCGGTGTTTACGGGGCCGATGTCATCAAGGTTGAGCCGCCGGAGGGCGACTGGTCGCGCTACCTCGGAACAACCTATGGAAGCCACACGACGCTGTCNGCCGTCTATAACAGGGGCAAGCGCAGCCTGTGCCTCGACCTGAAGCAGGAGCAGGGGATCGCCGTCGCCAGACAACTCGCCCGGGAAAGCGACGTCTTCATCGAGGGTTTTCGGCCCGGCGTCGCCGCCCGGCTGGGGATCGGCTACGAGACGCTGGCCAGTGAAAATCCCGGCCTGATCTACCTTTCGGTGAGCGGCTTCGGGCAGAGCGGCCCTTACACCAAACGTCCGGGATCGGATTCGGTCGCGCAGGCATTTTCCGGGCTGGTATCCGTCAACGTCGGTAACGACAAAACTCCGCACCGGGTCGGCACCACGATTTCCGACGTTGCGACCGGTGTCTACGCGTTCCAGGCCATCGCCACCGCATTGTTTGCGCGCGCGACGGTCGGTACCGGGCGCTGGATCGACGTCAATCTCGCGCAGTCGACGGCCGCGTTGCTCGGCCACAAGGTAGCGGAATTTGTTCTCGAAGGGGGCGCCCCGCGCGCGCTCAACGTGCCGGCGGGCTCCTATCAAACCCGCGACGGCTGGATGATGGTCACGCTGGTGAACGAGCCGCAATACAAGCGCCTGTGCGCCGCCATCGAGCGCGAGGATCTCGCCAGCGATCCGCGGTTCGCGGATTTTGCGCGGCGCGCCGACGCGGCGGATGCGCTGATCTCGCAGATGCGCGAGGTGTTCCTTTCACAGTCGACTGAAGCCTGGCTGGCCAGGCTGCATGCGGCTGACATTATCGCCGAGCGCATTCTCAATCCCGGCGACTGGCTGCGCAACGTTCACGTCGAGGCGACGAAAGCCGCGGTGTGCCAGGATACGCCGGGGGTTGGCCTGGTATACGCCCCGCGCACGCCGGGCATTGCGAGCCTGTCCGAAGACAAGTTGCGGCCGGCGCCGGACGTCGGACAAGACAGCTATGAGATTCTCATGGATGCTGGCCTCGATCGCAGCGCCATCGACGATTTGATAAAGGCCGGTGCTGTCCGTCAGGCCAAGCCAAAGGGAGGTCAGGCGTCATGAGTGCCGAACTGGTCCGCTACCCCGTCACGGATCCGATCGCCGAACACCTGGAAAGGGGAAAGTGATGGCAGGATTATATTTCGAGGAGTTCGAGGTCGGCCGGGAATTTCATCATGAATTCAGCCGGACCGTCACCGAGATGGACAATACGATGTTCAGCCTGCTGACGATGAATCCGCAGCCCCTGCACATCGACGCCCATTTCTCGGAAAATACCGAATTCGGCCAGCGGCTGTTCAACAGCCTCTATACGCTCGGTATCATGATCGGCATGAGCGTTTACGATACCACGCTCGGCACCACGATCGGCAATCTCGGCATGACCGACGTCAAATTTCCAAAGCCGGTGTTTCACGGCGACACGCTGAAGGCGCATACCAGGATCATATCCAAGCGCGCCAGCAAGTCGCGGCCAACGCAGGGCATCGTTGAATTCGAGCACACCGCAACCAACCAGCGCGGCGAGGTGGTCGCCAGCTGCCGCCGCACCGGGCTGATGCACTGCAAACCAAAGGCGTGATGTAATGCGATCGTTCCTGTTTGTTCCCGGCGACAGCGTCAGAAAATTCGAGAGCGCGAAGAAGACCGCGGCCGACGCCCTGATCCTCGATCTGGAAGATTCGATCGCGCCGGATCAGAAGGTGGTCGCGCGCGGTATCACGCGCGGGATGCTCGATGCACGCAATCCGGGCCAGAAAATCTATATCCGCGTCAACGCGCTCGACACCGGCATGACGCTTGGCGACCTCGCCGCGGTGATGCCGGGCCGGCCCGATGGTATTGTCTTGCCGAAATGCGCTGGCGCCGCCGACGTCAATCACTTGGCCCTCTATCTCGACGCCTTCGAGGCCGCTTCTGATATCGCGCAAGGCAGCACGCGGATCGTCGTGGTTGCGACCGAGACGGCGCGGGCGGTACTCAAACTGCTCGACTTCGAGGGCGCCAGCCCCCGGCTGTGGGGCATGATGTGGGGGGCCGAGGATCTCGCCGCTTCGCTCGGCGCCTCGCGTAACCGAACCGCCGGTCGTTTTCACGGACCGTTTCTGCTGGCGCGCGATCTCTGTCTCATCAGCGCCGCCGCCGCCGGTGTCGTCGCGATCGATACCATCGCCACCGACATCGACGATCTGGTCGCGCTGAAGGATGAGGCGATCGCTGCCCGGCATGACGGCTTCCTGTCGAAGGCGGTCATTCATCCCAAGCATGTCGACATCGTCAACGCCGCCTTCATGCCGACCGATGAAGAAATCGCCTGGTCGAAAAAGATCGTCAAGGCGTTCAACGACAATCCGAATTCAGGCGTGGTGAAGATCGACGGCAAGATGATCGACAAGCCGCATCTTCGTGCGGCCATGAAGATTTTAGCGCTGCGCGGGGCTTAGCAACCATTCACTGATCCGATTCAGGCGGTGGCTGATTTGCTTGCGTGCGGCGGAGGCCGTACGGTGTCAATATCGAGGGAGATTCTGATGCGCATTCCGGCTTTGGCGATTTTGACATTGGCAACGGTTTTGACGGCAACGCCGACTCTGGCCCAGACATATGATCCAAAGTATCCGGTCTGTCTGCAGATCTACCAAAGCATGACGGACTTTTATTTTGAATGCGCCTATACCACGCTGGCACAGTGCAATATGTCAGCATCGGGCCGCGCTGCACAGTGCATCGTCAATCCATACTACACGGGGACAAAAGCGCCGCCGGGACGACGAGACCGGCGGCATCGCCGCGTCGGGAGCGGGATGAAATTGGGTTGAGGCCGTGACGACGGAGGATTTTCTTTGCCCGGACGCATCGCAGCGCGGGTGCTGCGGGCCGGGTCCGCTTTACTTTGCATGGGGTTGTTTTCGCGATTTTTGGTCCAGGCTCTGCCGTGCACCGCCGAAGGGGCGCTGCCCGGTCTATTGTCTTCATCTTGCTGTACGGGCAAATCACCCATTATCTTGTCCAGCCCTCTTCGAAAAAATATTCCGCTTCGCCGTAGACCCGACTCGAATCTATATCCTTTGCATCCTGGCCCGAAAGCTGGATTGCTTCGCTTGCGCTCGCAGTGACGGCTCTGCTGTTTGAAAATTGAATGATGTCCCGCAGCCCGGATGGAGCACTTGCGAAATCCGGGGCCGGCCTCACGCGCGATCCCGGATTGCGCCACCGGAACAGCGCCCTTACGAATTACGGCTTGCGGCGCACGACGGCCCGGCAATTATACGCCTTGCGAAACCCCGCGGCCTGGGCATCTTCTTCGGAGCAAAACCAGCGATCCGGTTTGGTGACGGGGGCATAACTCTGGCATGCCTGCACGTGATAGACCCCAACGTGACCCGTCACATGCGCGCGCACGGCAAGCTTGGCCTTGACGCTGCAGTCGGGCGGCATCGCCGGTTGATCCGGGAATAGGGACGCCCTGATCTCGCGATCCTTGTCGTTTCGACAGGCCGCACCCAGCAAGGCCGCCGATTTTTTCAAATGACGAAAATCCTGCGGCGCCACGAAGCAGCCCTTCCAGATGCCCCTGAGGTTGCTTTTCGCGCCGGCCTCGTCCTCCATGAAGCGAGCTTTTCCGGAAGATTCGGAATTCAGCGCAAAGCCCTGGCGGACCAGCAACTGGTTCAAACTGACGGTTTCGCCATCGACGGTGCAAATGCCGATATGCCATCTGCTGTAGGTTTTGTCGGGTCCAAGGTCCTCGCAGCGAACGCCGCGCCTGCCGATCAGGTTCGCCAACTGGTCCCGCGCCTCCACGCCACAGGTCCACGGCTCGGCGTGGTCGTCGATGCAGATCTGATCGAACTCCGGGGCGTCGATGCCATCGAGCCTGTACGTCACACCGGCAAGCTGGATGGTGTCTCCATCCCTCACGGTGGCATCCGCGGCCCAACCTGAACTTGCTGAGAAGAACAACAGGAACGCTATCAAACAACGCATCGATCGATCCAGACTGGCAAAAATGCAATTCGTTCCGGCTTTATTGCACAATCGGGATTCAAGAACGAGTTCGAAAATGCCGGTGCCGAGGAGTTTGCCGGAAGGCTGGCGCTCCCTGACAGTAGATCGATGCCTGGTAGGCTAGGATTGGGGATCGGTGATGATGGTTTTCTTCAACACCTCGAACACCGCCGCGGTGTCCTGGTCGCCCAATCCCATCGCCATCGCCTCCGTGTACACCGGCTGCGTCAGCGTGAACAGCGGGGTCGCGCAGCCGACATCCTCGGCGAACTCGGCGATGATAGCCATGTCCTTTTTCCAGGTCGACACTTTCATGGTCGCGGGTTCATAGATGCCTTCGACCATCATCGGTGCCCGCATCTGAAACATCCGCGAACCGCCAGCGCCGGGGCCGACCATCTCGACCACCATTTTCGGATCGAGCCCGGCGCGCTCCGCCAGGATCATCGCCTCGGCGGTGGCGACGTTGTGGATCGCGACCAGATGATTGGCGATGAATTTCATCCGGCTGCCATTGCCGTAGGCGCCAAGATCGGCGCTTTGCTTGGCGAAGTCGGAGAACAACCCCATGCATTGCGCGATGGCATCGCTGTCGCCGCTGGCATAGACGATCAGATCGCGATTTTTCGCCTGTGCGCCGGTTCCGCTCAGCGGACAATCCAGTGCGATGTGCCCGGCCTTTTTCAGGATGGCTTCAAAGCGAAGCTTGTCGGCGATGGTGAGGGTGCTCAGTTCGACCACAATCCGCGGCGGCTGCCGCGAATTGGCGGTGGCCTGCGCAACATCCGCGACCGCGGCGGGCGTGGGAAGGCTGGTCATGATAACGGGTGCGTCGCGCGCGACCGCGGCTACGTCACCGGCGATCGTGACGCCGACGGGAGCAAGTTCCGCGCACCGCGCAGCGTCGGTGTCAAAACCGACGACGCGCCAGCCCCGCTCGACAAGATTGCGGGCGATCGCGCCACCCATGATGCCGAGTCCGACGATTCCAACGGTCTTTGTCATAAGTCGGTTTCCCGCTTTTCCGAATCAATCTGGCGGCGACGTCAGCCGCGGCTTGAATAATTAGTGATCAGGCGATAAACAATCATCAAACAGCTTCGACCGGTCAAGCGGGTTTCGAAGAGGGCTGCATCTTGATCAGCCGCATCTTTGACCCGCAATGCCGGCGAGACAGCGAGGAACGCCAGACATGGCAGGTGTTGGTCGCAGGCCAGACACAGCTCTGCCCTCGGGTCCGGTAGCGGACGACCGCGCCTATGCGGCCATGATTGCCCGGGCCCAGGCACTTATTCCACAATTGCGCGAGCGCGCTTCCAGGACCGAGACCCTGCGGCGCCTGCCGCCGGAGACCGAACGCGACCTGCACGACGCCGGCTTGTTCAGGATCGTGCAGCCAAAGCGCGTCGGCGGCGCCGAACTCGACTATGTCGCGCTGGTCGATTGCGCCGATGCGCTTGGCAAAGCGGACGCGTCGGTGGCCTGGAATTTTGCCAATCTCTCAAGCCACCACTGGATGCTGGGCATGTTCGACAGGCGCGCCCAGGATCGGGTCTGGGACAAGGACGCCAATGTTCTGATCGCGTCCTCCTTCATCTTCCCCGCCGGCCGCGCCAGGAAAGTCGATGGCGGATATGTGCTGCGTGGCAGCTGGCCGTTCTCGTCGGGAGTGGAATCCTGCGAGTGGAACATGCTGGCCAGCGTCGTCTCCTCCGACGATGAGGCCGACGGGATCGAATACCGGATTTTTCTGCTTCCGAAGAGCGACTACAAAATCATCGACACCTGGAACGCGACCGGGTTGCAGGGCACCGGATCGAATGACGTCGAAGTCAGCGATGCCTTCGTTGCGGAGCCGATGACGGTTGCGGTCGCCGACCTCGCCGGCGGCCCGACGCCCGGCAGTGCCGCCAATCCCAACGCCCTCTATGCGCTGCCGGTATTCTCGCTGTTTCCCTATGTACTGTCCGGCGTCGCCTTGGGTAATGCGCAGGCCTGTCTGGACGATTATGTCGAACTCGCGCGGCATCGCGCCTCGACCTACAACCGAGCCAAACTCGGGGACCTCCAGAGCACCCAGATCAAGATTGCCGAGGCTTCCGCCAAGATCGACGCGGCCCGCCTGATCATGCGCACCAACTGCATCGAGGCGATGGCCGATGCGCGGTCCGGTCACTTTCCTGACATCGCCGCCAAGACCAGATTGCGGCGCGATGGGGCCTATGCCGTTAATCTTTGCACCGAGGCGGTGTCATCGCTGTTCTCGGCGAGCGGCGCGCGCGGATTGTTCACGTCAGGTGCGTTGCAGCGGCAGTTTCGCGATGCCCACGCGATCAATTCGCACATCGCGTTCAATTTCGACGCGGCAGGCACCAATTACGGCCGCGTTGCGCTTGGCCTGCCTTCCGAAAACCTGACGCTCTGAGAGACGGTGGGATGAACGACGTACCAAAGCATCCGACCGCTCCGGACCCGGCCAAGGAACTGGCCAGCGACAGTTCGCCGATCGATCCCCGGGATTTTCGCAACGCGCTGGGCACTTTCGCCACCGGCGTCACCATCATCACCGCCCTCGCGGCTGACGGCAAACCCTACGGATTGACCTGCAACTCGTTCGCCTCGGTGTCGCTGAACCCGCCGCTGGTGTTGTGGAGCCTGGGGATGTTTTCGCAAGGGCTCAGCATCTTCCAGAATGCCAGCCATTTCACCGTCAACGTGCTCGGCGCGTCGCAGCAGGCGCTGGCGTCGCAATTCGCAAAATCCACAGGCGACAAATTTGCCGGGGTCGAATGGACCCCGGGCCTCGGCAACGCGCCTGTCCTAAAGGACAGCATTGCAAATTTTCAATGCCGCGCCGCCAACCGGTACTACGGCGGCGACCACATCATTTTCCTGGGAGCGGTCGAGGCCTATTCCTACAACGGGCAGGAACCGCTGCTGTTTGCGCACGGCGGTTTCGGCCGGTTTCGCAGCCCTGACGATTCAGGGACCAACGGCTCGTCATGAAAAAGAAAGCGCCACCCAAGCGTGCCCGCACCAAGCAGAAGCGGCTGTCCCCGGACGATCGCCGCAAGGAATTCGTAGCCAAGGCGACCGAATTCTTTTCGGAGGAAGGGTTTGGCGGCGGGACGCGCGATCTGGCGCGGCGGCTCGGCGTGACGCAGCCGCTGCTGTACCGCTACTTCCCAAGCAAGGACGACCTGATCAAGGAAGTCTACCGCACGGTCTATCTCGAGCCATTCGATGCCGGCTGGGAGAAGCTGCTCACCGACCGCGCCCGGCCGCTCCGCGACCGGCTGCAGGAATTCTATCAAGCGTACACCGATGTGATCTTTACCCGCAAATGGCTTCGCATCTATTTCTACGCGGGCCTGAAGGGGCTCGACATCAACCGGTGGTACATCGGGGTGGTGGAGGACAAGATTCTGTCACGCATCGTCAGTGAATGCCGTCATGAAGCGGGGCTTCCGGAGCAAGGCAAGGCGACCGCGTCCGAGCTTGAAATGGCGTGGGTGCTTCAAAGCGGAATCTTCTATTACGGCGTCCGCAAGTACATCTACGAGTCTCCCGTGCTCGAGGACAAGGCACAGATGATCAGCGACGCGCTGGGTGTTTTCCTCGCCGGTTTTGAGAAGGTTTTTGGCGAGGTGGCCCGAGGCCGGCCGCCGGTGAAGGCGGTTGGCTGAGCAGATTACAATTTTGACATTTCGGCGCGATACCAGTCGCCGATTTCGCTCGCGGTCATCAGCGCGACGCCGTCATGGCCGATGACATAATCGAGCAGGGCTTCCAGATATTTGATGCGATGCGGAACGCCGGTGATGTAGGGGTGAATCGAGATCGCCATGACCCGCGCATTGTCGGCGCCTTCGAGATACAGCCGGTCGAACTGGTCGGTGCAGCGCTTCAGGAATTGCTCGGAGGAGAGATGCTGCAGCGCGTGGATGACGATGTCGTTGGTTTCCACCGAGTAGGGAATCGTCGTCATGGTGCCGTGCGGTGTCGCGATATCCTGCGGAAGATCGTCGATCACCCAGTCCGCGAGATATTCGATGCCGTTGAGGCGTAACAGATCGATGGTTTCCTCGGTCTCAGTCAGACCCGGACTTTCCCATGATCTCGGCGGCTTGCCGGTGAATTTTGCAATGGTGTCGACCGCTCGTTTGATCGCATCGGCCTGGTTGTCGAGCTTGTGCATCGGACCCTGAACGAAGCCATGGCCCATGAATTCAAAGCCGGCATCAAGCGCGGCTGACGCCACGCGCGGGTACGAGTTGCAGACGTTGGCGTTCAGCGCCAGCGTTACCGGCATGTTGCGGTCGGTCAGCGCCTTGAACTGCCGCCAGAAACCGGCGCGCATGCCGTATTCGTGCCACGACCAGTTCGGCACATCGGGCAACAGCGGTTGTCCCATCGGCGGGCTCAGCACGGTTCGCGGCATCGCGTTCTCGATCCGCCATTCCTCGACATTGAGGATGACCCATACCGCGAGCTTCTTGCCGCCGGGTAGCCGGAGTTTCGGCCGGTCGACCTGCGCCTGATAGGGAATGCGATCGGAAAAAGCCACGGCGCGTCCTTCTTTGGTTGGTTCGCGGATCATTCCGCGGCTTTGGACCGGTTCGAGACGCCTGCATTGACGCAGGGCATGACCTTCTCGGCCATCAGGATCATCGACTGTCGTCCAAGCACGGGATCCTTCCAGTCCTTCCCGGCATACAACAGCGTGCCGAATTGGCCTACTTCGTCCTGGAACGCCAGCAACTGATCGGCGACGTTGTCGGGCGTTCCATAGATGATCAGTTTGTCGCAGATCATCTCCAGCGTCACTTCATCATCGGGCTGGTCGCGGCGGGTTTTGAACAGCTCGATGCGGCCGTTCATTTTCAGCTTGGTGAACAGTGAACGATAGTAGTAAACGTAAGGCCCGTCGGGATCGGTGGCGTAGGCCTTTGCCGTCGCGGCATCTTTGGCGACGAAGACGCTCTTGGCGACGCGCCAGTTCGCGGGCTCAGCCGCCCGGCCGCCGCGCTCGCAGCCCTCGACGTATTTCGGCCAGTGGCTCTTGACCCAGGTCGGCATCAGGAAATTGGCCGAGATCGGATCCCAGCCGCGCGCGGCGGCCTCCGTGACCCCTTTGGAGAATGGGGCGACGGCCGTCACGACAATGGGCGGATGCGGTCTTTGCAGGGGCTTCGCAATGAACCCTTGGCCGATATCCTCGATCAGGGTCTTTTGCGTCGAGATGTTCCAGTATTTTCCTTGGAAGTTATACGGCGGCTCCCCGGCCCAGATATCCAGGACCTGATTGATGGCCTCTAAGAACATCTCGTTGCGGTCGGCATCGAGGTTGCCGAACAATTCCGCGTCCGACAGCAGTCCGCCGGGGCTGATTCCAAAAATCAAACGCCCGTCGAGCATGTGATCCAGCATCGCGATCGAGGCCGCGACCGCGGCCGGATGGCTGTTCGGCATATTGATGGTGCCGGTGCCGAGCTTGATCTGCTTGGTGGCGGCGGCGATCCACGCGATGAAGGCGATGCAGGAGGTGATGTTCTCGGCCTTGTCGGTGGCGTGCTCGCCGACATAGGCTTCGGTGAACCCCAACTCATCCGCCAGCAGAAAGGCTTCACGATCTTCCTTCAGGGAAAGGCGCCAATCCTTGTCGAGAGGATGGATCGGCATCGTAAAGAATCCCAGATTCATCGTCTACTCCTCCTCCCTGGGACCGGTTTGGTGAGAACCAAATCGTCCGTCGTTGATGCCATTATGGCAAGTCCGGAATTCAAGTCACCCGAAATAATCGCTCGATAAACAAACTTGACCTTTAGGGGTCACCGCCATCTAATCCAAAAAAATGCGCTAAAACCGGGCCGGGGAGGTCACGCCAAATGAAAGCCGCGGCTTTCGCATATGCGCGCGCAACCAGCGTCTCGAATGCGCTGGAACTGCTCGGTGCACATGGGGACAGGGCGAAGGTGCTTTCGGGCGGCCAGAGCCTGATGCCCGCGATGAACCTGCGTCTGATCTCTCCCGAATTGATCGTCGATATCGGGGAGATCGCCGAACTCCGCGGCATCACGGTGACTGGCGATATGGTCAGGATCGGCGCGCTGATGCGCCATGTCGATCTCCTGAGATCAGCTGAAATTGCCGCGCATGCGCCGCTGCTGACGGACGCGATTGCCCATATCGCGCACCCGGCGATCCGCAACAGGGGCACCATCGGCGGCAGCCTTGCCCATGCCGATCCCGCGTCCGAGCTGCCGGCCTGCATGGTCGCGCTGAATGCGATCATTATCATCAGAGGTCAGGCTGGCGAGCGCCGGATTGCGGCAAGCGATTTCTTCACCGGGATCTACGAGACCGCGCTTTCGGCGCAGGAACTGCTGGTCGCCGTCGAACTGCCGGCGGCGCGAAAGAATTCCGTCCACTTCTTCCACGAATTCGCGCGGCGGCACGGTGATTACGCCATCGCCGGCCTCGCTGCGCAGGCGATCGTGGAAGGTGATGTCATCGCCGATCTTCGTCTCGCTTTCTTTGCGGTCGGCGATCGGCCGATATTGGCCAAGGCGGCGGAAAAACTGGTCAAGACCGCTATCACGGCCGCGATATTGTCCGAGGCATCGACGGCGCTTGGCGACGAGCTTGATCCCCACGATGATCAGCAGGCGTCCGCCTCGATGCGCCGGCACCTGGCAAAAGTGCTGCTGGCGCGTTGCGTGTCCGCGCTTCTTCGCCGTCCCGATCTCGACGCCGGGGGACCGGTGTGACGGCCCATTTGCCAATCTCGCTCAGTGTGAACGGCGAGCGCGTCGAAGCGCATGTGCTGCCGCGCCTCAACCTTGCGGATTTTCTGCGGGAGCAGTTGCAGCTGACCGGAACGCATGTCGGTTGCGAGCATGGGGTTTGCGGTGCCTGCACGGTGCGCGTCAATGGAGAGATCGTGCGTTCCTGCCTGATGCTGGCGGTGCAGACGCAGGGCGCCTCGGTTGAGACCATCGAAGGGCTGTCCGACAGCGGCGAGATCGCCGATCTGCAGGCCGCCTTTCGCGATCGCAATGCCTTGCAGTGCGGCTTTTGCACGCCGGCCATGCTGATGGCCGCTCAGGACTTGCTGAAGCAGGAGACCGAGCCGGACCGGGAGCGGATCCGCGAACATCTTTCCGGCAATTACTGTCGCTGCACCGGCTACCAAGCCATCATCGATGCGGTCGAGGCCACGGCGCGGGCACGCATGGGACGCAAGCCATGACGTCAGTACCGGAAAATCCTGAGGGGCTTTCGGTGCTGGACCGGCCGAATTCCTATATCGGCAAGGTGGTGCCGCGGCCCAACCTCGAGCGGCTGATGCAGGGGCGCGGACTCTATGTCAGCGACATGGAACTGCCGCGCATGGCCCACGTGGTGTTCCTGCGCTCGCCGCATGCGCATGCGAAAGTCATCGGGATCGCCGCCGCCGCGGCGAAGTGCTTGCCGGGCGTTATCGCCGTCGTGACCGGCGAAGAGCTTGCGGCCGTCATCACGCCATGGGTTGGCGTGCTGTCGCATCTGAAGGGTTTGAAGTCGGCGCCGCAGCATGCGATCGCGGTTGACCGCGTCTGCTGGCAGGGCGAAGCCGTCGCGGCCATCGTGGCGACGCGACGCGCCGTGGCGGAGGACGCCACGGAACTCGTCTCGGTGGAGTATCAGGAGTTGGATGCGGTGACGGACATGCGCACCGCGCTCGATCCGGAAACCCCGGTGATCCATGCTTCGCTTGGCGACAACCTGGCTTTCGAGCGCAACCACGACGCCGGCGCCGTCGACGCGGCATTCGCCGGCTCCGACGAGGTGGTGGAAGCGGAATTCATCTTTGGACGGCATACCGGCGTGACGCTGGAGCCGCGTTCGGTGGTGGCGGACTGGAACGCCGCCGAGGCGAGGCTGACGATCTATCAGGGCACGCAGGCGCCGCACATGGTGCAGAACATCGCTGCGCTTCACCTTGGATTGCAGGAGTCGCAGGTTCGCGTGGTCTGCAAGGACGTCGGCGGCTCCTTCGGCATCAAGGTCCACATCTACGCCGACGAAATGGCTGTCTATGCGCTGTCGAAACTGTTGCGCCGGCCGATCAAATTCGTCGCCGACCGGGTCGAAAGTTTTAATACCGATATTCACGCCCGCGATCATCGCTGCAAGGGACGGATTGGCGTCAAGCGCGACGGCACCATCACGGCGTTCGAGATCGACGATCTCACCGGCATCGGTCCCTATTCGATGTATCCGCGCACCAGCGCGATCGAGGCGAACCAGGTCGTCAACCTCGTCGGCGGTCCCTATATGACGAAGAACTATCGCGCGCGGGCCCGCGTCGTGTTTCAGAACAAGAACGTGATGTGTCAGTACCGCGCCGTCGGCCATCCCATCGCCTGCTCGGTGACGGAAGGCCTGGTCGATCTCGCGGCTGCAAAAATCGGCATGGATCCCGTCGAAATCCGTCGCCGCAATCTGATTGCCGATGACGCCTACCCCTGCGCCTCGCCTTCGGGACTGAGGTTCGAGCAATTGTCGCATCACGCTGCGATCAACAAATTGATGAACATGATGGATTATGATGCGTTGCGCGCCGAACAGGCGGCGCTGCGCAGGAAAAACATTCATCGCGGCATCGGCATTGCCAGTTTCATCGAGGTCACCAATCCCAGTGCCGCGTTTTACGGCGTCGGCGGCGCCAAAATATCCTCGCAGGATGGGGTCGCGGTACGGCTCGACGCCCAGGGTTCGGTGATCTGCCATACCAGCATTACCGAGCAGGGACAGGGTTCGGAGTCGCTGACGGCGCAGATCGTCGGCAGCGTGCTCGGCGTTTCGATGGAACGCGTCCGCGTCATATCGGGCGATACCGACAACACGCCCTATGGCGGCGGCACCTGGGCATCGCGCGGCGCCGGCATCGGCGGGGAGGCAGCACTTCAGGCGACGAAGATCCTGCGCAAGAATATTTTGGAGGTCGCGGCGGCGATCCTGCAATCTTCGCCTGCCGAACTCGACATCGTTGACAATGCCGTGGTGAACGCGACCGACGGCGCGTCGCGCATCCACCTGAAAGAACTCGCGCGAATTGTTTATTTCCGCCCCGACACGTTGCCGCCGGGCATCCAGCCCGAACTGATGGCGACACGCCATTTCGTACCGCGCGAATATCCGTTCGCCTTCACCAATGGCGTTCAGGCCTCCTGGCTCGAGGTCGACACCGATACCGGCTTCGTCAAATTGCTCAGGCATTGGGTGGTCGAGGATTGCGGCACCATCATCAACCCGCAACTGGTCGACGAGCAGATCCGGGGCGGGGTGGTGCAGGGCCTGGGGGCGGCGCTGTTCGAGAAGTGCATCTACGACGAGCGCGGTCAGCTGACCAATGCCAACATGGCCGACTACCTGGTTCCGATGTCAGGCGAAATGCCCGATATCGATGTCGGTCACGTGGTATCGCCGACGCTGGAGTCGGAACTGGGGGCAAAGGGCGCGGGCGAAGCCGGCACCGCGGGAGCCGCAGCGGCGGTGGCCAACGCGGTCAACGACGCTCTTAAGCCGTTCGGCGTGACAATTACCGAGATTCCCCTGACGCCGCAGGTCATCCTGACGGCGTTGGGGCGAATTTGAACGAGGATCACGCGAGAAGCATTATGCCGGTGCTGGTGGACAGGGCGCGGTGGTCTATCACGCTGCCGCGCGTGATCTGTTGGCCGACAACGATATCAAGGAGCGCTACTGCTCGGTGTGAGCCAGGGTGTGTGCGAGATTTGGCTTATTGCGCTCCGGCGGTATTGACGCGGGAAAGGTCACAATCGGATTCGGCATATTTCGTTCGCCGGATCCCCTCGCTGTCTTCAACGACGGCAGGACGGCACCGCGCTTGCCAGGCGGAGCGCGCCTCCGCATCGGCCTTCTGTTCCTCCGGCCTGAGCGGCGGAGCCGCGCGAATGACGTTTCTGCCATTGATGCTGGCATCGGTGGCCTGGCTCGGCGTAAGAGGACGGCCGGCGGCGATGGCCGCGGCTTTGGCCCGTGCCGCGGCAGCGGATGCGTTAGCCGCGCTCACGGCGTCGGCGGCGTGTCCATGGTCCATCGCCCATGAAGGCTGTTGCGCCGATGCAGTCGAAATACAGGCGACGGCAAAGAGCAAGGCACATGAAATAGTGCGCATCTTTACAAAACCTCTGGCAATTGAAACGGAAGCAAGTCGCGCGGCTCTTTGCTATTCGAGGAATATTGAGGGTGCGTAAAGCAGACTGGTTAGCGCGCGTGCAACGAGATGCGTCGAATTTTAGCCATGAGCCAAAGCGCGTCAGCCGCGCCCGGAAGTGAGTTTTTTGATGATGCGTGGATGAGCCGGCCGCCGGGTGCTTTACTCCGCCGCCGCGCTGGACTCCGCCGCCGCGCTGGCAAGCGCACTCGTTTGCCGGGTGGTGACGACCACCTTGATGGCGTCTTCGACCCGCTCGCGGGCGTATCGGAGCGCCGTGGGCAGGTCGGCAAGCGCAAAGGTATGCGTGTGAATCCTTGTCGCGTCGAACCGCTTTTCCGCCATCAGCGCCATCGCGCGTCGCGTGGCGCTGCGACCTTCGCCGCGAATGCCGTAGACATAGATGTTGTTTTTCACGAGATGAGCGAGATCCGTCGTCACCGGGTCGTGCGGGAATGCGGCGAGGCAGATTTTCCCGCCGCGATTGGCCATATGAATGGCCTGGTTGACGGTGGCTTCGGTGCCGGCGCACTCGACCACATAATCGGCGCCGATCCCGCCGGTGAGTTCCTTGACCACGTCGACCGCGTTCTCGTCGGCGATATTGATGACGCGGTCCGCACCTAACTCCTTGCCGATGGCGAGACGGCGGTTGCGCGTTCCCGTCAGGATCACCGGGCTGGCGCCAAGCGCCTTGGCAACGGCCACCGCAAGCAGGCCGATCGGACCGGGGCCTATCACGACAACGCTTTCCCCTGCGACGAGCCCGCCGAGTTCGGTCAGGCCGTACATGGAGGTGCCGGCGGTGACCACAAGCGTCGCTTCCGCGTCGCTCATGGTGCCGGGCACTCGCGCCAGCGTGTTGATGTGGTTCACGGCATATTCGGCGAACCCGCCATCGGTGGTGAAGCCATTGGCGCGATGACCCTTCTCGGGTTTCCCATAGTTGAGGCAGGAGGTGTACATGCCCTGGCGGCATCGCTTGCACTGGCCGCAGCCGGCATGGATTTCCACGCTGACGCGTTCCCCGATTTCGAACTCGTCGACGTCAGGTCCGAGTGCGGCGACCGTGCCCATATATTCATGGCCGGGCGTGAAATTCTTGTTGAAAGGCAGGCCACCCCCGATGCTGGCCGGCGAGCCGCCATGGATGATTTCGAGGTCAGTTGCGCAGATGGCAACGGCGTCGATGCGCACCAGCACTTCGGCGCGTCCGGGGATTGGCGTGGGTTTGTCGCGCAGGAACAGCTGGTCCGGGTCGCCCAGGACCCAGGCCTTCATTTGCGCGGGGACGGGAAATTCGGGGGATGTTTTGACGCCGGCAGGGTCATACATTGGAGCGGATCCTCATGTCCCGCAAACTCTAGCGGAAATTGCCGGCAGTTGAAATTCCCCGGGATCTCCGGAAATGGCAGCCTCCGCCGCCGTGGTTGTCGGATTCTTGCGCAGCAAATCTGCGCCTTTTTGCGCGGAAATTCCAAACCAGGAATTTATTTGCCGGGAGCGCGCATCCCTGGATTCCGAGCGCAGGATCTTCTGGCTGGCAAAGGCCGAAGAGTGGGAACAGTGCGGGCTCGGCGAGATTGCGTTCCCTTTCCGAGAACGCAACCTCGGTCGTGCCGATTTCCAAACAGGCACCCACTCCTAGCACACAGGCGAACGAAGCTTTATCGCTGCGCAAAACGCTGGTCACGGAGCAGGTTTCCGCTACAGATATGGGCGACGGCGCGAACGCGCGTCAGTGTCGCCGTTCCGGTTTCGTGACGGTCTGCCTGACTTCGGCGCCGCAGTCGGAGCACTCATAGATGAAGTCGATCTTCGCCATGCTCCAATGAGGCTCGACGTCGCGCACATACATAGGAAGCAGGCCTAGGCAGCCGGGGCAGAGGATTGCAGCTGTCTGGCTTTCGTGATGCTGGATGTAAGCGGGCATGTGGCTCTCCATTCACAGCGGAAGCGCGGTAAACTTCAGCCCCAAAGCTAACTTACCGCGTAGGCCGGATGCTCTTGATCACCTTTTGCGAACGTACAAGGAACAGCCGCACAATCCTTGCGTATGTGGCATCCTTGCAACATTGCGATTTCGCAGGGAACGCCTTGCGGCGTGCCTCTCAGGCGCCGTCCGTACGGCGGGCCGATCACACTGCCTCGTGTTTGCGCAGATCGCTGGCGTGATCGAAGCGGCTGGCCTGCAGATCGGCGCCGGTCGTCCGGATTTCGGGAAGGGCTGCCTCGGCCAGGATCTCGGCGGTAACGTCGTCGACCGCGCAATCGGCGATTTCATGGATGAAGCTGATGTTCTTGTATTCGCCGGACACGACACGCGAGATGACCTCCCGCCGCGTGATTTCTGGATCGACGATGGCCTCGCGACCGCGCCGTCCGTAGTCGATCATCACGACGAAATACTGCAGGGCGGTGCTCCCATTGTTCCGGTGCGAACGCAGAGACAGTATTTCTGAAAAACAGAAATAGGTCAAGCCCCAAAATTCTGAAAATCAGAAATTCTCTTGCCGCCGGCGCCGCCTGGCTTCGGTGCCGGCTGGAATCATGCCGCCCGACCAGCCGGAGGCCCGCTTCATTTTTCCTGCGCCCGCCCGCCATGCGACTTTGCCGCCTTGCGGGCCCGGACCGCGGCCTTGGCCCGCAGGCGATCGATCTGGCCCCTCGGCAGGGTGACGCAGATCTCTCCGATCCATTCCAGCTTCACCCCGTTGATCGGCTTGGCGTTGAAGCTGGTGAGATTGACCAGGGGCGCGGATTTTCCCCGCTCGATGGTTTTCAGATAACGCTCGCCGGTCTTCAGCCTGACCGCGGCCTCTTCCCCGTAGAAGCTTGCCAGCGGGTGGCGCTGCTCCCTGTAAACCACAATAACGTCGCCGTTTTCGTATTTGGGCAGCATGGAATCGCCAGCCACCTCAAAGGCGATGGTTTCCTCCGAAATCGGGAACGGCAGCTCGACCTCGCCGAGGCCTTCCGGCGGCACCTGCTCGTGTTCCGGCTCAATTGCGGCACCAGCCCCGACCCGGCCCATGATCGGAACCGAATTCAGCTCGAGGTAATCAATAATATCGGCAATTTCCGCGGCCTTGATCAGGCGCAGCCCGGACAGGATTTCCGACACCGCACCCGGACGCACGCCCATCGCCGTCGCCAGACCGCCCTTGGTCTTGCCCGGCTTCTCCAGTCCCCGCTCGATCAGCCTGATATCCAGCATGGCGACAGCCTTCGTCCAATTTCAGCAATAGTACAATTCCGATTATCCGAAATCAAGCTTGACTTTTATTTCGGAATATCCGAAATGAATGATCCGCTGCCCGATGCGCTCGCGCCGATGGGCGCCCAATCCTCGCCATGACGGGAACGATCGGGGGAAACGAAAATGCAATCAATGAGCTGGGCGCGCGAGCATTGCGACGCGCTGCGCGACTATCACGCCAGGGGCCTGTCCTTTGCCGAGATCGCGGAGGCGATCAACGCGAAATTCAAAACCGCCTATTCCCGCAACGCTACGATCGGTCGCGCCAGGCGGATGGGGCTTGCCGGTCCCGACCGGCCGAAGCCGCCGCCGAAAGTCAGCGCGCCGCGGCTTGACAGGATTCGCGAACGTCACGCCGCATCGTCCCGGCGGTTGATGCCGGTGTTCGAACCCGCGGAGACGGTCAAGCTGCGCTGTGTCGAAATCGATCCGCGCCATCTTTCATTGATCGATCTCGAACCCGGCGATTGCCGCTACCCCTATGGCGGTGACGAGGAGGGCGAGGCCATTACCTTCTGCGGTCATCCGCAGCGTCGGGGTTCAAGCTACTGCACGGCACATTTCCATCTGAGCCGCGGGCCCGGCACGGCGGCGGAACGGGCGGCGATCACCGTTGCACTGCGATTGGTAGAGGCGGCCTGAATTAGCCGCTGCGCGCAGCGATTCAAATTCCATCATTCCAAGGAGCTGTCAGACGTGGCACGGGCACGACGCAACAAGCCGCACAATCCGGCAAAGGTGCATGACCGGCGATCCCGCGATTTGCCGCGCAATGCGGAAGTGGCGGCCGTTGAAGTAGACGATCCGCTGGCGCTGGAACCGGGAGAAAAGATCGTCACGCTGCGCTCGATCCGCAACGATCCCTTGGGCCGGCTGCACAGCCATCGCCAGCTCGACGAGGCGCAGTACCAGGGTGGACGGGCGTTTCAGAGCGACTGGGAGAAAGCCGAGCGCGGCCCGCGGGCCATCGATCCCACCAGGGAATATGTCGACGGCGGCAGGAGCCGGGAGCCGATCACGGAGGGCCAGCGCAAGGCCGTGCTGCGGTTGAACCGCGCCGAGCGCGAGCTCGGCGCCGACGGCGCCGCGCTGGTGCATGAGTTACTGATTCTCGGCATGACGATGGAGCAGATCGCACAACGGCGCGCCTTGCGCGGCCAGCGCTGGATCGACTATTTCGCCCGGCGGTTCCGCGAATGCCTCGACCGGCTGGCGATGATCTACGGGTTTGCGACGGGACCGCGATAGCGGAGCATCCATGCGCCGGCGCTAATTGCGCATCGGTGCCAGCCCGGGCATATTCGGCCGTGCCAATTCGCGGCTTCTCTCTCATCGGGCGCATTTGCGCGAAAAATCGTCTCACACGGCGTCAAGCCGCCGAGCGCCGCCCATCGACATCAAGGGAAAATCCGATCGTGACTGCAAGACCGCAACTACCCGAGCGCGCGTCGCGCGCCAGGAACGTACCGACTGCCCTCGATGGTCTGCTGGTGATCGATTTCACCCGCGTTGTCGCCGGTCCCGCCTGCACTCAGACGCTCGCCGATTTCGGCGCCGAGGTGATCAAGATCGAGAACCCGGACGGTGGCGATGACACGCGCGCTTACGAACACGCGGAAATCGGCGGGGAAAGTGCCGCCTATCTCAGCTTGAACCGCAACAAGCGCGGCATCGCGCTTGATTTCACCGTGCCTGAGGCGCGCGAGGTCGCGCGCGAACTGATCGCAAAGGCAGACGTGGTGGTGGAGAATTTCTCCGGCGGCGTGATGAAGAAGTTTGGCCTCGATTACACATCGGTGGCGCCAGCCAATCCGCGTCTGGTCTATTGCTCGATCTCGGCCTATGGCCGCCAGGGGCCGTTCGCGCTGCGTCCGGGCTTCGATCCGATCACGCAGGCTGAAAGCGGTTTCATGTCGCTGAATGGTTTTCCCGACGGGCAGCCGGTGCGGACCGGGCCACCGATCGTCGACATGGCGACGGGAATGTCGGCGTGCAACGCCATCCTGCTGGCGCTGCTTGCCCGCGACCGGCTCGGCCGCGGCCAGCATGTCGAGGTTGCGCTGATCGACATCGCGGTGGCGATGACCGGCTTTTACGGTATGGCCTATCTGATCAGCGGGGCGAATCCGGGCCGTTTCGGAAACTCGCCGAACGGGTCTCCCACTGTCGGCGTCTACCAGGCCTCCGACGGGCCGCTCTACATGGCCTGCGCCAATGACCGGCTGTATCGCCGCCTCGTTACCGAGGTGCTCGAACGGCCCGACCTCGTCACCGATCCGGAATTCGCCACGCGGAAAGCGCGAACGGCCAACAAGGAAAAATTGCGGGCCGCCATTGCCGGAGTGTTCGCCGGCGACCGGCTCGAGAACTGGATGGCGAAGATGAAGAAGGCCAACATACCCGTCGGTTATCTTCGCACCGTCGAGGAGGGGTTCAACGCGCCTGAAGTGCGGGACCGCCATCGCCTCAGCCAGATTCCGCATCCGACAGCGGGCTCAGTCCCCAATATCGAAACGCCGCTCAACATGAGCCTGACCCCGACCGTCAATCCCGTGGCTGCGCCGTTGCTGGGTGAACACACCAGGCAAGTCCTGCGCAAAACGCTCGGCTACGATGATTCGCGGATCGCAACGCTCGCCGACGCGGGGGCTTTTGGGGCGATGCCAATCAAAGTCTGACGCGGTGCGGGCACCAATGCGAAGTGCCGACCGGCCGCAGAAGCGCGGGAAAACCACGGTTTTATGCCCGTTTCAGGGCACAAGCCGATCGGGACGTTTCGGCCCGTCAGCTTGGCTTGCCGCGCGGGTTGTTTCTTGGCGTACTTTCAACTTCGCCGGGTTCGGCCCGGTCAATTTCCAGGCGCGCCATCCGAAGTATCAAAGTAGCTGTCGTCAGGCCGAGACGCTCAGCCTCTTTTGCAGCCGTGTCGACCTTTTGGGCCAAGCCCTCACGTTTGCCTGGATATGTCATTCCTGTTTCCCATCTAAGGTGCGAGATGCAAGATCCCACATTTGTTGCAGAGCTGCAGAAGCGACTCGGAGCTCCATCGAGCGAAACGGTCGAAAGCCTGCGACTTTTGAAGACTTTCCTCAAGCTTGCGCCGGGCCAGCGCTTTGAAATCATCGAACTGGTCGAACGCCTCGCGGCGAACCCCGTGCCGAATCCCGGCGGCAGCGATCCCTCATTGTCCTGAAGGCCTCCTCGTTTTTCCGATAGATGTCGGTCAGTCGCTAATGCGACGCACGAACAATCAATTTGCTCCTCATCAGCAGCGGGCCGACAATGCCGGGCAGCGACATGAGCAGCAGAATACCAATAAGAACTCCATAGCCGGCATCGCCGACCGCGCCCGGGCCGTGCGCGGCGCCGGCCGCCCCTGCAAGCTGGCTAACGCCAACCATGGCGAGCCCGATAATGGGCTGGGCTGCGCCTGCGAAAATCCCCGCTGCCGTCGTGTTGACCGACGCGCCGACGCCGATCAGATCAGCAGTGTAAAGCCGCTTGGTGCACTTCAGTACGAAAGGCACGGTCCCGCCGGCGACCAGCCCGAGGGCCGCGAACACGATGGTGACGTAGAGGAAGCCAAGGGCGTGGGCGACCGGCGGCAGCAGCATCGCAATCAGGATCATTCGCAGCAGGCAAATGCGGATCAACGCGGTGTCGAGCGCCGCAGTCCGGTCTGCCATATGGCCGAGAAAGATCGAACCGATCGCGTTGCCGACCATAAAGACGAGCAAGGGGGTGCTCGCTGCCGACGGCGAGATATTGAAGAAATGCGCCACCATCGGAATGCCCCACACGCCCGACAGCGTGGTCACCACCGCGAAGTGGGACGCAAAGGTCATGGCACAGCCCCAGTTCGCAATTTGCGAAAGCGATTGTCGGCTGGCGGCGAGAACACCGCCCAGAGTCCTCGTGCTGCGCGACACCGGATTCGGTTTGAGGACCACTGAGGCAAAAGCGAGGTTCGCCACGCCGACGCATGCGATGAAGATAAAACAGGCGCGCCAGCCAAAGCCCGTCACCGCCGCGGCGAGCGGCGTCGTCGCCATCACGCCGCCGACATAGCCCGACACTTGCGAGATGCCCGACATCACGCCGAACCGTTCGTCGTTGAAACTGAGCGCGACCAGCTTCAACAGCGCCGTGAATACCAGCGCATCGCCGCAGGCAACGATCAGACGCGCGGCAAAGACATCGAGCAGGTTCGGCGCCAGCGCGAAGGCTGCGCTGCCCAGCGAGGATGCCGCCATGCTGAACAGCACCACGCGCTTGACGCCGTAGCGGTCGACCAAAAGGCCTGCCGGAATCTGCATCAGGGTGTAGCCCCAGAAATAGCTGGAGGCGAGCATCGCAACGCCGGCGGCGTCGGTGCCAAAGTCGGTCATGAAGCTGAGGCTGACGGATTGCGGCGAGACGCGCTGCAGAAATGCGATGGCATAGGCCAAAGCCACCGTCGCCCAGGCGAGATAGGCGCGATCGGCGGGAGCGAATACGGCGGGTTGGCGGGACACCGCCATCACACCCTCGCGAAGCCAACCGTGAACAGGGCGTCCGCCGAATCCGGAATCAGGCGCTGCATCGCCGCATCAATCAGGGAAACCGCGCCATGATAGGCCTGCCGGTGGTGTTTGATATGGCCGTAGGCGCCGCGCATGATCATGCCGGGGATTTCGAGGCCCTTGCCGGGATAAAGCAACGCACACATCTCGACACAGGCCGCCTGCAACGCGATGTCCTTGACATCGCCGAGCAGCGAGGGCGTGACCTTTTCACAAATCCTGGCGTTCGCCGCCCACACGATGGGATTCCGCGTCCGCCATCCGTAGAAGATGCCGTTGTCGCTGCTATCGGCAGCGCCGGAAGACTTCAGTACCTCGGCGGTGAAAAACCCGTACAGGCCGCGGCCCTGGTAGGCCGGAAGCACCTCGGTGCCGCTGCGATAGATGGAAAGCCGGCCCGCGATCCGCAGTTTGCGGTAGACCGAAAACGCCACCAGTCCGGATGCATCGTAGACCAGGATGAGGCTGAATTTCCTGTCGAACGGGGAGGAGGCCGCCGTCCAATGCGGTTCCGTCGCTTTCCAGTTGACGGCGATGATGTTGTTCATCGCATCCATCAAGGGACGCCGTTCGCCGGGGCTGACAAGCGAGGCGTCTGGAAAACTGTAGGTGGCGTAGTCGGGCCACGGGGATTCGAGCGATCCGCATTGGCGCCTCAACTCATGCGGCATGGCATCACCCCAGCTATTGGCCAGCTATACAAGCGAGCCTTGAATAGCTTAAAGGACAATATGCCCTCGAAATCTGCCAAACCCCGGCGATCCGACTTGCGAGAGAAAGCCACGGCAAGGCGCATTGCGATCGTGGCCTTTCCCGGCGTGACCTTGCTCGATATTTCCGGCCCCGCGCAGGTGTTCGCGGAATTGCAGGAGATCGAACTGTCGAGCGCAAGCTATTCATTGTCCTACCTCTCAACCTCGGGCGGGCTGGTGCCGACCGACGTCGGAATGATGATCGACACCGCGCCGATCTCCGGCATTCGGCCGCACCAGATCGATACCCTGGTGATTCCGGGCGGGCCGGGCATATGGGCGCTGCGGCAAGACGCCGTCCTGATGAAATGGATTTCGCAGGCGCTGCCCAAGGCGCGGCGCGTGGCTTCGGTATGCCTCGGCGCATTCGTGCTGGCCTGGACCGGAGCGCTGGATGGCAAGCGCGCCGCGACGCATTGGCGCTACTGTCCGAGGCTGGCGGACGGCTTTCCCAAAATCCGTGTCGAACCGAACGCGATTTTCGTGAAGGACGGGCGTGTCTGGACATCGGCCGGCGTCAGCGCCGGTATCGATCTCGCGCTCGCCATGATCGAGGAAGATTTCGGGCATACTACAGCGCTCGACATCGCTCGAAGGCTGGTGGTGTTTCTCAAACGTCCCGGTGGCCAGAGTCAGTTCTCAACCGTACTCGCGGCGCAGGTCTCCGACGTCGAAGGCAGGTTCAGCGCGCTGCACGCCTGGATCATCGAAAACATCGCCCGCGATCTCAAGGTCGAAACTCTCGCCAAGAAAGCCGGAATGAGTCCCCGAACCTTTGCGCGCGCCTATACCGCTCGTACCGGAATGACGCCCGCAAGCGGAGTCGAGGCGCTGCGTGTGGAGACCGCGCGGCTTCTGCTCGAAAGCAGCGAAATCGGCGGCGTGGTCGAGGTGGCGCGGCGCGCGGGGTTCGGCGATGACGAACGCATGCGACGGGCCTTCATGCGGCACCTCGGCGTATCGCCTTCAGAATACCGCAGCCGCTTTTCGGGAGGACGTCAGGGCTGAACCCGGAATGCATCCAATACAATCTTGATTTGCCGCGAATCCAGGCAGACCGTCGGCCGCTGCTTCGTCCTTGCGGTGACCTCAATCGCAGCTTGCCGATGTCCGACCTATCGCGTCGTCTTCGAAAAGACCAGTGACTGATCGTCAAAATCCTCGATCGGAAGCTTGTTGACGTTGGCCGCGTTGTGAATCTCTTGCAACGACATCGCGTCTGCGGATATGGCGGGACGGGCGTTGAAGGGCGAGTGCGACCACAGCATGGTGGTCGCCGCGGCGAGCAGGGCGACCGCTGCGAATGCAGAAATCATCAGGCGCTTCATGGGAAACCTCCATCCGGTTCGACGGCGCAAAAGCTTGCGCGTCCGCCATCTGATTAGGCCGAACTGCAACGCAGCCATGTGAGCGGCTTCACACCTCACCTTTATGTGTTCTTATTCGATCCGGGCTGCTTAATGAGACCGGACGCCGGTGCCGGCGTTCGGCCCCAAACTCCGCCAAGCGGGTATTTCCCTGCCTGTCCGTAGCGGCTAAGGTGCCGAAAAAAAAGGGAGAGAAACACCATGAATGACGGGACCCCCATCCGGCCGGCGATGAACGTCGAGCTCGGCGCGAGCGGCGAGGAATTCCAGAACCTTCACGAATTTGTCCGCAAGGCCCGGGCCAACCTCAATCAGAATGCCTGGGATTACATTGTCGGCGCCGCCGAGACCGAGACCACGATGCGCCGCAACCGCATGGCGCTCGACGAGATCGCATTCCGGCCGCGCGTGCTGCGCGACGTCGCCGGGGTCGATGGCTCCGTCGATGTATTCGGCCGCAAGTTGCGATTGCCGGTCATGCTCGCGCCGGTCGGCGCGCTTGAGATATTCGATCCCGGCGCCGCCGCAAGCGTCGCGCGCGGCGCCGGCACGTTCGGCGCCGCCCATATGCTGAGCTCGGTATCGGAGCCCGGCCTGGAAAAGGTCGCCGAGGCCGCACCGGACGCGCTGCGTATTTTTCAGCTCTATGTTCGCGGCGGCGACGCCTTCGTCGAAGACTGCGTCGGCCGCGCGATATCAAGCGGATATACGGCGTTCTGCCTGACCGTCGACACCGCGCATTACAGCCGGCGCGAGCGCGATATCGCCAAGCGTTACGTCCGCGCCAGCCGCGTCCGCGCCACCGGCGGCGACTTCCAGAAGGGGCTGGAGTGGCGCACCGTGAAACTGATCAAGGACAAGTTCAAGATACCGCTGATCCTCAAAGGCATTGCCACCGCGGAAGACACCGCCATCGCGCTCGATCACGGCGTGGACTGGATCTACGTATCGAACCACGGCGGTCGCCAGCTCGACCATGGCCGCGGCGCGATGCAGGTCCTGCCCGAAATCGTCGACGCCGTCGCCGGCCGTGCCAAGATCATGGTCGACGGCTCGATCTGCCGCGGCACCGACATCGTCAAGGCGATCGCGGCGGGCGCCGATCTTGTGGGCATCGGCCGCCTGCAATGCTGGGCGCTCGCGGCGGCGGGCGAGGCCGGAGTCGTGCGGATGCTGGAACTGCTCGAGGACGAGGTGATCAGGTGCCTGGGGCTGCTCGGGGTCAGGAGTTTCGCCGAACTCGACAAGTCCTACCTGCATCCGGCGACGCCGACCAATCTGCCCCATGTGTTCAGTGCGTTCCCGCTGCTGGAGATTGAACCCTATCGTTATTGACCGCGGTCGCAGATTGACCGGCCCGCACAGATGCGCAGCGCGGTTTAACCCTGGGACTTAACCTCGCCTCCCAGCTTCGCTGACGCAGGAGGTGACCCGCCGCGCGATCGCCGGCGGATTTTTCTTTTGATTCGCGGCGATCCGCCCTCGTGTCGCTGGAACCGGTGGCCCTGAATCGCATTGAAGAACAGATGCGGAAAGGGTGATCGCAATGCCAAAGGAGAACGATCTGGAAGGTGTGCAGGATCAAGGCGGCAAACATGGCGGCCAGAAAGGCATGCCAAAGTCGGAGCCGCGACCGGCCTGCGACAAGGATCAAGGCATCGTGCGTGACGAACGCGGACAGGAGCAGCCACGCGACAAAGAGCGGGCGCAGCAAGCCAGCCGGACGGATACGGTCGAGCGGTGAACTCTCGTGTCCCGGAAGCGCGCTGGTCCTTGCGGCGGACGCGCCTCGTTATCCGATCTGGCCGAGCGCGACGTCAAAGTTCGGTTCGTCCGGGTACACCTGTTCCCGGTGAACCTCTGCGCCGGACGCGTCGATGACAACGATTGCAAGTGCGCGATCTCTAAGCCGGGGCTCGTGCCTGAGCCGGCTGGAAAGCTGCTTGCTATGCTCAATCGCACCCGCGGCTGTCGAAAATTCCAGTCCCGTTCTGTCCCTGCTCGGAACGCCACCCTTCATGTCGAAAAAATAGGTTCGCATTACGAGCCCCGCAGGCATTACTGTTGTTGTTAAAGGAGGGGAACAGATGCTCTCCGCGAAGGAGCAAGCTCAAGAACATCCGCAACCCGACGTACAAGGAAGCTCGCTCCGAATCTCCTCAGCCGCGATCGTCCCTTACTGTCATCCAGTAAAGCACAGACCGGACGCATCACCTTGACCTTGATCAAGGGGTCGGCAAACCGTTGGCAGCGCGTGGAGCAGGTCAGCAAGGAGTGGTCCGGTTCTGCGTGCTTTGCGGGCTTGACTGGCCCTGCAAGGTGCAGCCGGCTCACTCCAGCGCGGCCAACCCCGCCGGCGTCACGACCGGGGAGTCATCCCTCATCTCGACGAAACCCAAATCTATCAGGGTCCGAAGATCGTCGTCCTTGAGCGGCGACAGTTTTAGCCGGTTACCAAGAATGTCGCGAAGGGCCCAGCGGAGGGCGATGGCCTGTTCGAGGTCAAAGTTTGCAAGGGGTCTTTCCACCATGGTCTGGAAATAGATGATTCGCCGATCGGTTCCGCAAAAAGAAGGGCAAGCGTGAAAGACTTGTCCTGTGTGCTGTCTGCGACAGCGAAGACCCGTGTGAGATGGCCGGGGTTACACGAAAGGTGGGCCCGTGCCGGAAGCGCGTCGGTGGAAATACCGTGATTGTCCCGGGCAAACAGGGCAAAGACGCCGTTCCGGAAATGTGGTAACTCTCGATTGAAATCGGAGGATGGCGGCATGTTTGAAGCGAAACTGGAAGTCCCGGCCGAATTGCGTGATTTGGCCGAAAAGACCATTGATCAGGCGGAAAAGGCGTTCGGGATGTTTTTTGACGCTGCCAACAAGTCGGTGGCGGCAGTACCGAGCCCGGGAACGGAGATTTCCAAGCAGGCGCTGACCTTCACCGAACAGAACATGAAGGCTGCGTTCGAACATGCGCGCAAGCTGGTTCATGCCACCGATCTTCAGGAGGCCATGCGCATTCAATCGGAATTCCTGAAAAGTCAGTTCACCAATGCCGGAGAACATATGAGACAGATCACCGGCGGGGCGATGTCGGCGGCAAAGGATGCGTCGAAAGGCAAGTTTTAACGATCTCGCGCCTGTCGTCAGATAGGCGAGGATAATGAATTCGTTGCCCACAAAATAGTCTTGCATAGATTTGGGCGGTGGATTTCAATCGACGGGCAGGTCCTTGACGGGCCACCGGTAATATTACTCGCCGCCTGTCATCTTTTCTGCTGATCCCTGTCGGTTATAAGCCGGCAGGGATTTGCATATGGGCCGCGAAATCCAGATAAGCCGAAACGGCATTGCATCCAGCGCTGGGCGCGGTGCGATAAGCAGGCGAGCTGCAAAGCGGGCATCGATGGCCGAAATCACTCACTTCGTGGCCTTGGCTTTTGACTTCGTCGACGGCGTCCTTGTTGCCGGCGAAGGCGTTGACTGCGCTAACCCCGCGGTCGCGATACAGACGGCGCAGGGGCAGTGGAAGCTGTTTGGTCATGCCGGCGCTGTTGCGTTCAGCCGCACCAGCGATTTCGAGCAAGGCAAATTCAACCGCCGGCATGTGCTACGCCGGTTTGGCCAAGTCCCGGAGGAGTACCTGCGGGAAAACGATGACGAGTGAATTCGCCTCGCCTGGCAATGCTTGTGCGATACTCCCAGGAGCACGTGATCCAGAACGGCCAATAAAAACCTCGGATTGGCCCACATGGCCGCTCTGCTCGACTCAAGCCTAGCGCCGGCGCGCCACCGCTATGCCGAACAGAAATGCGATAAACAGGCTCGCGAGCGGAGCTTCGCGGGTAATCGCGCTGATCGAAGCAAGCGGCTTTCCAGGCTGCCGGGCGGTTGCAATGGTCTCGCTCAGCCGGTCGACCGCGGCCTGAAGTGCGGCGGAGACGTCGGTGATGGTGCGCGAAACATCGGTCGCAGTATCGATGGCGCGTTCCGCCATGCCGGGCTGGAATGTCGGTTGGGGTGTTTCGATGCTCACGTGCCCATGCCCTCGTAATGCGCCGGTGATCGGCGCAATGAGAAAATGGGGCCGCCACCTTTGGCTATCCGCGCGCGCGCTCGTTTTGAACAGCGGGTCAAAGACCTTTGGCTATCCGCGACAGGCGCCGTTTTGAACGGCGGGTGGCGGCCCCTGCATGGGAAATGCGGGGCCGGGCGGTTTGTTCCGCGAATCCGGCGGGCGTTCCATGGAACATTCGCCTCGGCCGCGATTTAATTTTACCAAAGAGGAAACGCCGGGACATCCATGAACATGCGTCAGACGAAGAAAAGAGTCCAATCGAAGCGAACACTCCCTCGCCCTCTTATGATCGCGCTGGCGGTTGCGATTTTCGGTGTGCTGGGAATGTTGATCGTTGATCACGGCCCGTGGAATCGGCCAAAGGTGCAAACCGCTGAGATCGTCCACTACACGACAACGGGTGCCGCCGCGCGCGCAGTTGGAGCGATTGTCACGCCGACCGCGCCCAAGCTGGAGGTGGAGCCCGTCGCACCCGGGCCGAAGCCCGCTCAACCGGCGAACCCGACACCTCCCTAGGGACGGTCGGGGCAGCTTTCGCCGCTGAGTCACCGAAGCCGCAGATTGTTTGGAACGTTAGGTGCCGGCCGAATTTACCTCAGGGACGCGTGGGATCGTGCCGTAACCGGTGCAACGCCCGCGGGCTCTCGCGACATACGAGGCTACTATGAATACGCTACCCGTCGAAAGAACCCTGGCGATTTACAGCACGATTGCCAACCGTTCGGAACTCAAGGGCACTCAGGAACGCCTGTCGCGGCATCTGCAAAAGGTCTTTCTTGAAGGTGAGCATGACCCGCACCGCCTGACCGTGCACGGGCTGACCTATCTTCAAAGACTTGATCGCGAACGCGACAGCTGAGCGGTAGTGCCACGCTGTCTCTGCATCGCGGGCTTGACGCGTCGGGCAAATCACGCGCATATCGACATCATCGCAAATTTTTAAGCCCGCGCCGGGAAACCGTCGTGGGCTTTTTCAATCAGACACTCGACCGCTTTGGCACGGTTGTCTCCCTTGAATGCTATCCTCCCTCCAGTATAGCCTTCGAGGCGTTGGAGGATATTGAAATGGCAATGGCCGCGTTCATTCGGTTGACCTGCCGTGTGGCGCTCGCCGGGCTGGTGTCGTTTTATTTTTGCGGCGCCGCTTTGAGCAAGGACGCCAGCGACGGTGACGATGAACCGGCAAAGGCGGATTCGGCGCCAAACCTCTATCTGGATTTGCGGACTTATTACACCACCGTTCCCGCCGGCTCGCTCTCGCTTGGCTTCGGCAATTCGGCGTTGTTCGCGACGCTCCCGACGCTCGCAACCCTCTCGGCTCTCACCACGCTGCCGACCCTGACGTCGCCGGCAAGCCGGAGCATCGGCGTCGATGTTCCGCTCACGGTCGACTTCAACGATCGCGTCTCGGTCTATGGCGGATTCAGCGCCAGCGCTTCGCGCACCGACCTGTCCGACTGGTCGGCGCTCACGGTCAACAGCTGGATGGTCGGATTCCAGGCGGACGTCTATCAGCAAAATGGCGGATCGATCCCGACCATTACGCTGCAGTCGACGCTGACGCGGTCGGTACCGGAAGCCCGCTGCCGACGACGGCGCTCAATACGATTCTCGAATTCGATTACGCCCTGAACGCGGATGAGACCCGGGGGCTGCTGGCCGGTGTCCAGTACACAAGAGTTGCCGTGAACTCCGCGATCGTGACCATCAATCCGGATCTCGTCGGATATGTCGGCGGCTAATACCAGTGGGACAACAACTGGAAATTTTCGGGCCGCTTCGGCGTCCAGTCATTCGGCGGTGCGCAGCTTCTCAACCTGACGCCGTTTCAGCCTTTCATCCAGTCGCTCGTCCGGCTCGACATCGACCGGATGGATGACAACGACAACCGCCTGTTTGGCGTGACGGCCCAGATTTCGTGGATGCCGAAGCCATCCTATCAGTTGACGGTGAGGACACCGCCCTACGCGGTCAGGAACTAGAATCGCCAAAAATTTGACACGTCGGGCAAATCACCGGCACATGTTCATCATCGCAAGAATTTTGGAGCCCGCGCCCGGAAACTGGCCGCCGGCTTTTTGAATCGGGGAACTTCCTGAATCGGGCGAGACTGTGAGAATCCGCACCTTGGTGCCGCCGCAATTTCGGAGTGCCGTGCGCCCCGCTGGGCGCAAGGAAACCGCGATGAAAAAACTGCTTGTGGGCGCGCTGATCGCAGGCTCACTTTTCCCCTTCGAGGCAGGAGCCCAGGAACGTGCCGGAGACGCTGCGCTGGGCGCCGTATCAGGAGCGGTGGTCCTGGGGCCTGTGGGCG
>JGI12053J15887_10000054_pt1 | contig 32400 bp, 30 predicted proteins | sample MedBloCAOM1_O3_FD_15887 | JGI IMG/M metagenome (IMG submission 15887)
CTGCGACCACCAACGCGGCGACGGCCACCGCTAGCGTGCCCTGCCAGGGCCGTCCCGGGACCGCCACCAGGCCGGCAGCCAGCAGGACTGCCGCCCAGGCCGCTGGGACGGCAGGTGGCTGGCTGTCTGCCACCAACACTCCCAACCCGGTGGGACGGGCCGGTGGCACCCCGATCCGGGCGCACCAGCCGAAGGCGGCTCGCCCGGCGACTAGCGCCAGCACCACCGCGATCGGCCTGCCGACCTGGGCGAGTATGCCCAGCGCAGCTGCCTGCGTCGTCAGCACCAGGATCAGGGCGACCACTCCGAACGGCCCGGTCGCGCCGTCCCGCATCACCTCCAGAGCTCGCTGTGGCCCGCCATAGCAGCCCAACCCGTCGGCAGTGTCAGCCAGCCCATCCAGGTGCATTGCCCGAGTCAACCCGGCTAGCGCAGCCACCACGACCAACCCGGTCAGCAGCGCCGGAGTGCCCACCGCATGCAGCGCGGTGAGCAGCCCCACCGCCAGCAAGCCCAACGCGGCACCCACCACGGGTGCCCAGTACAACGCCCGGCGCGCAACTGTCCGATCCACCTCGACGGACGTACCGGTTGGCAAGATCGTCAACCAGGACACGGCGAGTCGCAATCCACTGCTCACCCCGTGGGCAACGGCGCACCTGCAGGCCCGGAGACGCCGGCGTCGGCGAACGTGGCCATCTCGGCGAGCACCCGCACCGCCATCTGCACCAGTGGCAACGCCACTACTGCCCCCGAGCCCTCGCCCAGTCGCATTCCGAGATCGAGGACGGGTGTCAATTCCAGATGCTCCAGCGCCAAGGTATGCGCGGGTTCGGCGGACCGGTGCCCGGCCACCCACCACTGCCGCGCTCCCGGCGCGAGTTCCTCGGCGAGCATCGCTGCCGCGCCTACGACCACGCCGTCGAGAATCACCGGGGTGCGCCGGACCGCGGCCTGGGCCAGGAAGCCCGCCATTGCCGCGATATCGGCGCCACCAGCGGTGCGCACCAGCGCGACCGGATCGTCGATGAACGGGCGGGCCCGGCGCAATGCGTCGCGGATCGCCGCGGCCTTGCGCATCCAGCCGGGATCGTCGATTCCGGTGCCGCGGCCCACGACCGCCACCGGTTCGGTCCCGGTGAGTGCCGCGACAAGTACCGCGGCGGGGGTGGTGTTGCCGATTCCCATATCACCCACGATCAGCAGGTCGGCGCCGCGGTCGACCTCCTCGTCGGCAATCGCCACGCCGGCGTCTAATGCCTGCGTCACTTCGGCGTCGGTGAGCGCATCCTGCAGGTGGACAGCGCCGCTGCCTCGGCGAACCTTGTGCCTGGTGACCAGCGGCGGTGCGATCACAGCGGCCGGGTCGGGAATGTCGCAGTCCACCGCCACATCGACCACTCGCACCGACGCCCCGGCCACCGCGGCGAGCACGTTCACCGCCGCTCCACCGCTGAGGAAGTTGCCCACCATCTGCTGGGTGACCTCGCTGGGGTAGGCAGAGACTCCGTACGCGGCGACGCCGTGATCTCCGGCGAACACCACGACCTGCGGGCGGACGAACGGGTGCGGCGGGCAGGTCCCCTGGCAGGCGGTCGCCCACACCCCCAGCTCCTCCAGGCGGCCCAACGAGCCCGGTGGCTTGGTGAGCTGCTCATGCCGGGCGACTGCTTCGCGGTGGGCTTGCTGGTCGGGTGGCGTAATCCTGGGGAACTGCACTCGGTTCTCCTGGGTCTTCGGGGTCCGTCGCCTGGCCCATCCTTCCCCATCCATCCTGGTTCCGGAGGTGCCGGGCGATACCCATCAGCGCAGCTTGACGGTCAGCCCGGCGACCACGAGCACGACCTCGTCACACACCGCGGCGAGCTCGGCGTTGAGCGCACCCAGCTCGTCGCGGAACAGCCGCCCGGCGCGAGTCGGCGGTACGACGCCAAGCCCGACCTCCGCGCTAACCAGTACCAGCCGGACTCGGCATCCCGCCACCGCCGACACCAGCTCAGCGCACCGTGCGCGGCAGGCCAGCAGCGGTTGCGCGCCTCCCTCCCAGGCGCCCGCGTCGTCCAGCTCTCCGGTCAGCCAGGTGGCGATGTCGTCAACCAATACCGGGATCCCGCCGGCGGCGCGTAGCACGGCGGGAAGGTCGGCCGGCTCAACGGTGTGCCAGCCCGGGGGTCTGCGGGCCACGTGCGCGGAGATCCGCGCTTCCCAGTCATCGTCGTCAGGCTGGCGCCGGGCGGTTGCCAAGTAGTCCACCTGCGCATCGCCCAGTAAGGCCTCGGCATAGGCGGACTTGCCTGAACGCGCACCACCGAGCACCAGCGTCCGCACCTGCCTGACGCTACCGTCAGGCCTGCTGGATCGACGGCAGCAGACGGGGGAGTATGCGATGGCCCTGCGGTGGCGGTACCAGGGCGTGCACGGTGGCCAGACACCCGGCCCCGACATCACCTTCGGCGATCAGACCGATGCCGAAGAGTGGCTCAGCCTCGAATGGCAGAATCTGCTCGAGGATGGCGTTGCAACGGTCACCCTGCTTGACGAGGAGTCTGTCATTTACGGTCCGATGAGCTTGCGACCGTAGTTAGCCCAGCACGGCGGACCGGTCATGGGATCGGGTCCCCGCGATCGATCCGAGGCTTGGGCACGCGCAGCCGGCGCAGCTGCGTCGCTCGCGTCATCGCATAAAAGCCGAGGCTCGCCGCGGACTCCGACGTGTTGGGGAACCGTTCGCGGACGCGACGTGTGACTGTCCGGCCCAGCAGCACTCCCTCAACGATGATGGCAAGGAGCATCGCCATGGACACCAGCGACACATACTGTTGCACTATCGGCGCTGGCACCAGGATCACTACGATCACCAGCAGGGCCAGCGGCATGAATGCGCCAGCCAGATGGCGCCGAGAATCCACCAGATCCCGCACATAGGCCTTAACCGGGCCGCGGTCACGGGCCAGCAGATACTTCTCGTCCCCCGCCAACATGCGTTCCCGGCGGTCCGCCGCGGCGTTGCGCCGTTCTTCCTTGGATCCGCGCATCCGGCGTAACGCTTCCCGCTGAGTACGCGGTGGGGGAGGCGCCGGGCCGCGCTTGCGGCCCTCGGCCTCTCGGCGGCTCGGGGTGGGCCTGCCCTTACCGACGTTGCGGACTCGCGGGCCTACGTCGTCCGGGTCAGCGGCAGGCTCCACCACTTGCTCCGGCTCAGGATCGGTGGCTCCAGAGCCGGTATTGCCGCGCAGGAACCTCACGGTGGCCAGCCTAGGCCAAGGACGGAGTAAGCCCTTCATCTGCTGGGGCGGGTGATGAACGCGGACTGTGCCACCATGGGGGACAGGGAATCACCCGTCGGTTGCGGACGTTCGAGTAGGGTAGAGACACCCGTCCGTGCCGAGCGCCGATATCCCAGGGAGAGTCATGACCGTCGAGAACACCGTCGGCACCGAGGTGTCCACTCATGGTGTCGAGCTCACCACCGCCGCTGCCGCCAAGGCGAAGGCGTTGCTCGACCAAGAGGGCCGCACCGACATGCACCTGCGCATCGCTGTGCAGCCGGGTGGTTGTGCCGGGCTTCGCTACCAGCTTTTCTTCGATGAGCGCTCGCTGGACGGCGATGCCAAGCGGGACTTCAATGGTCTCGGCGTCGTTGTCGACCGGATGAGCGTGCCGTACCTGCAGGGCGCTGTGATCGATTTCGTGGACACGATCGAGAAGCAGGGCTTTACCATCGACAACCCCAACGCAGGTGGTTCCTGTGCCTGCGGAGACTCGTTCAACTAACTCGGCTGTCGGGCTCCCGTGCACGTCCTATACGTGCACGGGATAGCGCGGCTCGGGCACGACGGGACTGATCCGCTGCTCGATGAAGATGCCGTGCCAGAGCATGAGGACCACTACAGCCCAGATCCGCCGGCTGTGATCTCGCGGACCCGTGCGGTGCTCGTCGAGCATCCGGCGCACCGCCGCAAGGTCAAGGAACTCCGCGGTGCCCGAGTCNTCGATGATGCTGCGGGCCCAGTCATACAGATCGTTGCGCAGCCAGTGCCGGATCGGCACCGGGAAACCTAGTTTGGGCCGATTCAGCACGTGCCCGGGCACGATATCGCGCAGCGCCTGGCGCAGTGCGTGCTTAGTTGTCTCGCGAGTGATCTTCTCCGCCAGCGGGATGGTGGAAGCCACCCGGAATACCTCGGGATCGAGGAACGGCACCCGTAACTCCAGGGAGTTGGCCATGGTCACTTTGTCGGCCTTGACCAGGATGTCGCCACGCAGCCAGGTGAACAGGTCCACGTGTTGCATGCGTGCAACCGGGTCCCAGCCGGTAGAAGCGGCGTAGGGGTCCGCAGTGACGTCGGAGTGCGAGATAGTCGGGTCGTAGCCGCGAAGTACGCCGCGGAGCTGATCTTCCCGGAAGATCCGCGCGTTGCCGTAGTACCGCTGCTCCAGCGTCAATGCGCCCCGACGCAGCAGGTCCTTACCGCGCACCCCCTCCGGTATCCGCATGGAGATCCGGCCCAACGTGCGGCGGAGCCCACCTGGCACCCTCTCGAACGCGGCCAGCGACAGCGGTTCCCGGTAGATGGTGTAGCCGCCGAAGAGCTCGTCGGCGCCCTCCCCGGACAGCACAACCTTGACGTGGTTCCNCGCCTCACGGGCGATGAACCACAGCGGCACCAGNGCGGGGTCGGCGACCGGATCATCGAGATACCACACGATNAGCGGCAACGCCTCAGCCAGTTCGGTGGCCGAGACGGTGCGAACCACATGCCGTACCCCGATCGCGGCAGCCGACTCTGCAGCCACGTCCACCTCCGAGTAACCGGCTCGCTCGAAGCCGCTGGTGAACGTGATCAGATCCGGATTATGTTCGCGGGCCAGCGCGGCGATGGCGGTGGAGTCGATCCCACCCGACAGAAAGGCGCCGACGGTGACGTCGGCCCGCATGTGCTTGGCGACCGAATCCCGCATCGCCGCGGTGATGTCGTCGTGCAACACTCGCGCGTCGGCTGCCGACCGGATCTCGCGGGGCCGAAAATGCGGATGAAAATAACGGTCAGTGACCAACTTACCGCCTGGGGAGATGGTGAACGAGGTGCCGGACTCGATCCGCCTGATCCCACTGTGCAGGGTTGCCGGCTCCGGCACGTACTGCAGGGTCAGGTAGTGCTGCAGTGCTCGACGGTCTAGTTCTGTTGATACTCCCAACGACGGCGCCAGCTCAAGCAGGCTCTTCTTCTCGCTCGCGAACGCCATCCCGCCGGGCCCGACGCAACTGAACAGCGGTTTGATGCCGAAGGGATCGCGGGCGCCGAAGGCGACCCTTCGCTCTGCGTCCCAGATGACGAATGCGAACATCCCCCGGAGCCGCTGTACTGCAGCCGGCCCGAAGTGGTGATATGCCGCGAGAACGACCTCGGTGTCACCCTCTGTCACGAACTTCGCATCGTAGGGCTTCTGTTGCAGTTCCGCACGAAGCTCGATGTAGTTGTAGATCTCCCCGTTGAACAGGATCGTGTAGCGCTCCGGCGCGTCCGGCGGGCCCCAGCGCAGCGGCTGGTGGGAGTGGTCGAGATCAATGATGGACAGGCGGTTGAACCCGAGGACCACGTCAGCGTCGTGCCAGGTCCCGGTCTCGTCGGGTCCGCGATGCCGCTGGCAGCGCAGCGCAGCTATCACATCCGCCTGCCGCTGTGCCGCGTCCTGCTGCGTTGTGAGTAGTCCCAACAACCCGCACACGCGTTCCGCCCCTCTCATCAGCGACCCGTCGCTCAACCAGCAAGCCCACGGCGGCCCAGTATGACCGTGGGTCGCCGAACCACGCGCCCCGGGCGAGCTCTGACGGCCGCGCTGGTTTAGGCTCCAGGCAGTGGGATGCCTGGCCGCATCGGGCTACGAGGAGGAACGAAGCGTGATCGGTGTGGTCCGGTCCCGAGCGGTTCGGCTACTGAAAGTGGCCGCGCTTGCCGGGATGGTTACCTTCCTGTCTAGCGGGTGTTCGGTATACCAGGCCTTCTCGTTCGGATGGCCGGAGGGGGTGACTCCAGAGGCCCAGCGGATGCGCGACCTGTGGATCTGGGCGACTGTGGCCGCGCTAGTGGTCGGAGCGATTGTCGCCGGCCTGATTATGTGGACGGTTATTTTTCATCGCAAGAAGTCTGATGATATGCCCCGGCAGACCCAGTACAATCTGCCTCTGGAGATCATCTACACGGTCATCCCTTTCGTCATCGTCGCAGTGCTTTTTTATTACACGGTGACAGCGCAGAATTTCGTCATGGCCAAAGTCGATAACCCCGCCCTGCGGGTAAAGGTGGTCGGCTTCCAATGGAACTGGGAATTCCAGTACCTNCAGGATAAACCGAGCAAGGGTGGTAACTACCAGGTCAGGAGGACGGTGGACGGCGAACCGTTGTCCACCGTCGGCTCGTCAAGCACCATCCCGCTGCTGGTAGTGCCGACCAATCGGGTCGTGGAATACCGGGTCGAGTCCACAGACGTGCTGCACTCGTTCTTCATCCCAGATTTCCTGTTCAAGCGTGACGTTTTTCCGCACCCTGAGAAAAACGGTACCGACAACGTGTTCCAGACCACAGTGCAGCGTCAAGGCGCTTTCGTCGGCCGCTGCGCCGAGCTGTGTGGCACCTACCACGCAATGATGAACTTCGAGCTTCGGGCGTTGCCCCCGGATCTTTTCGACCGTTACCTGGCCGTGCGGGCTCAGATCAATCCGCAGACCCACCGGTCATACACGGCTGGTGAGGCGCTCGCGCAGCTGAACTGTGGCACGCTGTGCGCCCCCGAGGCAGTGACCACGACCCCGTTCGACACCGATCGCGGCGTCCGCCAGGTTCACCAGGCCCAGGAAGGCCATTAAGTTTCGGCATCGGACGGGTCCGTCGGCAGGTTCGAGAGTGAGGCAGCACCATGAGGATCGAGGCGCGGATCTTCGAGATCATCACAGCGTTCTTCTTCCTGTCCGCGGTGATCTACGGTCTGTGGTCACATGGGGAGCCGGTCGGGTCTGTAGCGCTGGCTTTGACCGGCGGGTTGACACTCATCATCGGCACCTACTTCCGATTCGTCTCCCGGCGAGTCCGGATGCGCCCCGAAGACAACATCGAAGCCGAGATTTCGGATGGTGCTGGTGAGCTCGGCTTCTTCTCACCCGGTAGCTATTGGCCGATCGGAATGGCCGGGTCGGCCAGCGTGATCGGAGTCGCGCTGGCTTTCGGCCTGTGGTGGATGGTGGCTATCGGCATCGCACTGATCCTCGGCACGGTCGGTGGCCTGGTCTTCGAGTACCACGTCAGCCCCAGATCAGAGTAAGGCGTCGGTCAGTGTCGTGAACTTGACGGCACGGACCTCTCGCCCGATCCAACCCTCCGTGTCGTCGAGTTCACGACGCCCATGATGCGGCGTCCGCCAGTGTGCTCAGGTGCTGCCCGGTAGGTGGACCATTGTTCGGCGGCGTCCCGCCGGCGCTGGGCCCCTGGATGGAAGTGGGCATCCACGGTTAGCTGCCAGAGGTGGGCCTGGACGGCGTGGTGAAGAGCGTCGACGACGGGGGCCGCGCGCTTCCGGTTAGTCGTTGAGCTGGCGGGGACGGCTGGACGCCGGTCGTCCCGCGCCGTTCTTGCTGCCGTTGGGGCTGGCCCCGTTGCCTGTGGTGGCGTTCTGACGAGCGTTCTCCAGCGCCCTGGTCTCCTCGGCGGGATCGGGGCGGAAGGTGGATCCGGGTACCGGAGCGCCAGCGGAACCCAGTTGGTTCATCCGCTTGGGCACCCGCGCGCCCTGGTAGTCCAGCGGAAGGGGATGGCCGTGGTCATCGACTCCGCCGAGGGGCTGGTGTAGCTCGATGAACTCACCGTGTGGCAGGCGCTTGATGATGCCGGTCTCAATACCGTGTTCCAGGATCGATCGGTCGGCGCGCTGCAAACCAAGGCAGATCCGATAGGTGACGTAGTACGCGATCGGTGGTAGCAGCAGCAAACCGATGCGACCGGCCCAGGTTGTGGCATTCAACGAAATATCGAACGTGTACGCAATGACGTCGTTGCCGCCCGAGAGCAGCAGCACGAACATGAACGAGGCCGCCATCATGCCCAAGCCAGTTCGCACCGGCACGTCCCGCGGGCGCTGGAGCAGGTTGTGGGAGGCGTTGTCCTTGGTGAGCTTGCGCTCGATGCTGGGGTATTTATACGCAAGGGCGAACATGATGCCGGGGATCACCATCGTCGGCCAGAACGACGCGGGGATCATGTAATTGCCGAGGTAGATCTCCCAGGCCGGCCACAGCCGGGTGGAGCCGTCAAGCCAACCGACATACCAGTCGGGCTGCGACGCTGCCGAGACCTGAGCAGGGTTATAGGGGCCGAAGTTCCAGATCGGGTTGATCTGGAACAGCCCAGCCAGGAGGCAGATCACACCGATGTTCGTCAACGCGAAGCCGCCAGCCTTCGTCGCGAAAACCGGCAGGATGCGCACGCCGACCACATTGCGCTCGGTGCGTCCGGGCCCGGGAAACTGCGTGTGCTTCTGGTACCAGACCAGCCCGAGGTGCACCGCGATGAGCGCAAGTAGGATGCCTGGGATGAGCAGCACGTGGACGATGAAGAACCGGGGAATGATCAGGTTACCGGGGAACTCGCCACCGAAGATCGCCCACTGCATCCAGGTACCGATCACTGGTGGCGACATGATGATCGCCGAGATGATCCGCAGCCCGGTCCCTGACAGCAAGTCATCAGGCAGCGAGTAGCCGGTGAGACCCTCCAGCCCGGCCAGGATCGCGATGGTGACGCCAATCGCCCAGTTCGTCTCACGCGGCTTGCGGAACGCACCGGTGAAGAAGGTACGGAACATGTGGGCCACGATGGCGGCGACGAACAGCAATGCCGCCCAGTGATGCACCTGGCGGATGAACAGCCCACCACGGACATCGAAGGACAGCTGCAGGGTCGACTCGTACGCCCGGGACATCTCGATCCCACGAAGGCCCTCGTAGACGCCGTTGTACTTGACCTCTTCCATTGAGGGGTCAAAGAACAGCGTGAGGTACGTCCCGGACAGCAGCAGCACGATGAACGTGTTCAGGGCGATCTCGCCGAGCATGAATGACCAGTGCGTCGGGAAGACCTTGTTGATCTGCCGGCGCATGCCGGCGGCCAAGTGAAATCGCTGATCGAGCTCGTCGGCTGCCGTGCCCGCCTTGGTCGGCGTCGTCATCGCGCTCATGACCTCCGCTCCCAGAACGCTGGTCCTATGGGTTCGATGAAGTCGCCCTTGGCGTAGAAGTAACCCTCATCGTTCACGTCGATGTGCAGCTGTGGCAAGGCCCTGGTAGCGGGACCGAAGATCGGCTTCGCGTACTCGAGCATGTTGAACTGCGACTGGTGGCATGGGCATAGCAACCGAGCGTCCTGAGATTCGTACAGCGAAGCGGGACAGCCCAGGTGGGTGCAGATTTTTGAGTACGCGTAGTAGTCGCCGTAATGGAAATTGACCTGGCCCTTGCGCTGGATTACCTGGGTTGCCTGCTCAGGGTGCAACCGGATGAGCATTACCGGACTGTCGGATGCGCGCAGCGCATCGTGCACTTGCTGCTCCGACCAGGATCGCTTGTACGGGAAGACCGTTGCGATGCTGCCGGCTACCAGGTCTTCTGGCCGCGCCAGGGTGAGTTGTTCGGAGTCATAGCGAAGGAACACCGGCTCACCGTTGTAGGAGGCCCAGGGCGTGACCCAGAGCGCGGCGCGACTGCCACCCTTCCACGGGTTACGCACCAGACCACCGAGCGCGAAGACCCCCAGTCCGATACCGAAAACCCCGCCACCCAGCGCGGCCGCTCGTTTGATCATGGATCGTCGACCGATGTGGCTGCTGGCGGCGGCGTCGGCCAGGATCGCACCGGTGGTAAGCCGGTCGACCTCAGCGGAGCCACCGATATGGCGCTCCTGCACCGCAGTCTCGTGCGGTAGCAGATCCTTCGCGTATGCGATCGTCCCGGCACCGATGGCGAATATGGTCANCCCGAAGAGCAGTCCGATGANCGGCGTGTAAAGGGAGTAGAGCAGGTGGCCGGGGCTCTCGGGCGGGGCGTACTCGAAGGGCAAGAAGAGGTAAGCNGCCAGGAAGCCCAGTCCGGCCAACGCAGCGATGAAAAACCACCGCGCGACCTTGCGTTCGGTGCGCTTCTCCGCACGGGTACCCGGCACCGGAAAGGGGTCCTCGCGGTGCTCGATGGTGACGCCGTCCAGGGCCGAGCCCAGCCGGACCAGCTCTTCGCGGCTCGCGGTCGACAGGTCGGTATCGCTCGGGAGCTTGCGCTGCCCAGTCGGTCCCCCGTCCCCGTGGCCGCTCATGCCTTCGATCCGATCCACAGGGTGACTCCGACAAGCGCCGTGATACCGACAATCCAGGAGATCAGACCCTCCGGAACCGGTCCGAATCCACCGAGGGAGTAGCCACCCGGGTTATTTTGGTCGGACTGCAGATAGGCGATGATGTCTCGCTTGTCCTGCGGAGTCAGCTGCCGGTCAGAGAACCGCGGCATGCTCTGCGGTCCGCTGGTCATCGCACTGTAGATCTGCTGGGCGTTCACTCCCTGGATCGCGGGAGCGTACTTGCCGGAGGACAGGGCGATACCGCGTCCGGTGAAGTTGTGGCAGGACGCGCAGTTGAGCCGGAACAGATCGCCGCCGTGCGCCGCGTCGCCGCCAGCGAGGCTCTCTTTCGGTACCACCGGGCCCCCGCCGTTGGCCTGCACGAAGGCACCCAGCGCATCAATTTCCTGAGGGTTGAACCTGACTGGCTTCTCGGAGATTTGGGCCTCCTGGCGGCTGGCTGGCATCCGCCCGGTGGAAACCTGGAAGTAGACCGCAGCCTCGCCGACACCTATCAGGCTTGGTCCACGAGCATCCACACCCTGCAGGTTCGTCCCATGGCAGCTGATGCAGGCGTTGTTGTAGAGCTGCTCGCCCTGCCGCACCAGCGCCGGGTCCTCCTGGGCGCGCGCGGTCTGGGCCTGCGGAGCGAACACCACATACAGGGCGCCGGCGGACAGCAGGGCCACGGCGAGTGCGAGCATCGCCGACAACCTCCGGCGCAAGCGGCTATGTCCACCCCGTTGCGCTCCTTGGCCTGATGCCCTGGCTGGGTGCGATCCAGTGGGGCCCGATCGGCCGTCGGGTGTGTCGGTACTCATCGGTCTCGGCTACCCCTGCTGTCTCGTTCCGGTTCGGTGCGCTAGCCGGATCGGGGCCTCCCTCAGCGGCCCTCTCGCTCCGGTATCAGGGCAAGATATAGATAACGGCAAACAACCCAATCCACACCACATCGACGAAGTGCCAGTAGTACGACACAACGATCGCCGAGGTGGCCTGTGCCGGGGTGAATTTGCTCAGCTTCGTCCGGATGATCAGGAAGATGAAAGCGATCAAGCCGCCGGTCACATGCAGCGCGTGAAACCCCGTGAGCAGGTAGAACACCGTCCCAAAGGCCCCTGACGGGATGGTGATGCCCTCACCGACCATCATGCGGTACTCGTTGGCGGCCCCTAGCACGAAGAACAGGCCCATGGCGAATGTGATCGAGTACCACAGCCGCAGCCCGAACACATCGCCCTGCTCCGCCTTGAACACTCCCCACTGACAGGTAAACGACGAGGCGACCAGTACGATTGTGATGACCAGCGCATAAGGTACGTCGAGATGGATCGGCTCCCCGGTGGATGCCAGGACCGGCGGCCACGGACCGTCATGCTGCGCCTTCACCGTGAAGAACATCGCGAAAAGACCGGCGAAGAACATCAGCTCGCTGGACAGCCAGACGATCGTGCCCACGCTGACCATGTTGGGCCGGTTCAGCGAGTGCACCCGTTGGCTGATGGACGGCGCAGCCAGGCTGGACGAGGGGGTCACGCTAAGCATTATGACCAACGGTCTCGGCCTCGGGGGGACCGGGGCCGATGGACGCCGCGAACAGTGACAAGCCTAACGCCGCCCCACTCAAAAGGCGGTATACAACGGCGCGCCGTCACACGCAGAGTCACCACATGCGAGCCGGCGGTTGCCTACGATATTACCCGTATACGATTGGCCGTCATCCGACCCGCTGATGCCGCGTGGTGCACCCGGGCACCTGCGAGGCCGTCCGGGGACACCCGACCACCGAGGACCTCGACCATCTCATGAACTCCCCGAGCGAGACCACCAACGTGCTGGTCTTCAGTCACCGGTCAGAGGTACGCGAGGCCATCATCAACGCTGTTGGACGGCGCCCTGCAGCGGACGTCGGCCGGGTGAGCTATGTCGAGGCCGCGACGATCGCTGAGGTGCTGACCGAGGTCGACGCGGGTCGCGTGGAACTGGCGATCCTTGATGGTGAGGCGCAACCGACGGGGGGAATGGGCCTTTCCCGCCAGCTCAAGAACGAGATCGCCCAGTGTCCGCCGGTGATCATCGCCGTGCGGCGCAGGGACGACCGCTGGCTGGCAGTGTGGTCGCAGGCCGATGCGGTGATCGTCCATCCGCTGGATCCGTTGACCGCAGCCGAGACGGTGGCTGAGGTGCTTCGCGCGCGCCGGCCGCAGGCAGCGAACGGTTGAGGCCGCGCAGCATGGTGGCGCCGACCCGTTCCCGCAGTTGGTCAGGACTGCTCGGCCAACTGATCGCCGGCACAGATCTGGACGCCCAGGACGCCACGTGGGCGATGGCCGAAGTGATGTCAGGTCTGGCCACGCCGGCGCAGTTGGCGGCGTTCTTGGTGGCGCTGCGGATCAAGGGCGAGACTCCGGCGGAGATTGCCGGCCTGGCTGACGGCATGCTGTCGCATTCCCACCGGGTGCATGTCGCACAGCGGGCAGTCGATGTGGTCGGGACCGGTGGCGACCAAGCGCAGACCGTGAACATCTCCACTATGGCCGCGCTGGTGACTGCGGCAGCCGGTGCACCGGTGATCAAGCACGGCAACCGCGCGGCGTCGTCGCAGTGCGGCGCCGCCGACGTGCTCGAGGCACTCGGCGTGGCGATCGATCTAGGACCCGATGAGGTTGCCCGGTGCGTCGCCGAGGCAGGGATCGGATTTTGCTTCGCACCGCTTTATCACCCCGCAATGCGGCACGCAGCCGCGGTGCGTCGGGAAATCGGAGTCCCCACTGCCTTTAACTTTCTCGGGCCACTGATCAATCCGGCGCAGCCGGGTGCGGCGCTCGTGGGCTGCGCGGATCTTCGGATGGCGCCGGTGATGGCGCAGGTGCTTGCCCATCGTGGAGTAAGTGCCCTGGTGGTCCGTGGTGACGATGGCCTCGACGAGATCACCACAACGACCACCACTTCGGTGTGGGTGGTCGACGGCGGCGCGGTCCGGCGTGATCAGTTGGACCCCGCTGCGCTGGGCGTGCCGGTGGCCCGCGGGGAGGAACTGCGCGGTGGCGACGCAGCGGCCAACGCCGATGCAGTGCGGCGCCTGCTGGCCGGCGATCCCGGACCGGTGCGAGACGCCGTGCTGCTCAACGCCGGCGCGGCGCTTGTCGCACACCGGGGTTCGAGCGGTGATCTGGTCACCGATGTCCGGGAGATGGTCCAGCGCGCCACCGAGGCCGTTGACTCTGGCGCTGCGGCCGCGATGTTGAAGCGCTGGACGAGGTTGACCGCCGAGCTCTCTGCGGCCACTCGCTAACCCGGCCGGGCGCGGTCACTGAATGTACCGGGGATCCGGGTCAGTGTGACGTAGAGTAACCTACGTCGATGAAATCGCACGCCTGGGCGGCTTAGTCGCGTCGTTGGAGTGAAGATCCGCGCCCATGCATCCGGGGAACCGTTAGGTGACATGCGGGGGGACCTCTCCCGTTTGCAGTCACGCCGCCGGACGTGATGGTCCGAGAACAGGAGATGGCCGCGGGTGGTCTCTCATCGTCGGAACCGCGTGCTTCGCAGCGTGGCCGCAGCCGTGGCCTTCGCTGCCGTGCTGAGCATGCCACCAGCACTCGCAGCTGCCGATCCAGCCCCTGGCCCTGCTCCCGATCCTGGCGGCTCCGTGGCTCAGGTTCGAGCGTTGAGCCGCCAGGCCGAAGTGATCACCGAACAGTGGAAGCTGGCCACCGACCGGCTGGAGGCTCGTCGGTCCGATGCGGACCGAGCGCATAGCGACGCAGCGGGCGCCACGGCGATCGCCGATCAGGCCCGCGCGGCTCAGAGTTCCTTCCGTGCGCAGGTGGATAGGTTGACCAGCGCCACCTTCGAGGGTGTTCGCGTCAGCAGCCTGACCGCGATGCTGATCAGCGACTCGCCACAGCAATTCATGGATCAGATGTCCGCCCTGGACGTGCTGGCGGCGAGTAACAGGGCGGCGATGGACAAGCTCGCAGCCGCCGTAGCTCGCACCGAGCAGGCCAAGCTTGCTGCTACCGACGCCGAGACACGTGCGGCCGTCGCTGAACTCGATGCCGCTCGAATAGCGGGTGACGTCGCTCAGGCCCGGCTTGAAATGGGTCGCCAGATCAATCTGGTACAGGAGCGCCTCGGTAAGCTCACCGCGGATGAGTTCTCCCACTACGCCGCCGAAGGATTCACCGACTACCCGATCGACATAGTCGGTGACACCATCGGGATCAGAGCCCTCCGGGTTGCTTTAACCCGACAAGGAGCACCGTATATCTGGGGCGCCGAGGGCCCGACCACCTTCGATTGCTCAGGCTTGGTGATGTGGGCCTACCGTCAGGTCGGAGTCAGCTTGCCGCGGGTGGCCTACGACCAGTCCAGAGTGGGCACACCGGTGGTTTCCGGCCTGCTACCAGGAGACCTTATTGCGCTGTACTCGCCGGTAAGCCACATCGGGATCTACGTAGGCAACGGGCTCTATCTCAACGCGCCGCAGAGCGGCGATGTCGTCAAAGTCTCCAGAGTCCCATGGCGGGATGTCACGGCAATCCGCCGGATTGGTTGATGCCACCGTCCGTACACCGCAACAAGGGGTGCAACCGGTATGTCGGGACGTTGCATCAGCCGGCATTGTCAGGGTCGCCGTCTACCGTCAGAAGTGACTGGATCACAACAGAGACGGAGCCCGACATGATCGTGGATTGCGACCGCTGCGAGGTGCGCGGCGTTGCCTGCCAGGACTGCGTCATCACCGTACTGCTCGGAGCCCCACCGAGCGGCGTGGAGTTGGACGGCACTGAACGCCTAGCCCTGGACACCTTGGCCGAGGCTGGCATGGTGCCCCACCTGCAGTTGGTGGATCGGGACGGAGATGACCAAACGACGGGGAAGGATACCTGTGTTCGGGATCACCTGCGCGATGGCGCTGAACGGTGCACCACTGACTGTGAACGGTCTAGACGACGCGTTGGCTGATCGGCCGAGCCGAACACCGCGCCGGTCACGGAGACGCCCATCGTGCGCAGCAGCCTCTCTGCCCCATACCTCGCTTGCCGGTGGTGACAACGTTGGTGACTTTTCGTAATCTTCCCGAGACTTTGCGGTAGGTGCCGTCCGACCTGGACGGCACGGTAGGCGGTCAAGAGAGGAGATAGCCGCGACGTGTCGCCGCATCATGGGAAGCGCGGTGTAGGCAAACGCGGTGTCGTCAAGCGCAGCGTCTCGGCTGTCATGACCACCGCCACCGTGGTTGCGCTAGTCACTCTGACGCCCACTCCAGCCACGGCCGACCCCGCCGTGCCCGGCGATGCCGCGCAGCAGCTTTCCGAGCTGAACCGGCAGGCTGAGGTGCTCACAGAAAGATGGCACTACGCCCGCGACCAGTTGAACGCCCGCCGTGCCGACCTCGAACGAGCCAGGGCGGATGCCAGCGCGGCTCAAGCCGCCGCAGATCGGGCCAGGGCGGTCCAGGGCCAGTACCGCGGTCAGGTTGACCGGCTGACCAGCGCCTCATTCCAGGGTGCGCGACTCAACCGGCTCTCCGCTCTGCTGGTCAGTGACTCTCCCCAGGATTTCCTGGACCAGATGTCGGCGCTGGATATGTTGGCGGTGGATAACAAGCAGGCGTTAGACCGGCTCACCGGCGCCGTCGCGCAAACGCAGCATGCGGAGCACTCGACGAGCGACGCATCGGCGCGGGCGACTCAAGCTGAATACGATGCCGCACGGCTCGAAGGCGACCTAACCCGTTCCCGCGCCGAAATGGACCGGCAGATTCAGGTTGTCACGAAACGCCTCGCGGAGCTGACCCGTCAAGAGCGCGCCGTGTACTTCTTCGGTGGCGACATCCACTTCCCGATCAACCTGGTGGGCGCCGGTACCGCGGTCCAAGCGGCGCGGATCGCGCTGACCAAGCAAGGCTCGGCCTACGTCTGGGGCGGCGACGGCCCGATCACATTCGACTGCTCGGGACTGGTGAAGTGGGCGTTCGAGCAGGCGGGGATGCCGGGACTGCCGCATTCAGCTGAGGAACAGGCGCGGATGGGCCGTAGCGTCGCTCGTTCCGATCTGCAGCCGGGCGATCTCATTGCTCTGTATTCCCCGATCAGCCACATCGGCATCTACGTTGGTGACGGGTTCTATGTGAACGCTCCACAAAGCGGTGACGTGGTGAAGGTCGTCCCGGTGCCGTGGAGGCAAGTCACCGCGATGAGCCGGATCGGCTGACCGCACCAGCTGTATACCGCGCGTCACGTCACCGCTACTCTCCGGCTGGTGCCGCGGATCCTGCTGGTGAGCAACGACTTTCCACCCCGACCCGGTGGGATCCAGGCATATCTGCACCAACTCGCGCTGGCGCTGCCCCCGGACGAGATCGCCGTCTACGCACCGGACTGGCCCCAGGCGGCGGTCTTCGATGCGAAATTGCCGTTTCCGGTTTTTCGGCATCGCGGACCTCTCATGATTCCCACGCCCGCGGTACTTCGACGAGCCGCCGGGCTGGTGCGGGAGCTGCACTGTGAAACCGCATGGTTCGGCGCAGCAGCCCCGCTGGCCTTACTGGGGCCAGCGTTGCGCCGCGCCGGAGCACGACGAGTGGTGGCTAGCAGTCACGGACACGAGGTGGGCTGGTCGATGTTGCCCCCCGGGCGGATGGCACTTCGCCGGATCGGCGCGGACGCCGACGTGATCACCGCCGTGAGTCAGTACACCCGTCGGCGGGTTGCGTCGGCGTTCGGGCCCCGGGCTGCCCTGGAGATCCTGTCGCCGGGCGTGGACTGCGCAGCGTTTCACCCGGACCCCGGGGGACGCGCGGAGATCCGACGACGCCACCGGCTGGGCGACGCTCCGGTAGTGCTGTGCGTGTCTCGGCTGGTGGCTCGCAAGGGGCAAGACATGCTGGTGCGGGCATTACCTGCGATCCGGCGCCAGGTACCGGGCGCCATGCTCCTGCTCGTCGGAGACGGACCCCGGCGACAAGCTTTATACCGGCTGGCGGAGTCGGGTGGCGTCGCTGACGCTGTGGTGTGCACAGGAGCAGTGTCGTGGGCTGAGTTGCCCGCATACTACGCCGCTGGTGACGTCTTCGCGATGCCCTGCCGCACGCGTGGTCACGGGTTAGATGTTGAGGGCTTCGGGCTGGTGTTCCTGGAGGCCTCCGCTAGCGGCTTGCCACTGGTGGTTGGCAACGCCGGCGGGGCGGCGGAGACGGTCCGCGTCGGCGACACCGGCGAGTTGGTGAACGGGCGTGACGTAGCCGCGGTGACTCGGGCCATAGCGACCTTGCTTGCTGATCCTGAGGCGGCTGCGGCGATGGGTCGCCGCGGACGACGCTGGATGTTGCAGAGCTGGGACTGGCGTTGCCGCCAGCAGCAGTTGCAGGAGCTGCTGCTGAGCGGCTAGGCGTAGAGCGCCTCGATCTCGGCGGCGAACTCCTTGGCCACGACTGCACGCTTGACTTTCAGACTCGGAGTGAGTTGGCCACCGGCCTCGGTGAAATCACCTGGCAGGATCCGGAACTTGCGGATCGCCTCGGCCCGGGAAACAGTCTTGTTCGCATCGTCGATTGCGCGCTGCACCTCGGCGCGCAGGTCTGGATCATCGATGAGGTCTGTGACGGAGCTACCAGCCGACTTGCTGTGCTCGTCGCGCCAGGCCGGGAGACTCTCGGCGTCGAGGGTGATGAGGGCCGCGATGAAGCGTTGCTTGTCGCCCAGGAGCATGCATTGGCTGATCAGTCGGTGGGCCCGGATCCGGTCCTCCAATGCCGCCGGGGAGACGTTCTTGCCTGTCGCCGTAACGATGATCTCTTTTTTGCGACCGGTGATCCGGAGGAAACCGTCCTCATCGAGCTCCCCGAGGTCGCCAGTGTGGAACCAGCCGTCAACGAGAGCTTCCTGCGTCTCCTGATCGTTATGCCAATACCGGCGCAGCACACCGGGGCTTTTGACCAGCACCTCACCGTCGTCACCGATCCTGATCGTGACGCCGGGCAACGGCTGACCAACGGTGCCGATCTTGACGTGTTTCTCGGTGTTCGCCGTCACGGGTGCGCTGGTCTCAGTCAGCCCGTAGCCCTCGAACACCAGCACCCCGACCCCTCGGAAGAAGTGTCCCAGCCGCTCGCCCAGGGGTGCGCCACCGGAGACGGCTGCCAGACACCGGCCGCCGAGCACCGCCCGAAGCTTGGTGTAGACCAGTTGGTCGAATACGGCGTGCTTGGCGCGCAAGGCCAGCCCAGCTCCGCCTGTTTCCTGGGCACGGCTCCATTCGACGGCGGTGGCAGCGGCGATGTCGAAAATGCGGCCCTTGCCGTCGGCATATGCCTTCTGTCTCGCCGAGTTGTAGACCTTTTCGAAGACTCGAGGGACGGCCAGCACTAACGTGGGCCGGAAATCAACCAACTCGGCGACCACATTCTTCGCATCCGGTGTGTGGCCGAGGGTGATCCGGGCGTACACACAGCAGCACTGGATGATCCGGGCGAACACGTGTGCCAGCGGAAGGAACAGCAGCAGTGAGTTCTCCGGTTTCATCAGACCGGTGAACTCCGACACCGCGGACCGGGTCACGGCGAGTAGGTTGCGGTGAGTGATTTCGCAGCCCTTGGGGCGGCCTGTTGTCCCTGAGGTATAGATCAGCGTCGCCATGTCTTCGGCGCCCACCGTGGTGGCGCGTTCGCGCACAGCGGTATCGCTGATCTCGGCGCCCAGGGCGGTGAGCTGGCCGATCCCTGCACCCGGTTTGCCGCTGCTCGTCGTCGGGTCGATCTGCCACACCAGAGCCGGTTCGCCTAACCGATCAACCAAACCCTGGACCATCTCGCGATGAGCCGGGCTTTCGACCACCACCGCCTTGGCACCCGAATCGGAAAGGATCCACTCCACCTGCTCGGCCGAAGATGTCTCATAGATCGGCACCGTGGACGCCCCGGCGGCCCAGATTGCGTAGTCCAGCAGGGTCCACTCGTAGCGGGTTTTGGACATCAGCGCGATGCGATCCCCGCGCTCGATGCCCGCTGCGATGAGGCCCTTGGCCACGGCGGTCACTTGACCGGCGAATTCCCGCGCGGTGACGTCTACCCAGCCGCCGTCGACCCGGCGGCGGAAGCTGGCGCTGCCGGCGAAACGCTCGGCATTGGCCCACACCGCATCGGTGAGGTTCTCCTCGTCATCCACCGTGGTGGTGGCGGGAACCGTGAACTCCCGCACAGGTACCTCCGAAGCTCGGCTTTGCCCAGTACTACTACTCGGCAACGTATCGCGCACATACCAGCGCCGGGTAGCCTGCCTGATCGTGCGGGTCCACGTGGTGTCCGACGTGCACGGTAACGCGGACGCGCTGGCCAGGGCGGGCGCGGGCGCCGATGCACTGCTGGTGCTCGGGGACCTGATCGACTTCGTGAATTACCACGACCCCTCCGCTGGCATTCTCGGTTCGGTGTTCGGGTCCGCTGCGGTAAGCCGCTTCGCGGAACTGCGCTCCGGCGGACCTCCGGGCGAGGCGTACGCGTTCGTGCGGCAGCTGTGGAGCCAGATCCCGGATTCCCACGATGTCGTGCGTGAGGCCATCGTCGAGCAGTATGAGCGGCTGTTCGCGGTACTGCCCAGCCCCGCGTACGTCACCCCCGGCAACGTGGACCTGCCCGAGCTGTGGCCGCGGTTCGCGCGCTCGGGACTACACCTGCTCGACGGGCAGACCGTCGAGATCGGCGGTCTGCGATGCGGTTTCGTGGGTGGAGGTCTATTACCGGACGGCGTCGCCCCGCGGCGCGACCCGGTCTTTCGCTCTTACCTCCGTACTCCGCAGCAGTACGCAGGGGCGGTCGCTGCACTCGGGCGAGTGGACATGCTGTGCAGCCACATTCCGCCCGCGGTTCCTGAGCTGCTCTACGACGTGCAGGCCCGACGGCCCGAACTCGGCTCCGAGCAGCTGCTGATGGTGATCCATCGGGACCGGCCGCGGATCGCGGTGTTCGGGCACGTGCATCAGCCGCTGGCCCGGCGGGTCCGGGTGAGACGCACCGAATGCGTCAATGTGGGTCATTTCCAGCGGACTGGTTCTCCGCACGTGTTGCGGTGGTGACCACTCCGCGTGGCGACCTGCCGGGTAATCTGCGCAGCATGCCCGACCATTCGACCCAGTCCATCGTCATCAACGCCGATGCCCAGGCGATCATGGACGTGATTGCCGATTTCTCCGCGTACCCGGAATGGGCGTTGGCAGTGAAGAAGACCGAGGTAGTGATTACCGGCGACGACGACCGCGCGGAGCGGGTCCGATTTTCGCTGGACGCCGGCCTGGTGAAGGACGAGTACGTGCTCGATTACGTATGGTCTTTGGACGGGCTCACGGTCGCCTGGGAACTAGTCGAGGGCCAGCTGCAGAAGGCCCAGCACGGCTCTTATGTCCTGGAACCCGTCGGCGCGGGGACCAACGTGACCTATAGCCTCACGGTCGATCTCGCGATTCCCATGATCGGCATGATCAAGCGAAAAGCCGAGAAGATCATCATGGACACCGCACTGAAGGAGCTCAAGCGCCGGGTCGAGGCGTGAATTCCCCGGGGGGTGCCGAAGGCTAAAGCTGCGCTCCGTCGTCTGGCCCTTCCGGTGCCGCGGCAGATCGCAGGCCGATTACCAGCCAGCCGATCCCAGCGGTGACGGCGAGAAGTCCCAGCGGTGTCGCCACCNGCTCACCGAGGTCCACCACGTTCGGTAACGCTAGCAACAGCAGGCCNACAATGATCGTGAGCACGCCGCCTACCGTTCGGNCCCGTGGTATCGGCAGTGGTGCTGGCTCCAGCGGCTCGAAGTGGTCCTCATGGGCGTCGCCCGCTGGCCATCGTGGTTCCTCCCGCTCGGTGAAGGACAACTCCAAGACACCACTCTCCGTGTTCAGGCGGGTCCGCTGAGGGGCTGAGGGTACCGGGTCCGGCGGCACTGAATGCGGTATCGAACCCGCGTGCCGGCGAGCTGCGTACGCCAGGGTGGACCGCGGCCGTTGTGCCCCAGTTACCGTGCTCCGTACGCTGGTTGGCGACGCGGCCCGCGAGGGCAAGGGAAGGATCGGTTGGCGGTGTTCTACTGGCTGCTCAAACACTTGCTGCTTGGCCCGTTGATGCGGTTGACCTGCCACCCCAAGGTTCAGGGTGCCGAGCACATCCCCGATCGCGGTGGCGCCATTCTGGCCAGCAATCACCTCGCGGTCGCCGACTCCTTCTTTTTGCCACTAATGATCCGTCGCCGCCTGACATTTTTGGCCAAGCGGGAGTACTTCACCACGCCGGGGGTGCGCGGATGGCTCAAGCGGCAATTCTTCAACGCGGCCGGTCAGGTTCCCATCGACCGCTCCAGCGCGTCGGCCGCGCAGGCGGCTCTAGACACCGGAGTGCGGTTGTTGGCTCATGGTAAGCTGCTCGGCATCTATCCGGAAGGCACTCGGTCTCCGGACGGCCGGTTGTACAAGGGCAAGACCGGCGTCGCGCGGATGGCGCTGGAGGCCGGCGTCCCGGTGATTCCGGTCGTGATGGTCGGCACGGACAAAGTCAGCCCCATCGGCAAAAAAATGTGGCGGCCGCATCCTGTCCAAATACGCTTCGGTGCGCCGCTAGACTTCTCTCGCTACGCGGGCCTGGCCGGTGACCGATTCGTCGAAAGATCCATGGCTGACGAGATCATGTACTCGTTGATGGAGCTGTCCGGACAGGAATACGTCGACAGGTACGCGACGTCGGTCAAAGACCGCGAGCCGCCTCCCCCGCGGCTGACACTAAAGGCGTCCTGATCGATGCTGTTGCCCAGCGCTGCGTAAGCTCACCGACCGTGCGGTACTTCTACGACTGCGAGTTCATCGAAGACGGCGTCACCATCGAGCTGATCTCCATCGGAGTGGTGGACGAGGAGGGTCGGGAGTATTACGCGGTATCCACCGAGTTCAATCCGGAACGGGCCGGTGACTGGGTGCGCGCACACGTTTTGCCGAAGTTGCCGTCGCCAGCAGACCCGGCGTGGCGCGGGCGAGCCGCTATTCGGGACACGTTGCTCGAGTTTCTCACCTCGTCGGGCGAGCGGGTGGAGCTGTGGGCATGGTTCGCCGCCTATGACCACGTCGCTCTCGCCCAACTGTGGGGCCCGATGCCAGCGTTGCCGCGGACGCTACCTCGGTTTACTCGGGACCTGCGGCAGCGCTGGGAGGATGCCGGCAAGCCGGCGTTGCCCCCGCCGCCCAGTGATGCCCACGACGCGGTGGCCGATGCCCGCTACAATCTGGCCCGCTGGCGGGTGATCGAGCAGCACCGCCTGGCGCAGCGAAGCCGTCCCTGTTGACCTGTCGCTTTGCCGTATCGATCCTCCTCATGCCAGGCTCTCGCCCGTCAATCAAGTCAAGTATGAATCGGGAAGGCGAATCGACATGCGCATCGGCGTGCTCACCGGGGGCGGTGACTGCCCCGGGCTCAACGCGGTGATCCGGGCGGTGGTCCGCAAGGGCATCGAGGTCTACGGGAACGAGATCATCGGATTCCGGGACGGCTGGCGTGGTCCGATGGAAGGGTTAGTCCAACCCCTCGGTCTGGCTGACGTCGACCACATCCTCCCTCTCGGCGGCACCATCCTTCGGACCTCCCGAACTAACCCGTACCGCAACGGCGGCGCCGAGCAGGTCAAGCAGACCCTCGCCGACAATGGCGTGGACGCGCTCATCGCAATCGGCGGTGAAGACACCCTCGGGGTAGCCAAACGGTTGAGCGACGACGGNATTTTCGTGGTGGGAGTGCCCAAGACCATCGACAACGATCTGAGCGCCACCGACTACACGTTCGGGTTCGACACCGCGGTGCACATCGCCACCGAGGCGATCGACCGGCTGCGCACCACCGCGGAATCGCACCACCGGGCGGCGGTTGTCGAGGTGATGGGCCGCAGCGCGGGCTGGATCGCCCTGCACTCCGGGATGGCCGGCGGGGCGAACGTGATCCTGATGCCGGAACAGCCGTTCTCCTTGGATCGGGTGTGCAAGTGGGTCGTCCGCTGCCTCGAGCGGGAAGACGCCGCGATCGTCGTGGTTGCCGAAGGTGCAGTACCGGAGGGCGGCGCGGAGCTGCTCGCCACCGCGGAGGTCGACGCTTTCGGCCACAAACGCCTCGGTGGTGTCGGCATTTGGTTGGCCGACGAGATCGCCGGTCGTACCGGTGCCGAGTCCCGCGCTGTGGTGCTCGGGCACATTCAGCGCGGCGGCACGCCCACTGCTTACGACCGGGTGCTAGCCACCCGGTTCGGGATACACGCGGTCGATGCGGTGAACGAGGGCGATGCAGGCGTGATGGTTGCGTTGCGCGGCACCGATATCGTCCGGGTGAAGCTGGCCGAAGCCACCGCAGCAGTCAAGACGGTGCCGCCGCAGCGCCACGCGGAGGCCGAGGTCTTCTTCGGCTGACCGGCCCGCTGCAGCGGGCCGGAGAATCACCGCATACGCTCATCCACCGTGAACTGGACCGTGGATGTTCCGGTCGACGCGCTGCCGGAGCTACCGCCGCTACCCGCCGATCTCCGTACCAGGCTGGACGCCGCGCTGGCCCGACCCGCCGCGCAGCAACCGAGCTGGCCTGACCCCGACGCGGTGCGCAGCATCCGCACCGTGCTGGAGAGTGTCCCGCCGATCACAGTGCCGCCTGAGGTGGATCAGCTACGGGAGCAGCTCGGTGCCGTTGCCCGGGGAGAGGCATTCCTGCTGCAGGGCGGGGACTGCGCCGAGACCTTCGCCGACAACACCGAGCCGCACCTGCGGGCCACCATCCGCACACTGCTGCAGATGGCGGTGGTGCTGACCTACGGGTCGAGCATGCCGGTGGTGAAGGTAGGTCGAGTAGCCGGGCAATACGCCAAGCCGCGGTCCGCGCCGATCGACGTGCTGGGGCTCGCCTCCTACCGCGGCGATATGATCAACTCTCAGCGCCCCATCCCTGAGGCGCGGGTGCACGACCCGTCGCGGTTGATCCGGGCCTACGCCAACGCCGCTGCGGCGATGAACCTGGTGCGTTCACTGACCATGGCTGGCATGGCGGACCTNCATAAGGTGCATGACTGGAACAAGGACTTCGTCCGGCGATCCCCGGCTGGGGCCCGCTATGAGGCGCTGGCCGGGGAGATCGACCGGGGCCTGCGCTTCATGTCGGCGTGTGGTGTCGACGACTCGTCGCTGCTGTCCACCGAGATCTACGCCAGCCACGAGGCGCTGGTGCTGGACTACGAGCGGGCCATGCTGCGGCTGGACACCAGCGATACACCCAAGCTCTACGACCTGTCCGCGCATTTCCTTTGGGTGGGGGAGCGGACCCGGGCGCTGGATGGGGCACATATCGCCTTCGCCGAACTGCTGGCCAACCCGATCGGGCTCAAGTTGGGTCCGAGTACTACTCCGGATCAGGCCGTGGAGTACGTCGAGCGGCTCGACCCGCACGGCACGCCAGGCCGGCTCACTTTGATCTCCCGGATGGGGGCGCAACGGGTCCGCGATGTGCTGCCTGGGATCGTGCAGAAGGTCACCGCCGCTGGTCACCAGGTCATCTGGCAGTGCGACCCGATGCATGGCAACACCATCGAGTCGTCCACCGGTTACAAGACCAGGCACTTCGACTGGGTAGTAGACGAGGTGCAGGGCTTCTTCGAAGTGCACCACGCACTGGGTACTCACCCGGGCGGCATCCACGTGGAGCTGACCGGGGAGGACGTGACCGAGTGCCTCGGCGGCGCCCAGGAGATCTCCGATGCCGACCTTTCCGGCCGCTACGACACCGCGTGCGATCCTCGGCTCAATACCCAGCAGGCCCTTGAACTGGCATTCCTGGTAGCCGAGATGCTTCGCTCGTGAGTGCGTAACAGTGTTCTAACACTGTTACGCACTCACGAGCTTTTCTAGGCGCTCACAACGTAGACAAAGCAACCGTTGCGCCGGGGCGAACCGGCTGGCCGGCCTCCGGGGACTGCGAAATGACCCGGTCCGAGAAACCGCCCAGAAACCCGAACCCACCGAAGGACCCGCTGACAGTGCTGTTCAGTCCCGCGTCAGCGAGCATCTGGCGAGCCTGCGCGACCGAGAGCCCGACCACACTGGGAACGACCGACGAGGTGCTCACCAGCAGGACGACGTTGGTGCCGCGGGCAGCGCCGGTACCGGCCTTGGGATCGGTGCCGATCGCACGCCCACCGGCGATCTGGTCATCGAACTGGCGCTGTACCTGCACTGTCAGGCCGGCGCGGGACAGCATGGAGACCGCAGCAGCCTGGGGCAGCCCTCGCACGTCCGGCACGGTGGTCGGGGCAGGTCCCTTGCTGAGCACCACNGTCACCGGCGCACCGACGGTGAGCATAGTTCCGGACGGTGGCTGCAGCCTGAGCACGGCGCCTGCCGGNACGTCGTCATCAAACCTCGCAGCGCCGGGATCCAGCCGTGGGCTCAGATCCGCCTGTTGGACTGCCCGCTGCGCCTCCTCCGGCGTGCTTCCTATCGCCAGGTCGGGCACCACCGGATGGCCCAGCGAGATCACCACGGTGATGTCCGAGCCGCGTAACGCGCGCTGACCGGACGCGGGGTCGCTGCGGATCACCGTGTCGCCAGGGACGGTGTCGTTGTGGTCGTCGGTAAGATTGGGCTTGAGCTCAGCGGCGGACAGCGCGCCGACCACCGCCCCACGTTGCAGACCCACGAGATTGGGAACGACGGTCCACCGGCCGCTGCCCAGCCACCATGCGCCCACCCCAACCGCGCCGGCGATCATCAACACGATCACCATCCAGGCGATGAAGGCGCGCCGGTTACGAGCGCGCTCGTCTAGGTAGAGATCATCGTGCGGAGTCGAAGCAACTGTTGCGATCTCGTCCCTAGCGAGGGCTCGAGTTACCCGCGGTCCGTGCTCGGGAGGGCGGACCACGGTAGCGGCGGCCAACCCAGCTGTGACGGCGGGTACCGGTACGGGTACCCGATCGATTCCCAGGTCGGTTCGCACTGATTGCAATTCCCGCAGGAACGCCGCTGCGTCTGGCGGCCGGACGGCCGGTTCCCGCCGAGTGGCTCGCACGATGAGGTCATCCAGCGGTGCGGGCACCGCGGCACCGGCTGTGCTCGGGGCCGGCATGTCATCGTTGACGTGATGATAAGCAACCGACAATGCGGTCTCGCCGGTGTAGGGAGGTGCCCCGGTGAGCATCTCGAAAAGCATCACTCCGGTGGCATAAACATCGCTGCGGGCATCCGCCGCACCGGTCGCGACCTGCTCGGGGGAAAGGTAGGCGACCGTTCCGAGGATGACGTCTCCGGTGCTGCTGCTGGCCTCGGCGACTGCGCGCACCAATCCGAAGTCGGCGACTTTGACCACACCGCCTGGCCCGATGAGGACGTTCTCCGGCTTGATGTCGCGATGTACCAGTCCCTCCCAGTGCGCCGCCGCCAGCGCCGAGAGCACCATATCGGCCACCGAGACTGCGAGCGGCACCGGCAGCGGGCCGCGCTGGCGCAGCAGGTCCCGTAAGGTTCCACCGTCCACCAACTCCATCACCAAGAAGACGGAGTCACCAAGGGGGGAGGAGTCGACACCTTGGTCATGAACCGCGACGATCCCAGGGTGGTGCAAGCGGGCAGCGGCGCGGGCTTCTCGCTCGAAGCGCTGCAGAAAAAGCGGGTCGGCGGCGAACCGCGGTGCCATCACCTTGATAGCGACCGGACGCTCGAGGCGGGTGTCCGTGCCCCGGTACACGGTGGACATGCCTCCGTGGGCCAGCATCGGACCAACCTGGTAGCGCCCCTCCAGCAGGGTGCCGACCAGGTTGCCGTCGTAATCGGGGCCCTGTCGCTCCACAGTCTGAGGATCGTACGGACCGGCGCGCCCCGAACGGCGGAAGGGCGCCGGCTGGCCGGTATGGCATGGTGACCACCGTGAGCGACCTCCCCATCGCCCTGGACGTGCTCGACCCTGAGGTGGAGGTGCTATCGCTACCTGATGTCGCGCAACGGCTGGGACTGCCGGTAACCCGAGTGCACCAGATGCTGCGTGATGGGCAACTCATGGGGGTGCGCCGCGACGGGGTGGTGTTGATCCCAGCGGAGTTTCTCAGCGGCGATGCGATTGTCAAGGGACTGCCCGGCACGATCACCTTGTTGCGCGACTCCGGCTACTCCGCCGAGGAGATCCTGCGCTGGTTGTTCACCGCGGAGGATTCGTTGCCCGGCACCCCGATCGGCGCGCTGCGGACCAACCGAGGGCGCGAGGTGAAGCGCCGGGCCCAGGCGATGGGATTTTGATCGGTATCATTGCGCTGACCCGCTTCTTGCGGCCGTCCTCCCACGCCATGATCGGGCGCGGTATCCTCGCCATTCCGCTGTGACCAAGTGGGGATTGTGGTTGGTCAGCCAAAGGAGGAAGCGCGATGCTGGGGAAACTGGGGAAGCTCGTTGTGCTGGCGGGGGCCGTGGAGGCCGCTCGCCGGTACGCCAAGACCAACCCCGACGCGGTCGGCAAGATTGCAGACCAAGCCGGCCGCCTCGTTGATCAGTGCACCAAAGGCAAGTTCAGCAACCAGATCGACGGCGCGGTGCGCAAGGTCCAGGACACCACTGGCCGAGGCTAGTTCACGCAGGCACGTCAACAGGGTCCGCAGCCAGGCCCGTCGCAGCCGTCCCACACTGGTCAGCTGTTCGACGGGCCGGCTGCGGAGCTGGAAAACTTGTGACCATGGCTGTTAACTCATTGATGGTCCCGCTCGGCACGCCAGCGCCGCCGTTCGCGTTACCGTCGCTGGACGGCGAGATCGTGACCTCTGATGGCCTTGACTCAGCTCGGCCGCTGCTGGTGATGTTCTTGTCCAACCACTGTCCCTACGTCCGGCACCTCGAGCGAGAACTCGGCTCCCTGCTTGCCGAGTACGCAGCGGACGTCACAGCGGTGGCGATCTGCAGCAACGACACCAAGAATTATCCCGACGATGGTTTAGCGGGGCTGACCGAACAAGCCCACCGCGCCGGGTTCACCTTCCCGTACCTTCTGGACGACAGCCAGCAAATCGCTCGGGACTACCGAGCCGCGTGCACCCCGGACTTCTTCCTCTATGACACCCAGCGCCGGCTTGCCTACCGGGGCGAGTTCGATGAGTCCCGGCCACGCAACGACGCTCCGGTGACCGGCAAGACATTGCGGGCGGCGCTGGATCTGGTGCTGGCAGGACAGCCGGTTCCCGAACCGCAGGTGCCCAGTATCGGGTGCGGCATCAAATGGAAGCCGGGCAACGAGCCGTCCTGACCGTTGCGCACGGTCTGCGCCGGGGTTAGATCTCGCCTACCGCGGTCACCCACACCGCGGCGGTCCCGGACTCATCCGACGCCGCTAGGTCGACCTCGGCATTGATGGCCCAGTCGTGATGCCCGGCCGGGTCGTCGAAAATCTGGCGTACGACCCACCGGTCGGGCTGCTGGTCGATGATCAGCAGATCTGGGCCGCGCGCGTCAGCGCCGGTGCCGATCTCGGCATGCTCGACGAAATAGGGTTCCATGGCCTGGCGCCAGGACTCCGCGTCCCACCCGGCGTCCGCGTCGAGCTCCCCGAGCTCCTCCCACCGCCAGCGGGCAGCCAACTCCACCCGGCGAAACAGCGCATTACGAACCAGCACCCGGAAGGCCCGCGCATTGGCTGTCACCGGCGGGGGTCGCTGATCTATCGACGCCGGTACCGCGTCCTGCGCCTGCGGGTCTCGCAGTTTCTCCCATTCGTCCAGCAGGCTGGAGTCGACCTGGCGGACCAGTTCGCCGAGCCACTCCTGCAGGTCACGAAGGTCGTCGGTCTTGGCATCCTCGGGCACTGTGCGGCGCAGCGCCTGGTAGGCGTTGGCGAGGTAGCGCAGTACCAACCCTTCAGAACGGGCCAAGCCATAGAAGCCGACATACTCGGTGAAGGTCATCGCCCGCTCGGCGAGATCCCGGGCGACTGACTTGGGGGATAGCCGGTGGTCGGCCACCCACGGGTGACCCGCCCGGTAGATCTCGAATGCGGCGTCGAGCAGCTCAGCCAGCGGCATCGGATAGCTGACGTCCTCCAGCAGCCGCATCCGCTCCTCGTACTCGATGCCCTCGGCTTTCATCGCCGCCACGGCCTCACCCTTGGCCTTGGACAGTTGCGCGCTCAATACCTGCCGCGGATCGTCGAGGGTGGCCTCGAGAACCGACAGCACATCCAGCGGATAGTCAATCGACTCCCGGTCGAGCAGCTCGATCGCGGCCAGCGCGAACGGGGACAGCGCCTGGTTCAGCGCGAAGTCGAGTTGCAGGTCCCCGGTGAGCCGCACGGTGCGGCCCTGGGCGTCCGGGACCGCCAACCGCTCGACGACGCCAGCGGCCAGCAACGCTCGGTAGATCGCGATCGCCTGACGGATGTGCCGGCGCTGCGCGGGGCGCTCCTCGTGGTTGTCGGTAAGCAGATGGCGCATCGCCGCGAACGCGTCACCGGGTCGGTTCGCGACGTTGAGCAGCATCGCGTGACTCACCGCGAAGCTGGATGTCAGCTGTTCCGGTTCGGCCGCGACCAGCCGGTCAAAGGTGCGATCGCTCCAGGACACCGATCCCTCGGGGGGCTTCTTGTGCACCACCCTGCGGCGCTTGCGTGGATCATCTCCGGCCTTGGCCAGCGCCTTGGTGTTCTCCACCACGTATTCGGGGGCCTGCACGACAACATCGCCGGCGGTGTCGAAGCCGGCCCGTCCGGCCCGGCCGGTGATCTGGTGGAACTCCCGGGCGGTGAGGTGGCGGGTGCGGGTGCCGTCGTACTTGCCCAGCGCGGTGAGCAGCACCGTGCGGATCGGTACGTTGATCCCCACGCCGAGAGTGTCGGTACCGCAAATGATCTTCAGCAGGCCGGCCTGGGCGAGCCGCTCAACGAGCCGGCGATACCGCGGCAGCATCCCGGCGTGATGCACCCCGATCCCATGGCGCACCAGCCGGGACAGGGTTCTTCCGAAACCAGCCGTGAACCGGAACCCACCGATCAGCTCGGCGATGGCGTCCTTTTCTGCCCGACTGCAGACGTTGATACTGGTCAGCGCCTGCGCCTGCTCGGCGGCCGCAGCCTGGGTGAAGTGCACCACGTAGACCGGCGCCGCCTTGATGGCCAGCAGTTCTTCCAGCGTCTCATGCAGTGGTGTCGTCACGTACCGGAAGTGCAGCGGAACCGGTCGCTGCACGGAGTGGACCACCGCGGTAGGGCGCCCGGTGCGCCGGGTCAAGTCCGGCTGAAAGCGGCTGACATCGCCCAGTGTCGCCGACATCAGCAGGAATTGAGCCTGCGGGAGCTCGAGCAGCGGGACCTGCCACGCCCAGCCGCGGTCNGGGTCGGCGTAGTAGTGGAACTCATCCATCACGACCAGGCCCACATCNGTATCCGGTCCGCTGCGCAGGGCCATGTTGGCCAGGACTTCAGCGGTGCAGCAGATGATGGGGGCCTCGGCGTTGACGCTGGAGTCACCGGTNAGCATGCCAACCTGATCAGCACCGAAAACGTCGCACGCGGCAAAGAACTTCTCCGACACCAGTGCCTTGATCGGCGCGGTGTAGACGCTGCGTTTGCCCTGCGCCAGTGCGGTCGCGTGCGCGCCGGTCGCCACCAGACTCTTACCCGATCCGGTCGGAGTGGCCAGGATCACGTTAGAGCCCGACACGATCTCCATCAGCGCCTCCTCCTGGGCCGGATACAGCACCAGGCCCTGGTCTGAGACCCAGGCCACAAAGGTGTCGAAGAGCTCGTCGGGCCCGGTAGCGCCGGGTAGCGTCGCGGTGAGCGTCATGGTGACCACGATCGTGCCCCCGGCCCTTCATCCGAGGCGAAGCGGGGCCGACCAGGGCGACGCGGGGCCAGCTCGGTTGACGTGCCGACCCGGCTCCGGGGGGATAATCTGGTTTCCGGTCGGGGATGCCGCGTGCCGCGCGCAAGCACGGTGCAAAGGGGGGTGACCGCATATCGAGATGGGTGAGCTGATCGCCGGTCACTACCGGGTGCTCGATCGAATTGGCGTTGGGGGCATGGGCGTCGTCTGGCGGGCCATGGACCTTCGGCTGCAGCGGCTCGTTGCGGTGAAACAGCTGCTGGTGCAACCGAACCTGAGCCCTCGGGCGAGCGACGAAGCCCGGGCCCGGGCGCTGCGCGAGGCGCGCATCGCCGCGCGCCTGCATCACCCGAACGCCATCGTGGTCTATGACGTCGCCGAGCACGAGGGTGAGCCCTGCCTGGTGATGGAGTACCTGCCTTCGCGCAGCCTGGCGGCCGTCCTGGCTGAGCGTGGCTGCCTTCCGGTGCCGGAAGTCGCCTCGATCGGCAGGCAGATCGCCTCGGCGCTGGCCGCCGCGCACACCGCTCAAATCGTGCACCGCGACGTCAAACCCGGGAATATCTTGATCACCGACGACGGCACCGCGAAGATCACTGACTTCGGCGTCTCGCGCGCCGCGGGTGACGTCACGGTGACCCAGACCGGGATGATGGCCGGTACCCCGGCCTACCTTGCACCGGAGGTTGCTCGCGGGCAGGTCCCGACACCGGCGTCGGATGTCTTCTCCCTCGGCGCCACGCTTTACGCCTCGGTGGAGGGGTGCGGTCCGTTCGGCGACACCGACAACCCGCTCGCGCTGCTGCACGCGGTGGCCGGCGGCCACGTGCGACCCCCCTGGCAGGCAGGTGCGTTATCAGCTGTGCTGATGAGGCTGCTGGCGACGGAGCCGACGCAGCGTCCCGACATGTACCGCGCGAGCCAGGAACTCGCCGCAGTAAGGACGGCCCGCCAGGGTCCCACGTCAGGCGCCGCGCATCGGCCGACTCGAGTGACCAGAACTGAGCCCGTGGACCCGACGCCCACCGTCGCGTCCGCTCCACTGCTCGATTACCCACCGCAGGCGGCAACCTCGCCACCTGGTTGGTCCGCCGCCCGCTCCCCGACCAGCCGCAGGCAGCGGCGGCTCAGGGCCGGCTTGCTCACCGGAGCGGTTCTCGCGGTGCTCG